>Ga0207656_10000325_pt1 | contig 16400 bp, 14 predicted proteins | sample KBSCornC12_FD_184297 | JGI IMG/M metagenome (GOLD analysis project Ga0207656, IMG submission 184297) | Corn rhizosphere microbial communities from Kellogg Biological Station, Michigan, USA - KBS Corn C1-2 (SPAdes) (version 2) | ecosystem: Host-associated > Plants > Roots > Rhizosphere > Soil ...
TTCGTGACAAAACGCACGAGGCGCCCGCGGTCCCCGTCAACTACCCTCCTGCCGCAGTCGCAAGCCCTTCCCAAGCTTTCAAGGAGATTAGGAATGCCCGAAGCAGTAATTGTCGACACCATCCGCACGCCGATTGGCCGTGCCTTCAAGGGCTCGCTGGCCCAGCTGCGCCCCGAGGAGATGGGCGCCTACGTGGTCGACCAGCTGCTCGAGCGCAACCCCGAGGTTGACCCGGCGCTGATCGAAGACGTCTTCTGCGGCGTCGGCATGCCGCAGGGGCTCGAGGCCTTCAACATCGCCCGCATCATCTCCCTGCTCAGCGAGAAGCTGCCGCAGGAGGTCAACGGGGTCACCGTCTCCCGCTACTGCTCCTCCAGCCTCGACGCGATCCGCCACGCGGGCAACGCGATCAAGGCCGGCGAGGGCGACGCCTACCTCGGCGTCGGAGTCGAGTGGGTGAGCCGCTTCAACGAGCGCACGGAGCCCGCCGGCGCCGACGACCGCAACCCCAACCTGATCGGCGAGAACGGCCAGCCGAACGCCTACATCGACATGGGCATCACCGCCGTCAACGTCGCCAAGAAGTACGAGGTCAGCCGCGCCGACATGGACAAGTTCGCGCAGCGCTCGCAGGAACTCGCGGTCAAGTCCCAGGAGGACGGCTTCTTCGACCGCGAGATCGTCCCGGTCAAGCTCGAGGACGGCACCGAGGTGACCAAGGACGACGGCCCGCGCGCCTCCTCGACCCTGGAGAAGCTCTCCGAACTGCCGGAGGCCTTCGGCGGCGGCGGCGTCACCGCCGGCAACTCCTGCCCGCTCAACGACGGCGCCGCCGCGGTGCTGCTGATGAGCGACACCAAGGCCAAGGAGCTTGGCCTGACCCCGCGTGCCCGCATCATCACCGCCGCCACCCACGGCAACGAGCCGGAGCTGATGGGCGTCGCCCCGATCGGCGCGATCAAGAAGGTGCTGGACCGCGCCGGGATGACGATCGGCGACGTCGACCGGGTCGAGCTCAACGAGGCCTTCGCCGCCCAGGTGATCCCGATCATGGCCGAATGCGGGATCGACGAAGACAAGCTCAACACCCACGGCGGCGCAATCGCCCTCGGCCACCCCTTCGGGATGACCGGCGCCCGGATCATGGGCACCCTGTTGAACGTGCTCGAGACCGACGACAAGCAGGTCGGCCTCGAGACGATGTGCGTGGCCGGCGGCCAGGGCAAGGCCATGCTGGTCGAAAGGCTGAACTAGGAGTACCGCGATGGCGCGACTCGAGACGCTCACCTACGAGGTCGGCGATCGAGTCGCGCGCATCACCCTGAACCGGCCCGAGCGCGGGAACGGGATCACGGCGCGGATGCCGGTCGAGCTGGCCGAGTGCGTCGAGCGGGCGAATCTCGATCCCGCGATCCACGTGATCGCGCTCGCCGGCAACGGCACGGGGTTCTGCGGCGGCTACGACTTGGTCGCCTCCGCCGAGGGCGACATGAGCGAACTCGGCGGCGAGGGGGAGGCGCCCGCCGGCTCGCCGCTCGACCCTCAGGTGATCGCCGCCAACCACGCACCGAACACGAACTGGGATCCGGTCACCGATTACCAGTTCATGTCGCGCAACGTGCGCGGCTTCATGAGCCTCTTCCACTCCGAGAAGCCGGTGCTCTGCAAGGTCCACGGCTACTGCGTCGCCGGCGGCACCGACATGGCGCTCTGCTCGGACCTGCTGGTGATCGCCGAGGACGCCAAGATTGGCTACCCGCCGGCGCGGGTCTGGGGCTCGCCGACGACGGCGATGTGGGCGAGCCGGCTCGGACCGATGAGGGCCAAGCGCCTACTGCTCACCGGCGACTCGCTGACCGGCGCCGAGGCGGCGGAGTGGGGGCTGGCGACCGAGGCCGTCCCTGCCGACCAGCTCGACGAGCGCTTCGAGCGCCTGCTGGAGCGGGTCGCGCGGATGCCGATCAACCAGCTGGTGATGATGAAGCTGCTCGTCAACCAGACCGTGCATGCGCAGGGCCTCGCCCAGACCCAGGTCCTCGGCACCTTCTTCGACGGCATTACCCGCCACACCGAGGAGGGCCACGCCTTCGTCCGCCGCGCCGCCGAGTCGGGCTTCCGCGAGGCGGTGCGCGAGCGCGACGAGCCCTACGGCGACCACGGGCTCGACGGCTTCGGCCTCGACTCGTAGATCTTGTTCTTTATGAATAGGCTGGCGCGCCGATGAGCGACGCCCCGCACCCGAGCTCGATGATCACCCCGGAGTCCGTCCGGGCTTTCCTCCCCGGCAGCTTCCCCGGCGACCTCGGAATCGACCCGCTGGAGGTAGAGGACACCCACGCCCGCGGCCTGATCGTCGTCGACAAGCGCCACCTGCACCCGGGCGGCTTCGTCCACGGCGGCGTCTGGACCGCGCTCGGCGACACGGTCGCCGCCTGGTCGACCTTCCGCTGCATCCCGCCCGGCCACAACTTCACCACGATCGAGCTCAAGCTCAACGTCTTCGCCGCCGGCATCCTCGGCGACGAGATCGAGGCCAAGGCCGAGCCCCTCCACGTCGGCAAAAGCACGGTCGTGATCGAGGTGCGAATCGAGCGCCGCCGCGAGGGCAAGGAGCCGCGCCTGGCGGCGAACCTGATCGTCAGCCAGTTCGTGCTGCCGCCGAGCGGCGGCTAGGGCCGCACGAGGAAATCCGACGCCAGGCCGCTGACCATCCGCGGCAGCGAGTGCAGTGACTCTGCCTGATTGAGCTGCCGCTGCGCCCCCGTTTCCTCTCCCAGCTCGGGCGCCTGTTCTAGCTCGGCCTCGCAACCGAGTTCCTGCGCGTGCGGTCGGCAGATCGTGACCAGGTCGGCCAGCAGCTCGCGGGCCGGGACCCGCTTGTCGAGCTCGGGCTCGATCAGCTCCGCGCCCATCCCGTCGCGGGCGGCGAGGAAGCGGTTCTCGGAGAGCACCTCCTGCGGCATCCAGCGTTCGAGGTGGGTCGCTTCCTCGACCTCCGCCCGGACGATGCACTGCACCAGCGCAGCGATCGCGGCAGTCTCACCCAGCTTGGTCTGCGCGTCCATGATCCGCACCTCGACCGTGCCGAAGCGCGGTTGCGGGCGCACGTCCCACCAGAGGAAGGTCGGTTCCGGCACTGCGCCGGAGCGGATCAGCACGTCGACCGACTCGACGTAATCGGCGTAGTCGTCGAAAGCGCGCGGGATCCCGACCCGGGGGAACGCCTGGAACAGCGGCGTCCGGGCTGAGCCGAGGCCGGTGTCGCGGCCCTGCCAGAAGGGGGAGTTGACCGATAGCGCCAGCAGCAGCGGGATGTGGGTTCGGAGGCGGTTGGCGACGTGAATTGCGTCTTCGGGGTCGGGCACCGCCACGTGCACGTGCAGACCGAAGGTCGGCTCCCGGCGCGCCAGCTCCCGCATCGAGCCGTAGACGAACTGGTAGCGCTCGCCAGCCGAGACGACGATCTCCTGCCAGACGGCGAAGGGGTGGGTGCCGGCCACCGCCGCCCGCATCGAGAGCGGCCGCAGCGTCTGCTCGAGCAGCCCCCGCAGCTCGCCCAGCTCCTCGACCGCCGCGGCGGTCGTCGCGTGCACGCCGGTCTGGATCTCCAGCGCCGAGCCATGCGTCTCGGCGGTAAAGCTGCCGCTGCCATCCGGTAGCCGCGGGAGCACCGAGTCGATCCGGTGCGCGAGCGCCCAGCTCACCTCGTCGAGGAGCATCACCTCCTCCTCGATGCCGACGGTGTAGGGACCGAGCTCGTGTGGGTCGGCCCAGGTCGCCCAGGCCGGCAGGGTGCCGGCCCCCTCGCTCACGCCACCTCGCGGCGGCTGCGGCGCTGGAACTCGGCGCCGTCGCGGCGGCAGGCCGCGACGAAGTGCCGGAACAGCGATGCCTCATACGGCCGGTGCACGAGCGTCTCCGCGTGCCACTGGACGCCGATCAGGAACCGTCGGTTGGGATCCTCGACCGCCTCGATCGTGCCGTCGGGGGCGCGGGCGGTTACCTCCAGGCCCTCGCCGAGCCGGTCGATCGCCTGGTGGTGGAAGGAGTTGACGTCGAGCTCGTCGGCCACCTCGACCTCGGCCCTGCCGAGCGCCTCCGCGAGGCGGCTGCCGCGCTCGATCCGGACCGGGTGGCTGGTCTCCCGGCCGGAGATCTCTTGCCGGTGGCCGATCTCCGCCGAGATCTCCGGCAGGTGCTGGTGGAGGGCGCCACCGCGGACAACGTTCAGCGCCTGGGTGCCGCGGCAGATCGCCAGGATCGGCAGCTCCCGCGCGTCGGCGCGGCGGGCGACCGCCAGCTCGAAGCGATCGAGGTCGGGCTCGGTCGGCCCTAGCTCGGGGTGCGGCTCGGACCCGTAGTTCCCGGGATCGAGGTCGGGACCGCCGGAGAGGCAGACGCCGTCGAGCCGGTCGAGCAGCGGCTCGACCGAGTCCTCCTCCATCAGCGGGATCACCAGCGGCAGGCCGCCCCCGGCCTCGATCGCCCGCAGGTAGGTGAGGCCGAGCGCCAGCTCCTGCACTTTCGGCTCGCCCTCGGGGATCGACTTCACCCGCTCGGGCGAGCGCACCTCGGACGTCGTAACCCCGATCAACGGTCGCATGGATCGCGAAGCTAACGAACGGCGCTTCATCGAGAGGTCTCCACTACCCAGGTGTCCTTGCAGCCGCCGCCCTGAGAGCTGTTGACGACCATCTCGCCGGCGCGTCGCGCGAAGCGGGTGAGCCCGCCGCTCATCGCCGTCTCCCCGTCGGCCCCGCTGACGATGAAGGGGCGGAGATCGACGCGGCGCGGCTGTAGGCCACCGCCGCTGACGGTCGGGTGGCTGGAGATCTCCACCGTCTCCTGGGCGATAAAGCCGCCGGGCCGGCGTCGCAGCAACCCCAGCGCCCGCTGGCGCTGCGGCTCGGTGGCGTGCGGCATGATCGTCACCCCGTGGCCGCCGAAGCCGTCGCGCGGCTTGACCACGAGTTCGTCGAGTCGCTCGAAGGCGGCCTTGCGGTCGGTCTCGTCGGAGAGGTCGTAGCTGGGGACTGAGCGCAGCAGCGGCTCCTCACCGAGGTAGAACTCGACCATCCGCTCGACGTAGGCGTGGGCGAGCTTGTCGTCGGCGAGGCCGGTGCCGAAGGCGTTGGCGCAGCGCAGCCGTCCCGAGCGCAGCGCCGGCAGCAGCAGCTCGCCGAGGGCGGAGAGCTTGCCGCCCGGGTCGCAGAGGCGGTCTTCGTCGAGGCGCCGGTAGATCACGTCGACCTGCTCCCGCTCGCGCCCGCGGCGAATGAAGAGGCGGCCGCGGCTGACCTCGAGCTGGTCGGGCGTCACCACCGGCAGCCCCAGCTCGCGCCCGAAGCGCTCGTGCTCGTACCAGGCGCCGTTCTCGGGACCGTCGCTGAGGATCGCCGCGGTCGGTTCCGAGCGCCCTGCCGGGGCGGCGGCGCGAATCGCTGCTCCCATAGCCTCGAGATAGCCGTCGTCCAGCCCGCGTGGTCGCAGGCTCGACTCGATCTCCGCTGCCACCGCTTCGCGGACCGCCAGGGCGTAGCAGGCCCCGGAGGGCATCCGCAGGTTGTCCTCCAGCACCCGGAAGTCGCCGTTTTCATCGCGGACCAGGTCGAGGCCGGCGACGGTCGCCGGTGGCACCTCGGGGTCGATCAGGCCATGCACCACCGGTTCGTAGCCGCCCGAGGTCTCGAGCAGGCGCCGGGGGACGACACCCGCATCGAAGATCCGCTGCGGCCCGTAGGCGTCGACGATGAAGGCGTTGAGCGCCCGCGCCCGCTGCAGCAGGCCGACCTCGAGCCGTCCCCACTCGGCCGCCTCGATCAGCCGCGGCACAGCGTCGACGGCGATCTCCTGCTCGGGCCCGAACTGCAGGCCGGCTGCTTTGACCTTGGACCGGACGCGCTCGCGCAGCGCTGACAGGTCCTGCTGCGCGAGCGCGCCGAGGAACTCCGCATAGGGAGGGCGGGGAGCACCGGTCGCGGCGAAGGCCTCGTCGAAGCACCCCGTTTCAAGCGGGTACTCGCCGGCACCGCGGATGGAGCGGGCCGGATTCAAGGTCGTCGCCATGCTCGCACGGTAGGCATCAACTACCCGCCGGCCCATGGCCCTCAGTCGAAAATCAGCCCGCCTCTTGTGGCCCTGCGGGCGAACCTGACTCGCCGGGAACTTCCAAGGCTTCGATCTGGGGCAGTTTCCAGAGCAGGCTGGCGATCGTCAGGCCGATCGCGACCGAGAGGAAGACCAGGAACCATTCACCTGGCCCGAGCAGGACCAGTTCGAAGAATTCGCGCAGGAAGGGGAGGGCGAGGATGCCGGCGTAGACACCACCGAGCGCCATCACCATCCCCAGCATGTTGCTCTGGATCGCGATGTGCTCGCGGCCGGGCCCGCGCTCGAGCAGGAGGATGAAGGCGAGCCCGAGTGCGATCAGGGTGGAGGTCGCCGCGGTCCTGCCTTCCGCCAGCGTGCCGCCGGCGATGGTGTCGACGAAGAAGAAGGAGATGATCGAGGCGAGCGCGGTAGCGACGCCCGCCGGCACCGCGAAGGCCGCCAGCGCTCGCAGCAGCCGGCCGCGGTAGAGCGGCCCGTCCGAGGGCATCAGCGCCAGCACGAAGGAGGGGATCCCGATCGTCAGGAACGCCGCCACGGTGAGGTGGCGGGGGAGGAAGGGGAAGGTGAAGCCGGGCACGGCGACGAGCAGGATCAGCGCTGCCGCGTAGACGGTCTTGGTCAGGTAGAGGCGGCCGAGGCGGTGGATGTTGCGGGCGATCCGGCGCCCTTGGCCGACCGCCTCCGGCAGCCGCGAGAACTGGTCTTTGAGCAGGACGACGTCGGCGACCCCTTTGGTCACCTGCGCCCCCGAGCCCATCGCCACCGCCATCCGCGCCCGCTTCAGGGCCGGCACGTCGTTGACCCCGTCGCCGATCATCGCCACGTAGCGGCCCGCCCCGACAAGCGCCCCCACCAATGCTTTCTTCTGCTCGGGCTTGATCCGGCAGAAGATCGTGTTCTCCAGCGCCGCCTTTTTTAGACCCTCCTCGTCGTCGGGCAGGTCAGGCCCCTCGACGACGCCGGCGTCGCGCGGCACGCCGACCGCGTAGGCGACCGCGGTCACCGTCGCCGCCGCGTCGCCGGAGATCAGCTTCAGATCGACTTCCTGCTCGCGCATGAAGGCGATCGTCTCCGCCGCGTCGGGCCGCAGCGTCTCCTCCAGTACGACCAGTGCCAGCGGGGTGATCCGGGGGACCGCGTTCGCAGCGGGGTCGCTCGGCAGCGCCTCGCTCGTCTGCCCGAAGGCGACGACCCGGCGCCCGGCCGCGGTCTCCTCTTCGAGCTTCCCGGCCAGGCGTGGCGTCAGCGTCAGCGCCCCGGACTCGGCGAGGATGTCGGGGGCTCCCATCACGTAGGTGGCGCCGTCACCACCGCCGTCGAGCGAGACCCCGCTCCACTTCCACTCCGAGGAGAACGGCACCTCGCTGCGCACCTTCCCCGCCCGCCCGGGGAATTTCTCCGCGATCGTCTCCAGGGTCTTGTTGCGGTCGCCGGCGCTGGCGGCGAAGCGGCCGAGCGCCTTCGCCCCGGCCTCCGGGTCGACCCCGTCCGCGTACTCGACCCCCGTCAGTTGCAGTGCGCCCGCGGTCAGCGTCCCCGTCTTGTCGACGCAGATCGTGTCGACGGCGGCGAGGCTCTCGGTTGCGCTCATCTGCTGGACCAGCGTGTCGCGCCGCGCCAGCCGCACCGCTGCGACCGCGAAGGTGACGCTCATCAGCAGCACCAGTCCCTCCGGGATCAGCGTCACCAGCCCCGCGGTTGCCGTCTGCGCGGCGCTTTCGAGGCCGACGCTGCGGACCTTGAGGCTGATGATCAGCAGCGCTGCCAGCGGCAGCATCACGTAGGTGGAGGCGATGATCACCCGGTTGACCTCCTCCTGCAGCGGCGAGGGTGGGTGGCGGAAGGTCTTCGCCTCGCCGGCGAGGCCGCCGGCGTAGCTCTCCTCCCGCACCGCGTCAACCACGTAGTGGCCCGAGCCCGAGACGCAGAAGGAACCGGAGAGAACCTGGTCGCCCTCGCCCTTCTTGATCCCATCGCTCTCGCCGGTCAGCAGCGACTCGTCCATCGTCATCCCACGCGAGGCGATCGCCTCACCGTCGGCGACCAGCTGGTCGCCCGGACCGACCTGGATCACGTCGCCTGGCACCACCTCGTTGGCGGTCAGCTCGACCACCGCGCCGTCGCGCACGACCTTCGCGTGCGGCGCCACCAGGACCGCGATTTCGTCAAGCGTTTCCTTCGCCTTCTTCTCCTGGTAGATGCCGATGCTGGAGTTGATGACGGCGATCAGGCCGAAGATCGAATCTGCGTAGAGCCCGAGCGCCAGGTCGAGGATGAAGAAGGCGCCGATGATCGCGTTGAAGAGGGTGAAGACATTGCCGGCGACGATGCTCGCGGTCGAGCGCGAGGAGGTTTCGGGCGGCGGCCCGAGCTTGCGCAGCCGCGCCTCCGCCTCCTTGTTGGAAAGCCCTTGCTCCATGCTGGGGCGGCTGTTACCCATTCGGCCCCTATTCAATAGGGTGCGGGGGCGATGGGACTGAAGCTCGGACTTAACCTCGGTTACTGGGGGATCGGCCCTGCGGGCGAGGAGGCCGCGGAGATCGTCCTCGCTGCTGAGGGGATGGGCTACGAGTCGGTCTGGGCGGCCGAGTCCTACGGCTCCGACGTGGTCAGCGTGCTCGCCTGGCTGGCGGCGAAGACCGAGAAGATCAACCTCGGTGCGGCGATCCTGCAGGTGCCGGCGCGCCCGCCCGCGGCGGCGGCGATGGCCGGGGCTACGATCGACAAACTCTCCGGTGGCCGCTTCCTCTTCGGCTTTGGCCCCTCCGGCCCGCAGGTCTCCGAGGGCTGGTACGGCGTCCCCTACGCGAAGCCCTGGGGTCGCACCCGCGAGTACATCGAAGTCGTGCGCGAGATCATCGCCCGCGAGGGCCCTGTCAACCATCAGGGCGAGCACTACACGTTGCCGCTGCCCGGGGGTGAGGGCAAGCCGCTGAAGCTGAACTTCCACCCCCTGCGCAACCAGATCCCGGTCTTCGTCGGCGCGATCGGCCGCAAATCGGTGGAGATGGCGGCGGAGATCTGCGACGGCTGGATTCCGATCTTCTTCAGCGTCGATGCCTTCGAGCAGACCTGGGGCGAGCACCTGGAGGCCGGCTTTGCCAAGGGCGGCCGCCAGCGCTCCGATCTCGAAGTCAGTCCCTCGCTACAGGTGGCGATCGACGGCGACCTCGAGGCCGCGAAGAACGTCGTCAAGGCCGGCCTCGTCCTCTACTTCGGCGGCATGGGCAGCCGCAAAACCAACTTCTACGTCGACCTCGCCCACCGCTTCGGCTTCGGCGACGTCGCCGACGAGGTCCAGAAGCGATTCCAGGACGGCGACCGCGGCGGCGCCTTCGAGGCGATGCCGGACGAGATCGTCGAGGCGACCTCGCTGGTCGGGACCGAGGCCGAAGTCGCCGAGCGGATCGAGCGCTTCCGCGGCGCCGGCATCGACCGGCTGATCTGCTCGCCGGTCCACGTCGAGCGCTCCGAGCAATTGCACACCCTCGACTGCCTGGCCGCGCTGGCCGGCGTTTCCTGACACCCGTGGTCACTTGCATCCCGGTGCTCAGACGATAGGCTGCCGCCGATGAATTGGAGCCGGCTGCGGGAGCGCTTCACCTACGCCAACGTCGTGGCGACCCTTGCCCTCGTCCTGGCGGTGACCGGCGGCGCGACCGCGATCGCCCTCTCGCTGCCGAAGAACTCGGTCAAGTCGAAGCAGATCGCCAAAGAAGCGGTCAAAAACTCCGATATCGCCAAGAAGGCCGTCACCGGGGACAAAGTCAAGCTTTCGACGCTGGGCAAAGTCCCGTCGGCCACTCACGCCGATTCGGCTGACAGCGCGACCAACGCGACGAATGCTGTCAACGCGACGAACGCCACCAACGCCGCGAACGCGGGCCACGCGACGAACGCCGATCACGCCGGTGTGGCCGACTCGCTGGCGGGTCAGGGTGGTACCTCGATCACGCCCAGCAACGTCGTCCAGGCGCAGAACGTCAGCGGCGCCTTCACCGAAACGTTGGAAATCAAAGTCGCCGGTTTCGGCCGCTTCTGGCTGCGCTGCAACGGAGAAAACAAACTCTCCTTCAACGAGTCGAATACGCCGGGGTCAAAAGCGATCGAGTCCGGGGTCCTCGTAGCTAACGAATTCCCGCTCGACACTCCTGAGGTCTTCCCGATCGACGCCTTCATGACGGAAGCGGGCAGCCGCGAATACGGGACTCAGGGCCGGCGCCTCTACGTGCACTTCACCGCAGCGGTCCTCGGATCGACCAAAACGCTCGAAATCGACGGCGGTGGCTTCGAAAACGAAGGCACGCCCGGCTGCGTCGGCCAGCTTCACGCCTCGGTCAGCGGCTGAGCGCGACCGGACTTCGCGCTCGACCCAAATCGCATAGCCTTCCGCGCCGCGAGTTATGAAGATCGGAGTCCCGAAAGAGTCCGCCGATGGGGAGCGCCGGGTCGCGCTTGTCCCTGACGTGGTCAAATCGCTGCAGGCGAAAGTCAGCGAGAAGATCGACCCCGTCGTCGAGGCGGGCGCAGGCGCGGGCGCCGGTCACACCGATTCCGCTTACCAGGAGGCAGGAGCCCAGGTTGGCGACGGCTCCGCCGCCTGGGGAGGCGAGGTCGTCCTCCACGTGCGGCCGCTCACTACCGAGGAGATCGGCAAGCTCAGCAAGGGCCAGGTCCTGATCAGCCACCTCTCGCCGTTGACCGCCGCCGAGTCGAATAAGGCGCTGGCCGAGGCCGGCGTCACCGCCTTCGCGATGGAGGCGATCCCGCGGACGACGCGCGCCCAGGCGATGGATGCGCTCTCTTCGCAGGCGAACCTCGCCGGCTACGCCGCCACCCTGCTCGCCGCGCGCGAGGCGGGCCAGCTCTTCCCGATGATGACCACCGCCGCGGGCACCGTCGCCCCGGCCAAGGTGATGGTCCTCGGCGCCGGCGTCGCCGGCCTACAGGCGATCGCCACCGCCAAGCGGCTGGGCGCGATCGTCACTGGCTTCGACATCCGTCGCGCCGCTTGGGAGCAGATCGCCTCGCTCGGCGGTCGCCCGCTCGAACTTGACTTCATCCCCGACGCCGAGGGCGAGGGCGGTTACGCCCGGCCCTTGACCGAGGAGGAGAACGAGAAGGTCCGCGAAGCGCTCGCCGAGGCGGCCGCGAAAATGGACGTGATCATCACCACCGCCCAGATCCCCGGCCGCGCCGCGCCGGTCCTGATCACCGAGGCGGCCGTTCGCTCGATGGCGCCAGGCTCGGTGATCATCGACCTCGCCGCCGACTCCGGCGGCAACGCCGAGCCCTCGAAGCCGGGCGAGACGGTGGTGGTCGACGGGGTCAAAGTGATCGGCCCCGCCAACCTCGTCAGCGACATGGCCGCCGACGCCTCCCAGCTCTACGCCAAGAACCTCGAGAACTTGATTGGCCTCCTGGTCGACGAGGAGGGGCGGCTGAAGATCGACTTCGAGGACGACATCGTCGACGCCGCCTGCATCGCCCACGAGGGGCAGATCCGCGGAGAGAGGACGGCCAAGTAGCCCATGAGCCTGATGACCGAGATCACGATCTTCGTCCTCGCCGTCTTCGTCGGCTTCGAGGTGATCTCGAAGGTCCCGACCACCCTGCACACGCCGCTGATGTCGCAGACCAACGCGATCCACGGCATCGTCATGCTCGGCGGCCTGATCGTCGTCGGCTTCGCCAACGACGGGATCGAGTACGTGATCGGGACGATCGCGATCGCCTTCGGCACGATCAACATCGTCGGCGGCTTCATGGTCACCGACCGGATGCTCGGCATGTTCTCGAAAAAGCCCAAACCCAAGGCCAAAGCTGACGGGAAGGGCGGTTCCTGATGGTCGAGGCAGTGTTCAAGCCGGGCGGCGACGCGGCAACCGCCCTCTACATCGTCGCCTTCTCGCTGTTCATCATCGGGATCAAACAGGGCACCCACCCGACCACGGCCAAACGCGGCAACCTGATCGCCGCCGTCGGCATGGCGGTCGCGGTGGTCACCACGCTCCTGCTCGACGGGATGGGCAACTGGGGCCTGATCGCCCTCGGCCTCGGGATCGGCACCGCGGTCGGCGTGATCGCCTCGATCCGCGTGCAGATGACCGAGATGCCGCAGATGGTCGCCCTCTACAACGGCGTCGGCGGCGGCGCGGTGGCGCTGATCGCCTGGTCGGAGATCCGCCACGGGATCTCGCTCGGCGAGGACTTCCCGCTCGACTCGCTGATTCCGATCATCTTCGCCGGCGTCGTCGGCTCGGTCTCCTTCTGGGGCTCGAACATTGCCTTCGCCAAGCTCCAGGACCTGATCCCGACCCGGCCGATCGCGGCGCCGGGCCAGCAGGTGATCAACGCGATCCTGGTGATCGCGATCGTGACGATCTGCGTCGTCCTCGCGGTCGACCACGAATCCCCCTCGCAGGGCCTCTTCATCCTCCTGCTCGTCCTCGCAGCGATTCTCGGCAACCTCGTCGTGCTGCCGATCGGCGGCGCCGACATGCCGGTCGTGATCTCGCTGCTGAACGCCTTCACCGGCCTCTCCGCCGCGGCCGCCGGTTTCGCGCTGGACAACGTCGCTCTGATCGTCGCCGGCACCCTCGTCGGCTCCTCGGGAACGATCCTCACCTTGGAGATGGCGACGGCGATGAACCGCTCGGTCGCCAACATTCTCTTCTCCGGCTTCGGCGGTGCCCCCTCCGGTGGCGCGACGGGTGGTGGAGAGGAACGGCCCCACGTCTCGATCGGTGCCCAGGACGCGGCAATCAAGCTCGCCTACGCCGACTCGGTCGTGATCGTTCCGGGCTACGGCCTCGCCGTCGCCCAGGCCCAGCACGCGATCAAAGAGGTTGCCGACGAGCTCGAACAGCGTGGGGTGACCGTCAACTACGCGATCCACCCCGTCGCCGGCCGCATGCCGGGCCACATGAACGTCCTCCTCGCCGAGGCCGACGTCGCCTACGAGAACCTGAAGGAGATGGAGGAGATCAACCCGGAGATGCCGCGCACCAGCGTCGCGGTGGTCGTCGGTGCCAACGACGTCACCAACCCGGCGGCGAAAAACGATCCCGACTCGCCGATCGCCGGGATGCCGATTATCGAGGTCTCCGAGGCCCAAGAGGTGATCGTGATCAAGCGCTCCCTCAGCCCCGGCTTCGCCGGCATCGACAACGACCTCTTCTACGAACCGAACACCTCGATGCTCTTCGCCGACGCCAAAGCAGCAGCGGCCGAAATCGCCTCCGAGATCGGAAATCTCTAGACCTCTGCTGCTGGTGTAGCCGCGTGCTGTTGGGTTACATCGACGAGTCGTATGTGAGGGGAGAGCGCTACTGGCTCGCTGTCGCCCTTGTTCCCGCGGAGAATGTCCCAAAGCTGACGCAAGACGTTCGTCGGGTGCCGAGGATCCTTCCAGCAGAGCACGGAGCTGTCGCTGGAGTTGAGATGCACGGGCATGCTCTCTTTCACGGCAACAAGAGTTATAAGCCTCTTGCCAATTTGATCGATCTCCGAATTCGCCTCTATCGACGGGGTCTGCAGGCATTGGTGCGTGCGGCCACGGACGTGATTTTTGTAGGTGTGGAGTGGGCAACTGAACCTGTCTCCCACGATCTTGGTCTCCACCGAATGCATGCCGTCCGGGAGATGCTGCCGGCGTTGGAGAGCTGCGTTAGCGAAATGCGTGAGCACTGCCTACTCATTGCTGACGAGGAGGACGCCACGCGGCGGGAATTCACCGCCGCCGTTCGCGAGCACAAGCAGTGTTGCGTGGAAGACGCTGGAGAATGCCGGATTGTCGACAACGTGCTCTTCGTTGATAGCCAAGACAGCCCCGGGGTCCAATGCGTAGATCTTGCGGCGTACCTCCATCACAGGATCGATAGCGCTCGAGACGACAACCAGCGGGCTCGCAGGACAAACCAGAAGCTTTATCGGGTGCTTGAGGACTGCCGGATGCGGTCATTCGTAACTGAAGGTCCAGCTGTCCCCCGTGGCAGTCCCGGCCTAGGGCCTAGATGCACGAAGAGCCGCACGAGGCGGCTCAACGGCGGGCAATGCACGCTTCAACGTGCAATCGCAACCGCGATTCTAGCGAGGCGTCCGGGGGAAGACAACTTGCCCCAGATGCACGAAGAGCCGCACGAGGCGGCTCAACGGCGGGCAATGCACGCTTCAACGTGCAATCGCAAGGCCACGATAGCGCTTCCTTCCTGATCTTGTTCGCTCGCATACATCGCACAGTTTTCTTGCAATCTCGCGCGCCAACTGGCACGCCAGACACACACGTGTAGATCTTTGCTCCCTAGCGTCGGGCCATGGGCTCGGAGCGGGGGCAGGGGACGGTCGAGTGGGTCGGGACGTTGCTGGTCGTCTCGGTGGCGATGCTGGGTCTGGTGGCGGCGGGAGTGCGGGTGCCGGGTGTGTCGCTGGCGCAGGCGGTCGCCGACCGGATCCTCTGTGCCGCGTCGCTGGCGGACGGGTGTGGTGATGAACCGACGCTGATCGCCGCCTACGGGACCGAAGTCGGGGAGCTGGTGCGACGGAACATGCCGCTGCTGGCGTTCGAGCAGGGTTCGAAGGCGGTGCCGGTCGATTTCCGCCGCTGCCGCAGTAGCGACTGCGGCGATGAGTCGGAGCCGGGGCCGGTCCACCGGTCCGATGCCGGGGAGGCGGTGACCGCCTTCGTCCACGTCGTCGACTGCCGCGCTGGGGCGGCGGAGCGGACGGAAGCCGCCGGTGCCGACTGCTCCGGCCCGCGCGCCGGCTTCCTCTACGTCCAATATTGGACCTACTACGCCGACTCGGCGACGCTGCGCGGCGTCCCGATAGCCGGCACCAAGGGCTACCACCATGACGACTGGGAGGGGGTCCAGTTGCGCTTCGGTCCCGACGGCGAAGTCGCCGAGCGAGCCTCCTCCCACAACGGCTACAACTACCGCCGCAGTTCCCGCAACTGGGGCTCCGACGCCGACATCGGTCCGCTGAAGTGGGGGGCCGAAGTCATCGGCGCCCGTCCCGAAAACGGCTGGGGCCCCGAGACCGGCCTGCTCTTCGTCTCCGGCGGCAGCCATGCGGGCAACGCCCTCGCCACCTTCAACCTCGACCAGGTCGACCATTTCACGCCCGGCGGCCGTGTCCACCTGATCCCGCTCGAAGACATTGCCGCCACTAGCAGCGACATCTTCGCGATCTCTCCACCCTGGCTGAAGGACGTCTGGCTCGACCCCGAGGCAGAGGGGACGAGCTGAGATCGCGAGCCTGCGATCCGACACCTATACGGTGCTCAATTGCAGGCTCGTTTGGAATTCACAAATGGATAATGACTCTCTGTGTAGTGTTTTCCTATCGCCACCGATGTGTCCTCAGTGTCGAAGGGAGCGATCGCGGAAGCGCTGGAAGAGGCGCGGCGGCGAACGCTGGCCTTGGTCGAGCCGCTTGACGACGAGCAGCTGAACCGGGTCTGGTCGCCGATCCTCAGCCCGCTGGCGTGGGATCTCGGTCACATCGCCAACTTCGAGGAGCTGTGGCTGGTGCAGACGATCGGGGGGCGGGATCCGCTGCACGGGGAGCTCGGGCGCTTCTACGACGCGATCGAGAACCCGCGGAAGATCCGCGGCGAGCTGCCGATCCTCCGCGACGCGGATTTGCGTGCCTACATGGCAGACGTCCGCGTGCGCACCCTTGACGTACTGGAGGGTGTGGAGATCGGTCCCGACGTCGAGGATCCGCTGCTGCGGGACGGGTTCGTCTACGAGATGCTGCTCGCCCACGAGCTCCAGCACAACGAGACGATGCTGCAACTGCTGCAGTTGGTCGACGGCTATGAGCTGCCCGCCAACATCTCCCGAGAACGCGGTTCTTCCCGCATAGCGGAGACAAGTGCGTCTTCAGCAGGGGAGACGGTTGCGATCGAGGCCGGCGAGTATGAGATCGGCGCCGATGCCCGCGGCTTCGCCTACGACAACGAGCGGCCGCGCCACACCGTCGAGCTGCAGTCGTTCGAGATCGATCGAACCCCCGTCGGCAACGGCGCGTACATCTCCTACATGGAGGCGACTGGCGCCGAGCCGCCGCTGTACTGGGAGCGAGATGGTGACGGAGCCTGGGTCGATGCGAGCCGGGGTCAGCGCACCCCGATCGACCCGTCCCACCCCGTGATCCACGTCTCCTGGCACCAGGCCGACGGCTTCGCTCGCTGGGCCGGCAAGCGCCTGCCAACTGAGTTCGAGTGGGAGGCGGCGCGCGAGCGGCTCGACGGCCTCGGCCACGGCTGGGGATGGACCTCCTCG
>Ga0207656_10000328_pt1 | contig 16248 bp, 13 predicted proteins | sample KBSCornC12_FD_184297 | JGI IMG/M metagenome (GOLD analysis project Ga0207656, IMG submission 184297) | Corn rhizosphere microbial communities from Kellogg Biological Station, Michigan, USA - KBS Corn C1-2 (SPAdes) (version 2) | ecosystem: Host-associated > Plants > Roots > Rhizosphere > Soil ...
TATTATTCTGATCATGATGATATCCTGCAGCTCCATAAAAAGAATATAAATCACTTTTCGCCCGATCGATAAAACCATCTGAATGAATATAAGAACCTCGGCCTTCCAGTGTGAATCTCCCATTTAATAGTCCGGAGCCAAGTGATAGTGTTCCTCTTTGTGTATTATAACTTCCTGCACCAAGTTTTAACTCCGCGAAAGGTTTAAAATGAAAACCCATCGTATTAATATTGACAGATCCTCCGAAGTCACCTGTCCCTGGTTGGCTCCATCCAAGCCCACGTTGAACCTGTATGGAAGTGGATGAACTTGCGATATCAGGAAGATCAACCCAGAATACAGCTTGTGATTCTGCATCATTAACTGGTATTCCATTGAGCGTGACATTTATTCTTGTTGGATCTGTGCCACGGATTCGTAAACCAGTATAACCAATGCCTGCACCGGCATCAGATGTAGCCACAATCGATGGCGTACTCTCTAAAAGATACGGCATGTCTTTTCCGTAATCCTGGTGTTTAATGTCCGTTGCCGAAATATCATCATGCGTTACCGGCGAATCATTTCCCGCACGATTTGCTATCACGCTGATCTCATCCATTTGAATGTTGCGCGCAATATGCATCGTAAGATCGATGCTTCCTCTTAAGTCTATTTTTTTTCTTCGAATACCATAAGGGGTTATGAGGACCAACTCATATTTTCCGGGTTTCAAATTTTCAAATCTGAAAACACCTTGATTGGTGCAAACCTGTTGAGATGAATAATCGTCGCCGGTTAATTTGGCATTCGCGTAAGCATACGGCACTTCATCATCATCGAGTCCCCGACCGAGAATATAATATTGACTCTTTGCTGAGGAAGCGATTGCCACCAGGCAAAATAGAAAGGTCACCCTCAATAGGGTATTCATATGGATTAAGGACATAGTATAGCTTGAAGCAATTTCATTGGTTACTACTTTTCCTTTCCGGCATTACCCGGACAGGTTCTATGGGTTTGATCTCAGCCTGATATTTAAGGCACCCCCTGAGTACTGAAAGCCAACAAATGTAATTCGTTTTTGTTTCTCCGGCGAGTCTGCTATGGCTCCGTTTCATCTGCCTATATTTGCCTCCCCAAGGGTTCAATACCCTGCTTTGAATACTTCTCTTTCTTACAACGAACTCAACAACAATGAAATATAATGTGATTGTCATCGGCACCGGACCTGGAGGTTATGTGGCTGCCATCCGTGCCAGCCAGCTAGGCTTGAAAACCGCCGTTATTGAAAAAGAAACCCTGGGTGGGATTTGCCTCAACTGGGGTTGCATTCCGACAAAAGCCTTGCTGAAAAGTGCAGAAGTATTCGAATATCTGAATCACGCAGCTGACTATGGTATGAATGTCAAAGAAGCTACTGCTGACCTGGCTGCTGTAGTGAAACGAAGCCGCGGTGTAGCTGACAGCATGAGCAAAGGCGTGCAATTCCTGATGAAGAAAAATAAAATCGATATCATCATGGGCACCGGTAAATTGGCAAGAGGGAAAAAAGTAGATGTTACTGATGAAAAAGGAGCAGTAACTACTTATGAAGCCGATCACATCATCCTGGCCACAGGTGCAAGAGCAAAAGCTTTACCCAATATTCCAATCGATGGTGAAAAAGTAATTGAATATCGCAAAGCGATGGTGCCTGAAAAACTTCCATCCTCTATGGTGGTCATTGGTGCCGGAGCCATCGGTGTTGAGTTCGCTTATTTCTATCATTCGATGGGAACAAAAGTGACCATCATTGAATTCCTCGAGCAAGGCCTTGTACCTCGCGAAGATGCTGAAGTATCCAAAGAACTCACACGTCAATTTAAAAAGAGTGGTATTGATGTATTAGGAAATACTTCAGTTGAAAAGGTGGATACCTCTGGAAAAACATTAACCGTCACAGCAAAAGACAGGAAAACAGGAGCTGTATCTGAAATCAAATGCGATGTCGTATTGTCTGCTGCCGGTGTTCAGTCCAATCTTGAAAATATAGGACTCGAAACATTAGGTATCAAAACAGATAAAGGAAAAATCGTGGTCAATGAATGGTATGAAACTAATGTGCCGGGCATCTATGCCATTGGTGACATCACAGAAGGACCAGCATTAGCTCACGTTGCATCCGCAGAGGGGATAACGTGTGTAGAAAAAATCGCGGGGCATCATCCTCAACCAATCGATTATGGAAATATTCCTTCCTGCACCTATTGCCAGCCTGAAATTGCCTCAGTGGGAATGACTGAAGCTGAAGCTAAAGCCGCAGGTCATGAATTGAAAATTGGAAAATTTCCTTTCACGGCAAGTGGTAAAGCAAAAGCTGCAGGCCATCCTGAAGGTTTTGTTAAACTCATTTTTGATGCGAAGTATGGCGAACTATTAGGTGCTCATATGATCGGTCATGGCGTGACGGATATGATTGCAGAAATAGTAGTGGCACGCAAATTAGAAACAACAGGAATAGAGATTATCAAATCCATCCATCCACATCCGACGATGAGTGAAGCCATCATGGAAGCTGCTGCTGCGGCTTATGGTGAAGTCATTCATATTTAACCGGTTCTCATTTTTCTTTTATAAATAATCATGACGCAACATCGCCCCCTTATCCTGGTCACCAATGATGACGGCATGTTTGCGCCTGGGATCAAGCGGTTGGTCGAGATTACTTCAATGATGGGCGAAGTGATAGTCGTTGCACCCAATTCACCTCAATCCGCTAAAGGACATGCAGTAACCCTGGCAGATCCTATTCGATTGAATCGAGTGAAAGTATTCGGGGACATTGAAGCGTATGAATGTTCCGGTACTCCGGTGGATTGTGTCAAATTGGCTAAAAACATTTTACTCAAGCGCAGAAAAATTGATCTCTGCGTTTCCGGTATCAACCATGGTTCCAATGCTTCAATTAATATTCTCTATTCAGGCACCATGTCGGCTGCTATGGAAGCATCGATTGAAGGCATTGATTCGATTGGGTTCAGCCTGGAAGATTATTCTATTGATGCTAATTTCGATCCCGCCACTCCCTGGATCAAACAAATCATTGAACATGTATTGCTTAATGGCCTGGGACATACAAAATTGTTGAACATTAATATACCGCATCCAAGTCTCGGCCCGATACAAGGCATGAAGATCTGCCGACAGTCTGAAGGACGTTGGGAAGAAGAGTTTGTCGAAGGAGAAGATCCACGCGGACAAAAATTCTATTGGCTCACCGGGAATTTCAGCAGTGGTGACAATGGACCCGGCACTGATATCAATGCATTACGTGAAGGATTTATTTCTATTGTACCCTCTTCACATGATTTGACTCACCATCTTGCGATTCCAGGTTTGAAATTGCTGGAAGACTTAAATCCCAATCAATGACTTCATTTTTCAAACGTGATTCTGTCTGGACCGGAATGGTTATCGGGATCATCCTTCCCGTAGTAGTATACGCTATATTGTTTTTGTTGTATTCACTCCTCGATTCCATGGGCATCTTTAGTGATGTCGGATTTGCTGAAGATTTTCGGACTCGTACGTTAGGATTGATTTCGATCTGTTCGAATCTCATTCTCATGCAGACGTTTCGAAAATCATATCGCAATGAAACAATCCGGGGCATTCTCATCGCCAGCATGATTCTCGTCGTGGCCTGGTTTTTCAAATTCGGAATTAAAATCCTACACTTTTGAAATACTTCGTGCTGGCCGGAGAGGCAAGTGGTGATAAGCAGGCCGCTTTGTTGTGCCAGGCTATTCGACAGCATGATCTTTCAGCTGAGATCGTAGGGTGGGGTGGAGAAGCCATGGAAGCGCACGGCGTGAGGATCCTGAAGCATTATCGGGATCTCGCCTATATGGGATTCGTTGAAGTGGTCAAACATCTTCCGGTTATTTTTCAAAATTTCAAAACCTGTCGCAAAGAGATACTCGACTTTCAGCCGGATGCAGTCATTCTCGTTGATTATCCGGGCTTCAATCTACGCATGGCAACCTGGGCGGCCAAACAACACTTTCCTGTTTATTATTACATCTCACCACAACTCTGGGCATGGCATACCTCTCGCGTGCATAGGATCAAGAAAGCAGTTCGACGGATGTATGTCATCCTTCCTTTTGAAAAAGAATTTTATAAAAATTTCGGCATGGAGGTAGTGTATATCGGACATCCCATGGCCGTTGAACTGGATCAACAGGTTGATGCTGATGAAAAGTCAAAAGACTACATCGCATTATTGCCGGGAAGCAGAAAACACGAAGTGGATAAATTGTTACCGGTGATGGTCGATCTCGCTGGAAAAATGCCGGGGCAAAAATTTATTGTTGCTGCTGTTTCCCATTTACCGATTAACGTTTATACAGATTTATTACAAGGGGCATCCAATATTGCTGTTGAAGTTGAAACTATGCGTGGAGTTTTACAAAAAAGTAAAGCAGCAGTGGTGACCTCTGGTACCGCTACACTCGAAACTGCATTGATGGGAGTGCCTGAAGTAGTCGTGTACAAAGGAAGCCCGGTCTCCTATCAAATAGCCAAACGACTGATCAAAGTCCCATACATCTCGTTGGTGAATCTCATTGCTAATAAAAAATTGGTACCCGAATTGATCCAGAAGGAATGCAATGTGGAGAATGTCTATGCTGCCCTGCAGGATATCCTGGAACCTAATCATTATTTGGAAATTAAAAATGGTTATCAGCAGATGAAATCACTCCTTACTTCCGGAGGCGGTGCCGCTACAGCTGCTATCGATATTATTTCCGATCTTGATCAACTCAAAAGAAAAAATGGCCTGGTTTAAAAATTCAAATCGCATCGAGGATTACAGGGCTTGTGCCAGTGCACTGGAATGGAAATTCAAAGAGGAGGACAAGGGTATCCTGGCCTGGTTGCTGGATTTCAAATTATTCAAGTTAGGGGGTGGTAAGAAAGTGATGCCGATGATCATCAAAGAAGAAGATGATCTGAGTTTTACCTGCCTGATGGACTACAAGTTTACTGTATCTAATGGAAAATCCAGTGTTACTTTTAATCAGACCGTTTATTTCAAATATTCCAAAGCCTTGGCGTTGCCTCATTTTTTAATGATCCCTGAAAAATGGTATCACCGTGTCGGCACTTATTTTGGTATGCAGGATATTGATTTCATTCAATACCCTGAATTCAGTAAAAATTATTTGCTGCGAGGCGAAGATGAAGATTATATCCGCCATCACTTCAATAATCCCGAGATGATGCGGTTCTTTGGGCTACAGGATTTTTACAGCATGGAAGGAATGAATTACCTCATGATCCTGTACGTCCACAATAAAATATTGCCGCGCGAACAAATGGTGCAGTTAGTGCACATCGGTAATACGCTTCACAATTATTTCAAAGGGAAAACACCGGATATCCGGCTTCCTGAAGAAATAGAAGAGGATGAAAAAAAGAAACCCAATTAAGCAGCCGCCATTTTTTTAGCCACTGATTCCGGCATTCCGCCATCAATAATCTGTTTGACTTCTTCCAGCGTGAGTTGTCCTGCAACTTCCGGAGATATCCGTTGACCATCCACTTTAGGAATCGCAATGGCTTTCTTTCCCTTCCGGATAAATGGTCCCCATCGTCCATTTTCAATGGAGATCTTTTCTTTATCCCATTGCTGAATGAATCGATTGGCTTCCTTCTCCATTTTTGCAGCGATCAGCTCGTGCATCTCTGGCTCAGTGATATGATCAGGATCGTATTTTTTCGGAATGTTGATAAACACGCCTTCAAATTTCAGGTACGGACCAAATCGTCCTTTGCCTCTGGATACAGGCTTTCCTTTATAGGTAGTCACCGGACGATCTTCATGAAGTTTCGCTTCAATGAGTTCATGAACACGTTTATCAGTGATCGTCAGTGGATCATCTTCTTTCGGAATGGAAATAAACGCATCGCCGTATTTGACATAAGGACCAAATCTTCCTGCACCAATCGCGACATCTTTTCCTTTATAGACTTTTAATGAACGCGCTAATTTGAATAGTTCAAGTGCTTCTTCCAAGGTGATAGTCTCAATTGACTGACCTGGATTAAGGTTGGCAAAACGGGGCTTCTCATCTTCACCCATTTCTTCACGATCACCGATTTGCACGACGGGACCGAATCGAGTCATCTGTGTAAGCACGGTCAATCCAGTTTCAGGATCGTGACCTAAATCGCGACGGCCTTTGACTCGTCCTGCAGTATCCAGCGTTTCTTCAACAGTTTGATGGAAGGGTCCGTAAAAAGTTTCGATCATCTTGTTCCACACCAGGTTTCCCTCTGCGATGATGTCAAATTGTTTTTCAATATCAGCGGTGAAGTTATAATCCATCACCTGCTTGAAATTATCATTGAGGAAATCAGTCACCAACATGCCCATGTCGGTAGGGACAAGTCGATTCGATATCGCACCTGTCAATTCCGTTTTAGTTTCCTCACTTACTTTTTTATCAGAAAGTGTAATCACAGAATACGCACGTTCAACTCCGGGTCGGTTACCACGAATGACATAGCCTCTGTTCTCCTCCATGATCTTACTGATCGTTGGAGCATAAGTGGAAGGACGCCCAATGCCTAACTCTTCAAGCTTCTTCACAAGACCAGCTTCTGTATATCGTGCAGGAGGTTTGGAGTAACGTTCAGTTCCAGTCATCTCACTGAGCGGAAGCAATTGTCCTTCTTTCAATGGAGGGAGTATCGCAGAGTCTTCCTCTTCTGGTTCATCATCCAGGTTCTCGATATAAAGTTTAAGGAAGCCATCAAATTTGATGACCTCACCTTTGGCAACAAGAAAATCTTTTGGATGGGCAGAAACGGAAATGCTTACAGTTGTTCTTTCCAATTTGGCATCTGCCATTTGAGACGCAACAGCACGTTTCCAGATCAATTCATAGACCCGCTGCATATCCCGATCGCCATCATCGATCGATTCCTTTTCGGGATAAGATGGACGAATAGCTTCGTGAGCTTCCTGCGCATTCGCGACTTTAGAACTGTATTGACGAGGCTGTACGTATTCCTTTCCAAAATCTTTGGAGATCTGGGCCAGTATAGCTTGTTGTGCACTTTCACTGATATTGACGCTATCAGTTCGCATATAACTGATGTAACCGGCTTCGTACAATTTTTGCGCAGCAGACATCGTACGCTTAACGTTGAATCCGAGTTTGCGACTAGCTTCCTGTTGTAGGGTAGAAGTGGTGAATGGCGGAGCTGGTTTTCGAGTAGCGGGTTTGACTTCGATGCTGTCGACTTTGAAAATGGCATCTACGCATTTCTCGATCCATTTTTTCGCAGCCGGTTTAGTATCAATCTTTTCAGGTAATTCTGCTTTCAGATCGTATACACGACCACTATCATCTTTGACTTTAAAGATGGCTTGTATTTTAAAGAAGGCTTCTGCATTAAAGGCATTGATTTCCCTTTCGCGTTCGGCCACTAATTTAACAGCAACCGATTGCACGCGTCCGGCAGAAAGTTTGCCTTTTATTTTTCTCCACAATGTTTCTGATAATTCAAAACCAACTAAACGGTCCAGGACTCTGCGGGCTTGTTGTGCATTGACGAGATTGATATCAACTGTGCGAGGTTCTTTTATCGCTTGTTGAATGGCACTTTTTGTGATTTCGCGAAAGACAATGCGTTTGGTGTGTTCAGGATCTAATCCTAAAACAGCACATAAGTGCCAGGATATGGCTTCACCTTCGCGATCTTCGTCCGTCGCGAGCCAGATCTCATCCATGCCCTTAGCGGCTTCTTTGAGTTCTTTGACGGTTTTGACTTTTTCAGGGGAGATGATGTACTTGGGTTCAAATCCATTTGATACATCAATGGCTTTATTTCCTTTCTCCAGGTCGCGGATGTGGCCGAAGCTGGACCGCACCTTGAAGTCCTTTCCGAGGAACTTCTCGATGGTCTTGGCTTTAGCCGGGGACTCAACAATCATTAGGTTTTTGGCCATAAAAGATAGATTCTGGGCGTCGTTTCTCTTAGTGAGAGCGGGCGCAAAAGTATAAATATTTGCTATCTAGGGTAGAAAGGATACGTTAAGAGTCGTATTCGTGGCCTGTTGATGAAGTGCTGTTAACGAGGTTTTAACAAAAGAATTGAACACTTGTTCAGTTCATATTTGAATTTATTTGGTTCATCCTATAGGGTTCTTCAGCTTCAAAATCCATTTTTCTGCATAATGACGGTACTCTGACATTTGCATAGAATGCAATTCATGAGTTGACCATGAATCTTTTAACTCAAGTGGTAATTTTTCATTGAACTGACGATACGCATTCCAAATATGAGTGAATGAAGGAAATAGTAGATTGGGATATAATCTCGAAAACCAATTTCGAATCTCTTTAATCAATATTTCTGGTTGATTTTGATGCACTAAAATATCTTGTCCACTAATATCTCCAATGTAATGATCATAATCATTTGGATTCGTATCGAAAACAATGATTTTCTTTTGTGAAAGACTTTTCCCTCCAAAAAGGATGCTTCCCATATCGAGCCCTAATTCGAAAGGCATATTAAATCTTGCTTTTTCTCCTTCTTTAGTTGATGTATTGCGAGAAAGATCATGAATCCCAAGTCTGGCTTTGCGAATCAGTTCAGTAATCTTTTTTAATCTGAAATCAGAACTGGAAATGGATTCTGCAAAAGTTGGATGGTGATCCAAAAAAGTTATGCAAAATACCATGGCCTTGAAAAAGGGTCGAAATTCCTCATCAAAAGGACAGTTGATGAAGACAGTTTGTTTCGCTGGTGTGCGTTTCATTGGTGAAGTTGTTAAATTGCGTTTTTCTAGATCATGTCTCAGCTTTTTTGTGAATAGGAATCCTTTTAGCTGCTTCTCCATATTTATCGTGGACGACAATGAAGTCGGCAGATAATCGAATAGCGGTCTTCCTGGCAAATGAAATGGCTTCACTTTTATTGGTTAATACTCGCAAGGCTCTTAACCTGCCTTGTGGAACAACCGACCATTTATGCGAAATGATACTGAAAATCACATGGATAGTAGAAATTTTGTCAGGGCGAGCTGTGGCGGCCACCTTCTCACCTAATTCTTCAGTATAATAGGCTCCTCTCTTTTCCATATCCAATTCAAGGCTTTCAAATCCAGAAATAGTTCCAGAAATTTAAAAAATTATTTAATAGACCTAAAATTCAAAAGAAAAGGGGCTCAATTTGTCGAGCCCCATCATTAATAATTATTGCGTCTTTGCGTCTTTGCGCGAGAAAGCATTTCTCTTAATTGTCAAACAAATTATCGTACGAACTCTTCTTCTCTTCCTCCCTCGGCATCGCTTCTTTGCGAGGAGCATTAATGTCCAGTTTATCAGCAGGTTTTGAATCACCCATCAGCAACAGCGTACTGTTCTTTTCCCATTCTTCCAACATCTGCATGCCCTGATCTTCAAACACCCCATTCTGCAGATCCACGGATTCCATAAAGCTGCTGGACATTTCCATGAAGCGCTCCATTTCACCCACCTTCATCGCAACATCATCTGCAATCACTTCCAAGGCCTGATCAAACATGGCACGCTTATCAGAATTTCCGGAGATGATACTCATGGCAGACTTCATCGCACTGTGACTGGCGCGTATAGCTTTGCGTTCTTCTTCCTTGAGCTTGACCTGGTCCTTTGTGTCTTCCAATAAAATCTCTGAATTGGAATACATCTTCGTCAATACACGATAGAGGATCGTCATTTTATTTTCCAACACAGCATACTTGTCATTCGATTCTTTGAGACGGGCTGCTTTACGACTCGAGAGCAACATTTGTTTTTCAACACCTTGTTCTCTTGCTTTCTGCGCGAGTTTCATATTGTAATCAATCTCGGTGGCATTCTCTTCCTGGATGGTTTTGAGTTTGCGCATTTGTCCGCGCAATGCACCGATCTGTTCACCCATCTTCTTCAGATTATCTTCCAGATCCTCGACATAATTTTTGAGAATGCCGATGGGATCGATTGTGATAAACACACTCGTGATCTTCCGCATGGCACTTTTGTACATATAGCCCACTAAGGTTCTCACCTTTGGATCCAATACCATATAAATGATAGCACCTAATACTAACAATGTTACCACAAGCCCTAACAAAGAGGATGCGAATGCAGCAATCTGTGGAAGGAACTTCACCAACACATAGCCCAATCCCGCGAGTACCGCGAGCATAAAGAACAATCCTGTCTTGCCTTCAGGTCTTCCCCAAAACGATTTGGGTTTAGGTAATGATCCGCTAAAATCTTGCGCCGGAGTTGCCATACGTCGTTATTTATAGGTTTTGTTGAATAGCTACCATGTCCTGCTCAATAGCAGAAACAAAGAGCTGGTATGTATTTTCAAATTTACTTTTGGTCTGTTCGATAGAAGCTTTAGCATCTCCGGCTTCATCATCCGACTTAGCGATTCGCTCCTGGAAGTCGATGATTTGTTTTTCCAGTTTTGCTATTTGCTTCTTATTCTCTTCGATTTGAAGTTGCAGTTTTTGCAATTCTTCTTTCTTGGAATCCACGCGTTGTTGCACCTGGTTGGTGAGCGCCTGGTCAAATTGTTTTTTCTCGTCGCCAAGGATCGTGAGATAGTGTCTGCCGGACTGAAGGAGAGAATCTTTCGTCACGCCCATGGTAGAGGCGGTAGCAAATGCAGACTTGAGTGAAGTAGCGGCGTCCAGGTTGAGACTGGCCAACTGTTCAATCGATTGTTTAAACTTGAGATAATCGAAGCCGGGTTGAGTGGCCTTGATCATCGCGTTTTCAAGGAAATCAATGCTTTTCTGGTCTGCGTTGTTTCCCAGCTTAAGGAGCTGTGATATCTTCATACAAGTAATCGGAATATGGTCTCAAATATAGACTAACCGACGTATAGGGGCCAAATTAATTGGGCGTCGTCCATTTCAGCTAGTTTTTAGACGAATACCCTATAATGTCCCTCTTTCTCCAGTTGCATTGGGCTACACCCAATGCTAGTTGATTGCGGCCTTTCAGGCCTTGCAAACTACTTTTAACTTCCTTATTTCTTATTCGTACTTCCTTATTCTCTCACTTTCTCACCCTCTCACGCTCTCATAAATGGATGGACACATCCTTCGAATACGGATATCTCATCAGGAAGTCCAGCGCCACATCAAACGACAATTCTTCAAATACAATCTTATACAACGTCTCGATGATCGGCAATCTTATCTTCTCTGTTTTCGCCAGTTGGTAAGCAATCTTTAGCGACCTCACACCTTCTGCTAATTCATCAGAAGATTCGAGGACATCTTTTAATTGTTTGCCCTCACCAAGTTGAAAACCAAAATTGAAGTTGCGACTGCTTGAACTTGTGGCGGTGGCAATTAAATCACCGATACCGGCTGTACCGAGAAATGCAGATTTATCCGCACCGAGCAATCCACCGAAATAGGCAATTTCATGCAAGCCCCTTGTGATAAAAAGTCCCTGCACATTTTTTCCTAATCCTTTTCCTCTTAAATATCCTGACCCTAACGCGATGATATTTTTAAATGCGCCGGCAAATTCAGCTCCCACGATATCCGACGAACCGAAGACAAACATTTTTTTACTGGACAATAATTCAATTCCAATCTCAATCACCTCATCGTACTCACTGGCAATTACAGTTGCAGTTGGTTGTCCTTCAAGAATTTCTTTGCTAAGGTTGGGTCCTGACAAACAACCCACCCTCATGACATTACTTTCTTCGGCGATAACCTTTGACATCGTACAGATATCCTTTCGATTCAATTTGCCGGAGAATGTCATGATGTTTTTGACCCTCGTTGTATCTAAACCTTTTGTGCCATGTATCAAAATATGTCTCGGTGACAACAATGGCCCGAAGGTTTTCATCATTGTCCTGAAATCTTCTGAAGGGATGACCGGAAAAATAACCTCACACCCCTCGGTGATTTCAGTCGGTACAGTCACTGCTTTAATTTTTGGAGACAACTTGACGCCGATCAAAGAATGTTCTTCATTGATTTTTCTGACGACTTCGGGATCACGTGCATACAACAAAACTTGATTGGAGACCGCAAGCAATTGCGCTACCGTGATGCCAAAACTTCCTGCCCCAATGACACCAACAGGTCCTCGTTTATTAGCAGATGGAATGGACATGAGAGGAAATCAATTCAATTTGAAATGAGGCAATGCCGATCAGTTCTTTTTCTTGTTACCGCCAGTGGTTGGTGGATTCTTCTTAATTTCTTTTGCCTTTTGCTGATCCTTCATAGCTTGCTCCAGGCGGGCCTGGAAGCCACCTTCCTTCTTGGGCTTCGCCTTGTTTTTATTCAGCGTCTCCAAAATCTTATCCTCGTCAAAAAGCAATCGTTTCCCTCCAACAGTTTGTGCAATGTTCAGCAAATTCGAATACAACAAATACAGCGTAAGTCCTGATGCATAACTGTTAAAGAACACGAGGAACATGACGGGCATCAAATATTGCATATACTTCAATGCCGGGTTCATATTCGACATGTCCATATTCTGCATGTTGTAATAGGTATAAGCAATCGTACTTCCGGCCCACAAGAACGTCAACAAACTGATGTGTGAACCGAACATTGGGATTGCTGTCGGCAAGTTGATAAATACATCATATGAAGACAAGTCTGTTGCCCATAGAAATGGCGCTTGTCGAAATTGAATCGAAGCTGGAAAGAATCGATAGAGTGCAAACCAAACTGGCATCTGCAATGCAATCGGAAAACATCCACCGAGCGGATTGACACCATACTCGCGATAGACTTTCATCGTTTCCATCTGCTGTTTCTGCATGTCGTCCTTGTACTTCTCTTTCAATCCCGCGAGTTGCGGTTTAAGTACCGACATCTTTACCTGGCTTTGCAGCATCTTGTAGGAGAGTGGAAACAAAGCGAGTTTAACTAGTAAAGTCAACAAGAGAATAACAATACCCTGGCTGCCGACAATGCTCAACAGGAAATTGAACATTGGCCTGATGATCCATCGGTTGATGGTGCCAAATACACTGCGGCCGAAAGGAATGACATCTTCAAGATTGACATGATAATGACGAAGATTATCAAAGTCATTAGGGCCGATATACATCGTCATGCCGGCATCGATATTATTTCCTTTGAAAGGGATTCCGACTACACCGGAAGTTGTTTTGAGATTATCCGCTTTGGGATCTAGCATCGTTGTCGTAAAGAGACCACCTGAAAAGGATTCATCCGACATGATGGCGCTGGTGAAAAACTGGTTCGAATGCGCAAACCATTTGATCGGTTGTTCAAGACTTTCCTGTGCACTCTTGCGGCAATTGCAATAATCAACTGACTCCGTATTTTCTTTGAAATAAACTGTTGAATATGATCTCTCGAACGTGCTGTTCTTTTCAATTTTATCCAACTGATCGATCCAGGTGAATTTCGCAGGATTGGAAGCATTGAATGCTCCAGGTGCAGCATCTACTTTCAGATTATATTTTACTTCATACGGATTACCGGTAAGCTCGTATGATTGGATGATTTTCTCTCCGGATGTACCGGCTGCTGTGAACACAACTTTGTTACCAGTAACTTCTGGTTGAAAGTTAAGATCTGCTGTATGCAAATCTCCCCGAACTGAAGGAAGTGAAAAGTCCCACACATTGGCAGGATCTTCGAGAAGGCGAAGTGGAATTTTATTTTCCTTGTTCTTGGCATCAAGGACGACTTTCTTGTATTTCTTGAGTTCAACGCTCGAGATTTTTCCTCCTTTGGAATCAAATTCGATGATGAAATTTTCATTCTCGAGTTTGACTTTTTCACTTGGACCAGTAACTGCTGTGGCGAATGAACCATATTTATTGGCGAGGGTGGCAGAGTCAAGATTAGTTGAATCCTTTTCAGCGTGAAGTTGGACGCCGGCCAGGGAATCTTTCAAAATGGCCACATGGTTAAGGCTGTCCTGGCGGTGCTGCATTTGTGCCTGCTGCTCCTTGGAAGGCGAGTTTACAAAGGTCCAAACTACGAGAAGTGCGAATATGAGGCCGAAGCCAATGATCTGATTACGCTCCATTTATGAGTATTCCGGTATAAAAAAGTGCCCGCAAAGGTAGACGGTATTCCCTGAGTGTCAAATATCTTTCTACGAGAGGACTTTGGCCACCTGACTAATCATACTTTTTTAGGCACGCAGAGACGCGGAGACGCAGAGAGGTAACCTGCTGCAAAGGTTCAATAACTTGCCGGCCTGATTAAATTTTGTTTGCCACAAAGACTCAAAGGCACAAAGAAATTTGATGACATACTGCCTATTGCCGGCTGAATACTGAATACTGATTACTGTTTACTAAACATTACACGTCTCCGATCCTCGTGCCGTGAGGGATAACCACGGATTTTTTCAGCACAACAATTCCATCGACGATAGCATAAGTTTCTGTATCCACGTCTTTTAAATGACTGGCTCCTTTGATGACTACATTGTTGCCAATCCTGCAATTGATATCCAGTATTGCATTTTCAATATGACAATCTTCGCCTATGCCCATCGCGATGATCTTACTGGACAAAACGTCTTCGAGATTTTCATACATATCCATGCCCATCATGATTGTACTGCGCACTACCGAACCTCTCCCGACGCGTGAACGAATGCCGATGACCGACTGACTGATTTCTTTTGCATTGACAATACAGCCATCACCGACTAATATGTTTGTGCAAGTAGTGCCTAAAATTTTTGTTGGTGACAACATTCGTGAACGCGTGTACACTGGATTCTTCGAATCGTAAAGATTGAAGCGGGGGAGCGGCATCGCTAATTCCAGGTTAGCATCGAAGAACGAACGAATAGTTCCAATGTCTGTCCAGTATCCGTCATAAGCATAACTATGGACTTTGTAAAATTTATTGATGGCAAACGGAATGATTCCTTTTCCAAAATCATGCTCCGATGGATTGAGGGCGAAGAGTTGTTTCAGCGTTTCTTTTTTGAAAAGATAGATGCCCATTGAAGCCAGGTAATTCAATTTGTCTTTTGAATATTTTTCAGGAAGCTCCGAGGTCCATTCCGGCAAAATATCTTTTCCAGGTTTTTCAATAAAGCGTTCGATTTCGAGGTTCTGATTCACTTTCATGATCCCGAAGCCGGTGGCATCTTCTGCATTTACCGGAATAGTGGCTATGGTGAGTTCAGAATTCTTTTCAATGTGCTGGTTAAGAAATGCTTCGAGGTTCATGCGATACAACTGATCACCGGAAAGGATCAACACATAGTTGTAATCATAATCATCCAATCTTGTCATGACTTGGCGCACCGCATCTGCAGTGCCTTGAAACCAATCTTTGTTGGATGGCGTCTGTTCAGCGGCGAGGATGTCTACAAAGCCCTGGCTGAAGGAATCAAAGTGATAGCAGTTTTTGATATGGCGGTTGAGGGAAGCACTATTATATTGGGTCAGGACGAATATTCGATTGTACCCTGAATTGAGGCAATTGGAGATAGGGATATCGATCAGGCGATACTTTCCGGCGAGTGGCACTGCTGGTTTGGATCTACGAGCTGTAAGGGGATAGAGCCTGGAGCCGGCGCCACCGCCTAAGATTACACAGAGAACTTCACGGTTGAGATTACGCATCAGGAGAGTGAGGAATTATTTCATGATAAATATGGAGATATTTTGATGCCGAATGTTCCCACGACAAATCTTTTTGCATAATTATTTCGCGGACGGCATCCAGCATCTCCGGCATAGAGAATAAACGAGTTCCGCTTTCAATGCCCCACATGCCCTGGTAATCCTCAAGATCACGGAAAAGGAAGCCATCTCCTTCCTTCCCATCAAAAGGATCAATCGTATCCAATAATCCACCGGTTGCACGAGCGATAGGAACTGTTCCATACCGCATTGCATACATCTGGTTCAATCCACAAGGTTCCGTTCGCGATGGCATCCAAAGAAAATCCGCAGCTGCATACAAGCGATGTGCAACACCTTCATTGTACATAATTAATGATCGAACGTGAGGTCCGAAGTTTCTTTCCAACATCCTGCACTGTTCTTCAATCTGTCCATCTCCCGTTCCTAATATGATGAAACAAGCCTCTCTCCGATAGATCATGTATTTGTAAATCAAGCCGGCGAGAAAATCAATTCCCTTTTCATGCACCATGCGACCAATAAAAATATGCAGTGGCAAGTTGGTCGGCATTTCTAATTCTTTCAACAGGCTCTCTTTATTTTCCTGTTTCCACT
>Ga0207656_10000330_pt1 | contig 16167 bp, 11 predicted proteins | sample KBSCornC12_FD_184297 | JGI IMG/M metagenome (GOLD analysis project Ga0207656, IMG submission 184297) | Corn rhizosphere microbial communities from Kellogg Biological Station, Michigan, USA - KBS Corn C1-2 (SPAdes) (version 2) | ecosystem: Host-associated > Plants > Roots > Rhizosphere > Soil ...
ATCTTATAGATTCCGTGGACACGAGGGCCTCTAACCTCACCGGCCAGGTGCGCGGTATTGCAAAGGTGGTGACATCAGTTGCTACGGGAAATCTTCGTCAGAAGCTTTCTATCAATGCAAAAGGTGAAGTAGCACAATTGACCGACACCATCAACGGGATGATTGAAACGCTGGCTGTTTTTGCAGACCAGGTGACTAACGTGGCACGCGAAGTTGGTGTTGATGGAAGACTTGGAGGACAAGCCAGTGTACCAGGTGCGTTGGGAATCTGGAAAGCACTCACCGATAATGTGAATCAACTTGCACAAAACTTAACTACTCAAGTAAGATCCATCTCGGAAGTTTCTACTGCTGTGGCAAAAGGAGACTTGACCAGAACCATACGCGTGGATGCTAAAGGTGAAGTGGAAGCACTAAAGGATACGATCAACCAGATGATCAACAACCTGAAAGAAACAACGCTGCGTAACCAGGATCAGGACTGGCTAAAATCGAACCTGGCCAAATTCACACAAATGTTGCAGGGCCAGCGCGATTTGAATTCAGTTGCAAAAAGGATTTTGTCTGAGCTTGCCCAGGTGGTAGTGGCGCATTTTGGTGCATTTTATATTCTCACGCAAGAAGAATATTCGCAGAACGTCAAACTGAAACTTTATGCGACTTATGGTTATCGGGAGAACAAAGGCATTTTGAAAGAATTCGCCATGGGAGAAGGGCTCGTGGGACAAGTGGCCTTGGAGAAAGAAAGAATCCTGATCTCCAATGTGCCGAATAATTACATCAAGATCTCTTCTGGTCTTGGCAAAGTAAAACCTGCCAACCTCATCATCCTTCCTGTATTGTTTGAAAACAATGTCAAGGCAGTAATCGAACTAGCGTCCCTGGATAAATTCAATCAGACACACCTGGAGCTCCTGGATCAGTTGACAGAAAGTATCGGTATCGTATTGAATACTATCGAAACCAATACGCGCACAGAAGGACTGCTGGAGCAATCTCAATCGCTGGCAGGTGAATTAAAAATCCAACAAGAAGAACTTCGCCGCACCAATGATGAATTGCAGGATAAAGCTTTGTTGCTGGTGAAGCAAAAAGATGAAGTCGAAGCCAAGAATAAGGAAGTAGAGGAAGCCAGGAAATCGCTCGAAGAAAAAGCAGAGCAGTTAACACTGACGTCCAAATACAAATCTGAATTCCTCGCCAATATGTCCCATGAATTGCGGACGCCACTGAACAGCTTATTGATCCTTGCCCAACAACTCTTTGAAAATGCGGAAGGTAATCTCAATGAAAAACAAGTCCGTTACGCCAAGACTATACATTCCTGTGGTGATGACCTCATCCAGTTGATCAATGACATCCTCGATTTGTCCAAGATTGAAAGCGGTTTCATCACCGTTAATATTGCACCGATCCGCTTCCAGGAAGTTGCCGGTTTTGTCGAAGCCACTTTCAAACATATTTCAGAAGCCCGGCATTTACGCTTTACTATTGACATGGATCCTAAGTTGCCGGAATTCTTTGATACTGACCTTCAGCGTCTCAACCAGATTTTGAAAAACCTGCTCTCCAATTCCTTTAAGTTTACTGAAAAGGGAGAAGTAAAATTGAAAATCTATGAAGCTAATCGCAATTGGAAGCACGGTCTGAGCAATCATCTTGATAAGGCTAAGAAAGTAGTAGCATTTGCTATTTCTGATACCGGTATAGGCATTCCGACCGAAAAACAAAACATCATTTTTGAAGCCTTCCAACAAGCGGAAGGATCCACTAGTCGCAAGTATGGTGGTACAGGCCTTGGACTTTCCATCAGCAGAGGTTTGGCTGACTTGCTTTCCGGAACGATAGAACTGGAAAGTGAGCCCGGAAAAGGAAGCACCTTCACGCTTTTCCTTCCTATGGAAAAAGTTTCAGGCATGACAACAAAACGAAACGATCAGATCAAAGCCTATGAAGAATTGGAACCCAGTACTGATATGGACAACCTGCTCGACCTGATCAGCAGTCCTAAAGAAAGCAGGGAATCCAACTTGTCGCTGGTCAATGAAATGCTCAATGATACTGGTGATGACAGAAGTACGCTCCATGCTAATGATAAAGTGGTGTTGATCGTGGAAGATGATCTGCGCTTTGCGAAAATCCTGATTGAAAGAGCCCATGTGAAAGGATTGAAAGCGGTGGTGGCGGTGAGCTACCTGGAAGTGTTTGATTTTATTAACCAGATTTCACCGGTAGCGATCACACTGGATGTAAAATTGCCCGATACCAGCGGATGGCGAGTATTAGATTTATTACGAAATGACCTTAGCTACAGGCATATCCCCATTTACCTGATTTCAGGTGAGGAAAACCGTTTGCTGGCATTAAGAAGAGGTGCGCGTAGTTTCCTGCTCAAGCCAGTTGAAAACGAGGCACTCAATTACTTATTTGATGACATACTGAGCTTCAGCAGCAGGCTGGTGCGAAATGTTCTGGTGATAGAAGACAATGATATTGAATCGTCACAGATCGCGAAAATAATCAGTGACGAAACGGTGAATGTTGTAGTGGCCAATACAGGTCAGAAAGCATTAAGTCAACTCAAATCCAAAGTTTTTGACTGCATTATCCTGGATTACACCCTGCCGGATATCAGCGGTTATGATTTGCTCAACAAAGTGAGTGATCTCAAGATGAAACTGACCCCGGTGATCATTTATTCTGCTAAAGATTTTTCAAAGACAGAAATGATCCAATTGAACCGGTTTTCCAACCAGGTTATTCTGAAAGGCGTCAATTCGTTAGATCATTTGTTAGAAGAAACCATTTTGCAATTGCATGCCAGCCATAAACAATTAGCGCCGGAAAAGAAAAAAATTATTGAAAACATCCGTCGCAAAGAAGATATCCTGACGGATAAGACAGTGCTGGTGGTAGATGATGACGTTCGGAATTTATTTGCCCTGACCACCGTATTTGAACGGTATAAGATCAATGTCATCACCGCGGAGAGTGGCCGGGAAGCAATCGAAGTGCTAAATGAAAACCCGCATATCGACATGGTCCTCATGGATATCATGATGCCGGAGATGGATGGATATGAAACGACACAAAAAATAAGGCGTGAACACAAAAACAATTTGTTGCCGATCATCGCCGTGACAGCAAAGGCTATGAAAGGAGACCGGCAAAAATGTATAAAAGCCGGTGCTTCCGATTACATTACCAAACCACTGAAAATCGACCAGCTTCTCTCCCTGATGCGGGTTTGGTTTTACAAATAAAGAACACCACACACTATGGCAAAAATTCTTTTGGTCGATGACAGAGAAGATAATCTGCTGGCCTTTGAATCCATCCTGGCCCGACCGGATTATACCCTTGTCAAAGCCACTTCCGGACGTAGTGCCCTCAAATTACTTTTAGCCGATGTGGACTATGCCCTCATCCTGATGGATGTCAATATGCCCACGCTCGATGGTTTTGAAACAGCGCATATGATCTATGATCGCGAAAAACTGCGACATGTGCCGATCATTTTTATTACTGCTCATCATTTTGGTGAGGAGCATGTCTATAAAGGCTATCAAAACGGCGCAGTCGATTATATCTATAAGCCGATCAATGCAAGTTTGCTCCAGGCCAAGGTCTCCGTCTTCGTCGACCTGTATCAGAAAAACCATCAATTGGTACAGCAGGAACAAAAATTGCTAACGATGAATAAAGCACTGCTGGCAGAAGTGGAAGAAAGAAAGAAATCAGAGGACAAAATCAAAAGTCTCAACATACAGTTGCTGCAAACCATTGATAAAATGGAAATGGCTAACAAGGACCTGGATCGTTTTGCATTCATTGCTTCACATGATCTGCAGGAACCTCTACGGAAGATCAGGATCTTTGGTGGCCGCCTGTCAAAAAAATATGCTAATAACCTGGATGATGAAGCCAAAGTCTACCTGGAAGGGCTGCAGAAATCAGCGGATCGAATGGTCGTCCTGATCCAGGACATCCTTGCTTTTTCGAAGATGTCTTTTGAAAAAGGAGAATTTGTCCCCAGCGATCTCAACGAATTATTGGAACAGACACTGACTGATCTCGACCTGGCTATCCAGGAAAAAAATGCCACGATCAACATCGAAAAACTTCCCCAACTGCGTATCGATCCTAACCTGGTGCATCCTTTGTTCACCAACCTGATCGGAAATGCAATCAAATACGCGAAACCCAATATTCCTCCGGTTGTCAGGATCTATTCGGATCACGATGAACATCCTGGTGACAAATATTGCCGGATATTTGTGCAGGACAACGGCATAGGCTTTGAGCAGAAATATGCAAATCAAATTTTTGAAATTTTTAATCGCCTTCATAGCCAGTCCGAATACGAAGGCACAGGCATAGGTCTCGCTTTGTGTAAACGCATCGTAGAAAAACACGAAGGATTTATTTCGGCCATCAGTACACCCGGTGAAGGATCCACTTTCATTGTTTCACTTCCTTCGGCAATGGAAACCGTGAAAAGTGAAGCTATTGTTGCTTAAAAGTAAAATGTCGCACTCCCTTTTATAAAAAAAGGAGTCCCCGGTGTATAATGCAGTTCCGAAACAGATTGTGGTTCATCAAACAATCGACTCTCCGCGTCAAACTGCGCTTCATTCCATTTGGTGTTCAAAATATTCTCTAGTGAAATTCTATTTCGGAGAAAAGCCAATGATGAATATTATATAAACTTTTCGCATAATTCTATAACAATTCCTCTTTTCCGATAGCCGAAATTTGCACGGATCTCCTCGGTAGGCTCATTTATTTAATAAACTTAAAATCTCAGCAGCATGAAAAATGATCAATCAGTGGAGGTGCTCAATTCCCTTATCATCATCAATAACGACCGGGTAGCAGGATATGAGACGGCCATCGAGGAGACCAAAGATGCCGATTTGAAGACCCTTTTCAGGCAATTTATTCAAACCAGCCAGGCGTGCAAATCTGAGTTGGTTGCTGAAGTGAATAAGGTGGGCGGCAAACCGGATGAAGGCACTCGTGCGGATGGTAAGATTTATCGCGCCTGGATGGATTTTAAATCCATGGTGACCGGGAAAGATCGCAAGGCTATTCTTAGTTCATGTGAGAAGGGAGAGGATGTAGCCGTAAACACCTATGAAAAGGCATTGAAGGATGAGCACCTGCCACCCTCACTTACATCCCTGGTAACGGCTCAATACAACAAAATCAAAAAGGATCATGATACAGTGAGGAATTTGCGGGATACCGCAGTAAATGCTTAAGAAAAAGGCGCGATGTTTCGCGCCTTTTTTGTTTTAACAGGATTCGATATTCAACTGATATCTTCACCCTCTCCTTGATCACTTATTGATTCGAAATTATGTCCAAAAATGCTCCCATCTATGCGGCCCTTATTGGTGCCGGCCCTTTAGGCATCAATATTTATAAATACGCCATGCAGCGTAAGGATATCCTCATTTCCCAGGTCATCGACATCGATCCATCGTTGAAAGGACGTGATATGGGCGAACATTCCGGGCTCGACAAATCCAATGTGCTGATTTCAGATGAACTCGATAAAAACAACCAGGTCGATGTTGCCATCCTGGCCACAGTTTCCGATCTGCCACGCATTGGTCCGCAAATCCTTTCATTGGTTGAAGCCGGATTACCTGTAGTTTCCACCTGTGAAGAATTGTTCTATCCATGGGACAACAACAAAGAATGGTCGGATACCATCGACCGCGCAGCAAAAGACAGGCAAGTGGCAGTAGTAGGTACTGGTGTGAATCCAGGTTTTCTCATGGACACATTGCCGGCTATGCTTTCAGCAGTATGTAATCATGTCGAACGCATCGAAGTTCGTCGCTACCAGGATGCACAATTTCGTCGCATTCCGTTTCAACGAAAGATTGGTGCCGGCCTGACTTTTGAAGAATTTGATAGAAGAAAAAATGAAGGAAGTCTTCGACATGTCGGACTTTCAGAATCCATGCACTTCATCGCCAGTCAATTGGGTTGGCATCTTGATAAGACAGAAGATAAAATTGAACCGGTTGTAGCTGATCGAACGATACAAACAGAAGCATTGACTGTGGTATCCGGACAAGTAGCCGGCATTCGTCAAACAGGTCGCGCCTGGATCAACGGTGAAGAAAAAATACGGCTCAGCTTCCAGGCTTCCGTCGGTGAACCAGACTCCTATGATGAAATCGAAATCTTTGGCATACCACACTTTCGTTCACGCATCATGGGTGGCATCAATGGTGATGTAGCTACTTGTTCGATTATTCTCAATTCATGTCACTCCATTCGTAAAGCCATGCCAGGTTTGAGGACCATGGCGGATATTCCGATGATCAGCAGCAAAGGAATCTAAGATGTAGGTTTGAATACCCCACCTTGAAAGGTGGGGAAATGACGAAGCAATGGTTACGGTTCAACTTAGAATTTCAGGAAAAGTGCAAGGTGTCTGGTATCGTGCATCTGCAAAAGATCAAGCCATCTCGCTTGGCATCAAAGGAAAAGTTTGGAATGAACGAAACGGCGACGTCGGCATCATCGCGCAAGGGGAGATATCAAAAATTGATGAATTTGTTTTATGGTGTAAGAAGGGACCTCAGTTGGCGAGGGTAGAGGAGGTGAAAGTTGAAAATATTGAGATCAAAGATGTGTTTCAATCTTTTGAAATCACCAAGGCAGATCACTGAGGTATATCACCTCAAAATTCGGATCACGGATCACTGGTGACGGTTCACGATTTCAGCTTCTGAAGTAAATGCTATACTTCACTTTACAAGGATAAGTTAACGCCTCACATTGCCAATCCGGTCCTTTCTTAATCAACCGCACTGCTTCATCATCTAATTTTTTATCACCAGATGTTTGTGCCACTTTAATTTGAGCAGGATGGCCATCAGCATTCACCTCAAATTCAAGAGCGACTGTTTTGGCAAATGAATTGAGATTATCAGCTAGGGGATATTTTGAATTGGATTTTAAATAATTGATGAATAGGACTTCATTTCTGTTTTGAAAGCCCATGGTTTCTAATTTTGGAGTTGCTTTTATAGGAGCAACGGATTGTGCAAGAGCCCCAGGTATGTCTTCCAATTGTTCATTTAAAGTGATAAGTACATCCGTTTCGCCTCGTTTCATCGTGAATGAGGTGTCAATATAGCCGGTATAAGAAACGGTCACCTCATTTTCAGTATTCGGAAGATATAATTCAAACTTTCCGTCAAGATCAGTTGTGGTGATGATGTTAGTTCCATACACTATTATAGCAGCACCAATTAAGCCCTCATTTGTAACATCTATAACTCTTCCGTTCACTCTCTTTGCCATCACTGCAGGATCCATCTGATTAGCAGAGTAACCTGCATCTTGCTTTTCTTCAGCTGCTGCAGTGGCTGCAAGCTGCTTATCCATTTTCTCCTGGACCGATTCTGTGCCATACGGTGGTGAAACACCTTTCGTCTTTGTATCTTCTATGTCAAAATTTTCATCCGCTGGCTGGCTTCTTGTTGCATCAGATGCTGAAATTTCCTTTTTATTTTCTTTAGCAGAAGAAGGTTTTGTAACAGACTTTCGCATGGATTCCGGACGAGGCACTTCAGCAGCAGCAGCAGGTTGGCTCGGCTCTGCAGCAGCAATAGTATTTTTTTCATCAGGCACGATGGCAACAGTATCACCTGATTTTTCAATGGACAATGCATGCTCACTCGTCGTAGCATTCGCAAGGCCTTCGTCCGGTTTAGTAGCCAAACGAGTCATTACTGCATAGAATCCAACAATCAAAATCAAACTCGCAGCAACAGCAGTTACAGTCAGATTAGGAATCAACCAACGTCTTCGCTCCCGCTTGTATGGTTTGATCTTTTGTGTCAATGAATCCAAATACCCCGTATGATCCAGATCCGGATGCAACTGGTATCCTTCCAGTGCATCAGCAATAAATGGATCATCCTTCGCCATTGTCTCCAACTGGTGAAAGTCAGCTGCCGCAATCGTACCTGCATTCAATTCACGCAGCCGATCCTGAATCCATTTATATGTTTTTTCCTGATCCAAACTTTTCTTTGTTTTCCAAACACTTTTTCAAATTTCGCCTCCCGTTCTGAATGTGTGACCTGACCTGGTCCAAACTCATCGCTGTGTCCTGGCTGATTTCTACATAGGATTTTTTTTCAAAATAAAATTTCCGCACCACCATGCCCTGGTGATCCGGAAGCCGGCTGATGCAATCATGCAGTTGATCCGTGATATCCAGTTCACCATCGAGATTGTAGAATTCATCTTCCTGATGCAACTCAGCACCGTTTTGCATAACAGGATCATCTAATGACACTGTTAACAGGTTGTTTTTTCGACGAAGATGCTGCAGGCAATGGTTCTTGCTCACCATGTACAACCATGCACCGAAATTGACTACTTCGTGATCCGGAAGTTTGCGATTGAGCAGTTCATAGATATCCATGACAGCATCCTGCGCAGCTTCAGGTTGGCCGAGATATTTCATGCACACCCCATAGACGAGTTCCATGTATCGCAGATAGAGGGTTCCGAGCGCATCTTTATCCTTTTGCGTCCGGAATCGCTCGATCAATTCGCGGTCAGTGGCTTCGACTTTATGCAAGCTGAATCAATTGAAGATTATTGGGTTGCCGGTGTTGTGTTTCCCTCATGCATGGTTTTTTCCATCAGTTCCCAATAACGGCTGAACAATGGCTTAAATTCTAACAGAAATGATTTCGTTTTGACCGGCACTTGTTCAACGACCGGGTAAGAATAGCTTTTCGTTTTCGTCGTATCACCCATCCAGCCAAATTGTACAACCATCCAAATGAGAAAACTATAAACGGTCATCGATACCAACATCATCACTACACCTCCGAAAGATTTGCTGTAGGCACCGAACCTGCTTTTTTTCAAATATTTCTCAACGCTTTTCAGCATCCAATGCAGTAAGAGAATAAGGATGATCATAGTAAAAATGGTGCCGAAGATCAGGGCAAACGTTTTGTCCGCCTTGAACCATCGAATCATCAGATCCATGATCAGTGGAGAAAGTGCCAGGGTCAAGAGCAAAGCAATGGCATAGAAAACGACGAAGAATAATACCCTCACCAGGCCCTTGGTATAGCCCAGCCAGAATCCGGCACCCGCAAAGAGAATTAAGCCTATGTCAATAATCATTTTTAAAGGGTTGAGCTTGTCTTACAGGTATTTAACGTGCAATATTCGCCATTCGTTTCGATCCGGGAAAACCAGTCATTATGTTAAAATTAGCCTATAAGTGGAAAAGAAACCTTTTATATATGTTTTGCGCTGTATATTAGTCATGTAAAATACATCGTTAGGTTTTAGAGTCGCAAACCTTGAAGTATATTTTAAGCATAACACTCACCCTGTTAATCGTGCGCTCCTACTCGCAGCCGCATGCCCAGGCATCAGTACTCCCGACAGTGTTCCTGATCGGAGAGTATGAAGATCGCTATCTCGAATTATCCAAAGCCCATCCCGCTCAATTCATGTCAGTCTATGATAATGACATCGATCGCGCTTATAAAGGCTGGACCAATTGCCTGATGGATATGGAAGACTATGCCGGGCGTATCAATTTTGATTTAAAAGGCATCAAAGTCTGGATCAATCTATATTTCAATGCGGATGGCACGATTTCCAATCTTGCTTTTTATCCGAAACCAAATAGCCGCAATGTGCCGGATGAGGAATTGACTGCTTTTTTCAAAAGCTTCGTCAGCCACTATCATCTTCCGGTGACCGCCGAAAAAGGTTTTCAGCACAGCACCAGTGCATCTTTCCCTACCTTCTTCCAAAGAGATAATCCTGAACTGGCAAAACGGAACTAGACATTTCGATCCTTCAAGTTCGTTTCGACTCCGCTCAACGACCGGGGAAAAGCTTCATCTGATGTTGTTTCGACTCCGCTCAACAACCATAACCCATTCATTGTTGTTTGGAATCCCACCACTGTAAGCTCGAATCATCTTCAAAGACTATCATAAATATGTTGCAATAATTTCTATAGTTGAGCGAAGTCGAAACTATTAAGTAATTAGCCAAAGCCCGGTCGTTGAGCGCAGTCGAAACGAACATGACAGAATCATATATAGTTTTTCTACTATATCTTTACCCGCTAAAGCAACAACCAAGTGAGTCAATACACTGAAGCAAACATTTTATCCCTTGACTGGAAAGAACACATCCGGCTGAGGCCCGGTATGTATATCGGGAAACTGGGCGACGGCACCACTCCGGATGATGGGATCTATGTCCTGCTCAAAGAGGTCATCGACAACTCCATCGATGAATACATTATGGGGTATGGCAAGCAAATTGAAATCGAGATCAAAGGAAGTAAGGTCACCGTTCGTGATTATGGAAGAGGAATTCCGCTAGGTAAAGTAGTGGAATGTGTTTCTCAAATCAATACAGGAGCGAAATACGATTCGCAGGCCTTCAAAAAATCAGTGGGATTAAATGGAGTAGGAACGAAGGCCGTCAATGCATTGTCCGATCATTTTCTTGTGCGCGCTGTGCGGGATGGAAAATCCAAAGAAGCTACTTTTCACCAGGGCGAGATAAAATCGGAATCAAAAATCATCAAGTCTTCAGAAGAGACCGGTACCATTATCACCTTTGAGCCTGATGAAAAGATCTTCCATAGTTATGAATACCGCGATGAATTCATCGAACAACAATTATGGAATTATGCCTGGCTCAATGCCGGCTTGAAACTTAGATACAACGGCAAGATCTTTCAATCTCGTGATGGATTGCTGGACATGCTGACGCGCAAAACGGCAAGTGAGGAATTACGTTATCCGATCATCCATTTGAAAGGAGAGGATATTGAAATGTCGCTGACGCATGGACAACATTATGGAGAGCAGTATTACTCTTTTGTCAATGGTCAGCATACTACCCAAGGTGGAACACATTTGAATGCTTTTAAAGAAGCATTGGTTAAAACGTTTCGTGATTTTTATAATAAAAGTTTTGATCCAAAAGATATCCGTTCCTCGATTATCGGAGCTATCAGTGTTCGTATTGAAGAGCCGGTGTTTGAATCACAAACGAAAACTAAACTAGGTTCAAACAACATTGCACCAGAAGGCGCTTCTGTCCGCACGTTTATCAATGACTTCGTTACCCAGCAATTAGACAATTATCTTCATAAACATCCTGATGTTGCCAAGGCGATACTCAGTCGAATTCAACAATCAGAGCGTGAGCGAAAAGAAATCGCCGGCATCAAAAAGCTAGCTAATCAACGCGCTAAAAGTGCCAATCTTCACAACAAAAAATTGAGAGATTGCAAGGTCCATTTCAACGATAACAGTAGGGTAGATGGAGATCGCAAAGATCAAAGTACCATCTTTATCACCGAAGGAGATTCAGCTTCTGGTTCTTTGACAAAAGCAAGAGATGTGCAATCCCAGGCCGTGTTTTCGCTGCGCGGTAAGCCCTTGAATTGTTATGGCCTCACCAAAAAAGTGGTGTATCAAAACGAAGAATTGAATTTGCTGCAACACGCATTGAATATTGAAGATGGACTTGATGATTTGCGTTACAATAAAGTCGTCATTGCCACTGATGCAGATGTGGACGGTATGCACATTCGATTGTTGTTGCTCACCTTCTTTCTTCAGTTTTTTCCTGACCTGGTTCGTGAGGGACATTTGTTTATCCTGGACACACCGCTTTTTCGTGTGAGAGATAAGCAAAAGACATTTTATTGTTACAATGAAAAGGAAAAACAGGAAGCTATCATCAAACTTCGCGGTAAACCGGAGATAACAAGGTTCAAAGGATTAGGTGAAATTTCACCTGATGAATTTGGCGCTTTCATCGGTGAAGACATTCGTCTCGAACCGGTCCTTATCCAGGACAATACTAGCATCGACAACGTGCTTGAATATTACATGGGTAAAAACACCCAGGAGCGACAGGATTTCATCATTGATAATTTGAGGTTTGAGGTGGATGTGATTGAGGAGAATGTTTTATCCTCTGAAGTTGCCTGATTTAAAAAAAGACCTGGCCGGAGAATATCTTGTTGTTGTTGTTGGAGTTCTCTCCAACAACTGTATGAACTCAAATTCGGCCGCTAATTTTCGCGAATTCACGCCAATTAAAAATCGTTGTTGTAGGAGTTCTTTCCAACAACCAGAGATATTCACATGAGAAGTCTGATGACTTGCAAACCTTCTGATTGTGAACAGGAAAAGGATTTCGACGAAATCTATTGCGTAGTTGACTGCCAGTAACTTATGGCCATGAAGTGCTCGGAATTGTGAAAAGTATCTCAAGCAACTTCAGCCAATGACCTGCTATTCCATTTAGAATTTTGGCTTCAAGTGAACTTGGTGATTGTGAACAAGAAAAGGATTTCGACGAAATCTGTTGCGAAGTTGACTACCAGTGACTTATATTCATAAAGTCCTCTGAATTGTGAAAAGTAAAAGTATTTCGACGAAATCTGTTTTGTCCTCAGCCTTTTCCTAAACCTTCCTCAAAGCCTCTTCCTCAGCCTTAGCCTCATCCTCAGCCTTCTCCTCAGCCTTCTTCGGATGCCGTAGCTTCAGCAAAGGCATCTGCTAATTCCTGTCCTTTTGTCACAAAAACCCCTCCATTTTCCTATAATGGCAGACCTTTGGGGTATGGAATGATAATTGACCCGCTTTATAATTGCTAAAAGGGCTCTGGCCCTCCAAATTTGATATAGATATGTTCGAAGATATTTTGTTGCCGGTCAATGTGGTGGAGGAAAGTGAATTCATGCCGATCATCTCAGTTGACGAGGATGAAGAGCCCCATAACGGGGAGGATACACCTGAACTGCTACCGGTTTTAGCGCTAAAGAATACCGTTCTCTTTCCAGGGATTGTCATTCCGATCACAGTCGGCCGGGAGAAGTCCATGAAGGCAGTCCGTAAAGCCTACGATACCAATAAACAGATTGCAGTTTTTGCACAAAAGGATGTGGAAACTGAAGACCCGGATGTTGCTGATCTGCACGAAATCGGCACATTGGCACGGGTACTCAAAGTCCTGAAAATGCCTGATGGATCTATCACTGCCATCCTGCAAGGTCGCTCTCGCATAAAACTGGTACACATGGATTCGGTCGATCCGTATATGATCGCCCGAGTCACATCAAATGTGTATGGATTGCCAACTGGAAAATTGGAATTCGATGCCATCATGGGTTCTATCCGCGATCTCGCAGAGAAAATCATCAAACTATCACCCAATATTCCCTCAGAAGCGGTGGTGATGATTCGCAATATCAAGAGTGATGTTCACCTCCTTGGATTTATCTCTTCCAATCTCGCGATTGATATCGTAAAAAAACAAGAACTCTTAGAGATCGATAAAGTCGATACACTGGCGACTGAAGTATTCAAGATGATGCACAATGAAATGCAGATGCTTGAACTCAAATCGCAGATTGATTCAAAAGTGCGGGTCGATATTGAAAAACAACAACGCGATTATTTTCTTAACCAGCAATTAAAAACAATCCAGGAAGAACTTGGACAGAATCCACAGGAATCTGAAGTAAGATTATTGGTCGAAAGAGGGAAAAAGAAGAAGTGGAGTAAAACCGTACAAGACACATTCGATCGTGAGATCGCGAAAGTCAGAAGGATCAATCCGCAGGTTGCTGAATACAGTTTGCAATTGAATTATCTTGAATTGTTGCTTGATCTGCCTTGGGAATTTACAACGAAAGACAATTTTGATCTGAAGACCGTACAGAAAGTACTCGATGAAGATCATCACGGATTGGAAGAAGTGAAGGATCGAATTCTGGAGCACCTCGCTGTGTTGAAATTGAAAGGGGACATGAAAGCCCCGATCTTATGCCTGGTGGGCCCTCCGGGAGTGGGTAAAACTTCTTTAGGTAAATCCATCGCGCGTGCACTGAAAAGAAAATTTGTACGCATGTCCTTAGGTGGATTGCATGATGAATCTGAAATACGGGGTCATCGCAAAACATATATTGGTGCAATGCCAGGTCGTATTATTCAATCCGTTAAAAAAGCAGGTGCTTCCAATCCAGTTTTTATCCTGGATGAAATTGATAAAGTTGGAAAAGATTTTCGTGGCGATCCATCTTCTGCTTTGTTGGAAGTTTTAGATCCTGAACAGAATTCCACTTTTTATGATAATTATCTCGAGCTCGAATATGATTTATCCAAAGTGATGTTTATCGCGACGGCTAATTCACTGCAGACGATTCAGCCTGCCTTGCTTGACCGAATGGAGATCATCAATATCAACGGATACAGTACAGAAGAGAAAATCGAGATTGCGAAAAAACATCTCATTCCGCGCCAACGCAAAGAGCATGGATTGAAGCCCACTGATGTCAAATTGAAAGATGATGTGTTGCGTGAAATAGCAGAGAGTTATACACGGGAATCCGGTGTGCGAAGTATGGATCGACGCATTGCATCTGTTATGCGATGGGTAGCGAAGAAGGTGGCGATGGAAGACAAGTACAATGCTGTCATCAGTAAAACTCAATTGGAAGATATACTCGGTCCGGAAAGATTTGATCCGACCTTGTATACCGAAGTACATAGCAGTGGAGTAGCCATAGGTTTAGCCTGGACCAAAGTGGGAGGTGATATTTTATTCATTGAATCCAGCCTGAGTCCTGGCAAAGGAAAAGTCACACTTACCGGAAACCTGGGAGATGTGATGAAAGAATCAGCTACAACGGCATTGAGTTTTATAAAAGCTCATGGTGAAAGCCTTGCAATTGATAATGATACCTTCGAAAATACCGATATACACATCCATGTACCGGAAGGGGCAATTCCAAAAGATGGTCCTTCTGCCGGAATCACCATGTTAACCTCAATAGCATCGGCTTTCAAAAAGAAACCGGTCAAGAGTCATTTGGCGATGACAGGTGAAATAACCTTACGGGGTAAAGTATTGCCGGTAGGCGGAATCAAGGAAAAAGTATTGGCTGCTAAGCGGGCTGGTATCAAACAGATCATTTTGTCCACTGCCAATAAGCGCCATGTGGAGCAAATCAAGCCTGAGTATATCTCCGGTATGACGTTTACCTATGTAGACAGAATGGAAGAGGTGCTCCAACAAGCGCTGGACATCTGGTCATTCTAGTCCCTTGAGAAGGTTAAAAGCCTGTTAATTTTCTTCGATTTTCCTGTGGCTAAAGGACATTCAGCGTTTGAATTGTTTCAATTCATACCTTTAACCCATGTCGATGAACCTGCGAAAACTGATGAAAAAGCTGAGGATAGGATTTCTTAGTATGATTTGCCTGGCTGGATTGAACAGTTCATTGTGGAGTCAGACGACTAACCCGGAAGCTGCCAGGGTGGTGCAGATCTCAGGAAAAGTGGTAACGGAGGAAAATAATAAGATAGTCCTTATCCCATATGCAGTCGTTGCTGTCAAAGGCACAAGTCGAGGTACACTCACCGATGTTTCTGGTTTCTTTTCGATTGTGGTTCGCACCGATGAGACATTGGTCTTCTCTGTTTTAGGATTTAAGGATGCTTTCTTTCCTGTACCGGATACGTTGAAAGGTGAATATTTCTCCATGGTTCAGATGTTGACTCGGGATACCATATTATTACCAGCCGCGGTCATTTATCCCTGGCCGGATCCTGACAACTTCATTCCGGAATTCCTGGCCATGGATGTGCACAACGATATGGAAGATGTTGCAGAACAAAATTTATCCCCCGAGAAAATGGAAATGTTGAGAGAGACGTTACCAACAGATGGTCCGGAGAATCAACAGCTCTATCTCAAACAACAAAATGCCAAGTACTATTACGAAGGCCAGCTGAAGCCTCAGCAGATATTTAATGTTTTTGCCTGGAAGGAATTTATTCAGGCATGGAAGAGAGGGGATTTTAAGAAGAAGAAATAGACCGATTGCCGTAGGTTGTACCTACGCTGCCAGCTAAATTCCAAAGATGATTTTCATTTAAGTTTATGCATCAGTATTGACTGTAGACTGCTTTTGAGTTTTTGTAATATGCAGCCAATATGGAATTCGGATGTATTTGGTATATAAAGCTTAGGCAATGATTCTTTTTGAAGCCACTCTCATTGTTTTTTTAAAGCACTATCAATTTTCAAGATTAGCTTTTGGGTTTCACTGTA
>Ga0207656_10000336_pt1 | contig 15969 bp, 12 predicted proteins | sample KBSCornC12_FD_184297 | JGI IMG/M metagenome (GOLD analysis project Ga0207656, IMG submission 184297) | Corn rhizosphere microbial communities from Kellogg Biological Station, Michigan, USA - KBS Corn C1-2 (SPAdes) (version 2) | ecosystem: Host-associated > Plants > Roots > Rhizosphere > Soil ...
GCCCTCTTCCCGCCGCTGATCGTCGCGGTCCTCCTCGCCACTCAATTGGGGGCGTCGGCAGTAGTATCAATGCTGGCCATCGGGATCGGGGCGATCGTTCCCATGGCGCGCATCGCCAGCTCGTCGATGCAGCGCTATTCGACGCGCCAATATCTCGATGCTGCGCAGCTTGCCGGAATGACGCGCTGGGAGGCCATCCGCAGCCATGCCCTGCGCCAGATCGTCCGGCCCATCGCAGCCGAGGCCGTCGCGTTGCTCGGCATCGGCGTCGTGTGGGAGGCCAGCCTGAGCTATCTCGGGCTCGGCAGCCAGGCGCCGGTGGCGAGCCTGGGGCTGATCCTCCACGATGCGCAGAGCTACATGGCCGCCAAGCCGCTGCTGGTTGTTATCCCCGGGCTGGTTCTCGTCCTGATGGTCTTCGCGCTGACTCTCGTCGCGCGCGGCATCACGCGGCGCGCCCAATCGGAGGATGTCCTTGGCGCAGCTTAAGGTCGAGAACCTCACCGTCAGCTACGATGCGCCGGCCATCAGCGGCGTGAGCTTTACCATCGGGGCCGGCCAGCGGGTGGGACTCATCGGCGAGGCCGGGGCCGGCAAAAGCCTTGTGGCGCTCTCCATCCTCGGACTGCTGCCCCGCGGCGCGAAGCTTTCGGGCAGCATCAGTTATGATGAGCGATCCATCGCCGGCGACGAAGCTGCGCTCGCGCCTCTGCACGGCAGGAAGATCGCTTTGATCCCCGAGAAGGCAGCGCTCGGGCTCGATCGTCTCGTCACGGCGCGCCAGTTCCTGCGTGAGTGCCTCGCGCTTGCGCCAGACGCTTCCCCCGATCCCGATACGGGAGTTGAAGCCGCGCTCGCAGAAATCGGACTGCCTGCGTCGCGCGCTGCGCTCTACCCCGCAGATCTCGAGCCGCGCGAGAGGCAATTGCTCATGGTCGCGGGAGCACTCGCCGCAAAACCGGAGATTCTTGTCGCGGACGAGCCCGCTGCGGGCCTCGACCTCGTCGACGAGCGCCGCGTGCTCGACCTGATCGGACGCCACTGCAGCACACGCAGCATGTCGCTGCTGCTCATCGCGCCCGAGATCAAGGCGATCGCGATGCTCTGCACGCGGATCGTCGTGCTGCATCAGGGACGCATCGTCGAGGCCGGCGAAAAGACCGACGTCTTCGGGCATCCCAAGCACGAATTCACCCGCGCTCTGCTCTCGGCCGGACGCAACCGCGCGCGCACGCTCATGCGCACGCCCATCGGCGGGACGCTGCTCGAGGTGCGCAATGTCCGCAAACGCTACCGCCGGCCTGATGTCTCGCTGTTCGAGCCGCGCCCGCCGATCATCGCACTCGACGAGGTAAGCTTCATCATGCGCGCGGGAGAATCGATGGGGCTCGTCGGAGCTGCCGGCGCGGGCAAGACGACGCTGGCGCGCATCGTCGCGGGGCTCGAGCGTGTGACCAAAGGCGAGCTCGAATTCGATGCGCGCGTCTATCACGGCACCGATCTCGTCCCAGTCAATCGCGGCGACATCACCATGATCTTTCCCGATCCGCGGCTGAGCTTCGACCCGCGCCTGACGCTGGGCGAGTCTATCGCCGAGCCGCTGCAGCTCGATCGGGATGGTCTCGTCGACGAGCTCAGTGCGCGGATCGTCGAAGTCGTGGCGGCGACGGGCCTCGGCCCGAGCGTGCTGCAGCGTTATCCGGGCGAACTCTCCCTCAACGAGCTCTATCGGGCCGGCATTGCGCGCGCGCTCGTCACGCGCCCCAAGCTGGTCGTCCTCGATGAGCCCGTGGAAATTCTCGATATAGCGTCACGCGGCGAAATGCTCGTCCTGCTCAATCGCCTGCGCGCCGATTTCGGGCTGACCTTCCTCGTCGCCTGTCGCGATCTCGACACGGCGCGGGTCATCGCCGACCGTATCATCGTCATGGATGGCGGACGGATCGTCGAGACGGGCACGCCGGCGCAGCTGCTCGAGAATCCGCAGCACGAGACGACCAGGCGCCTCGTTGCCGCGGCGCTGCCGGAGGTCGGGATCGTCCCCGTCTTCTAGTTCATCAGCGGATGGCCGCTTTCGTCGAAGCGGTAGAAGAGATTGGCGCGAGGCGAAAAGCTCAGCGCATCGCCCGGGCTGTAGCTGGCCTTGCCGGCCTGACGCACAACAATCGGTTCGGTGCTGCCCACATCGACATAGATATAACTGTCGGAGCCGAGATTTTCCGAGTGGATCACCTTGCCGCTCCAGGTGCCGCCCGGCGTCACGTCGATGTGCTCCGAGCGCACGCCTACCGTCGCCGCCTGGAAGGGCGCCGCGAACTTCCCGGTGAGGAAATTCATCTTCGGCGAACCGATGAAGCCGGCCACGAACAGCGACTGCGGATGCTCGTAGAGGTCCATGGGCGAGCCCACCTGCTGCACCACGCCATCCTTCAGCACGACAATCCGATCGGCCATGGTCATGGCTTCGACCTGGTCGTGCGTCACGTAGATCATGGTGGTGTTGGGCAGCTGCTCCTTGAGCTGGCTGATCTCAATGCGCATCTGCACGCGCAGCGCCGCATCGAGGTTCGACAGCGGCTCGTCGAACAGGAAGACTTTCGGATCGCGCACGATGGCGCGGCCGATCGCGACGCGCTGGCGCTGGCCGCCCGAAAGGGCTTTGGGCAACCGGTCGAGATATTTGGTGAGCTGCAGCTTTTCGGCCGCCGACTTCACCTTCTCTTCGATGTCGGCGCGGCTCAGGCGCTGCAGCTTAAGCGCGTAAGCCATATTGTCGAACACCGTCATGTGCGGATAGAGCGCGTAGGACTGGAACACCATTGCAATGCCGCGCTTGGACGGCGCCACGTCGTTGACCACGCGGCCGTCGATCTCGAGCGTACCTGCGGAAATGCTCTCGAGCCCCGAGATGCACCGCAGCAGGGTCGACTTGCCGCAACCCGAAGGCCCGACGAAGACGATGAATTCGCCCGATTTGATATCGAGGTTGACGTCCTTCAGAATCTCGACGGCGCCATAGCGCTTGTAGAGACTGGTGATCTTGAGGTCCGACATCTCTTTTCTCCCCCCGCGCGGCTAGCGCAGAACTCCAATGTAGGCACCAAACGGCATCAGACTCAATGAGCCCTCTTCGGGCTCATTGGCGATATCGGGCGCGCCAGACGCAGCCGGCTTGAACCCTTCAGGAACTGGCAGCACCACCGCCTTCTCAGTCATGTTGAAGACGCAATAGAGCCGGTCCGTGCCGCTCAGACGGATGAACGACAGGATGCCGTCAGGCGCGTCGAGCATTTCGATCGAGCCGATCGAGAGCGCCGGATGGGCGCGGCGGAACGCCAGCATGTCGCGGTAGTGCCAGAGCACCGATCGCTTATCGTCCACCTGCCGGTCGACCGCCTTGGTCAGGTGATCGGAGGACACCGGCAGCCAGGGCCGCGTTGCGGTGGTGAAGCCGCCCGTCGGCGATTGGGTCTGCCAGACCATCGGCGTGCGACAGCCGTCGCGGCCCTTGAACTGCGGCCAGAACTCGATGCCATAGGGATCGACGAGGTCTTCGAAGGCTAGCTCGGCTTCCGTCAGGCCGAGCTCCTCGCCCTGATAGAGGCAGACCGAGCCGCGCATCGAGAGCAGCAACGTGCAGGCGAGGCGCGTAAAGGCCTCCTGCTGTCCGTGCGACGCCCAGCGGCTCACATGGCGCACCACGTCATGGTTCGAAAATGCCAGGCAGATCCAGCCGTGCGGGGCTTCCTTTTCGGTCGTCTCGATCGACTTGCGGAAGTGCGCCGCTGAAAACTCACCCCCCAGATAGTCGAAGGTGTAGGCCATGTGGAGGCGGTCCTTGCCGGAGGTGTAGGCGGACATCAGCTCCATCTGGTGCTGGCTGTCGCCGATCTCGCCGACCGTGGTCTTGGCACCGTATTCGTCCATGAGTTTACGCAGGCGCTTCAGGAAGGCGACGTTCTGCGGCTGGCTCTTGTCGTAGAGGTGTTCCTGGAAATTGTAGGGGTTCACCGCCGGCGCCGTCGAGGCGTTGAAGTCCTCGGGCTTGACCACCGGATTGTTCTCGAGCCCCTTCGAATGGAAGTAGAAGTTCACCGTGTCGAGGCGGAAGCCGTCGATGCCGCGCTCCAGCCAGAAGCGCATATTGTCGAGCTGCGCGTCCTGCACGGCCGGATTGTGGAAGTTGAAATCGGGCTGCGAGGCGAGGAAATTGTGCATGTAGTACTGCATGCGCCGGCTGTCCCAGGTCCAGGCGCTGCCCCCGAAGATCGAGAGCCAATTGTTCGGCGGCGTGCCATCGGGCTTGGGATCCGCCCAGACGAACCAGTCGGCGCGATCGTTGGTGCGGTTGAGCCGGCTTTCGGCGAACCAGGGGTGCTTGTCCGAGCAATGGCTGATCACCTGGTCGATGATCACCTTGAGCTTGAGCGAATGGGCCTTCTCGAGCAGCCGGTCGAAATCGCCGAGCGTGCCGAACAGCGGATCGACATCGCGATAGTTCGACACGTCATAGCCGAAGTCGCGCATAGGAGAGGTGAAGAAGGGGCTGAGCCAAACGCCGTCCACACCCAAATCCGCGACGTAGTCGAGGCGCTCGGTGATGCCGACCAGATCGCCGATGCCGTCGCCGTTGTGGTCCTGAAACGAGCGCGGATAGATCTGGTATATCACCGCGCCCCGCCACCAGTTCATGTCGAGAACCGGCTCCTCAGCCGGCTTCTGCTCCGTCATCAGCGGCTGCGCGACCACGAAATTTCCTCCCGCAAACGCCCGGCGTGCAATTTTTGCCAAAACGTTTTAGTAAGCTATTCTTATCGAGGGGCAAGCGGTGCCGTCAACGCCGGAACAACGGCGGAGCACCGCGGGAGGGTGTATAATTGGCGTTTGCGTACAGGACCTTATGACAACCGCCACGAAGCCGCCCAAGGGGCCGCAGATGGCGGGCCGCAACGTCACGATCAAGGACCTCGCGGCGGAGCTGGAGCTGTCGATCACCACCATCTCGCGCGCCCTCAATGGCTACGCGGATGTGGGATCGGAGACGCGGGCCAAGGTCGAGGATGCCGCCAAGCGCCTCGGCTACCGCGCCAACCGCAACGCGCAGCGGCTGGTGCTGCAGCGCACCCACAACATCGCATGGGTGCAGACCGACAACGAGCTCAAATATCTCGACCCGCATTTCGCCGAAGTGATGGCGGGGGTGCTCGGTACGGCGCGTGCGGCCAAGTACGACATCGTTCTGACCAGCCATGACCGGGACCATGAAATCTCGACCTATGACCGCTATGTGCGCGACAACAGCGTCGACGGCTTCATTGTCGATCTGCCGCGCGAGAACGACGAGCGCGTTACCTATTTGCTCGAAGCCGGCCGGCCGTTCGTCGTCCACGGCCGCGAGCAGCGCTACGAGCGCTATGGCTGGGTCGACATGGACAATTACGGCAATTTCTACAGGCTCGCTCGCCTGCTGATCGCCAACGGCCACCGGCGGATCGCCTTCGTCAACGGCGACGAGAATTTCAACTATGCGCTCTACCGCCACAACGCCGTGCGTCACGCCGTGGCCGATGCCGGCCTGCCCGCAGACGCGGTGGCCGTCTATGGCTCGACGCATCCCATGGGCGATGCCGGTTTCCGGCTGACCCACCAGGCGCTCGCCGACAGCTCGGTGACCGCCGTGATCTATTCGTCGATCCTGCTACTCATGGCCGGCTTCGAGCTCCTGACCGAAGCGGGAGAGCGCGGAGGCAAGCCGATCGCAATCGCCACGATGGACGATCAGCTCAAGCATCTCGACCCCGCGCGCCTCGCGCCGCGCGTCAGCTTCGTGCGCTCGTCCCTTCACGATGCGGGCTCGGCATTGATCGAGGAAATCAGCCGCCAGTGTGACCAGCGGCTGCCGCCCAGCGGGACGATGGTGCCCTCGAGCTTCCAGATTATGCCGGGGCTCGACCCGCGCAGCATTGAGGAGCCCCTGCCCCGCAATCGCCGCGGCCGCATCGGCTAGCGGGCGTTACTTCACCGAACCGGCGAGCAGTCCGCGCACGAAGTACCGCTGCAACGAGAAGAAGACGATCAGCGGCACGACGATCGAGATGAACGCCGCCGCGGTCAGCACTTCCCAGTTGTTGCCGTACTGGCCCAGCAGGTTCACTAGGCGCGCCGTGAGCACCTGCCGGTTGTCCTGGGCGCCGAGGAACACCAGGGCGACGAGAAGGTCGTTCCATATCCACAGGAACTGGAAGATTGCGAACGAGGCCAGCGCCGGAAAGCTCAGGGGCAGGACCATCGTGGTGAAGGTCTTGAAGTGGCTCGCGCCGTCGATGCGCGCCGACTCCATGATTTCGCGCGGCAGGCCGGCCATATAGTTGCGCAGCAAATAGATGGCGAGCGGCAGGCCGAACGCGGTATGGGCCAGCCATACGCCTAGATAGCTCTTACTTTCGACGATGTTCTGTCCGGCCAGGCCGTTGATGTTGTTGGCCACCACATTGTAGATGCGCAGCAGCGGGATCAGAGACATCTGCAGCGGCACCACCAGCAGCCCGACGACGAGCGCCACGATGAATCCGCGGAACGGAAACTGCATCCACGCGAGCGCGTAAGCGGCAAAGGCAGCAATCATGATCGGGATCACGGTCGACGGTATCGCGACGGTGATCGAGTTGATGAAGCTTTGCGCCACGCCGGTGGACGTCAGCACCGCGATGTAGTTCTCGAGCGTGAAGCGCGGCGGGCTGCCCGTCACGTAATAGATGCGCGGCGCGCCGCTGAAGGTCGGCTGCTGCGGGAAGTCCCAGGCGAAATCGCCATTTGGCTGCACCGTGATCGTGCCGCCATCAGACATATTCAAAGGCTGGCCCGCCGGCGTCTTGCCGATCGTGGCGTTAGTCGCGCCATAGGTCTCGATGGTTTGCCCATTCGGATTGCCGAAGAGGTTGCCCTTGATCTCCCAGTGGTCGCCGGCCTGCACGGCCTTGTCGGCGCTGCCGGGGCGCGAGGCGCTCATCAGGGTCGAATGCGAGAGCGCCGTCCACCAGCCGCTCAACGCGAGCTGGTCCTTGTCGCGCACGGAGGATATCAGCAGACCGACCGTCGGGAAGGTCCAGAGGACCACGAGGGCGAGCAGCGCCAAATGGGCGGCGAGCCGGCCGATCTTTACCTTGGGCAGTCCCACCGGGCGGGCCTGCACGACATCGGGAGTGGTAGCGATCGAAGCCATCAGCGCGTCCCCTGCTCGGCGTTGGCGCGTCGGATGTTCCACACCATGATCGGGATCACCACCAGCATGATGATGACCGCGATGGTCGAGCCCTTGCCATAGTCGCCGGAAATGAACATCCAGCGGTACATGTAATTGGCCAGCACCTGCGTCTGAAACTCGCCGTTGGTCATGGCGAACACGATGTCGAACACCTTCAGCACCGTGATCGTGATCGTGGTCCACACGACGATGATCGTGCCCCAGATCTGCGGGATCATGATGTCAAAGAAGATTCGGAAACCGTTGGCCCCATCGATTCGGGCCGCCTCGAGCGTCTCCTCGGGGACGCCGCGCAGCGCCGCGCTCAGGATCACCATGGCGAACCCGGTCTGGATCCAGATCAGGATGATCATCAGCAGGATCGAGTTGAGGATCGGAATGGTGATCCAGGCCTGCGGGGGCAGACCCATCGCGGTGACGATGCCATTGAGCACACCGATCTGGGCGATACCGGGGCCCTTATAGGCGTAGACAAATTTCCAGATCACCGAGGCGCCGACGAAGCTGATCGCCATCGGCATGAAAACCAGCGACTTGGCGATGTTGCCCCACCACAGCCGATCGGCCAGGGTTGCAATGATCAGGCCGAGCGCCGTCGAGAACAGCGGCACGATGATGAGCCAGCCGAGATTATTGAGCGCCGCCTGCCAGAAGCCGCCATCGCCAAGCGCCCAGGCGTAGTTCTCGGCACCGACGAAGGTCTGGCCATATTTGTCGAACAGCGACAGGCGCACGGTCTCGATGACCGGGTAGACCAGATAGATCACGAGGAAGAGCAGCGCCGGAAGAATGAACAGCCACGGGCGGATGTTGGACCGCGTCGCGTCGCGGCGCGTGACCGTATCGACCGTCATCGAATGGTCGGTCGCGAGGAATTTGTCGAGCAGCCAGTTACTGCCCCAGAAATAGAGGAAGCAAACCGCAAGCGCCATGCAGACCGCAAAGACGGCATTGAGGATCTGGTGCAGGCTGGTCGAAACCAGCCGGTCGGAGAACAGATCGACGAGGTAGGCGTTGATCACCCACACGACGACGAGGAGGGCCACCAATGCCGTTCCTGCAATTGTCGTAGCGGACCAGGAATTGGCCCGCATCGTGCTTCTGCCTGCCGTATCTACCGCCACGCCAGTCTCCCCCACTAGCTCCCGCGCAACTTAGCGTCGCATTTGTTTGGAGCCTGTGCAATGGACCCGGCGCATGCGCCGGGTCCGAAGTCGAAGGAGCGCTTAGCTCTTGGGCCAGGACGCGTCGATCTTGGCGGCAACGTCAGCGGCGCTGGCGCCGTTCACGAAGTCGACCATGCCAGTCCAGAAGGTACCGGCGCCAACCGAGCCCGGCATCAGGTCCGAACCATCGAAGCGGAAGGTCGTGGCGTTGAGCAGGATGTCGCCGAACTTCTTCAGGACGTCGCTCGAATAGACCTTCGTGTTGACCGTCTTGAGAGCGGTCAGGAACGAACCGTTCGGCTGGGCCATCCAGATCTCGTGAGCGATCGGCGTCTCGAGGAACTGGATGAAGGCCTGCGCGGCCGGCGAGTCCTTGGTGATGGTCACTAGGTTGCCGGAACCCTCGACCGGGTTGCCGAGCTCGGGGTGAGCCTTCATCGGCGGGAAGTAGAAGAAGTCATAGTCCACACCGGCCTTGGTATCCTTGGGGAAGAAGGAGGTGATGAACGATGCCTGCTTGTGCAGGTAGCACTGCGGCGGAACCGTGAAGAGGCCCTTCGGGCTGTCGCCGAAGTTCGTCGAGACGACGGCCTTGGTGCCGCCGGCGACATTTTTGTCGTCCTTCACGATCGAGCCGAACAGGTCCATCACATCGGTGATCTTCTTGTCGGCGAACTTGACCTTGCCGGCCACCCAGTCGTCATAAACCTGCGGCGGCTGGGTCAGCAGGAGGAGGTTCTCGATCCAGTCGGTCGCCGGCCAGCCAGTGGCGCCGCCCGACTCGATGCCGACGCACCACGGGGTGCCGCCGTCAGCCTTGATCTTGTCCTGCAGAGCCATCAGGTCTTCCCAGGTCTTGGGGACCTCATAGCCCTTCTCCTTGAAGGCGTCGGGCGAGTACCAGACCAGCGACTTCACTTCCTGCTTGTACGGGAAGGCGTACTGGTGGGTCTTGCCATCCGCACCCGCGAATTGGCCGAGGGCGGCCCAGGACGCACCGGCACCGAAATTGTCGGTGACGAACTTGGTCACGCCATCGCCGAGATCGGTGAGCTTGCCCTGCTTGGCGAAGTCGGCGAGCAGGCCGGGCTGCGGCAGGATGGTGATGTTGGCCGGGCTGCCGGCCTGGATATCGATGCGGGCCTGCTCTTCGTAGTTCTTCGAGGAGCCGTCCTGCACCGTGACGCCGGTGGCGTCGGTGAAGTACGCTAGAACGGCTTCCCACTGAGCCTTGTCACCGGGATCGTTCCAGGCGTCCCAGGTCGTCAGGGTCTGGCCCTTGAGGTCCTTATGGGCATCGGCAAACTTCTGCAGCGAGTCCCAGTTGAAGTCGCCCTGCCCCTTGGGGAACATCAGGTCGACCGCGCTCGCAGACGAAACGGCGCCGAGCACGAGCGCCAAGGCGGAAACCCCCGCCAAGAGGTATTTGTGCATGTAGTCCTCCCTTGCACAGTTGAGGCGCCGAGCGGCGCCCCGCCTTTTCCCCGATTCTGCCAAAACGTTTTGGTTCCAAAACGTTTTGGGGCCCGAATATCAAGCCTCACGGGGCAGTTAGCGGTTGTCTAACGTTGCATAAAGCCGAAGGCTTGCCAAGCCGTTCTGCCGGTCCGAGCCGAATCGCCCGCCTCAGCGCGTGTTGTGCAGCATGCCCTGGAAAGCGCGATAGCTCTGCTTGGGGGTCCGCTTCTGCGTCGCGTAGTCGACGTGCACGAGGCCGAAGCGCGAGGTGTAGCCCTCGGCCCATTCGTAGTTGTCGAGCAGCGACCAGGCGAAATAGCCGCGCACGTCGGCGCCGGCGGCTTGGGCGTCCAGCACGGCCTTGAGGTGTGCATCGTAATAGGCCACGCGCTTGGCATCGTCGTCTTCCGACATGCCGTTCTCGGTCACGTAGAGTGGGATTTTGGTGTAGTCGCGTGACACCCGAACCAGCAGGTCGGTCAGCCCCTGGGGATATATCTCCCACCCTAGATCGGACGCCTCCAACTTGCCGCGCGACAGCGCGAAAGGAAGCACCGGCCGCGACGGCTCAGCGGAGTAGAGCGTGCGCGTGTAGTAATTGACGCCGGCCCAATCGAGCGGGCGGCTCACCACTTCCATATCGCGCGACCAGTCCTTGGGCAGGAACGGCCCAAGCGCGCGCGTCAGGATCGCCGGATACTGCCCCTTGTAGAGGCCGCCGAGGAACCAGCCGTTGAACATAGCGTCGCCCATTTCGCAGGCCGCGATGTCTTCGGCGCGATCGCTCGCCGGCTCGGCCTTTTCGAGATTGGTGACTATGCCGACATTCTTGACGCCATTGGCACGCAGCGCGTCCACGGCGCTCCCGTGCGCGAGCAGAACATGATGCATTGCGTGCGCGGCGGCGCGCAGGTCGCGGTAGCCGGGCGCATGGATGCCCATCAAATGGCTGAGCACCGACACGCACCAGGGCTCGTTGATGGTGGCGGTCGAGTGGAGGCGGTCGCCGAAATGCGTGGCGACGAGCACGGCGTAGTCCGCGAACCACCCGGCGATATCGCGATTCATCCAGCCGCCGCGATCCTGCAACGCGCTCGGCAGATCCCAGTGATAGAGCGTGCCATAAGGCTGCAGCCCGCGCTCCAGCATGCCGTCGATCAGCCGGTCGTAGAAATCGATCCCGGCCTGGTTGGGCGTTCCCGTACCCTCGGGGATCAGGCGCGGCCAGGCGAACGAGAAGCGGTAAGCTGAGAAGCCGGCATCGCGCACAAGGTCGAGGTCTTCGGGCCAGCGATGATAGTGATCGTCCGCGACGCGGCCGGTGTCGGCATTCTTCACATTGCCCGGCGTGGCCGCGAAGGTGTCCCAGATCGAGCTGCCGCGGCCGTCATCCTGGCCGCCTTCGATCTGGTAGGCCGATGTCGCCGCGCCGAACGTGAAATCCGGCCCGAACTGGCCGCGCATGACGCTGAACATGTCCCCACCTCGCCTCGCCGGACGCTGACGCCCGGGTCTATGAAATCGATTTCATTAGCGGCGAATCACGCGGGCCGCAATTGCGGCGTGCGGCTGAGGATTTCTTTCGCGATCGCTCGGAATACCGCCGCGCGCGCCCCACCGCTGTCCGTGGCAACCACCGGTTGGCCGGCGTCGGAGGTCTCGCGGATCACCATATCGAGCGGCACTTCGCCCAGAAACGGCAGTCCCATCTGCGCCGAGGCGCGGGCAGCGCCGCCATGCCCGAAGATGTCGTAGCGCTTACCGCTATCGGGGGCCACGAAATAGCTCATGTTCTCGATGAGCCCGAGCAGCGGAATCGAGAGCCGCTTCATCATGTCGACGGCCTTTTGCGCGTCGATCAGGGCCAGGTCCTGCGGCGTCGAGACGATCACCGCTCCGGCGAGTTCCGCCTGCTGGAACAGCGAGATCTGGATGTCACCGGTGCCCGGCGGCAAATCGACAACGAGCAGATCGAGCCCGCCCCAGTCCGTTTCGCGCAGCAACTGACGCAGCGCCGATGTTGCCATGGGACCGCGCCAGACGACGGCCTGTCCGGGCGTCAGCATGGAGCCGATCGATATGGCGCTGAGGCCGAAGGCCCGATGGGGCGAAAAGATACCGTCCTCGCGCACCGCTGGCTTGCCTTCGATCCCCAATAGTTTCGGGACGGAGGGACCATAAAGGTCGGCGTCTAGAATGCCAGTCTTGAGGCCTTCCGCCGCGAAGGCCAATGCGAGATTGACCGCGACGGTGGATTTGCCGACGCCGCCCTTGCCCGAGCCGACAACGATAATATTGCGCACGCCGGGGACCGGAGATTTCGGTGCCGGGCCCGGCCGTCCATGAGCGGCGGCCTGTCCGGTCGCGGCTGGTGGCGCGCGGTCGGAGGTCACCGATACCATCGCCTTGCGTCCGCTTGCTGCGTTCTCGGCCGCCCTAATGGCGGCCTCGCGTGCCGGACCGAAGGCGGCCTCCATCCCCGGCTGCACCGAGATAGCCAAGGCGACCGCGGACTTCGTGACGATGATTTCGGAGAGGCCCGCATAGGCGGCGAGATTGCCGCCGCCGGGGATTTCGACTTGCGCCAGAGCGGCTTTCACCGCCCCGGCAACGTCCGGATCGGCCATCAGAGGATCGACTGGCCGGTCGCCTTCCAGTCCTTCACGAACGCGTCGAGGCCGGCCTTGGTGAGCGGATGGTCGGCGAGCTTGTAGATCACCGCCGGGGGGATCGTGGCCACATCGGACCCCGCGAGCGCCACCTGCGTCACGTGGTTGGGCGTGCGGATCGAGGCGGCAAGGATCTGCGTCGTGAAGTTGTAGTTGTCGTAGATCTGGCGGATCTGCTCGATCAGCTCGACGCCGTCGAGGTTGATGTCGTCGAGCCGGCCGAGGAAGGGCGAGATATAGGTCGCGCCGCACTTGGCCGCGAGCAGGGCCTGGTTGGGCGAAAAGCACAGCGTGACATTGGTCTTGATGCCTTCGCTGTTCAGCGCCTTGCAGGCCCGCAGGCCATCGACCGTCAGCGGCACCTTGACCACGACATTGTCGGCTAGCTTGGCGAGGACGTGAGCCTCTTTCATCATCGTGTCGTAGTCGATCGAGGCGACCTCGGCGGACACCGGACCCGGGACCACGCCGCAGATTTCCTTGATGACTTCCTTGAACTGCCGCCCCGACTTGGCGATCAGCGAGGGATTGGTGGTGATGCCGTCGAGCAGCCCCATGGCATGGAGCTTCTTGATGTCCTCGATTTCGGCTGTATCGGCGAAAAACTGCATTTTCTGGCCTCCCGGCAATGTCTCGATTGTCTAGTCCGTAGATAGGCAATTTGACCCGCCCGGAAAAGCTCCATGCGGGTCGAAAAAGGCCGGTTCCGAGGGATTATTTCACTCGCCGGGGTGCAGGCGGTCGCGACGCTTCAAGTCCCAAAGAAAAAGCCGATACGCGGCATAAGACAGAAGGACGATGATCAACGGCATTCCCGCGGCAGCAAACCACTCAAAGCCGGTCATCTTTCAGTCCTCCAAGCAGCTGCTGGGCGATCAAATCTAATGCTATCGCCGCGAGAAGCCAACTCCCGGCAGCACCACCGAAAAGACTGGTGTCAGAGCCGCCGCATTCGCACCGTAGATCAACGCCGCAAAGGGTGACAAAGCACCGACGGTCGAGAGAGCGGTCGACAGACGATCGAAGGCGTTAGCGGCCAGACGGACTCGCTCATTCGCGACCGAGACGCTCAAAGAATCTCCCTTGGTCTATCCCGCCGCAGCGATCAGGTAGTCCGCCAACTCATCGATGCGATTCTCGGGGATGCCCGCGACGTTGATGCGGCTGTCATTGATCATATAGACGCCGTCCTTGGTCTTGAGCTTTTCGACCACGTCCTGCGGCAGGCCGAGTAGCGAGAACATTCCCGAATGCTCGGCGATGAAGTCGAAGTCCTTGGAGTTCGACTTACGGCGGATGGCATCGGCGAGCTTCACGCGCAGCCGCTGCATGCGCTCGCGCATCTGGTTGAGCTCGGTCTCCCACTCCTTGCGGAGCTCTTTGTCCTCAAGGATCACCCGCACGATCTCGGCGCCATGGTCCGGCGTCTGGCTGATCGTGCCGCGGATGATATTCTGCATCTGGCTCGAGACCACGTCCGCCGCAGCCGCATCCTTCGCGATTGCGATCGCCACGCCCGTGCGCTCGCGATAGAGCCCGAAATTCTTGCTGGCCGAGAATGCAATCATGCTCTCGGGCACCGAGCTCACGACCTTGCGCACGCCATACGCGTCCGCCTCGAGTCCGTCGCCGAACCCAAGGTACGCCAAATCGATCAGCGGGAACGCACCGGTGCGCTTGAGGCTCGCGGCGACGCGGTCCCATTGCGCCGGCGTTAAGTTCGCGCCGGTCGGGTTGTGGCAGCAGCCGTGGAGCAGCAGGATATCGTCGCTCGTCAGCCCGTCGACGACCTTCATCATCGCCTCGAAATCGACGCGGCGGGTCTTGGGATCGAAATAGGGATAAGTCGCGGTCGTGAGGTTGGCATTTTCCGCCACCGGCCAGTGGTTGGGCCAGCTCGGATCGGAAATATAGATCTTGCCCTTCGGCCTTGCGCGTCCCAGCACCCACAAGAGGATCATCAGCGCGCCCGTGCCGCCAGCGCCGTTGACGCAGCGGATGCGCGAATTGTCCACGACTCCGCCCAGCGCCAAATCGACGATTGCCTGCGAGAATTCCTTGTTCCCGACCACGCCCTTGTAGGTCTTGGTCTTGGCCGCATCGTGGATGCGCTGCTCGGCCTTCTTCACCGCCGACATGATCGGTGTGTTGTTCTTTTCGTCTTTATAGACGCCCACCCCGAGGTCGATCTTGTTGGTGCGCGGATCGGCGGCGTACTCCGCCATCAGCACGAAAATCTTGTCGAGCGTGGCCTTTTGCAGGGTTTCGAACATTTCTGAGGGACCGGGGGTGAAAGTGCGGCGCCTTTATAGGCAGCGGGGTGCCAATTGCAACTTCACCGCATTGCTCCACCGGGGCTTTCCTTTGCCTGGCCATCCCGGCAAAATAGACCTTTAGCCGAAGAGCCGTTTCATGCCCGTCATCAACCGCGTCGCCGAGTTCCAGCGCGAAATCGCGGAATGGCGGCAGGATTTCCATCGCAATCCAGAGCTGCAATACGACGTCGAGCGCACCGCCGGTCGCGTCGCCGATCTGCTGCGCTCGTTCGGAGTCGACGAGGTCGTCACGGGACTCGGCCGCACCGGCGTGGTCGCGGTCATAAAGGGCAGCGGGGAAGGCCGCGTCATCGCGCTGCGCGCCGATATGGATGCGCTCCCCATCACGGAGCGCACCGGCACGGCCTACGCCTCGCTCACCCCCGGCAAGATGCATGCCTGCGGCCACGACGGGCACACCGCAATGCTGCTGGGCGCCGCCAAATATCTTGCCGAAACGCGCAAATTCGCCGGCACCGCGATCCTCGTCTTCCAGCCGGCAGAGGAAGGCGGCGCGGGGGCGCGCGCCATGCTTCGCGACGGGCTCGTCGAGCGCTTCGGCATCGAGGAGTTCTACGGCCTCCACAATCTCCCCGGCATGCCCGCCGGTCATTTCGGCGTGCGGCCCGGCGGCATCATGGCCGCAAGCGACGAATTTCGCATTGTGATCGAGGGCAAGGGCGGCCACGCCGCCCTGCCCCACAACACCACCGACCCAATCGTCATCGCCGCCCAGCTCATCCTCGCGCTGCAGACGATCGTGTCGCGCAATGTCGATCCGATGCGCGAAGCGGTCCTGTCGGTCACGATGGTCGAGGCGGGCACCGCCTTCAACATCATCCCGCGCACGGTGACGCTCACCGGCACGGTGCGCAGTCTCGACGAAAGGGTCCGCGACTTCCTCGAGGAGCGGCTCAAATCGGTCACTCAAGGAATAGTGAAGACGTTCGGGGCCAGCGCCGAGGTATCCTACCGGCGCGGCTACCCCGTCACCGTCAATGCCGAAGCGCAGGCAGAACTTGCCGGCGCCATCGCAAGAGACGTTGCGGGGCCCGAGCGTGTGGAACTGAGTGTAGACGCCATGATGGGCGGCGAAG
>Ga0207656_10000338_pt1 | contig 15926 bp, 14 predicted proteins | sample KBSCornC12_FD_184297 | JGI IMG/M metagenome (GOLD analysis project Ga0207656, IMG submission 184297) | Corn rhizosphere microbial communities from Kellogg Biological Station, Michigan, USA - KBS Corn C1-2 (SPAdes) (version 2) | ecosystem: Host-associated > Plants > Roots > Rhizosphere > Soil ...
GCCGCGGCGAGGACGATGAGCTTTCGGATTGAGTTCATGGGCAAATCTCCCTTTGTTGCAGGCCAAAAAGCCTGGTCGGAAAACCAAGCTGGCGGTCGAGCCATCTCGCCCGGGGGACGAGACCTCTGACTTTGCGTCCCTGCCTCGCGGCAGGTTTGCCCTTATTCAGCTCACCTCTGCACTTATGTGTGCAACGGATTTCGGCGAGCGGAACGAGGACTTAACCCCGCTGGACCCGATGTCTAGTTAATTTTCAGGCCTTAGCAGCGAAAAAAGTTGGAAACCCGCTCATTTATGGGCAGGTAGCAGCCGATACATGGACAGCCCGACGGGCAGTCGATCATGGAATCCGCAGCATCCGCACCCGAGGCCCAGCAGCTCTTTGCAAGGGGCAGAACCCGCGCTCAGGTCCGCGCCGAAGGCCGTGAGCGCGCGGTCGAGCAGGCGGCGGGAGCAGCATTCCTGGTTGTCGCCGTGGCGATGGCGCTGTTTCTCGAATCCCCGCGGGCGCTCGACCTCGAGACGCTGGCTGTACTCGTTGTCGCTTATGTGGTCGCCTGCCGCGCCAAGTTCGACATCGCCGACGGCTACACGGTGCCCACCGAGCTGGTGTTGGTGCCGATGCTCTTCCTCCTGCCGACGCCGGTGGTGCCGCTCGTCGTCAGCCTCAGCTGGCTGCTCGGCCGCCTGATCGACTACGCGAGCGGCCGCACCAGCGTCCACCGCGCCTTCCACGTCTTCGGCGACTGCTGGCACGCGATCGGCCCGGCGCTGGTGATCGTCGCCGCCGGCGCCCAGACCTTCTCCTGGGATTCCTGGCCGGTCTACCTCGCCGCCCTCGCCGCCCAGTTTGCCTTCGACTTCGCCGCCGCCACCGCCCGCGCCTGGCTGATCGACGGCACGCCGCCAGCGGCCGTCCTGCGGATGATCGGCCCTGTCTACGGCCTCGATGCGGCCCTGGCGCCGATCGGCCTGCTTGCCGCCGCGGCGGCGGTAGCGATCGGCCCCGGGGTCTGCCTGGCGGTGATCCCGCTCGCTCTGGTCCTCGCCGTCCTCTCCCGCGAGCGCCAGACCCGGGTCGACCAAGCCCTCGCCCTCAGCGAGGCTTACCAGGGCACCGCGCTGCTGCTCGGCGACGTGGTCGAGGCCGACGACGCTTACACCGGCAGCCACAGCCGCGGCGTCGTCGAGCTCTCGCTGGCGGTCGGCGACCGCCTCGGCCTCGGCTTCGAGCAGCGCCGCAACGTCGAGTTCGCGGCGCTCCTCCACGACGTCGGCAAGATCGCCGTCCCCAACGAGATCATCAACAAGGAAGGACCGCTCGACGAGGCCGAGTGGGAGGTGATGCGCCAGCACACGATCGAGGGCGAGCGGATGCTGAAGCGGATCGGCGGCGTCCTCGCCGCGGTCGGCAAGATCGTCCGCGCTTCGCACGAGGACTTCGACGGCTCCGGCTACCCCGACGGCCTCGCCGGTGAGGAGATCCCGATCGAGGCCCGCATCGTCACCTGCTGCGATGCCTTCAGCGCGATGACGACGACCCGCTCCTACCGCAAAGCGATGGACACCGAAGCGGCGATCGTCGAGCTCCGTCGCTGCGCCGGCACCCAGTTCGACCCGCAGGTGGTCGACGTCCTCGTCGAGCTGGTCGAGTCGGGGCAGGTCTGATCCGCCGCTCCGCAGGCGCGCCTCGTAGAGTGACCGCCCGATGGCGGACGCACCCCAGCTCTTCCTGATCGACGGCAACAGCCTCGCCTACCGCGCCTTCTTCGCCCTGCCCGAGTCGATCGGGACCAGCGACGGGCGGCCGACGAATGCCATTTACGGCCTTGCTTCGATGCTGGTGAAAATCATCGACGAGCACCATCCGCAGGGCGTGGTGGTCGCCTGGGACGCCGGCTGGAGCGGCCGCGAGAAAACGTACGATCTCTACAAGGCCCAGCGCAAACCGCGTCCCGACCTGCTGCGCGAGCAGTGGCCGCACCTGATGCCGCTGGTCGAGGCCTTCGGCTACACCAACGTCAGGGTCGAGGGTTACGAGGCCGACGACGTAATCGCCTCGCTGGTCAAGCAGGCGCGCGAAGAGGGGATCGAGGTGATGGTCGTGACCGGCGACCGCGACGCCTACCAGCTGGTCGACGAGGGGGTGCGGGTGATGAGCACCTCGCGCGGGATCACCGAAACCAAGATCTACGACCGCGAGGCGGTGGAAGAGCGCTACGGGGTGCCGCCGGAGCTGATCACCGACCTGATGGGCCTGCGCGGCGACACCTCCGACAACATCCCCGGCGTCCCCGGGATCGGCGAGAAAACGGCGACGCAGCTGCTGCAGCAGTTCGACTCGCTGGAGGGGGTGCTGGCCAGCGTCGACCAGATCTCCGGCGCCAAACGCAAACAGAACCTGACCGAGCACGCCGACGACGCGCGGCTCTCGAAGCAGCTGGCGACGCTGCAATACGACATCGAGACCGGGGTCGACCTCGGGGCGGCGATGTCGAGCGAGCCCGACCGCGGCGTCCTGCGCGACTTCATGCGCGAGTTCGAGCTGCGGGCGGTGATGGAGCGGCTGGAAGAAGCGCTCCCCGAGGGGGCGGCGGTTCCCGGGCGCAAGGTCGAGACCGAGCTCGAGGTCGAGGCGGTGGCAGGGAAGCCGGGGGACCTGGGGGAGGGGCCGGTGGCGCTGGCGATCGCCGGCGACCGCTGGGCGGCGGCCGAAGCCGACCGCATCCTCGCCGGCTCCTCGTCCCTCGACGAGCTCGCGGTCGCCCTCGACGGCAAGCCCTTCGCCGCCCACGACGCCAAGTCCCTCGGCGGCGTCCACCACGGCCTGCTCGCGGCGGCGGCGCGGGAGGGGGTCGAGCCGGTCCTCGACCACGACACGATGATCGCCGCCTACCTGCTGGAGCCGCAGCGGCGCACCTACGACCTGGTCGAGCTGACGGCCGACGCCGGTATCGGCCTCGCCGAGGGCGCCGCCGCGGCGAAACCCGAGGAGGACGACGGGCAACTGGCGCTGGGCGAGGAGCTGGAGCCGGGGCTCGAGCCCGCCGAGGAAGCGCGCCTGGTCGCCGCCCTGGCGGCGGTGCAGGCGCCACGGATCGAGGAGCTGGGGCTGAAGGACCTCCTGCGCAACGTCGAGTTGCCGCTGGTCGGGGTGCTGGCGGCGATGGAACGCGAGGGCCTGAAGCTCGACGCCGAGCGACTGGCCGAGGTCGGCGCCGGCTTCGGCGAGCGCATCGCCACCCTGGAGAAGGAGATCTTCGAGCTGGCTGAGGAGGAGTTCACGATCGGCTCGCCGCAGCAGGTCGGCCGCATCCTCTTCGAGAAGCTCGAGCTGACGAAGAAGCGCCGCGGCAAGACTGGCTTCTCGACCGACGCCCGCGTCCTCGCCCAGATCCGCGACGAGCACCCGATTGTCGAGAAGATTGAGTCCTGGCGCGAGCTGACCAAGCTCAAGAACACCTACTTGGATTCGCTGCCTGAGCTGATCGACTCCAAGACCGGCCGCGTCCACACCACCTTCAACCAGGCCGCTACCACCACCGGCCGCCTCTCCAGCACCAACCCCAACCTGCAGAACATTCCCATCCGCACCGAGATCGGCCGCCCGGTGCGGGCCTGCTTCGTCGCCGAGGAGGGGGCGCGGCTGCTCTCTGCCGACTACAGCCAGGTCGAGCTCCGGGTCCTCGCCCACGTCGCCGACGAGGAGGTCCTCAAAGACGTTTTTCGCGAGGGCGAAGACGTCCACGCCGCCACCGCCGCCGAGGTCTTCGAGATCGAGCGTGACGAGGTCGACGTCGGCCAGCGCTCGAAGGCGAAGATGGTCAACTTCGGGATCGTCTACGGGCTGACCGGGTTCGGCCTCGCCGACCGGCTCAACATCCCCCGCAAGGAGGGCGAGGAATTCGTCGCCCGCTACCTCGAGCGCTTCCCGGCGGTGAGGGCCTTCCGCGAGGAGGTAATCGAGCGCGCCCAGGAGGAGGGCTTCGTGACGACGCTGATGGGCCGCCGCCGGCCGATCCCTGAGCTGCGCTCCGGCAACCCCAACACCCGCCGCCTCGGCGAGCGCCTCGCGGTCAACACCGTGATCCAGGGCACTGCCGCCGACATCATCAAGGTGGCGATGGTCAACTGCCACCGCGCCCTGCGGGAAAACGAGGGGGAGACCCGCCTGGTCCTGCAGATCCACGACGAGCTCCTCTTCGAGGGCCCGCCGGGGGAGATGGAAGCGGCGGCCGAGCTGGTGGAGCGCGAGATGTGCGCCGCCTACCCGCTCGATCCGCCGCTGGAGGTCGACATCGGCGTCGGGACCGACTGGCTCAACGCCAAGTAACTCTGAGAAAGCGGACGCCAGAGGCAGCGGGGAGGGGCTCAGCGGACCCTCCCCGCTGTTGTCCGCTGAGCCCCTCCCCGCTGCCTGTCAGGCGTCTTTGCCCGACAGCTCGACCTCCTCGAAGGTCGCCTGGCCGTTGGCGACCTTCAGCTCTGCCTCCTCGACGACCGCGCCGGGAACGAGGGCCGCAGTGGTGCAGTTCCCCGCGTTGTCCTCGTTGTCGTCATCGCCGGCGTTGCCGGGACCCGAGTTTTCGCTGCCCGGACCGGAGTTGTCGCCGCCGTTGTCGTCGCCGGGCTCTTCCTCGCCCTGGCCACCGTTGTCGTCGCCGACCTCGTTTTCCCCGCCGTGGTCGTCGCCAGGCTCGACCTCGCCTTCGCCGCCGTTGTCGTCGCCGGCCTCGGAGTCGTGGCTGCTGGCGGAGGCGCCGCCGTTGTCCTCGCACTTGATCTCGGTGCCTTCGGTGACCAGGCCGGAGATCGTTTCGCCACCGAAGAGGTCGATCGTGAGTTTCCCGCTTTCGGCGTCGAAGGAGGCGATCGTGCCGGCGTTCTCGTTGCCGTCCATCACCCCGTCGTCGTTCGAGTCATCGTCGCGCGGGTTGTCGCCAGCGAGGAACTCGGCTCGGTTGCGCAGGTGGTCGCGGTCCTGGTCCAGGCGCGCCTGGTTCACCTTGAGCGAGAGGTGATGCCTCTTCTCCCACTTGTCCGGGATGCGGTCGTGGTTGTGGTCCTTGGCTGCTGCCAGGCTGGGCATGGCCAGGAGCGCGAGCGCCCCAAGCGCCAGCGCGAACCAAGTCATGCCGAGGCGGGCTCGCCGTCCTTTAGTGCGGGTCATGCCATTTCCTCCTAGTTCGAAGTTGAACAACTGGTTGTGGCTAGAACCCGAGGGCGGCGCCAAGATCACGCGCCTTACGGAATTAGGTTCGATTCGACCGCGTTGGTGGTGGTGTCGCCGCTGCCGGAGCCGGACGAGCCGCCGCTCTCTCCGGAGTCGCCGCCGGAGATCCCCGAGCCACCACCGTCGTCGCTTTCGCTCAATTCCGGTTCGCTGCTCGGTTCGCTCTCGATCTCACCGCTGCCGGGACCGGATGAGCTGCCGCCACCGTCGTCGACGGTGCTGAGGCTGTCGTCGCTGCCGCTGGAGCCGCCCGAGGAGCCGCCGTCGTCGCTTGAGCCGCTCCCCGAGTTCGAGCCGCCGCCGTCATCGCCACTGCTGCTGCCACCGTGACGGTCGCCCGAGCCGGAGTCGTCGTCGCCCGAGCCCGGCCCGGAGCTGCCGGAACCCGAATGGTGCGAGCCCTCGCCGGAGTCGCTCGATCCCGTGCCCGAGTTCGAGCTGCCGTCCGAAGGACCGGGGCCGCCCGAGCCGCTGGGGCTCTCCTCGCTGAGCGAGCCGCCGCCGCCATCGCGTCCGCGGCCCTTGTCCTCGCCATGAGTGCCGCTCCTCCGGCTGCTGTCGCTCGCTCTAAAAGAAGAGCTGGAGGCTGATTCGCCGGCCGGCGTAGCGCTGCTGTGCTTCTTCCCGACCAGCGGAGCCGCCTCGGCCACATTCGAATTGCCGTCGCCCACCTGGTGGTGCTTGATCGCCACGCCGGCGCCAACCGTCCCCGCGATCAGGACCGTCGCCGTGCCGGCTTTGACCATCTCGGCGCCGTGCTCGGCGAACATCCGCAGGGCCGGTAGCGGCAGCAGCAACCCGAGACCCTCGCGCAGCGTCGCCCGCGCCCGGTAGATCACCTGCCGCGCGGCGCCACCGCTGACCCCAAGCGCGGCAGCGATCTCCTCGTGGCTAAGTCCTTCGAGCTCACGCATCACCAACGCCGCCCGCTGTGGCTCGGGCAGCGCCTGCAGCCGCTCCATCAGGTCGCGCAGTTCCTCCCGCGCCTCCGCCTCGGCGGCGGTGCTGCGGCCGCCTGGTAGCGCCTCCGGGATCTCGTCTGCCACCGGCGCCCGGTCGCGCAGGTCGTTCAGCGCCGTGTTGCGGACGATCCGGTAGAGCCAAGGACGCAGTTCGATCTCCGCCTCCGACCCTCGCAGCGCCAGCAGCGCCTTCGAGAAGGCGTCCTGGGTGACGTCCTCCGAGCGGCCGCCGACGATCGCCGCCGCGAAGCGGTCGAGCTGCTTGCGGTAGCGGCGCACGATCTCCTCGAAGGCGGCGTCGTAGCCGTCGCGGACGAGGTCGACGAGGCGCCGGTCCGGCTGCGCCCGCAGCGCCGGGCCGAGAAAGATCCGGGATGCGAACAGCTCTGCGGGTGGTGGAGGCATCGACTGGTCTCAGTTACATCGGACGAGCGGTCGTACTGCGTTACTGATATGAGAGCGACGAGGTTCAATCTCGCCTGCAGTAGCCCCAACACATGTCCGGACCCAAGATCACGCGAAAGATGGAAGAAACCGATGGATAGGGGTCTCGCCGTCCTCCTCACCGCCGCCGCGGGCGGCCTGATCGCCGCCCAGGCGCCGATCAACGCCGGCCTCGGCAAGGCGACCGGCAGCATGCCCGCCGCCCTCGTCTCCTTCTCGGTCGGCACCCTGGCGCTGGCGACGGTCGTCGTCCTCAGCGGCAAGGCCGGCGGGCTCTCCTCGACCTTCGACGTCAGCTGGTACTACCTGCTCGGCGGCTTCCTCGGCGCCCTCTACGTCCTCAACGCGCTGATCGCCGTCTCGGCGATCGGCGCCGGCGGGGTCGCCGCGGCCACCGTTTTTGGCCAGTTGACGGCCTCGGTGGTGATCGACCGCTTCGGGCTATTCGGCCTCGACCAGGTCGCGCTCTCGCCCCAGCGGATCGTCGGCGTCGCCCTGCTGCTGGTCGGGACGGTGCTGGTCGTCCGCTGAGGCGCCGTTGCCGGCAAAGCCGGGCGGCGCGATCTCCAGGTAGTGGTTGAAGGACCAGTCGATGAAGCGCTTCGAGCCCATTAGCTTGATCAGCGGCCCGAGCAGCCGTGGCGGCACCCGCGGGATCAGCTTCTGCACCCGCAGCATCCACTTGAACTTCCACTCGTGCTCGTCGTGGAAGGTGGCGTAGCTCGATTCCGCCTCGCCGCGGCTCTGGCGACCCTCGACGACTCCGCGCAGTTCGCGGCCGAGGGCGATCCCGAAGTAGAGGGCGGTCCTGATCCCCTCCGCGCTCAGCGGCAGGCAGTGCCCGGCGGAGTCGCCGACGAAGAAGACGCCGTCCTCGGTCGCCCGCCGCAGCTTGTGGGGGATCCAGTTGCCCTGGTACTCGTTGGGCTCCTTGCCCAGGTCCTGAGTCAGCTCGACGGTCGTGTCCTTGACGTGAAAGCGGGGGTCGAAGGAGCCGATCCCGATTCGCAGCTCGTCCCGGGCGGGGAAGGACCAGCCGTAGCCCGCGGGGACGTACTTGCGGTCGATCCAGATCGCGAGGTCCTCGGACTCGCCTTCGGGGTGCACCTCGAGTCCGCGCGAGAGCGGCGCGTCGGGGGGCTGATAGCCATCGCCGCTGGCGAGCATCCGCCGCCAGCCGAGGGCGTCGACCACGAGCGGGGCGGAGATGACGCCGCGATCGGTCTCGACGGCAATCCCGCCGCTGCCGTCGGCAGAGGCGGCGCGGCCATTGACCTTGGCGGTCTCGAAGGTCGCGTCGCAGTCCTTCCACAGCAGCTGACAGAGCTCGCGGTAGTCGAAGGTCGAGAAGGTCCAGGGGAGCCGGTAGCGGGCGTTGCCGTGGGGGGTGTACATGACCAAGGTGTCGAAGCGCTGGCGCTCGGCCTCCATCAGCCCCAGTTGCCGGAGCCACTCGGTCGGGATGCCGCAGGCGGAGGTCTGGCGCTCGCCGATCTCGTAGCGATCGACGATCAGGACGTCGGCGCCGGAACCTGCAAGCTCGCGTGCGACAGCGAGCCCGGCGAAGCTGGCGCCGCAGACGAGGACGTCGCGCTCGCCGTCCAGCGGCGTGCGTTCGTCGCCGCGCTTGGTGGCTCGGATCGGCATCGAGCCGGATTCTGCCATCATTGCCGCCCGTGTCCGCGACCGAGACCATGACGCCTGCGCCCAGTGCCACCCCTGTAGAGGGTTCGGGCGGGCTTCTACTGAACGTCGACGGCAAGATCGTCCCTAATTACGCGGCGACGATGGTGTCCTTCGAGGAGGGCGACGTCGTCAAAGGCAAAGTCGTCCGCATCGACAAAGACGAGGTGCTGGTCGACATCGGCTACAAGGCCGAGGGGGTCATTCCTTCGGGCGAGCTTTCGATCCGCAAGTCGGTCGATCCGCACGAAGAGGTCGAGCTGGGCGAGGAGATCGACGCTCTGGTCCTGACCAAGGAGGACGCCGAGGGCCGCCTGATCCTTTCCAAGAAGCGCGCCCGCTTCGAGAAGGCCTGGCGCCGGATCGAGGTCGCCGCCGACTCGGGCGAACCGGTCGAGGGCAACGTGATCGAGGTCGTCAAGGGCGGGCTCATCCTCGACCTCGGGGTGCGCGGCTTCCTGCCCGCCTCGCTGGTCGACATTCGCCGCGTCCACAACCTCGACGAGTTCATGGGCCAGACCCTCGAGTGCAAAGTGATCGAGCTCAACCGCAGCCGCAACAACGTGGTGCTCTCGCGGCGCGCCGTGCTCGAGGAGGAGCGCAAGGAGGTTCGGGAGCAGATCCTCGGCCGCCTCGAGCCCGGCCAGGTCGTCGAGGGCAAGATCTCCAACATCGTCGACTTCGGCGCCTTCGTCGACCTCGATGGGATCGACGGTCTGATCCACATTTCCGAGCTTTCCTGGAGTCACGTCAACCACCCCTCCGAAGTCGTCTCGATCGGCGACGACGTGCGGATCAAAGTCCTCGACATCGATCGCGACCGCCAGCGCATCTCCCTCGGTCTCAAGCAGACCCAGGAGGACCCGTGGCAGCGGGTGATCAACACCCACCGCGACGGTGACGTGCTGGAGGGGACCGTGACCAAGGTCGTCGCCTTCGGCGCCTTCGTCGAAATTCTGCCGGGGGTCGAGGGCCTGGTCCACATCTCCGAGCTCGCCGACCACCACGTCGAGAACCCGAGCGAAGTCGTCGAGCCGGGCTCGAAGCTGAACGTCAAGATCCTCGAGATCGACGAAGAGCGCCGCCGCCTCTCGCTCAGCATCAAGCGGGTCGAGGGCCAGAACATGGCGATGGCCGGGCTTGGGGAGCAGATTGCCGAAGCCGAAGGGCAGAGCACCGAGGTCGCCGAGGAGGCTCCTGAGGTCGAGGATTCTCCGGACGCCGAGGTTGCCGAGGTCGAGGATTCCCCGGAGGCCCAGGTCTCCGAGGAGGCAGCAGTTGAGGAGGCTCCGGCCGCCGAGGTCTCCGAGGACGCCGAGCCTGCTCCGGTCGCAGAGGAGAACGGGACCACCGAGGAGGATCCCGGGGAGCATCAGGAGGGTGAATCGGTGCAGGAGCGGCCGGATTCTCCCGACGACGTCGACGAGGCGTCAGGCGACGAGTCCTCGGGCGACGACGCGCAGACGAGCGAGTCCGAGCAGAGCTGAGCGGCGCCCGTGGCGCCGCTGAAGATCGGCCTCACCGGCGGTATCGCGGCCGGTAAGTCGGAGGCGCTAAAAGCTTTCGCACATCTGGGGGCGGCGACGCTCTCCAGCGACGCGGTCGTCCACGAACTGCTGGAAAGCTCCGAGCTGCAAGGCACCCTGGTTGCACGCTGGGGGCCGGAGGTGGCACCCGACGGGATCATCGACCGGGCGAAGATCGGCGAGATCGTCTTCGCCGACCCGGAGCAGTTGAGCTGGCTGGAGGAGCAGATCCACCCGCTGGTCAGGAAACGGACCGCCGCCTGGCTCTTCTCCTTGCCGGCGGACACCGAGGTGGCGGTGGTCGAGGTGCCGCTGCTGTTCGAGGCCGGCAGTCACGAGGTCTTCGACACCACCGTCGCCGTCGTCACCGCCGACGAGGTGCGCCGGGAACGCGCCGCCGCCCGCGGCCACGCCCTAGTCGACGAGCGCGAGGCGCGGCAGCTGACCCAGCCGGAGAAGGCCGAGCGAGCCGAGTACGTGGTCGAGAACGACGGCTCGGTGGAGGATCTCGAGCGGGCGTTGTCCGCCCTGCTCGCGAAGCTGCGCCGATGAGCCGGAAGGTGCGAGCCCGCCGCCGTCGCGCCGTCTTCGGCGGAGTCGCGGTCCTCGCCGGGCTCGCCGTCGCCTACCTGATCGCCAACGGCACCTTCGACCACGCGATCAAGGAGCTGACGCTGCCACTCCATCACGAGGACGTGATCCGCCAGCAGGCCAACGAAAAGGGGGTCGACGCGGCCCTGATCGCCGCCGTGATCTACTCAGAGTCGAAGTTCAGCGATGCGGAATCGAGCGCGGGAGCACGGGGACTAATGCAGATCACGCCAGGAGCGGCAGCGACGATCGCCAGGAACAGCAACGCAACCACCTTCGAACTGAAGGATCTCGGCGACCCCGAAATCAACATTCGCTACGGGACCTTCCTCCTGCGCGAATTGCTCGACCGCTACGACGGCGACGAGGCAGCCGCGCTCGCCGCCTACAACGCCGGGCCGGGCAATGCCGACAAGTGGGGCGGCGCCGACCTGAACGTCGCGGACATCCCCTTCCCGGAAACTCGCGCCTACGTCGAAGAGGTGCTGGAAAAACGGGACGAATACCGCCGCAAGTACGCGAAGGAGCTCGGCTATTAGCGCCGCGCCCCGACCCCGCGTCGCCGCCCTCGCCCTCGCGGTCGGGGTAGTTCTTGCCGACTCCTCGATCGTCGTCCTGGCGCTGCCGGACATCTACCGGGAACTCGACACCAGCGTCGCTGGCGTCACCTGGGTCCTGGTCTCCTTCAACCTGGTGATGGCGCTGGCGGCGGTGCCGGCGGCGCTGCTGGCGCGACGGGTCGGGCCGGGGCGCGCAGCTGCGGTCGGGCTGGCGATCTTCGCCGGGGCCGGCCTCGCTTGCGGCCTCGCCGACGACCTCTCGACTCTGGTTCTCGCCCGCTGCGTGCAGGCGCTGGGCGGTGCCGCAGCGGTGACCGCGGCGCTGGAGCTGCTGCCGGCGACGGTCGGCTCCGAGCGGCGGGCGGCAACCGTCTGGGCGGCGGCGGGGGCGACTGGAGCGGCGCTCGGGCCGGCGCTCGGCGGCATCCTCACCGAGCTCGTCTCCTGGCAGTCGATCTTCTTCCTCCAGGTGCCGGTCGCCCTGATTGCGGCGGTGCCGATCCTGTCGGTCGCCAAACACGAGGCGGCGACGGGAGTGATCGAGCCAGAGCTGCGCCGCACCGGCCGCCCGCACCTCTGGGCGAATCTGGCGCTGGCGATGGTCTCGGCGGCGATCGCGGCTGCGCTCTTCCTGCTCGTCCTGCTGCTGATCGAAGGCTGGCGCCTGAGCCCAATTACGGCCGCGATCGTCGTCTCAGTGATGCCGCTCTCCGCCCTGGTCGGTACCAAGCTGACCGAGTACGTGGCGGACGCCCGCTCGCGTGCCGCCGCCGGCGCGATCCTCGTCTCCGGCGGCCTCGCCGGCCTTGCGTTTCTGCCGAAGGCGACGATCGCGCTGACGATCCCGCCGCAGATCCTGGTCGGGGTCGGCCTCTCGCTGGTCCTCTCGGCGCTGACCGAGACTGCGCTCGGCGGCCGGGCTCCGCAGGCGATCCACGGCGGCTGGACGATCTCCGCCCGGCACGCCGGGGTCGTGATCGGCCTGCTGGCGCTGACGCCGATCTTCACCGCCGACATCGACCAGCAGCGCCACGACGCGATCAACGCTGGCACCGCCGTGATCCTCGACTCGCCGGTCAACCCGCTGCTGAAGCTCGGCGTTGCCGAGAAGGTCAGCGAAAGGCTCGAAGAAGAGAAAGGCAAAGTGCCGACGATCGGCCCGGCCTTCGAACCGCTGCCCGACAATCCGGCCGAGCGAGCCGAAGTCGAACAGCTGAAGGGCGAACTGCAGGACCAGCTCGACCGCGGCGCCACCCACGCCTTCAGCACCTCCTTCATTCTCGCGGCGCTGTTGGGGCTGATCGCCCTGTTCCCGATCGCACTCTCGAAAGAGGTGGAACTGTGAGGGGGCGGGTGCTGGTGATCGGCGCGGTCGTCGCCTCGCTGCTGCTGGTCGGCGCCTACCTCGCGGCGGGCGGCTCTTCATACGAGCCGGAGCAGATCCAGAACCCTTGCAAGCCGCGGCCCTGGAGCAACCCCCAGACCCTGGGTCAGATCGCCAACCAGTTCACGATCTCGGCCCTCGACGGCGCCGCCTGCAAGCTGGGGGTCTCACGCGAGGCGCTGACGCGCGCGCTGGCGACGCCGGAGGCCCGCAAGCGCTTCACCGAAAAGTACGGGATCGATGACGAAAAGCTGGCGAAGGCGATCCGCGCCGGCCTCCTGCGGGCGGTCGACGACGCCGAAGAAGCCGGCGCCCTCAGCCCGATCCTCGCGGTGCCCCTGCGGGCGACCATTCGCAACATCCCGCTCGAAGAAGCAATCGAACTGATTCAGAACGGGCGCAAGCTGTTGAGCAACGTCGAAGGCTTCCTGGGGCCGGCCGGAAGCATCATCGAACAGTTCCTGCCCTAGTTCGGCGTATCGATCTTGTAATCCCGCTTCTTCGAGTCCCAGCCGATCCCAGCGCAGAGCGCTTCGGGGGTGGTGCCGAGGGCGGTGGCGAGCTTGACCATGGTGCCGAGCCGGGGTTCACGGCCGCCGCGCTCAAGCAGGGAGATCTCGGTGCGGTGAACTTCGCAGCGCTCGGCCAGCTCTTCCTGCGAGATGCCGGCCGTTTCACGGGCGCGGCGGAGGTTCACGGCAAAACGATCGCGTTTGTCCATGTCATGCACTCTATTCGCAGCTATCGCCGCGTCGCCTGCCAGACCCAGAGCATTGCCAGAGGTTGCAGCGGTAAACGGGCCCATAGTGCCCAGCGCGGGAACCGGCGCATGTCGAGGCCGCGGATCTGCTCGGGGTTGACGGCCATGTGGATATTGGCCGGGAAGACCGCGACCAGCAGCGCCAGCAGCCACCAGCGGCCGAGGCGGCGCGAGGCGGGGTGGAGGACCAGGGCGGCGCCGGCGATCTCCGCGTAGCCGCTGATCGCCACCACCTCCTTCTTCTGGGCCTCGATCGCCGGCGGCACGATCGCCTCGAAGAAGCGCGGGCGCAGAAAATGCATCGCTCCGGTGAAAGTGAAGAGGGCGGCGACGCCGATGCGTGAAAGCTTCATCGAAGGCGCAGCATATGCGCCAGCTATGTTCTGGACGTGCCTGATTTCAAGCTGAACCCCGCCTATTCACCAACGGCGGACCAACCGAAGGCGATCGCGGGGCTGGCCGAGGGGCTGCGCGAGGGCGATCGCTTCCAGACCCTGCTCGGCGCCACCGGCACCGGCAAGACCTTCACGATGGCGGCGACGATCGCCGAGGTGCAGCGGCCCGCGCTAGTGATCGCCCACAACAAGACGCTTGCGGCGCAGCTCTGCAACGAGTTCCGCGAGTTCTTCCCGGATAACTCGGTCGGGTATTTCGTCTCCTACTACGACTACTACCAGCCGGAGGCATACGTCCCGGCGCAGGACCTCTACATCGAGAAGGACTCCTCGATCAACGACGAGATCGACCGGCTGCGCCACGCCGCCACCGCGGCCCTCTTCGCCCGCCGCGACGTGATCATCGTCGCCTCGGTCTCCTGCATCTACGGGATCGGCTCGCCCCAGGTCTACAACGAAAAAATGCAGCTATTCAAAGTCGGCGAGGAGATCGACCGCGACGAGGTGCTGCGCAAGCTGGTGAAGATGCAGTACCAGCGCAACGACCAGGTGCTGGGCCGCGGTGCCTTCCGGGTCCGCGGCGAGGTGCTGGAGATCATGCCCTCCTACGCCGAGTCCGCCTACCGAATCGCCCTCTTCGGCGATGAGATCGAGGGGATCCAGCACTTCGACCCGCTGACCGGCGAGGTTCTCGACGTGATCGACCACGTCTCGGTCTGGCCGGCCTCGCACTACGTGACCAGGGACGAGACGGTCGACCGCGCGGTCGACGAGATCCGCGCCGAACTGGAATCGCGGACCGCCGAGTTGGAAGCGGAGGGCAAGCAGCTGGAGGCGCACCGGCTGCGGCAGCGGACGATGTACGACCTCGAGATGATCAAGGAGCTCGGCTTCACCTCGGGGATCGAGAACTACTCGCGGATCCTCGACGGGCGCCCTCCTGGGAGCCCTCCACACACCCTTATTGATTACTTCCCCGACGACTTCGTTGTCTTCGTCGACGAGTCCCACCAGACGATCCCGCAGATCGGTGGCATGTACGAGGGCGACCGCTCGCGGAAGACGACGCTGGTCGACTACGGCTTCCGGCTGCCCTCGGCGATCGACAACCGCCCGCTCAAGTTCGACGAGTTCCTCCAGCGCGTCAAACAATTGGTCATGGTCTCGGCGACGCCGGGGCCGTTCGAGAAGGCGGAAGCGAGCCGGACGGTCGAGCAGATCGTCCGCCCGACCGGGATCGTCGACCCGTATATCGAGCTGCGCGAGACGAGAAACCAGATCGACGATCTGATGAACGAGGTCAAGAAGGTGGCCGAGAGCGGCGATCGCACCCTGGTGACGACGCTGACCAAGAAGATGGCCGAGGACCTGACCGCCTACCTGCTCGAGTACGGGGTCAAGGTCCGCTACCTCCACTCCGAGGTCGACACTCTGGAGCGGATCCAGATCGTCCGCGACCTGCGGCTGGGGGAGTACGACGTGCTGGTCGGGGTCAATCTCCTGCGCGAGGGGCTCGATCTGCCCGAGGTCTCGCTGGTGGCGATCCTCGATGCCGACAAGGAGGGCTTCCTCCGCGGCGAGACCAGCCTGGTGCAGACGATCGGTCGGGCGGCGCGGAATGTCAACGGGCGGGTGCTGATGTACGCCGACAAGGAGACCGAGGCGATGCGGGCGGCGATGCGCGAGACCGATCGCCGCCGGGCGATCCAGCTCGCGTACAACGAGGAGCACGGGATTACCCCGGAGACGGTTCGCAAAGGCATCTCGGAGATGTCTGAGTTCCTGGCGATGGAGGACCGGGCGCCGCGCAAACGCCGCCGCAAGCGGGCCGAGGAATTTGCCTCGCCGGAGGAGCTTGAGAAGACGATCGTGGCCCTGGAGGAGGAGATGCTCGCCGCCGCCGACGACCTGCGCTTCGAGGAGGCGGGGCGGATCCGCGACGAGTTGCGCGAGCTGCGCCGCGACCTGGAAGGGATGACCGCCGGGACCTGACCGCCCGGTTGCTCCGGAACAAAGTTGTCACCCGTTTGAATACTTCAGGGGTTTCTTTAGAGGGGTTGGGGTTTTAGGCTCGGAGTGTGTCTGTTCCAGTTAACGAAGAGACTTTTGACGAGTTGATACTGCAGCGTTCGCACGAGCTGCCGGTGATCGTCGACTTCTGGGCCGATTGGTGCGGTCCCTGTAAGGCGTTGAGCCCGGCCCTCGAGGCGGCAGCTGCGGCTCGGGCGGGGAAGGTCGAGCTCGCGAAGGTCGACGTCGACGCCAACCAGGGCTTGGCGGTGCTCTACCGGGTGCAGGGGATACCCGCCGTGAAGGCGTTTAGAGACGGAGAGGTCGTCGAGGAATTCACCGGTGCGTTGCCGCCGGCGGGCGTCGAGGCCTTCTTCG
>Ga0207656_10000342_pt1 | contig 15838 bp, 15 predicted proteins | sample KBSCornC12_FD_184297 | JGI IMG/M metagenome (GOLD analysis project Ga0207656, IMG submission 184297) | Corn rhizosphere microbial communities from Kellogg Biological Station, Michigan, USA - KBS Corn C1-2 (SPAdes) (version 2) | ecosystem: Host-associated > Plants > Roots > Rhizosphere > Soil ...
GCGGCGGCCAAAGAACTCGTAGCGGACCAGCGCCAGCGCCATCAGCGTCCCGATCGCGGTCGAGATCACCGTCGCCAGGACCGCCAGTTTGAGGCTGGTCACCAGCGCTTCGTTCAGCTCGGGGATGCCGAAGGCGTTGCTCCAGTGGCTGAAGGTGAAGCCGACCCAGGTGAAGTTGTAGCGACCGGCGGGATCGTTGAACGAGAAGGCGAAGATGACGGCGATCGGGATCAGCATGTAGAGGACGACGAGGACGCCGACGATCGAGACGGCGTGCTCGCGCAGCCAGCGCCAGGCGTTGCCCCCGCGCCCGCTCATCCGACCGCCTCCTCGCCCATCAGCGCCTCGGAGCCGGCGAAGCGGATGTAGACGATCACGAGGATCAGGATCAGCGCCATCAGCACGAAGGAGAGAGCGGCCGCCGCCGGGTAGTCGGACTGTTTGAGGTAGAGCGACTGGATCACGTTGCCGATCATCTGGTTGTTGGCGCTGCCGAGGAACTGGGCGTTGACGTAGTCCCCCGAGGCGGGGATGAAGGTCAGCAGCGTCCCGGCCACCACCCCCGGCGCCGAGAGCGGCAGGGTCACCCGGAAGAAGGTCTGCGTCGCCGAGGCGTAGAGGTCCTTGCCGGCCTCGATCAGCCGCACGTCGAGCCGCTCGAGGCTGGCGTAGATCGGCAGCACCATGAAGGGGAGGAAGTTGTAGGTGAGGCCGGCGATCACCGCGCCGGCGGTGGCCAGCACGTGCCCTTCCGGCGCCAGCCCGACCGCGTCGAGCACGCTGACCACCGGGCTCTGGTCGGAGAGGATCGTCTCCCAGGCCAGGGTCCGGATCAGGTAGGTGGTGAAGAACGGGGCGACCACGGCGAAGAGCAGCAGGTTGCGCCAGCGTCCCGCCTTGAAGGCGATCGTGTAGGCCAGCGGGTAGGCGAGCAGCAGCGCGAACAGGGTCGCCAGGCCGGCGTAGAGGAACGAGCGCACGAACTGGCTGTCGTAGAGCCGCAGCGCGTCGGAGTAGTTCGCCCAGTGCCAGCTGAATTCGTAGGAGCCGAAGACGCCCGAGTTGAGTGAGAGTTCCCCCAGGTAGTAGAGGGGGACGACGAAGAACAGGAGGAGCCAGGCCGCTCCCGGCCCGAGCAGGAAGTAGGGAGCGACCCGGCGTCTCATCGGCTCAGCCGTTGAGCACCGCGTTGAAGGCGCGGTTCAGGTTCTGTTCTTCTTCGCCGGTCGGCGACGGCTGGATCGTGCAGTTCTTCGTGAACGACTTGCTCGGGAAGATCAGCTGGTTCTTCGCGACTTCCGGTTCTTCCTTGAGCAGAATCGGTTTCACGTTTTCAACCGGGCTGACGTAGTTGACGTAGGCCTCGATCTGCGCCTGGTTCTTCGGGTCGTAGACGTAGTTGATGAAGTCCTCGGCCGCGGTCGGGTTGGGCGCTCCGACCGGGATCACCATGTTGTCCGACCAGAGGATGCAGCCCTCGGTGGGCATCCGCCATTCGATGTTCGGGTTGTCGGCCTGCAGCTGGACCGCGTCGCCCGACCAGCCGATCACCGCGACCGCGTTGCCGCTGGTCAGGTCGGCGCCGTAGTCGTTGCCGGTGAAGCGGCGAATCTGCCCCGAGCCGGCGGCGGTCTGGATTTTGTCGATCGCCTTCATCCAGTCGTCTTCGCTGGCTTCGCTGGGGTCGATGCCGAGGCACTTCATCACCAGCGGCACCGTGTCGCGCAATTCGTTCAGCATCTCGACCTTGCCCTTGTACTTGGGGTCGAAGAGGTCGCAGATCGATTTGACGTCGGGCGCGAGGTCCTTGCGGACGATGATCCCGGTCATCCCGCTCTGCCAGGGAGCGCTGAATTCGCGCTTCGGGTCGTAGTTCGGTTCCCGCAGGTTCGAGACGAGGTTCTGTTCGAAGTTCGGCAGCGCCGACTTGTCGAAGTTCTGCAGGTAGCCGAGTTCGTGCATTTTGTTCGCCATCCAGTCGGTGACGACGAACAGGCTGCGGCCCCCCGATTCCCCCTGTTTCAGCAGCGGATCCATCTTCGCGAAGAACTCTTCGTTGGCGTTGACGTCCTCGATGTACTTGACCGAGACACCCGTTTCCTTTTCGAAGTCCGGCACGGTCTGCTTGTCGATGTAGAGCGGCCAGTTGGAGATCGTCACGTCACCCGAGGCCTTCTTTTCGAGCTTCACTTCTTCGGATTCCGTGTCGCCGCCGTTGATGCTGCTGCCGCCGCCACAGGCCGCGAGCCCGAGGGCCAGCGCCGCCAGGGCGACCAGCGCAGCGAGCAGAGCGGTGATCCGGCGTGGGTCCTTGTTGCTGCTCACCATCGGGTTCAACCTCCGTGCGTCGTTTCCAGTTTCGACTGGTCGTCGGCGCTGCCGCCGTCGTTGCTTCCCGCGGGCACGCCGTTCGGCGACTCGCGGACAAGATGCATGTGCTCGGGCTCCCAGCTGAGCGCGACCCGGGCGCCGCCACCGGGGAGGCGCTGGCGCTCGGCCTCGTCGGCGTTGGGGACGAGGACGGTCATCCGCACGCCTTCGCCGAGGTCGACCGCGATCTGGGTCGCGGTTCCGAGGTAGAGCGAGCTGGTGACGGTGCCCTCGACCCGGGGGTGGTCGGCGCGTCCGTTCCCGTCTTCCCCCATCTCGACCCGCAGCTTCTCCGGCCGCACCACCGCGTGGCAGCGGTCGCCGGAGGCGAACCCATCGGTCGGGGTCGAGATCGTCGTCCCCTCGTCGAGCTTGATCTCCTGGCCGCCGGTCACCGTCGCCGGCATCAGGTTGGAGACGCCGATGAAGCCGGCGACGAAGGTGGTCGCGGGCCGGTCGTAGACCTCCTCCGGCGTGGCGATCTGTTCGACCCGGCCGCGGTTCATCACCGCGATCCGGTCGCTCATCGTCAGCGCCTCCTCCTGGTCGTGGGTGACGTAGACGAAGGTGATGCCGACCTCGCGCTGGATCCGCTTCAGCTCCACCTGCAGTTCCTTGCGCAGCTTCAGGTCGAGCGCTCCGAGCGGCTCGTCGAGCAGGAGCACCTTCGGCAGGTTGACCAGCGCTCGCGCCAGCGCGACCCGCTGCTGCATCCCGCCCGAGAGCTGCGAGGGGCGGCGGTTCGCCTCGGAGGCCAGGCCGACCCGCTCGAGCTCGGCCTTCACCCGCTCGGCGATCTCGTCCTTGGCGACCTTCTTCCGCTTCAGCCCGAAGGCGACGTTGGCCTCGACGCTGAGGTGGGGGAAGAGCGCGTAGCTCTGGAAGACGGTGTTGGTCGGGCGTTTGTGCGGCGGCAGCTGGGCGACGTCGGAGCCCTCGATCCGGATCTCGCCCTCGCTCGGCCGCTCGAACCCGGCGATCATCCGCAGCGTCGTCGTCTTGCCGCAGCCGCTCGGCCCGAGCAGGGTGAAGAATTCACCGCCGCCGAGCTCGAGGCTGAGATCGTCGACGGCGACGAATTTGTCGAAGCGTTTGGTCACCCCCAGCAACTCGACGCTGGTGGTCTTCTCCTGGCTCTCGTTCGATTCCGTCATGGTCTTGCCCAGGTTCCTCTACCCATTTGCCGGCACCACCAGCACCGGCCGGTCCGCCAGGTGCAGGAGCTTGTTCGGGGTCGAGCCGAGAATCACGCCTTTCAGCGGCGCCTCCCCGAAGCTGCCGACGACGATCATCCGCGCCTCGCGCTCGTCGGCGGCCTCGATCAGCGCCTCGGCCGCCCGTTTCGGGACCAGGGCGACGTCCACCTCGACGCCGCGCTCGGCCGCCTGGGCCTTCGCCTTCGAGGTCACCTCCTCGCCGAACTCCTCGATCGCCTCCTCGTGTTCGGCGATCTCGCCGCCCAGATGCCGGGCGGCGCGTAGCCGAAGACGACGACGACCTTGTCGCCGACCTCGCCGGCCAGCTCGATCGCCGCCGCGAGCGCCGCTTCGCCGCAGGCTGAGCCGTCGTATCCGACCACGATCTGTCCCATCAGCCCGCCTCCCCGGTCGGGCCGGGTGGCGGCGCCTCGCCCTCGAGGAAACCGGCCGGCACCACCTCGGGCCTGCGGCGGAAGAACTCGGGCAGCTTGCGCCACTGGATGAACATCAGCAGCACCCCGAGGACGAGGAAGAAGACGGCGATCACCAGCGGCGGCCCGAGGCCGAACCAGGAGTTGCCCGATTCGGAGTTGGCCGGGTCCGACAGTTCGATCGCGTTCTTGATCAGCAGGTAGAAGAGGATCGTGCCGCCGACGGTGGGCCCGACGCCGATGAAGAAGAAGTTCTTGACGCTGCGGAGCAGCTCGCGCCGGTAGTAGATCGTGCAGGCGAAGCCGGTGATGCCGATGTAGAAGGCGATCATCAGGCCCAGCGCGGCCAGCGAGTCGAAGAGGATGTCTTCGCTGAGGATCGTCAGGCCGACGTACCAGAGGATCGAGAGCGTCCCCATCAGGATCGTCGATACGTGCGGGGTGAGGAAGCGGGGGTGGACCTTGCCGAGGCTCTTGGGCATCGCCTTGGCCCGGGCCATCGAGAGCGTGGTTCGCGCCGTCGGCAGGATCGTCGTCTGGGTCGACGCCGCCGCCGAGGTCAGCACGGCGATGATCAGCAGCTTGTCGAGGGGCGAGCCGAAGACTTCGGTGCCGAGCGAGCTGAGCACGTCTTCCTGGTTCTTGATCAGGTCGTCGACCCCGGCGTAGGACTGGGCGGCGACGGCGACGATCAGATAGATGCCGAGCAGGATCAGGGTGCTGATCACGGTCGCCCTGCCGGGCGCCTCGGTGGAGTCTTCGGTCTCCTCGTTGACCGTGGCGGTCGTGTCCCAGCCCCAGTAGATGAAGACCGCCAGCAGCATCCCGGCCGAGATCTCGCTCGGGCTGAGGGAGAAGGGGTTGAACCAGGAGAGGCTGGGGTCGATCGAGGCCGACGGGGCGCTGCCGGCGTAGACCTTGACCAGGGCGACGATCGCGAACAGCGCCAGGGTGACGATCTCGGCGGCGAGCAGGCCGACCTGGGTGCGGGCCGAGAGCTCGATCCCGATCACCACGATCGAGGTCATGACGATGATCCAGATCACCCCGACGATCGTCACCGCCAGCGTCGATTCCGCCAGGCTGGTCAGCCCGAAGAGCTCGAAGCTGTAGAGGCCGGCGATCTGGGCGAGATTGGCCATCACGATGATGTCGGCGACGACGATCGTCCAGCCGGCGATCCAGCCCAATTGCGGGCCCATCGCCTTGGTCACCCAGGAGAAGCTGGTCCCGCAGTCGGGGTCGGCTTTATTCAGGTAGTAGTAGCCGCCGGCGACCAGGAACATCGGGATGAAGCTGATCACCAGGATCGCCGGCGACTGCAGGGCGACCGCGGCGGCGACGAAGCCGAGGGTGGCGGCGAGGCTGTAGCCGGGAGCGGTGGAGGCGACGCCGATGACGACGGAGGAGACGAACCCGATCGCGTTGGCCTTCAGTCCCTTGTCGCCCGCGGCCGAACCGGTCCCTGGGGCCGCGGCGCTCGGCGGCGCAGCCGGTGCCGGTGGGGGAACAGCCGCGCTCTCCATCTCTCGGTCCGGCTCCTCTCTCGTTGGTGTGGTCCCGTGCTCCACCAGCGACGGTAAGCCCCGGTGGCAGACCGCGCAAGTGGCGAATGTCCTAAAAGCACAGGAGGCGCTTGTACATCGCGTACAAGCACGCCTCCAGTCCTTGACCCAAAGACCACTTGCGAATGTCGCGACCTGGCTCTAGCTTTATCCATAACGTCGTAATCCGAGGAGGAGGGCCTTATGGCCACCGCGTCGCAAGCTCCGGCAGGAACCGATCTCCAGCAACTGGCTCGCCAGCACCTCTGGATGCACTTTTCGAGGATGGGCGGCTACGGCCCCGACCACGAGGTGCCGATCATCACCCGGGCGGAGGGCTGCTACGTCTACGACGACCACGGGAACCGCTACCTCGACGGTCTCTCCGGCCTCTTCTGCGTCAACGCCGGCCACGGCCGCACCGAGTACGGCGAGGCGGCGGCACGGCAGGTCGAAGAGCTCGACTTCTACACCCTCTGGAGCTACGCCCACCCGAAGGCGATCGAACTGGCTGCGCGGATCGCCAACCTCGCGCCGGGTGACCTCAACCGCGTCTTCTTCACCTCCGGCGGCTCGGAGGCGGTCGAGTCGGCGCTGAAGCTCGCCCGCAACTTCCACCGCATGCACGGCAAAGGCCAGAAGCACAAGGTGATCGCCCGCGAGGTCGCATACCACGGCACCTCCTTCGGGGCGCTCTCGGCCACCGGCATCACCGAGCTTCGCAGCCAGTTCGAGCCCCTCACCCCGGGCGGTTGTCACGTCCCGAACACGAACATCTACCGCTGGCCGGACAACAAGGACCCGCTCTGGGTGGCGGACGCGATCGAGGAGCGGATCGTCTTCGAGGGACCGGAGACGGTCGCCGCGGTGATCCTCGAGCCGGTCCAGAACGCGGGCGGCTGCTTCGTCCCGCCCGACGGCTACTTCCAGCGGGTGCGGGAGATCTGCGATCAGTACGACGTGCTGATGATCTCCGACGAGGTGATCTGCGCCTGGGGCCGGCTCGGCCACTACTTCGGCTGCGAACGCTTCGACTACGTCCCGGACATGATCACCGTCGCCAAGGCGCTGACCTCCGCCTACGCGCCGATGGGCGGGGTGATCGCCTCCGACCGGGTCGCCGAGCCGTTCATGGAGGGGGACGCCTCCTTCGCCCACGGCTTCACCTTCGCCGGCCACCCGATCGCCGCCGCGATCGCGATGGCCAACCTCGACGTCTACGAGCGCGAGGACCTCTGCGGCCACGTGCTGGCCAAGGAGGGCGAGTTCCGCGGGATGCTGGAGAGCCTGCACGACCTGCCGATCGTCGGCGACGTGCGCGGGGCCGGCTACTTCCACGCGGTCGAGCTGGTCAAAGACAAGGAGACGAAAGAGAGCTTCAACGACGAGGAGTCCGAGCGGCTGCTGCGCGGCTTCCTCTCCGGCGAGCTCTACAAGCGCGGGCTGATCTGCCGCGCCGACGACCGCGGTGACCCCGTCGTGCAGCTGGCGCCGCCGCTGATCGCCGACAGCGAGCAGTTCGAAGAGATCCACGACGTCCTCCGCGCGGTCCTGTCCGAGGCCTGGGACCAGGTAGTTCGTTAGGAGGCGGAGTGCTCACCGTCCAGAGCCTGCTCGACGAGCTCGACCTCGAGTTGGCGGCGGGTGCGGACGCGGTCGCGGCGCCGGTCCGCTGGGTCCACATCTCCGAGCTGGAGGACCCGACCCCGTGGCTCTCCGGCGGCGAGCTGATGCTGACCACGGGGATCCCGCTGGAGACCGCCGCCAAGCAGCGCGCCTTCATCCGCCTCCTCGCCGACCGCAACCTGGCCGGGCTCGGGTTCGGCACCGGGTTCAACCACAAATCGCTGCCCAAGGCGCTGGTCGACGAGGCCGAGAAGCGCGACTTCCCGCTCTTCGAGGTGCCCTACTCGGTGCCGTTCATCGCGATCACCGAGAAGGCCTTCGCCCGGCTCGTCAACGAGCAGTACGAGGTGCTGCAGCGGGGGATCGCGGTCCAGCGCCGGCTCGAGCGCCTGGTCCTCGAGGAGCGCGGCCTGGAGGAAATCGCCGCCACCGTCGCCTCCGCCGTCGGCGGCACCGTCGCGGTTCTGGACAACCGCGGCGAGCGGCTCGCCGGCAAGGGCTTCCGCCGCCAGCTCTCCGCCGAGGCGATCGCCGCGATCCGCAAGGAAGCACTCGGCCACGCCCACGACGGCCATCCCTTCGTGCCCTCGCACCCGAGCGTGGCGGGCCGGGCGCTGGCGCATCCGGTGATCTCGCCCGGCGGCGGGCCGCCGCAGGCCTGGGTCGTGATCGTCCGCGATTCCGGCGGGCTCGGCGACTTCGAGCGGCTGATCCTGCAGCAGTCGGTCGCGGTTGTGGCGCTGGAGCTGATGCGACGCCGCGTCGCCCAGGAGACCGAGCGGCGGCTGGCCGGCGACGTCCTCGCCGCGGCGCTCGGCGGGCGGATGGACGCGACCGAGCTGCGCCGCCGGCTCGAGCCCTTCGGGATCGGCGAGGAAGCCGCGGTCCTCGTCTTCGCCCTCGACGACCCCGGCGGAGCGGCGGCACCGCTGGAAGCGGCGCTCGCCGCCGACGCCTGCCCCGCCGTGGTCGCCCCCCACAGCACCGGCGGCCGCGAGCTGCTCTGCGCGGTGATCGACTGCGCCGACCGCGACCCGATCGACGTCGCCACCGAGGTCCGCCGCGAGCTCGCCCGCGACCGCGGCGCGATCCGTGCCGGCGCCAGCCGGCCGGCGGCGCCCGAGCGCCTGCGCCACTCCTTCCACGAGGCGCGCTGCGCCCTGGAGGCGACCGCCTTCGACAACGGCTCGGCTCCGGAGGTCGCCTCCTGGCGCGACCTCGGCGCCTTCACCCTGCTGCTCTCGATCCAGGACGACGACGCGCTCGACCTCTACTGCGACAGCGTCCTCGGGCCGATCGAGCGCGGCGACGAGGAGTACGGCGGCGAGCTGCTGCGCTCGCTGGAGGCCTTCATCGAGCAGAACGGCCAGTGGGAGCGTGCGGCCCGCCAGGTCTACTGCCATCGCCACACGCTGCGCTACCGGATGCGCAAGGTGGAAGAGCTGACCGGGCGCGACCTCTCCCGCGCCCACGATCGCATCGAGTTCTGGCTGGCCCTGCGAGCGAGGGAGCTTGTCGCATGAAGATAGGAGTGCCGACCGAGATCAAGTCCGACGAGTACCGCGTCGCGGTCACCCCCGCCGGAGTGCGAGAACTCTCCGAGCACGGCCACGAGGTGCTGGTCCAGGCCGGGGCGGGCGAGGGCAGCGCGATCGCCGACGAGTCCTACGAGGCGCAGGGGGCGACGATCGTCCCCGACGCCGCCGCGGTCTTCGAGGCGGCGGAGATGATCCTCCACGTCAAGGAGCTGCAGCCGACGGAGATCGAGATGCTGCGGCCGGGGCAGCTGCTCTTCACCTACCTGCACCTGGCCCCCGACCCCGACCAGACCCGCGGCCTCTGCGGCTCGGGGGCGACGGCGATCGCCTACGAGACGGTCGAGGACCCGCACGGGAGGCTGCCGCTGCTGGCGCCGATGAGCGAGGTGGCGGGGAAGATCGCGACCCAGGCGGGGGCGTTCATGCTGGAGAAGCCGATGGGCGGACGCGGGATCCTGCTCGGCGGGGTGCCCGGCGTCGCCGCCGCCAACGTGATGGTGATCGGCGGCGGCGTGGTCGGGATGAACGCGGCCTTCATCGCGATCGGGATGGAAGCCGACGTCTTCGTCTACGACCGCTCGATCGACCGCCTGCGGGAGCTCGAAGTCGACTTCGGCGGCCGCTGCTCGACGGTCTACTCGACGACGCTGGCGATCGAGGAGATGCTGCCCAGCGCCGACCTGGTGATCGGCGCCGTGCTCGTCCACGGGGCGCGGGCGCCGTACGTGATCCGCCGCGAGCAGCTGGCCCTGATGAAGCCCGGCGCGGTGCTGGTCGACGTCGCCATCGACCAGGGCGGCTGCTTCGAGACCTCGCGGCCGACGACCCACCGGGACCCGACCTTCGAGGTCGACGGGATCACCCACTACTGCGTCGCCAACATGCCCGGCGCGGTCCCGATCACCTCGACCCACGCCCTGACCAACGCGACGCTGCCCTACGCGCTGGCGCTCGCCGACCACGGCGTCGCCGAGGCGATCCGCCGCGATCCCGGCCTGCGGCTCGGGGTCAACGTCGCCGGCGGCAAGGTCACCCATCCGGCGGTCGCCGAGGGAGTGGGCATGGAGTACGTGGCGGTCGAGGACGCGCTTGGCCTTGAACCGACCTTGAAGGGGTAGAACGACTTTGAAAACGAGCATCGACACGGGGGGAGCTGAATGAGCACCTACGCGGTAGTCAACCCGGCAACCGGCGAGACGATCAAGGAGTACCCGGAGATCTCCGACGGGGATCTGCGCGCCGCGATCGAGCGGGCGGACAAAGCGTCCAAGACCTGGTCCGCCTCCTCCACGGTCGCCGAGCGCGCCGCGCTGGTGCGCAAGGTCGGAGAGCTGCACTCCGAGCGCCGCGAGCAGCTGGCCGAGATCATCGTCCGCGAGATGGGCAAGCCGGTCGAGCAGGCGCTGATGGAGGTCGACTTCGCCGGGATGATCTACGGCTTCTACGCCGATCAGGCCGAGAGCCTGATGGCCGACGAGCCGATCGAGCTGCTCGGCGGCGAGGGCACCGCGATCATCCGCCGCAGCCCCTTCGGCGTCCTGCTCGGGATCATGCCCTGGAACTTTCCCTACTACCAGGTGGCCCGCTTCGCCGGCCCGAACCTGGTGATCGGCAACACGATCCTGCTCAAGCACGCGCCGCAGTGCCCGGAATCGGCCGAGGCGATGCAACAGATCTTCGACGACGCCGGGGCCCCGGAGGGTGCCTACGAGAACGTCTACGCGACCAACGAGCAGATCGAGTGGGTGATCGCCGACCCGCGCGTGCACGGCGTCTCGGTCACCGGCTCCGAGCGGGCCGGCGCCGCCGTCGCCGAGATCGCCGGGCGCAACCTGAAGAAGGTCGTGCTCGAGATGGGCGGCTCGGATCCCTTCATCCTGCTCGGCACCGACGATCTCGACGAGGCCGTCACCGCCGCCGCCGAAGCCCGGCTCGACAACACCGGCCAGTCCTGCAACGCGGCGAAGCGCTTCATCGTCGCCGACGAGCTCTACGACGACTTCCTCGAGAAGTTCAAGCAGGAGCTGGGCGGGGCGAAGCCGGGCGACCCGACCGCCGAGGACACCGCGGTCGGCCCGCTTTCTTCGCAGACGGCGGCCGACCGGCTCGAGGACCAGGTCAAGCGGGCGGTCGCCAACGGGGCCGAGGTCCTGGTCGGCGGCAAGCGCGACGGCAACTTCTTCGAACCGACGATCCTCACCGGGATCAAACCCGGCGACGAGGCCTCCCAGGAAGAGTTCTTCGGTCCGGTCGCGCAGGTCTACCGGGTCGGCTCCGAGGAGGAGGCGGTCGAGCTCGCCAATCAGACGCCTTTCGGCCTCGGCTCCTACGTGATGACCACCGACCCCGAGCAGGCCGAGCGGGTCGCCGACAAGATCGAAGCCGGGATGGTCTACATCAACCTGGTCGGCGCCGACAGCCCGGAGCTGCCGTTCGGCGGGTTCAAGCGCTCGGGCTTCGGGCGTGAGCTCGGCCGCTACGGCGCCGACGAGTTCGTCAACAAGAAGCTGATCCGCAGCGCCTAGGCTGGTCCGAGCCTTCTAGGCTCGGCGAGGGTTACATCCGCAAACGACGAACAGGCGGGCATGAGAACGGTTCTGGTGTTTGCGGCGCTCGCCGCGCTGCTCATAGTCGGTACGGCGCTGGCCGCGACCCCTGAAGAAGGAGACGGCCCGCGCTGCCACGGCCGCAAGGCGGTGATCGCCGGCACCGACGGGCCCGACGTGATCCGCGGCACGCCGGGGCGCGACGTGATCGCCGGCGGCAAGGGCGACGACGTGATCTTCGGCAGCCTCGGCAACGACCTGATCTGCGGCGGGCCGGGAACCGACCAGCTGCACGGCGGCCGCGGCAACGACGAGGTCTACGGCGACGCCGGCGACGGGGACCAGGTCAGCGGCGCCCTCGGCGACGACAAGGTCGTCGGCGGGCCGGGGGACCAGGACGAGGTCGCCGGCGACCTCGGCATCGACATCGTCAACGGCGGTCCCGGCGACGAAGACCTCGTCCACGGCGACTACGGCTACGACCGGATGTCCGGCGGCGCCGGGAGTGGCGACATCGCCTCCTTCGCGACGGCCCGGGCCGGCGGCAAGGGCAGCGGCGTCTGGGCCTCGCTGCGGGCGCACCGGTCGCGTGGCGACGGCCACGACAAGCTCTTCGGCTTCGAGAGCCTCGAAGGCTCCGCCTTCCGCGACACGCTGATCGGCAGCCCGCAGGCGAACGTGATCGACGGCGGGCTCGGCGACGACCACCTCGTCGGCGGCGGCGGCCGCGACGTGATCGACGGCGGGCAGGGCACCGACGGCTGCGAGGGCGCCAAAGGGCGGACGACCTCATGCGGCAAGGAACCGACCCCGAAAGCGTCCGCGTATATCCAGCTGAACCCGACCCCCGGCGGTGGGGCCGGGTTGCAGATCGTCGGCGGCGGCGGCCGTGACTATTTCGTCGTCGGCTTCGACGAAGCGACCCAGACCTTCGGCGTCAGCGGCAAGAAGGGGCTGGCGATCGGGCCGGGCTGCGAGCGTCCCACCGGCGCCGCGGGGTTCATCGTCTGCAAGGCGAACGGCCCGGGCCGCTGGCTGATGGCCGACCTCGGGCCCGGCAACGACAGCCTGCGGGTGGAAGGGACGCTGGAGTCGATCGGCAGCGTTCGCTTCGCCGGTGGCTTCGGCAACGACACGATCAAAGCCGGCCCCGAGGACGATCTGGTCGAGTCCGGCCCGGGGGCGGACAAGCTCTACGGCGGCGACGGGGCCGACGGCCTTGTCGGCGGCCTGCCGGGGCCGACCTACCTCTACGGCGAAGGCAGCGGCGACCTGCTGGCGGCCGGCGGCGGTTGCGCCGGCGGGGCGCTGGTCGGCGGTCCGGGGCGCGACGACGCCTCCTTCGCCGAGACCCAGGCGCATCCCGGCCTGTTGATCGTCTCCTTCCTTGCGCACGCGGCCTGGGTGACGACCGTCAAGGGCTGCAAGCACGTCCACCTCTCGCCGACCGACGAGGACATGGAGGGCTCCTTCGACTGGGACGTCCTGATCGGCGACAGCGGTCCCAACGCGATGCTCGGCCAGCCGGGCGCGGATCGCTTCTACGGGATGGGCGGCGACGACATCATCGACGCCCGCGACGGCGTCAAGGACTTCTCGATCCAGTGCGGCCGCGGCGAACCGCCGCGGCAGATCAAGGTCAAAGGCAAGAACGGCAAGCCCCAGGTCAAGGAAACCGCGGGCACCGGAGAGCCCGCCGGCCGAGCGATCACCGACTCCTTCGACCCCAGCCCCTACAACTGCGCCTTCGTCAAATACGGCACCCCCGTCCCCGGCCTAAACGGCTGATCCACTCCGAGCCGCAATAGCGGCTGAACACGCAACGAGCGCCCAAACCGCAGCGATCCCCGCCCGAGGGACGGGCCGCAGGGGGGGAACCTGAGTGGCGTTCGTCCTTGGTACCCCGTATGGGCAACCAAGGACGAACGCCGAGCTCGGTTTGGGATCTATCCGACGTTGCGACCCGCCAGCACGGTGTCGTTTCAGCGAAACAGCTGCGCTCGCTCGGCCATTCCAAAAAGCTTGTGATGCACGAATGCAGGCGTGGGCGTCTCCACGCCTTGCATCGCGGCGTCTACGCCGTGGGGCATCGGCGGCTGAACTGGCATGGGCGGTGTTGGGCCGCGGTGCTGGGGGCGGAAGCTAATGAGATGGACGAGGTCGTTTGGCCGGCTGTGGCCAGTCATGGGTCGGCCGCTTATCTGTGGGGCCTCTATCGCTACGCGCCGGAAACGATCGACGTCACCGCGCCGATTCGGCGGCGGGCTACGCGGGAGTTCCGGGTGCACTTCTCCTCGATCCTTGCGCCCGAGGACCGCTTGGAGCGGGAAGGGGTTCCGGTTACGTCCGTGGCGCGGACGCTGCTCGACCTCGCGATTCGCGCCAAGCCGGAGCGGATCGACCGTCTCCTGGAGCGGGCGGAAGAGATCGAGCTACTCGACCTCCACGCGGTCGAAGACGTGCTCGACCGGGCCGGCGGCCACCGCGGTCGCGGGCGCCTGCGCCGCGCGCTCGCCCTCTACCAACCGGATCCGAGCTTCACCCGCTCGGGCTTCGAGAAGACCTTCCGTCGTCGTGTCGTAGCTGCCGGGCTACCCAGCCCGTCGATGAACTTCAACGCGGAGGGCTACGAGCTCGATGCCTACTGGCCCGACCTTCGGTTCGCGGTCGAACTCGACCTCTATGAGACCCATGGAACCCGCGCCGCCTTCGAGCGCGACCACCTCCGCCAGGAGGAGCTGAAGCTGCTGGGGATCGAGATGATCCGGGTCACCAGGCCGCGCTTTCAGCGGGAAACGGAGGCGGTGATCCGCAACCTCGCGACCTTCCTCGAGCGCCGCCGCGCCGAGCTGCGTCGCGCTTGAACTAGGCTAGGTCCGTGGCATCGAAGACCGCCAAAGGGGACGAGGCCGCGGCTGTCGCCGCCGCGATCGCGCAGTTCGAGGCCGAGTTCGCCGGGGCGCCCGCGCCCGAGCGCCCGCAAGCCCCCGCCTGGCAGCGCGCCGCCCTGCTGGAGGGCGTCAGCGCCAAGGAGACCATCGAGGACCTACGAGGAGGATCCGCATGGCTGTCGTGAAAATCATCGAGCTGGTCGGCAGCTCCAAGACGTCCACCGACGACGCCGCCAAACAGGCGCTGCAGCAGGCCCAGGGCTCGCTGCGCAACATCCGCGCGGTCGACATCGTCTCGACCGGAATCCGCGGCGAGAACCTCGACGAGTACCGCGCCCACGTCCGCGTCGCCTTCCTGATCGAGGGGACGGAGGTCGACTGATGGCAGACGCACCGCAGGGGGAGGCCAAGGAGGTCTCGCGCGACGAAGCCCGCAAGCTGATCGACGAGGGCGCCCAGCTCCTCGACGTCCGCGCCGACCACGAGTGGGAGGCGGGCCGGATCGCCGGCGCCGCCCACGTGCCGCTGCCGGAGCTGCCGCGGCGGCTGGGGGAGATCGACAAGGACCGCCCGGTCGTCGTCTACTGCCGCGGTGGCAACCGCTCGACGATGGCGACCGATGCCCTCGCCGAAGCGGGCTACGACGCCCATAAGCTGAGCGAGGGAATCGTCGGCTGGAACGAGGAGGATCTTCCGCTGGAGCCGGAGGGCGGTTACGTCGCCGACTCCGGCGAGGCCGCGGCGATCCTCCAAGCGCAGAAAAAACCGTCCCACAGCTGAGCCGGGAATCGGCTCCGCAGCGGGGAATCCGCTGCTCCCGCGACCGGTCAGGAAATTAAATACCTGAATCCCAATCGGGTTTGCTACCTTTCCACCCATGGAGGTAGCCGTCGCAGAGAACAAGGAGCAGCGGGGCAAGGGCCGGGTCGGGACCCCCCAGAACCCCGAGACCTACGAGAACGTCCCCGGCCACGTGATCCCGGTCATCGAGCGCGAGTTCGACGACTTCGACAACGAAGCCGAGGAGTTCCTCTCCGGCCAGCTGGAGGAGAACCAGTTCATCGGCTTCCGCCTCAAACAGGGCGTCTACGGGCAGCGCCAGCCCGACGTCCAGATGATCCGCATCAAGCTTCCGTTCGGCGGGGTCACGCCCGAGCAGATGGACTCCTTCGCCAGCGTCGTCGAGAAGTACGCGCCGCTGAACAAGGGCCACATCACCACCCGCCAGAACATCCAGATCCACCACGTGCCGCTGCGCGACACCGAGCTGCTGCTGCGGGAGATCGCCGAGGCCGGCCTCTCCTCCCGTGAGGGCTGCGGCAACACGGTCCGCAACGTCACCGGCGACCCCTGGGCCGGCGTCGCCGCCGACGAGGTCTTCGACCCGACCGCCTACGGCACCGCCTACGTCCGCTACTTCGTCCGCCACCCGACGACCCAGCTGATGCCGCGCAAGATCAAGACCTCGTTCACCGGCTCCGCCGAGGACCGGGCGATCAGCGGCATCCACGACATCGCCTTCCTCTCCGTCGAAAGGGACGGGGTCAAGGGCTTCGAGGTCCGGGTCGGCGGCGGCACTTCGATCATGGCCCGCGTCGCGCCGACCCTCTACGAGTTCGTCGAGGCCGACAACGGCGACTACCTCAAGGTCGCCGAGGCCGTCTTCCGCATCTTCGACCGCCAGGACTGGCTG
>Ga0207656_10000351_pt1 | contig 15531 bp, 16 predicted proteins | sample KBSCornC12_FD_184297 | JGI IMG/M metagenome (GOLD analysis project Ga0207656, IMG submission 184297) | Corn rhizosphere microbial communities from Kellogg Biological Station, Michigan, USA - KBS Corn C1-2 (SPAdes) (version 2) | ecosystem: Host-associated > Plants > Roots > Rhizosphere > Soil ...
TGACCAACGCCGACCTGCTCTACGTGCCCCGCAATCCCCGTCCGAACCACCTCTATGGCTTCGGGCCGGTCGAGCAGATCATCGTCACGATCAACACCATCCTGCGCCGGCAGGCGTCGCAGCTCGCCTATTTCACCGAAGGCAACATCCCGGCTGGCCTGCTCAATGCGCCCGATGGCTGGGATGCACGCAAGATCCAGGAATTGCAGCAGTGGTTCGACGATCGGATCAGCGGCAACCAGGGCGAGCAGAACAAGCTGATCTGGGGTCCGAACGGCTCGGTCTATACCGCGTTCAAGCAGGCCCCGATCAAGGACGAGTTCGACGAGTGGCTCGCCCGCATCGTCGCGTTCGCCTTCTCGCTGCCGCCCACCCCATTCATCAGGCAGATGAACCGCTCGACCGGCGAGACGGACCAGGAACGCGCGCTTGAGGAAGGCCTCGAACCGCTCAAGCTCTGGGGCAAGCGCTGGATCGACGGCATTATCCAGGACGAGATGGGTTACGCCGATCTCGAATTTGCCTGGGTCACGGAGGATGCGACCAGCGCGAAAGAGCGGTCAGAGATCGACGACCGCGACCTGAAGAACGGCTCGCGCACGCTCGACGAAGTGCGTGACGCTCGCGGCGAAGACGCGCTGCCCGATGGGCTTGGTGCGAAGCCGCTGATCTATACCGCGTCGGGCGCCGTCACGCTCGAATCGGTGATCAATCCGCCGGAGCCGCCGGAGCAGGTTGTCGTGCCCGCGCCGGGTGCCGAACCTGTCCCCGGTGGCAAGCCGGTGCCAGCGAATGACGAGGCCGCCCCGAAGCCGGCGAAACCCGCTGCCGCCGAGAAGCTGGCCAAGATCGCGCCGATCACCGCCGCTCGCCCGAAGGCCCGCCGCGCCAAGGTCAGCCTGACCAAGGGCCTGACCAAGATCCTTGCCGCTGAGGGTGACGCCACCGCCGCCGCGGTCGAGAAGCAACTGGCGAAGCTGGGTAAGGCCGAGGAAGACCCGAAGATCTCGGCGGCACGCATCGCCGATGCCATCGCATCTGGGCTGTCGTTCGATGAACTGCTCCAGATCGAGCAGCTGATCGAGGATGATCTCGGCGATCTCGCCGCCGACAGCGCCAAGCTCGCGGTCGATGCTCTCGGGATCAAGCCCGACGAGGGCCTGACCAACCGGGTCTATGACCGTGCCGTCGCCTGGGTGAAGGAGCGTGGCGCCGAACTGGTTTCGGTCGATGGCGACGAAAGCCTGGTCGAAAGCACCCGCAACATGATGCGGTCGATCATCGCCGACGGCCTCGAGCAGAATATCGGGACCGACGCCATCGCCGAGGCGATCCAGGAATCTGCGGCGTTTTCCGAGGATCGCGCCACCACGATCGCGCAGACGGAGGTCGCCATGGCCAACGGCGCCGGCAAGGGTGCCGGATGGGCCGAGGCACAGGCTGACGGGCTCGTGATCACCAAGTCGTGGCAGACCAGTAACGACGGCGACACCTGCGACGAATGCCTCGGGAATGAAGCAGAGGGCGATATCCCGCTCGATCAAGCCTTTTCCAGCGGCGACGATTTCGAGCCCGCGCACCCTCGCTGCTCGTGCGTCACCACCGCCGAAGCGACCGACCCGGCCGACAGCGCCGATGCCACCGACGACGAATCCTGAAAGGACAGCCCATGACCATCCGCGTGATGCCGCCCGCTGACGGGCTGCACCCTTCCCTCACCGTGCCCGGCGGCCGGACCTATACCTGCGCGCTAAGCTCGACGCTCGACGTGCCGGTTGGCGACGCGCAAGTCCTGCTCGCCAATGGCTGGACCTCATCGTCGGATTCCGTGGGCGCGACCGCCGCGCGCCCGACAAACCCGGTGAAGGGCCAGCGCTTCCATGACGCGACGCTCGGCTTTGACATCATCTTCGACGGCAAGGTCTGGCGCAACCCGACCTCCGGCGCGGCGGTCTGAGCGATGGCGACCGTTCGCCAGTTCGGCGCGATCACCAAGATCGAAGACCAGGAAGACGGCACGATCAAGGTCTGGGGCGTCGCCTCTTCCGAAGCCGTCGACCATGCAGGCGAGAAGATTACCGCCGATGCGATGAAGGCCGCGCTTCCCGATTACAGCAAGTTCCCGGCCCTCCGCGAGATGCACGAGCCGCTCGCTGCCGGAAAGGTGCTCGAGGCGGAAGTCGACGGCGCCGGCGTGACCCAGATTTGCGCCCATGTCGTCGACCCCCTCGCCATCACGAAGGTGAAGACCGGCGTCTATGCCGGGTTCTCGATCGGCGGGAAGGTGCTCAAGCGCGACCCGAACGACCGCTCCATCATCACCGGGCTCCGTCTTATCGAGATCAGCCTCGTCGACTCGCCCTGCAATCCCGACGCCGTCATCAGCATGTGGAAGGCCGATATGACCGAATATACCCCGAGCGGCGATGAGGTCGTCGCGAAAGCCCGTGAACTGGCTGAGATCGCTGGGTCCAAGCGCTATAAGGACTTTGTCTATAAGGCGCGACAGACGTTGATCGCCGATGCGCTCATTGCCGATCTTGGTGATGATGACGAGGAAGACGACGCTGCCAAGGTGGCCGAGCCGGAGAATCCAGATGCTCCCACCGATGCAGCCGAAGCCGAGGCCGAGGGAGCGGCGGTCGAAGCCGCTACCACCGACGAAGCCAAGCTCGCCGCCGATCAGGCCGATGCCGTTGCCGAAGTCGTCGATCCTGCCGCCGCGCTTGTCGCAGCCATCGAGAAGGCGAACGACGTCGTGACGGTCCCCGCGATCGTCGAAACGACCGGCCCGTTCGCCGACATGGCGAAAGCGGGCGCTGCGATGTCCCTTATCGCCAAGACGATCCAGACCAACGACCTGACCAAGGGTCTTTGGATGATCGAGAACGCCGCGCGCGTCCTGCAGCAGATCGGATCGCTTGCCTCGTCGATCGCATGGGAAGCTCGCGATGAAGGCGACACCACCTCCCCGCTGCCAGCGATGGCCGTTGATCTGGTCAACCGCGTCAAGGCGTTCCTCATCTCGCTTGCCAACGAGGAAACGGCCGAGCTGCTGACCTCGATCACAACCAACTTGCCCGACTTCACCCTGACGATGGTCGAGGGTGACGATGACGCCGCAATCATCGTGCTCGCCAACGAAATCGTCGATCTCGTCAAGGCCGACACCGATCTCATGGAAAAGGTCGGCGCCCGCAATTCCAAGCGCGATGCTGCGATGATCCAGCAGAGCCATGACCACATGGCGAAACTCGGTGCGGTCTGCGACAAGGACAATTGCGCGAAGGTCGAGGGTGTCGATCCAGAAATCGAGAAGGCCGCGCTGGTCGCCGAAAACGAGCGGCTGGCCAAGGCCCTCACCGATGCCGCCCCTGCCGTCGAGGAACTGACCAAGAAGTTCGAGACGACGATAGCGGACCTGACCAAGCGCCTCGAACAGGTCGAAGCCGAGCCGGCCGCGCCGAAGACGGCATCCGGCCCGTTGCGCGCGGTGAGCAAGGTCGAGGATGCCGCGCCTGGTACTAACGCCGGCGTCGCCTCCATCAGCGCCGAGGACTTGCAAAAGGTCATCGACAGCCTCCCCGAAGCCGAGCGAGGGCAGATCCTGCTCAAGATCGCGCTCGGCAACCCCATCCCGGTCACGGCGGCCCGCGCAGCCGTCTGATCGTCGGCACGGGCGAAAGCCCTGCCACCGCCCGCCACCCGGCGGCGCGGATCGCACCCCTGCGCCTATCCATGAAGGACGGATAGAATGAACATGATCACCCCCGACGAGATCAAGAAGAGCTTCGTCGCCAGCCTCTCCAATCCCAGCGAGGACATCGCCCGCGAGATCATGCAACTCGCCGGCATGCGCCCCGACAACATCGAAAAGGCGATCACCACCGGCACCGGCCTGGTCGCCTATGATCTCCAGGCGCCGGCCAAGAACCTCTACCCGGTCAACACGCCGATCATCAAATCGTTGCCGCGCGTCGGTGGCGGGACCGGCACGGCGACCAACTGGAAGGCGATCACCGCGATCACCGGCTCCGGCTTCGATAACACCCCCTGGGTGCCCGAAGGCCAGCGCGCCGGGCAGATGTCCTACACGACCGCCAACAAGGCCGCGTCCTATGCGTCGCTGGGCGAGGAAGACCAGGCGACGTTCGAGGCCATCAGCGCAGGCCGCACGTTCGAGGACATCAAGGCCACCATGACGCAGCGCCTTCTCCAGAAGACGATGTTGAAGGAAGAGGCTGGCGTCATCTTCGGCAACATCTCGCTCCAGCTCGGCACCCCCGTCGCCCCGACCCTTTCGGCCGGCGGCTCCGGTGCCACCCTGCCCGCCCTGACCTATTCGGTCATCGTCGTGGCGCTCACCATGGAAGGCATGCGCAACTCGTCGCTGTCGTCCGGCGTGGCGACCAGCAAGACCGTCACCGGCGCCGATGGCAAGACGTTCGTCATCAATGGCGGCTCGTCGATGAAGTCGGCTGCGGCAACGCAGGCGATCACGCTCGGCCAGGTCCTGTCGTGCAGTGTCACCGCGATCCGCGGCGCTGTCGGCTATGCCTGGTTCGTTGGGGCGGCCGGCGCGGAAAAGCTCGAGGCGATCACCTCGATCAACTCGGCCACCTTCTCCGCTCCGCTGCTCGGCACCGGCCAGGTGGCGACGCTGGTCACCGCCGACTGCTCGACCAACTCGACCGGGTTCGACGGTCTGCTCACCACGGCGCTGAAGCCCGGCTCTGGCGCATACGTCAACGCGCTCGCCACGGGCGTTCCCGGCACCGGCAACCCGCTGACCTCTTCGGGTCAGGGCTCGGTCAACGAAATCGATGCGATGATGCAATCGATGTGGGACAACTTCCAATGCTCGGTCGACGTGCTCTACGTCAACTCGCAGGAGCAGCGGAACATCACCAAGAAGGTGCTGTCGTCCGGTTCGGCGTCGCTGCTCAACTACTTCCAGGATCCGAAGGCGGGCGAGGTCGCCCTAACGGCTGGCGGCGTGGTCGAATATTATTACAACCCGTACCTCAATAAGAAGATTCCGATCCGCCTACACCCCAATGTGTCGGCGGGGACGATCCTGGGCTGGGCGGGCGACCTGCCGGTCCAATATCAGTCGAGCGAGGTGCCCAACGTCGCGGAGATGAAGGTGCGCCGCGATTATTACCAGATCGACTGGCCGATCACGACGCGCGCCGAAATGTCCGGCGTCTATGTCGAGGAAGTGCTGGCGGTCTACGCGCCATTCGCGATGGGCGTCATCGACAACATCGCCAACGGCTGACGAGCCCCTCCCAGGTTAAACCCTCTCACCTGGGTAACTGGCCCTGCCGGCGGCAATCGGCGGGGCCATTTTTATGAAGGAGAATTCCGATGGGTGATATCATCACCATCGACGCGGCGCGCGCGGCGGAAATCGCCGCGATGACCGTGCCTGCGCTGACCGCGGAACTCGCCGCGCTCGACAAGCCCTCGCTCGAGTTGGTGCTTGAAGCCGAGAAGGCGAAGGGCGAAAGCGACGAACGCACCACCGCGATTGCGGCCGTCACCGCGGCGATCGACGCCATCGACAAGGTGGAAGCTGATGCCGCCGCTGCGGAAGCGGAGGCCAGTGCACCGGTCGAGCCCGTCATCTACGACGGCCACACCGAAATGCGCAACGCCGACGGCTCCGGCTGCTCCTGGCGCGGCACCAGCTACGAACCCGATGCCGATGGCGTCGTGACCGTCCCGGTCGCGGCCTGTGCCGACCTGCTCGACCACGGCTTCAGCTACGTGGCCGCGAAGGGCTAAGCATCATGGCGGCAGGGGATCTGACCACGCTCGCGGCGGTCAAGAATTGGCTCAACCTAGCGAACGTGAGCAACGACGATCCCCTGCTGACCGACCTCGTGACCGAAGTCTCGGCGTTCGTCGAGAATAGTCTTAACCGCAAAATCCTGACCGCGACCCACACCGAGACGTATCGCGGCACCGGGGGCTCGCGCTTCCTGCTGCGTAGCTGGCCGGTGCAATCGATCGCATCGATCTCATGGGCTGGCACCACGATCGACACCTTCGTCGACGTCACCGACGCGACCTATGGCGTCGGCACCGACGGCCGCAGCCTGATCCTAGTCGGCGTCAAGATGCCGTATAACGATCCGGTCAAGGTCACCTACACCGCCGGCTATGACACGGTCCCGAACGACCTCGCGCTCGCCGTGACCGAACTGGTCGGCGAGGCGTACACCTCCCGGACTCATATCGGCGAGACCAGCCATTCGAGTTCGGGTGCGACCACCGTCGCGTTCAGTCGCGAGGCTATGCACAAGACGATCATGGCGCGGTTGCAGAACTATGTTCCGGGCGCGCCGCTATGCTGACCGCCGAACTCGATGCCGGAAAGCTGCTGGCGGGTGTCGATGCCATGCCCGCGCAGGTCGTCGCAGCCGTCGCGACCAAGATGCGCGCGGTCACGATCAACCTCCAGCGCCACGTCATCAACGACAAGCTCCACGGCCAGGTCTTGAAGCAGCGCAGCGGTAAGCTCGCGCGCTCGATCCAGCAGGAAACGCACACCGATGGTGATGTCGTTGTCGGCGAGGTCTTCTCCGCCGGTGACGTCAAATACGCCGCGATCCATGAATTCGGGGGCCGGACGCCGCCACACGACATCGTTCCGAACAAGGCCGAGGCGCTGGCGTTCGCGATCGGCGGCAAGACCGTGTTCGCCAAGATCGTGCATCACCCCGGCTCGCAGATGCCCGAGCGGTCGTTCCTGCGCTCCTCCCTCGCCGATCAGGCCGGGGAGATCGTGGAAGGTCTGAGACAAGCCGCTCTGAGGGGCGCACAGCAGGCGCTAGGCCAATGAGCCGGAACGCTGTGTTCGACGCCCTGTTGGCGCTCAGCGACGTCTCCTGGGGCTCTGCCGAGCAATTCGCGGAGCGGTCGCGCCGGCTGAAGGTGTGGGACAAGGCTCCCTCGCCATCGCTCTATCAGGTCGAGGCGGGTGAATCCGTGGTCTCGATTGACGGCCAGCTCGACAAGCGCACCGTCCGCGCCAACTGGATCATCTACCACCGCGGCGGCAAGGACCAGGCGGCGACGCCTGCCGAGACCAGTAACGCCATCCTCGACGCGCTTGAGGCCAAGTTCCGGCCGGCACTTCCCGGCGCGCGGCAGACGCTTGGTGGCCTCGCCTATCGCGCATTCATCGACGGCACGATCCACAAGGACAATGGCGACCTTGACGGTCAGGCCATGCTCATCGTGCCGATCACCATCATCCTTCCCTGAGTGGAGACAGCGCATGCCCGATATCATTTCCGATGATCGCGCGACTGAGATCGTGGCGATGACGGTACCCGACCTGACGGCAGCGCTCGTCGGCCTCGATCTGCCATCGCTCGAATTGGTGCTGCACACCGAAGAGCAGAAGGGCGATGCGGTGCGCGCAACCGCGATTGCCGCGATCACCGCCGCCATCGCCGCGCTCGCCACCAGCGATCCGGCGCCGGTCGTGGTGCAGCCGCGCTACATCCCGCCGACGGACACGACCGGGATCATCTTCTCGACCGGCCGCGAACTCAGCGTCGATGCCGACGGGTTCATCGAACTGCCCGACGACCTCACCACTGACGAAATGCGGCAGCTAATCGTCACCGGCTTTGTGCCGGCGCTGACCTGATCTTTACCTCACCTCTGACCCCCAGCCCGCTGCGCGCGGGCTTTTTTGTGGAGAAATGACATGGCGCAATACAATTTTGGTGCCGGGGTGCTGTGGGGCACGCCGACCTTCGATGCCACCGGTGCCGCGATCACCAACCCGACCCCGCTGATGCTGGCGGTGACGCAGGAAGTATCGATCGACATCTCCGGCGACATCAAGGAGCTCTATGGCTCCAATCAGTTCCCGGTCGCGGTAGGCCGCGGCAAGATGAAGATCACCGGCAAGGCGAAGTACGGCCAGTTCAACGGCGCCATCCTCAACTCGCTGTTCTTCGGCCAGACGATGACGTCGAGCCTCTTGAGCAACGTCGTCGACACGACCGGCGCGACGATCCCAGCGACGCCCTTCCAGATCACGCCGACCGTTCCTGGTTCCGGCACGTGGTCGGCCGACCTTGGCGTCCGTAACGCCCAGGGCAACCCGATGACGCGCGTCGCCTCCGCCCCTGCGACCGGCCAGTACAGCGTCGCCACCGGCGTCTATACCTTTGCCGCGGCGGACACCGGACAGTTGGTCTTCATCAATTACCAGTACACCGCGACCTCGACCGTCGCGAAGACGTCGCTGGTCCAGAACGTCGCCATGGGCCAGGCACCGACCTTCCGCGCCGACTTCTTCAACCAACTCGGCGGTAACGGCCTGGCGCTCACGCTGTATGCCTGCGTGTCGTCGAAGCTGTCGCTCCAGACCAAGATCGACGACTTCATGATCCCGGAACTCGATTTCTCGGCGTTTGCCGACGCGTCGGGCAACGTCCTGAAGTGGGGCTCGGCGCAGTAATGGCCAAGCTCACCATCTTGGGGCGCGACTTCGATATCGCGCCCTACAAGCTGGGCGATCTCCGCAAGGCGGCGCCGTTCATCGATGCGATCCAGAAGCGCAGCGAGGGCGGCACCGGCCTTGTCGATGTCCTGGACTCCGCGTTCGACCTGCTCAACGTGATGTCGATCGGGCTCGTCCGAATCGATCCGGAACTGACGCCCGATTATCTCGAGGCGAATGTCGGCATGGACGATTTCGTCGCCATGCAGGCGTCCTTCCTCGACGTCACCAAGGAATCCGGGCTGAAATCGGCGGGGGAAGTGAAGGCTCCCGTGGCCGCGAAGCCGGCGGGAGCCTCGAAGAAAGCCTGACCGACCTCATCCACGACTTGGTGAGCGCCGGGATTGAAGGTCATTCCAAAGCCGCCATCGAGCAGCACTGGAGCCTGCAAGACGTCGATGCACAGGCCCGGTCGTGGAAGCGCGTCGGGCCACCGCTGAACGTCGCCGCCCTGCACATCGCTGCGGCGCTCGGTGTCGACCTGCTTAAGAATGCCAATCGCGAGGAACGGGTCGAGACAGTCGAGATCGACGCCCACCAACCGACGCTTGCCGACCTCGCCGCCGCCGTTCCGATGCCGATCGCGGGAGGTGACACTCTTACCGCATCCGCCGCGATCCTTGAAAAGTTGAAGGGGCTAAATCCCAATGCCGGGTGACAACGAAGCGAGGATCCTGATCTCGGCAGATGCGTCGGGCGTTGCGCCTGCCGTCAATCTTACGAAGACCGAAATGGCCGGTCTTCAGGATACGCTCCAAGCTCTTAACGCCGGCTTCAACACGCTGGCGGCAGAGATCCGTGCGAGCATGACCACCGGGGCAGCGTCGACCGCCGAAATGACGGCCGAGATGGGCCTTTTGGAAGCGGAGACAGAGAAAGAGGGACTATCGCTACGCGAGATGGCCTTGTCGGCTCGAGAAGGTGCTGAAGCAATCGTGTCGATGAAAGAAGCCGTTTTCGGCTTCGGTGAACTCCTGTTGGCAGCGTTCGCTGTCGAGGAGATCAAGAAGGTCGCCGAGAAGATGGGCGAGGCGGCCGAGCGCACCGAGCACTTGAGCCAGATCCTCGGCATCTCGACGAAACAGGTACAGGCATTGCGCGGCGCTGCCGTTGCAACCGGCATCGACTTCGACACGCTCGCCCGCGGCATGACGCTCATGGACCGCAAGTTCGAGACGGCGCCGGATTCCTTCCGCAAGCTCGGCATCGAGGTCAAGAACGGCGCGACGCAAATGCAAGTGCTTGAGGCGGTGATGAATCGCTTTAAGGGATTGGAGGGCGGCCCGGAGAAAGCAGCGCTTGCATTCCAGACCATGGGCCGAGCTGGCGCCCAGATGATCCCGTTCCTCAACCTGGGCGCGGATGGCCTCGCAGAGCTCAACCGCAAGTCGGAAGAATATGGCGTCATCAACGAGGATGCCACCAAGAAGGGCCTCGCGCTGGCTGAAAGCGTGAACGAATCGAAGCTGGCATGGGACGGTCTCGGCAACACCATGACTTCTGCATTCGCACCGATGCTCAAGCAGGTGGTCGACGACTTCAATACGCTCGCCTCGAATGTTACGAAGAGCTACACCGAAGGCGGAACCTGGAAGGTTATCTTCGATGGCATCGTTGGGGTGTTGTCGACTCTGAAGACCATGCTCGCCGATGTCGGTGACGCGTTCGGTGGCATATTTTCGACTAGCGGCCAGAAGGCGAGCGACTGGTCGACTGCTATGAAGACCTATTTCGCGCAGGTCGCTGAGAACGGCACATACCTCAAGGTCCAGTTCGTCAACGCCATCGAAACGATGGTGATGAATTACCACATCTTCGTCGCTGAGACCCTTTTGTGGTGGTCGCGTGTAAAGACGACCTATGAGGACTTCCTAAACTGGATCGACAAGATCGAAGCCGAGGTCAATTTGCTCGGCACCGTCGTCCAGGAGGCCTTGAGTCTGCAATGGGGCAAGATCGCGCAGACATGGGACAATGGCATGGCCATGATCCAGAACGTCGTCGCAGCGCGCGGGGCTGCGATTGTGCGCGAGGCGCAGAACTTCCGGATCCAGGCCGCCAAGGAGATCGCGGCGGCCGGCGGCGTGTCCGCTGATTTTACCAAATGGGCGATGCAGCAAATCACGCCGCCGGCATCTAAGAAGACGGGGATCGAAGCGCTACAATCGCCCGTCGGTGGGCCGCCGGTCGACTTCAGCAAGGACAAGAAGGGCAAGGCCAAGGAACCGAAATCTCGCATGTCGGAATTCGAGGAGGGCTTGTCCGAGAAGAAGCTTGCCCTTCAGGAAGAGGACGAAGCCGACAATTCGTTCCGCGAGATGTCGAAGGCCGAGGAAGCGGCCTATTGGCGCAATATTCTCGACACCGTGAAGCTGTCCCATGAGGAACTGATCGCGGTCAAGACGAAGTACTATGACGCCAGCTTCGCCGCTCGGAAGGAGGACTTCGACGACCATATCGCGACGCTGAAGCGCGAGCTGGACGCCGCCAAGGGCAACATGCCCGAGATGCAGCGGATCGGCGCCGAGATCGTGACAGCCTATAAACGGGCTTATGGCGACAAGTCGAAGCAGGCACAGGATGCGGAACGGCAGATCGCCGACATCATGCGGCGTGGTGCCGATGAGCAGATCAAGATCGAGGAGGATCTGTTCCGGCATATCGCCGAGTTGCAGCGCGACCGCATCGATGATGCCCAGGGTCAGGCCCAATTCCTCAACCAGATGGGCCTGATCACCAACGGCCAGCTGATCCAGCAGGAACGCCAGTTCGAGAACCAGCGCTACCAGATCGACCGCGAGGCGCTGACCAAGAAGCTCGCATTGCTCCAGGCCGACCCGACCCGCAATGTCGCGCAGATCAAGGCGACGAATAGCCAGATCGAGCAACTCGACGCGCAGCATCAGCTGAAGCTCAACGAGAACACGCGCAAGGCGGTCCTGCAGCGTACCCAGATGGAGCGCCAGGCGATCCAATCGACGGCTCAGCTATGGGGCCAGAATATCGCCAAGCTGATCACGTTGCAGCAGGGCTTTTCCGCGACCCTCAAAGGTCTCTACACCGGCATGGTCTCCATCGTGTCCGACGCGCTGGCGCAGATCATCGAGAGGTGGCTGATCCAGCATTTGTCGGCATTGCTACTCGGCAGTGCAGCATCGAAGGTTGCGGCCGTTGACCAGGTTGCTGCCGCATCCGCGATTGCGGGCGCCAATGCGACCGCGTCATACTCGCTTGCGCCTTGGCCTCTCGACATGGGAGCCCCCGCCTTCGGGGCGTCGATGGCAGCCTATGCGGCGAGCTTTGGCACTCTCGCCGGTTTCGACGTCGGTGCCTACAATCTCAGCCAGGACGGCATCGGCATGCTCCACAAGGGCGAGACGATCATCCCGGCGGACCAGGCCGGCGGCTGGCGCAATGTGATGAGCCTGTTTGCCGGCATGCCGAAGTTCGGCGTACCGTCGCTCGGGTTCGGCGTTGGCGCGAACAGCAATGCACCGGCGGCGGCCAATGATGGTGGCTCGTCGGGCGGCGGCTTCCATTATCACGACCACAGCGCGCGCGGACTGACCGAAGCGCAGATCATCGCCAACCGAAATGCCTTTGCCAAGGCGATGAAGATGGCGCACCGCGAGGGTAAGCTGGGGTTCGCCCTGCCGGCTTAACGCGGTGGCAGGGAAAACGAGATCGACGACCCGCCGAATGTCCCGACGCTGGCGGAAATGCCGGACACCGATCCTGCTGACATCATCGCTCCGCAGATTGTAACTTCTCCGGAAGTACCGGATGATACGGTCGGATCCGCGATGTGGCCGCTGATGTTATCCGGGACGATGATCTGCTTCTGAATAGCGTCGTATCGGCGGTAAAAAGCAAGTCGATCCGGACCGACGCAAGCCGGGCCGAGGACGGCAGTCGCGATGTCGAAAATGTGGGTTTCATCCCACTCCTCTTTGGTTCGCGCGAGCAGAGGTGCCTCCTTCGGGAAGAACTTGATCTCGCTCACATGCTCGCCGTCGGAAAGCCACAGCTGGGCTCGCACGATATTGGGACCAAAAAGGTCACGGTCTTTTGGGCCGAACGCCACGAGGAATTCCACCAGCTGGGGAATCGGGCGTCCATCAATGCCCAGCTCGACCGACCCCGGCAGTTTGAAGCCGCCGCCCATCCAGAGCGGTTCGGTCGTGATCGCGACGCCGAAACTCAGGCTGGCGAGGCAAGTCACCGCATCGGCGCCGAGGCATTTCCGGGATTGGGGATTGGCTCGCAGCTGGTCAACGCGGACCTTGATCGCGGCGACAGCAGCGGCGTTCTGCTTTCTGTCCTGACCGTCGGCCGTAGCCGATGTCGTCATTACCATCAGCGCGACCGGCGCCAGTAACCACTTAAGCATCGTTACCTCCACCCGCTGGACATAGCCTGCGCGCGGGCTGGGTGCAGCGTCAAGTCGCGCGATCGGTCACGCCATTGCGGCGCACGGCCGACTTCACACGGAGACCACCTTGCCAGCACTCTACCTGCCGACACGCTGGCTAATCACATCCGACCCGTCGATCGACGATCCGGACATGTTCCCGCAACTGATCGGGCAGTCATTCCTGGTCGCGAAGACACCGACCTGGGCGACGAAGATCGCGACCGCCTCGTCCGGCCGGGAACGGCGCCGCAAGACCTGGTCGTATCCGCGCTGGCAGTTCAAGGTCGCCTACGAGGTGCTGCGCGATCTCCCGGCAACCCCGGATCTCGATCGTCTCGCCGCCTTCTTCCTGCTCCATGCCGGGCAGTATCAGGAATTCTTCTTCTACGATCCGGGCGACAACACCGTCACCTCGCAACGCTTTGGCACCGGCGATGGTGTCACCACAGCGTTCCAGTTGACCCGCTCGATGACCTTCGGCGGCTCGACCTTCACCGAACCGGTCGGCGGTGTCCTCGGCACCCCGACGGTGTTCGCCGACACCACCCCGATCTCCGCATTCACGATCGGCCCGCGCGGATCGATCACGTTCACGACCGCGCCGGCGAGCGGCAAGGCTCTGACCTGGACAGGTCGGTTCATGTTCGTGTGCAGGTTCGATGACGACACCTTGGAGCTCAATCAGATGATGCAGAGTCTCTGGTCGCAAAGCGGGCTCTCCTTCACCTCGACCAAGGGCTAACCAATGAAAGCGGCTCCCGGCCCCCTCATCACCCTGCTCAACTCGGGCGCCGACTTCCAGATGGTCGACCTGTGGACGATCACGCTGCGCGGCGGTTCCGTGATCCGCTGGTCGAGCGCCGATGTTCCTGTTGTGTCCGGTGGCCATACCTACGTGCTTGGCCCGGGCATCGAGCGGCAGGACATCAGCGAGAAAATCGGGCTCGATGTCTCCACCGTCGACATGGCGATCACCGCCAACGCCGACGATCTGATCAATGGCACCGCGATCATCCCGTTCATCAGGGGCCGCGGCTTCGATGGCGCCAATGTCCGGCTCGACCGGGCCTTCCTGACCGACTGGAATCTGCCGGTAGTCGGGAGCGTGCTGCGCTTCTCCGGCCGGGTGACGGCGATCTCGGCGATCACCGGAAACTCGGCGACGATCACGGTGTCATCCTGGACCGTGCTCTTGAACGCCAACATGCCGGCGAACCTCTATCAGGCAGCGTGCCTGCATTCGGTCTATGACGCGGGCTGCGCGCTGAGCGCCGCGGCCTTTGCCGTCACGGGCACGGTGAGCGCATCCCCTGCGCCTACCGCGACGGTGTTCGATACCAGCTTGACGCCGACGGCCAACGACTTCGCGCAGGGGCGCATCGTGTTCACGTCCGGACCCAATACCGGCATCTCGGCGACGGTCCGGTCCAATGATAGCTCCGGCCTGATGACGATGGTGTCGCCGCTGCCGGTCGCGCCGACATCGGGCGATGCCTTCACCGCTTATCCGGGCTGCGACCTGACGCAGAGCCGGTGTTCGGTGCGGTTCAATAATCTCGGGCGGTTCAAGGCAACTCCCTATGTCCCGGTCCCGGAAACCGCGTTCGGATGACGCGCGAGGAAGTCGTCCGCGAGGCGCTGTCGTGGGAGGGAACGCCCTACCACCATCGTGCCCGGATCAAGGGCGTCGGCGCCGATTGCGCGATGCTTCCGGCCTGCGTTTACGAAGCGGTCGGGTTAATCCCGCACCTCGAGCCGGAATACAGCCCGCAATGGATGCTGCACCGCGACGAGGAGCAGTTCCTGGGATGGATCCTGCGCTACGCCCGCGAGATCGAACGCGATGACGTCGGCCCCGGCGACCTCGCCGTCTGGAAATATGGCCGTTGCTACTCGCACTCGGCGATCGTGCTCGACATGCCGGAGGTGCTCCACGCCGTGATCCGCGGCGGCGGCGTCATGCGCGGGAATGCCGATCGCGACGAAGAATTGCGATCGCGTCCGGTCAAATTCTTCACGCTGTTTTGACCGTCCGAACGTAGTCGGTGATCGCGGCTTCGGCGTTTCTCCGCCGAACGCCCTGAGAAACCAGGGCATCGATAGCCGCCAATCTTGCCGCCGCCTCAGCGGCGCTCGGCAGCGCGGCATCGTACCGTTCAATGCTGGATCGAATGTTCTCCCCCGCCTCAGCGAGGGACGGTCTTGGATCGCGATCGTTCGGCCAAATCGACATGCACGAAAGGTAATCCTTCCCATCATGGGCGGCAAGACCACCTCGACCACCGCGCCGAAGCTCAACGGCATCCAGGTCCAATCCAGCACGCTCGGCCTCCCCATCTCGCTCGGCTGGGGCCGCGGCCGGATGAAGTGCAACCTGATGTGGTACGGCGCCTTCACCGCGACGGCACACACCACGAAGACTGGCGGCGGCAAGGGTCTCGGCGGCGGATCGAAGAACACGACCTATACCTACACCGCGTCGATCATGATGGGCATCTGCGAAGGCGGCTCGACCGGCATCCAGGGCATCCGCACGATCTACAAGGACACGTCGGTCCTGACCTCGCTCTCGGCCGCCGGGCTGAGC
>Ga0207656_10000354_pt1 | contig 15472 bp, 16 predicted proteins | sample KBSCornC12_FD_184297 | JGI IMG/M metagenome (GOLD analysis project Ga0207656, IMG submission 184297) | Corn rhizosphere microbial communities from Kellogg Biological Station, Michigan, USA - KBS Corn C1-2 (SPAdes) (version 2) | ecosystem: Host-associated > Plants > Roots > Rhizosphere > Soil ...
AAGCTCGGCTACCTCCAGGAATTCGACAAAGCTGGCCTGCCGGAAGTCGAAAAAAACCTGGTCGCGAGCCTCCAGCACCCAGCGTTCGACCCCAACCGCGACTACACGGTGCCGTGGCAGAGCGGGATGACCGGAGTCATCGTCAACAAAGAAACGGCGCCGAACGTGAAGTCGGTCTGCGACCTGTTCGAATCGCAATACAAGGGCAAAGTCGACTTCCTCAACGAAGTCCGCGAAACGGTGCCGCTGGTGATGAAGTGCGAAGGGGTTAACCCCGACGAAGCCACCGAAGCGGACTGGATGAAGGCGATCGAAAAAATCAAGGGGGCGGCCGACTCGGGTCAGATCCGCCGCTTTACCGGCAACGACTACGCGCGTGACCTGACCAGCGGCGACGCCGTCGCCGTGATCGGCTGGTCGGGCGACGCGGTGCAGCTGCAGGAAGACAACCCGGACCTCGAATGGCGGATGCCGACCGAGGGCTGCATGCTCTGGTCGGAAGACATGGTGATCCCGATCGGGGCGCCGAACCCGACCGCGGCCGAGGCGTTCATGAACTACGTCTACGAACCCGAAGTCCAGGCCAACATCGCCGAATACGTCAACTACGTGACGCCGGTCGAAGGCGTGAAAGAAGTCCTCGCCAAGCGCGATCCGGAACTGGCGAAAAACCAGCTGATCTTCCCCAGCGCCTCCTTCACCAAGAACTGCTCGGCGACGCCGGTGTTCAAGAGCGAAGAGGAAGAACAGAAGGTGATCAAAGCCTTCGACTCGGTGTTGAACGGCTGACCCGATGGGAGAGGCAGCCAACAGCGGCGGAGGGAGTGAGGGCCGATGAGCTCCCTCCGCCGACGCCTCTCCCCCTACTTTCTGCTCGGCCCGGGGACGATCTGGCTCGTCGTCTTCTTCGTCGTCCCGCTCTACTTCATGGCGAAGCTCTCGCTGGAGTCGGGGACCGTCGGCAGCCTCGAATTCAACTGGAACTGGTCGAACTACAGCGAAGCCCTCTCGGAATACGACACGCAGTTCGTGCGTTCGTTCATCTACGCCGGGGCGGCGACGCTGCTGGCGCTGGTGATCGCCTACCCGCTGGCCTACGCGATCGCCTTCAAGGCGGGGCGCTGGCGCAACGTGATGCTGTTCGCGGTGGTCGCACCGTTCTTCACCACCTACCTGATCCGGACGATCGCTTGGGAGACGATCCTCTCCGACGAAAGCCCGGTGACCGAATTCCTCCACGCGGTCGGGCTGGCGCCGAGCGGCCACATCCTCGCCACCAGTTGGGCGGTGATCGCGGGGCTCACCTACAACTTCCTGCCGTTCATGATCCTGCCGATCTACGCCAGCCTCGAGCGGATCGACGTGCGGTTGATCGAGGCGGGGAAAGACCTCTACGCCTCGGCTGCCCAGACCTTCCTGCGGGTGACGCTGCCGCTCTCGGCGCCGGGGGTGGTGGCGGGCACGCTGCTCACCTTCATCCCCGCTGCCGGCGACTACGTCAACGCCCAGATCCTCGGCGGCGCCGGCAACCGGATGATCGGCAACGTGATCCAGTCGCTCTACCTGAGCCAGGCCGACTACCCGTCGGCGGCGGCGCTCTCCTTCGTGCTGATGGCGCTGATCATGATCGCGGTGGTCGTCTACATCCGCTTCGCGGGCTCGGAGGCGCTGATGGGTGAGGACACGGTCTGATGGAGAGCCGGGGCGCACAGGCCTGGCGCTGGCTGCGCGAGCACGCGGTCAACATCGTCGCCGCGCTGGTGGTCGTCTACCTGCTGCTGCCGATCGCGGTCATCCTGCTCTTCTCCTTCAACGATCCGCAGGGGCGCTACAACTACACCTGGGTCGGCTTCACGTTCGAACACTGGGCCCACGCCTTCAGCCGCCCCGAACTCAACGAAGCCCTCGTAACCAGCCTCAAACTGGCGCTGTTGGCGACGGTGATCTCGACCATCGTCGGGACGATGATGGCGCTGGCGCTGGTCCGCCATCAGTTCTTCGGCCGGCGGCCGGCGAACTTCCTGATCGTGATCCCGATGGCGACCCCCGAGGTGGTGATGGGGGCGGCCCTGCTCTCCTTCTTCCTCCTCATCGGCACCTTCTCGCTCGGCTTCGAAACGCTGCTAATCGCCCACGTCATGTTCTGCATCAGCTTCGTCGTCGTCGTCGTGCGCTCGAGGCTGATCGGCTTCGACCGCAGCCTCGAGGAGGCAGCGAGAGACCTCGGCGCCAGCTCCTTCCAGACCTTCCGGCTGGTCACCCTCCCCTTGATCATGCCTGGCATCTTCGGCGCCGCGATGCTCGCCTTCGCCCTCTCCATAGACGACTTCGTCATCTCCAACTTCAACTCCGGCACCACCGTCACCTTCCCCCTCTACATCTACGGCGCCGCCCAACGCGGCATCCCCGTCGAAGTCAACGTGATCGCGATGATCCTCTTCTTCTTCACCGTCGCCGCCATGGGCTTCGCCACCTGGCAACAACGGCGGGCGGAAAAAATGGCCTCGGTTCGGCCCGAACAAGAGGCCGGGATCGGCGTTCCGGCGGGCGCAGCGGCGGCTACTTAATCAAGCCCAACCGGCGTCGATCTCGGCGATCAACTCAGTACCTCGGCAGCGGCTTCCTCGACGTCCTGGATCGAAAGTCCATCTCAATCGCCAAAGCGGCATAGGGCTCGGGCCACGCAGCCGGAACAATCAGTTCTGGTGGCCAGTCATGTTTCGCGCGCGCGGCGAACGTGTCAAGACATGCCTCTTTGCGGGGGCATGCATATGGATAAAAACCTGTTTTTTGCATGGTCTTATCCACAATGAATTCAGCGGCCGATGTGGAAGCCGATCAGCTCGGGGACCTTCGCTATGGCTGAGGCGACTCGGCCGGGTTGGCGATTTTGCATCTCGGCTTCCTCTTTTTTCTCGATCGCGAAGCGGATCGATTCGCCGCCTATCCAGTGGAAGGGCTCGGGGGGGACACGGGGGGTGTGGGCGTCGACGAAGGCCAGGCGAGTGTGGTCGTCGTCGCGGTCCAGGGCGAGGGAGGCAAGGGTGCGGCCGACCATGTTGGAAGGGCCGACGCCGTTTCCCGTGTAGCCGGCGGCGACGAAGGCGCGGCGGTGGGGTAGGGATTGGACGGTGGGGAGGTGGGTCGGGGAGGCGTCGATCGGGCCGCCCCAGGCGTGGGTGATGCGGCGGCCGCGGAGGGCCGGGAAGTACTGGTGGAGGTGCTCGGCCGCGGCGGCTATTACCGAGGCGTCGAGCTCGGCGCGACCGTGGGTGCGGGCACCCATCGCGATCCGGCCGCCGCCCCAGCCGAAGGCGATCCGGCCGTCGAGGGTGGTGCGGAAGTAATGCAGGAGCGCGCGCGCATCGGTGATGCAGTCGCCGTTGGTCCAGCCGATCTGCTCCAGCACGTCGGGAACCGGCTCGGTGAGGACGATGTGGGAGGAGGCGACGGTGAGGCGGCCGCGCAGCGGACCGTGGCGGCCCTTGGCGGCGCTGCCGATCGCCAGCACCCCGGTCCGCGCGCGGACCGAGCCGGTCGCGGTGCTCGCTTCGACTCCAGCGCCCGTCTCGCGAAACGAGCCCACGGCCGAGGACTCGAAGATCTCCACCCCCGCCTCGATCAGCTTCTCCCGCAGGCCCAGCGCCAGCCGCGCCGGCTGCACCGTCGCCGAGGTCGGCGAGACGGCTCCGGCGCGGAAGGCTGGTGACTTGCAGCGCTCCGCCACCTCGGCCTCGCTCAGCGGCCGCAGCATCTCCGGTACCCCGAGCTCGCGGCAGGCGTCGACCGCGCGCTTCCAGGAGCCATCGTGCGGGGGGGCAGTCGAGACCTGCACGTAACCCGCCGGCCGAAACCAGGCGTCCACCCCCTGCTCCTCGCAGAAGCGCTCGATCCTCCCCACCGCCTCCTGCGCCGCATGCGCCGTCGCCAGCGCCCCCTCCGCCCCCCAGCGATCGCGCATCGAGGCGAGCGAGAGCCACATCGCGTTGCAGAAGCCGCCGTTGCGACCGCTCGGCCCGTGGCCGCAGACCTCCTCGGACTCGAGCAGGACGATTCGCGCATCCGGCTCCAGCTGGCGCGCGTACCAAGCGGTCCACATCCCCGTGTAGCCACCGCCGACGACGAGGACGTCGACCTCGAGCTCGCCGGTCAGCGGCGGCCGCGGCGCGACCTCCCCTGCCTCCTCGATCCAGTAGCCAAGGCGCGTATGACGCATCCCGGGATTCTCCAGCACGCCGCCCCTCGGGTTCGTCCAAAGATCCGCTGCAAATTTGTCCAAGGCCGGTCAGGCGGACCCGTAGACTCGGCTCGATGTCCGATCCCGGTCAGGACTCGACTCCATACGTCGATGCCCTGCTCGCCTATGCGGAGCTCGAGACGGGGCGCTTCCAGGTCCCCGGCCACAAGGGCGGGCTCGGTGCCGATCCGAAGATGATCGAGTTGGTCGGCGAGACCGGCCTGATCAACGACATACCCTCGGTCACCGAAGGGGTCGACATCGGCCCCGAACCGACGCCCTTCCAGCAGGCGCAGCAGCTCGCCGCCGAGGCCTGGGGAGCGGCGCGCTCCTGGTTCCTGACCAACGGCGCCTCGCAGGCCAACCACGCCACCTGCATGGCGCTCGCCCACCTCGGCAACCGGGGCGTGGTCCAGCGCAACGTCCACTCCTCGGTGATCGACGGCCTAGTGCTGAGCGGGATGCGCCCGACCTTCGTCGCGCCCCAACTCGATCCCGAGCTGGGAATCGCCCACGGGCTGACGCCCGACTCGCTGGCGGCGGCGCTGGACGAAACCCCCGAGGCGGTGGCGGCGATGGTCGTCTCGCCGACCTACTTCGGCGCCTGCGCCGACGTCGCCGCCCTGGCGGAGGTGGCGCATTCGCGCGGCGTGCCGCTGGTCGCCGACGAGGCCTGGGGCGCCCACCTCCACTTCCACCCTGACCTGCCGACCGACGCGCTCGCCTCCGGCGCCGACCTCGTCACCTCCTCGACCCACAAGATCGTCGGGGCCTTGACCCAGGCGGCGATGTTGCACCTCGGCCGCGGCGGACGGATCGACGGCGCGATCGTCGACCGCTGTGTCAGCCTGGTCGAGACGACCAGCCCCAGCGGCCTCCTCGCCGGCTCGCTCGACGCCCAGCGCCGGCAGATCTACGTCCACGGCGAAGACCTGCTGAGCAAGGCGCTGGCGGCGATCGCCGAGACGCGCGAGCGGATCCGCGAAATCCCCGGCCTCGACGTGCTCGACGAGCGGCTGGTCGGCCAGCCCGGCGTCGCCGGCTGGGACCCGCTGCGGCTTGGGATCGACGTGCGCGGCACCGGCTCCAGCGCCCAGCGACTCTGGAAAGCCGCCTTCCACGTCGCCAACCTCGACCTCGAGCTCTACTCGGGCAACGTCGTCGTCGCCATTTTCGGCGTCGGCGAGAACGCCGAGCTGGCGGGCGAGCGGCTGGTCGAGGGCCTGCGCGTAGCGGTCGCCGAGCTGGAGGAAACGCCGGGGGAGCCGGACGAGAAGCTGGCGCCGGCGCCGCCCTGGGGCGAGTTGGTGCTGACCCCGCGCGAAGCCTTCCTCGGGCCACAGGAAGTGGTGCCATTCGACGCCGCCGCCGGCCGTGTCGCCGCCGAGGGCCTGGCCGCCTACCCGCCCGGCATCCCCAATGTCCTCCCCGGCGAGCGGCTCACCTCAGAAACCCTCGACTTCATCCGAGAAAGCCTTGACCACGGCGGCTACGTCCGTGGCGGCTCCGATCGCGAGCTGAAGACGCTGCGGGTGACTCGCTAGGTTCTGTCGATGGCCAGCTTCGACGCGATCGCGGACCTGCCCCTTCAGATAGATGGTTGTGAGTTCGAAGGTCTCGGCATCGACTGGGGGGAGATGGAACGGCTGACGACGATCGTCAAGCTGCGTGGCGGAGGGCACGAGGGCGTCGGCGAAGACGTCGTCTACGACGCGATCGACCACATCGGTCAGCAGGACCACGGGCCGCCTGAGGGTCTCGCAGGCAAGTTCACCTTCGCCGAGTTCAGTGACCGGCTCGACGGGATCGACCTCTTCCCGGCCGGGGAGCCGGTGCGTGCAGACGTCTCCCGCGATTACCGCCGCTGGGCCTTCGAGTCGGCGGCACTGGACCTAGCGCTGCGCCAGGCCGGCACCAATCTCGCCGCTGCGCTCGGGCGCGAGCCGCGACCGGTGAACTTCGTCAACTCGATGCGCCTCGCCGGCTGGCAGGAGGGCGAAGGCTCCTCAATCGAGCCGCTGCAGGCGCGCCTCGCCGTTTACCCGACGCTGCGCTTCAAGCTCGACCCGGCGAACGACTGGGACGATGAGCTGATCGCGGCGCTGGCCGCGACCGGCGCGGTCGACTCGCTCGACCTCAAGGGCTTCTACAAAGGCACCCCGGTCGACGTCGAGACCGACCCTGAGCTCTACGCGAAGCTGATCGAGACCTTCCCCGACGCCTGGCTCGAGGACCCGGACGTAACCGAGGAGACGAAACCGCTGCTCGACCCGGTCCACGAGCGGGTCACCTGGGACGCGCCGATCCACTCGATCGCCGACATCGAGGCGATGCCGTGGTCGCCGCCGAAAACGGTCAACGTCAAGCCTTCGCGCTTCGGCCCGATCCGCAACCTCTTCGCCGCCTACGACTACTGCGAGGAGCGCGGGATCGGCGCCTACGGCGGCGGCCAGTCCGAGCTCGGCCAGGGCCGTGGCCAGATCCAGTACCTGGCCTCGATCTTCCACCCCGACACGCCCAACGACGTCGCCCCGAGCGGCTACAACGAGCCGGAGAAGGCGACCAAGCCGGGGCTACAGACGAGCCCGCTGGAGCCGGCGATCGAGGAGATCGGCTTTCGCTGGAAGCTGTAAGGGAAGCCAAACGGCTGCTTCGGCCGACCGAATTTCCGCTTTCGGCTACGTTGCGGGTCCCGCCCGCGACAAGGAGCCGAGATGCCTGACAAGTCTTTCGCCGACGCCCTCAACGAGCAGATATCGAACGAGTTCGCCGCCCACCAGCAGTACGTGGCTGCGGCCGTCTACTACGACGCCGAGACCCTCCCCCGCCTCGCCGCCTTCTTCTACCGGCAGGCGCTGGAGGAGCGCGAGCACGCGATGATGATGATCCGCTACCTGCTCGACGTCGGCGAGGAGGTGCGCATCCCGGACATCAAGGCCCAGCAGACCAGTTTCGACGACGGTGCCGCACCGGTCCGCGTCGCCCTGAAGCAGGAGCAGCGAGTCAGCGACGAGATCTTCGGCCTCTTCGAGCTCGCCCGCGAGCTGAAGGACTACCGCGCCGAGCAGTTCCTGCAGTGGTTCGTCAAGGAGCAGGTCGAGGAGGTCTCGCTAATGAGCGACCTGCTCAACGTCGTCGAGCGCTCCCGCGACAACTTGCTCCTGGCCGAGGACTACATCGCCCGAGAGAAACTCGGCGAAGAGAGCTCCGACCCGACCGCGCCACCTGTGGCAGGGGAGTAGTCGGATCTGGGGCTGAACTCAGCCCCAGATCCCGTTGGCAAGGAGGGTTCCGATCACGCCTACCCCAGCCACGATAACTACGTTGTAAAGGCGGTCGATCCGATCGCTGATCCGATTCAGCCCGGCGTTCATTTCTCCCCTCAACTCCGCGACATCTTCGCGCGTGGCAAGCGGCTCGAAGCGCTTGTCGACCTGTCCAAAGCGCTTGTCGACCTGTCCAAAGCGCTCTTCGACCTTCGTGAAGCGCTTGTCGACGCTCTCGAAGCCCTCTTTCACCCGCCCGTTCAGTTCGTCGAGCCGGTCGTCGTTCCACTCGGTCATCGGCCTCTCCATCTCCATTGCCTCCATGATGACAGGACTGTAGACGAAAAGTTGCGACGTGTTACGCGCAGAACGTAAATTTTCCGGGGCGGAATCGCAACCGATCTGTGAACTTCAGCCGAGCCAGCCGGCGCGCTTACGCATCCCGGTGATCCGCCGGAACTCGGCGATGTCCTCCCGCAGGGCGGCGGGGGCAGGAGCTGGGAGGAAGCGAACCGGGAGGGGGGACTCGAGCACCTCGCCTTCGCGGGAGCTGACGCGGTAGGCGCGGGCGCCGCGGCGGGCGGTCAGAGAGGAGGGGCTGCCTTCGCCCTCCCAGAGCAGGCCCGCGTAGTCGTCGAGGCCGTAACCGCTCGGCATCCCGTCGGCGACGGCGTCGAGGTAGGCGGCGCGGCGCTCGGGTTCGTTGTTGTAGTGGACGCAGAGGCTGCCGGAGAGGAGGCCGAGGCCGGCGGCGGCGCGGGGCTTCCCTGAGGACTTGGTGATCCCCGCCTCGAACCAACACATCGCACCGGCGCTCTGGCCGGCGAGGACGATTCCCTGGCGCCAGGCGAGGCTGAGGATCGAGGCGATGTCGTGCGCCTCCCAGACCGCCAGCAGGTTGAGCAGGCTGCCGCCGCCGACGTAGATCAGATCCTGGTTCAGGAGATGGTCTCGCAGCGCCAGCGGCCGCCGTCCGAGCCGGAACAGTGAGACATCGGAGGGCTCGCAGGGGCGCTCGCCGAAAGCCGCGTAGAAGCTCGAAATCTGCTCTGAGGTGTCGCCACTGGCGGTCGGGAGGATGCAGATCCGCGGCCGCGGGCCGCCACGCTCATCGGCCAGCCGCAGCAGCAGCTCGCAGACCGCCCGGTCCGGCGGCCGCGAGCTGAACTCGTGGCCGCCGAGGGCGAGGATGCGGCGGACCGGCGTCGCCGCCTCGGGAAGGCGCCCATTGCCGCTCATCCGGCGGCGGGGGCAGGCGCGGTCGAGAGCGCCTCCGGCAGGGGTGCGGCCGGCAGCGCCTCGCGGTCGCCGAGGTAGGTGGTGGCGATCTGCATCTCCACCACCCGCCGCCCCGCCACGTCGAGGCGGTAGCCGCGCGCCCGCGGGCGCGAAGCCACGACCCGGCTCAGTTCCTCGCCGACGAAGTGCAGCGCCGCCCCGTCCTCCGCCGCATAGCCGCCGCACATCCCTTCGCGCAGGAAGTGGTGGTAGGCATCGCGCCGCTCGCCGCCCCGCTCGTAATGGACGCAGTTGCTGAACGGCAGCAGCCCCATCCCCCGCAACCGCTTCGGCTCGCCGTGGAAGCCGGTGACCGCCTCGGCGAACCAGCAGAGCGAGCCGGCGGAGAGACCGCAGAGAATCACTCCAGATTCCCAAGCCTCGCGCAGGATCGAGTCGATCCCGTGCGCCCGCCAAACCCCGAGCAGGCTGACGACGCTGCCACCGCCGACGTAGATCAGGTCCTGGGAGAGGAGGTGGCGGCGCAGGTCGCTGGGCCCTTGCTCGCGGCGGAACAGAGAGATGTGGCTCGGCTCGCAGCGGTGGGCGGAGAAGGCACGGTAGAAGCGGACGATGTAGTGGTCGGCGTCGCCGCTGGCCGAAGGGAGGAAGCAGACGCGCGGTCGCTCGGCCTTCGCCAGCCCGAGCACGTAGTCGTCGAGTAGCGGGTTGCCCGACTCCATCGAGAAGCCGCCGCCGCCGAAGGCGACGATCTGGCGCGGTGCGGTCTCCATAAAGAGATGTTCGTCACCCCAGCCGCCACTGTCCTTGTACAGCGGTCCGAAGTTCAGGTGGGGATGGTCGCCCCCGCGTACAGCATGCGCAGTTTGGTCCGCACCCGGTGCAGCCGCACCTTGACGGTCCCTTCCGGGATTTCGAGGCGGCGGGCGATCACGGGGTGCGTCAAGTCTTCCTCGTAACGCATCGACAGCAGCTGTCGCTCGCGTTCGCTCAGATGCTCGAGCGCCGCGTGCAGGTCGGCGAGCTCGACGGCGGCCAGCACGTGCTCGTCCTCGGCCCCCTCCTGGAGCTCGATTGTCGCTGTCGGATCGGGTCGCACCCGCGCGTGTTGGCGAAAGGCCTCGTTGCGGACGATCGCCGCCAACCACTGGTTGCGGCGCTCGGAATCACGCAGGGTCGAGCGCCGACGCCAGGCGCGGAGAAGGGCATCCTGAGCTATGTCTTCGGCCTCGCTCGGATTGCTCGCGTAGCGATAGGCCATTCGAAGACAGACCCTTTGTGCCTCTCCCCACTCCCAGCCGTCGTCGTTCCCGCGACGATGGTCATCCGGAGTGTCGATTCAACGAACCTACACCGAAATAGCCAGCTCCACCGCTGAAATTGTTCCGATCTTGCGCGTACGGCGGCGGCCCTTATCCGGAATCATCAAAAGCAGCGCGTTGGGAGCCGGGGATGGAGCTCGGCGGACAACAGCGGGAGGGTCCGGCGAGCCCCATCCCCGGCTCCTCGACGGTCAGCTAGGGCTTAGGCGGGCGAAGTAGCCGAGGCGGGGGCCGGAAGCTTCGGTCAGCTTCAGGCTGGCTTCCGCGCCCAGCTGTTTCAGGCTCTTTTGGGAGGTGAAATGGGGGTCTCCGAAGAGCTCGCCTACTACTAGGCGGCCGGTTGGTTTGAGGACGCGGTGGATCTCGCGTAGGGCGGCCTCGCGGTCGGGGATCTCGCCGAGGACGGCGGTGATGATGACGGCGTCGATCGAGGCGTCTTCGTAGGGGAGGTTGGTGGCATCGCCTTGGGTCGGCACCAGGTTGGTGAGATCGCGCTCGGCGGCGGCTCTCATCACATGGTCGAGGAACTTCTGCTGCAGGTCGAAGAGCTCCAGCGTCCCGCCCGGCGCCGCCCATTCCGCCAGCTCGCAGCTGTAGTAGCCGGTGCCAACGCCGATCTCCAGCAGGCGCTCGCCCGGCTGCGGTCGCAGGACCTCGCGCAATCGGTCCCGGGTGATGAAGGGGTGCGGCGCTTCCACCCAGAAGCGCTGGCCGTAGGGGCAGGCCGAGGGGTTCTTCCGCCACCAGAGCGCAGCGGCCAGCGTCGCAGCAGCCGCCACGCCGAGTAGGTGCCGCGGTCGCATCGGCCTAACCGCCGAAGCCGACTCGGTGCTCGCCGGACTCGACCCGGACGAACGAGACCTTGCCGAGGTAGAGGGCGATCGTCCCCTCCTCGGTCGGCAGGTCGTACCAGCCGCCTTGCTCAAGCCGGGACCGCAAGTCCTTCAGGTCCTCGTCGGAGAGGCGGGTGGAGATCACCTGCCCGCCCTCGAAGCCGATCTCGACTCGCTGCACGTCTGCCATCAGTGACCTCCTGCGGGTTCGACGATCTCGGTCAGGACCCCGCCGGTCGAGCGGGGGTGGAGGAAGGCGACGCGGCTACCGCGGATGCCCACCCGCGGCTCGGAATCGATCAGCTGTAGGCCGGCCGCGGCGATCTTCTCCAGCGCAGCGTCGATGTCGTCGACCGCATAAGCGACGTGGTGCAAGCCGGCACCGTTCTTGGCCATGTACTTACCGACGGGCGTGTCGGGGCCGAGCGGCGTCAGCAGCTCGACGTGGCCGTCGCCGACATCGAGCAGGACCGCCTCGACGCCCTGCTCCTCGACCGTCTCGCGGTGGGCGAGCTCCATTCCGAAGCTGTCCTGGTAGAGGGCAATGGCGGCGTCGACGTCCTCGACGGCGACTCCAATGTGGTCGATGCGGCCGAACACGAGCGAGAGTCTATGCGGGCGGCGGCGGAACGGCGGACTCGTCCTCGCCTCCGCCTTCCTCGACCCGGAGGATCTCTCCGAGCGCCACGACCGCAACTTCGAGCTGCTCGGGCGTCGGCTCCTTCGTCGCCCAGTGGCGCTGGATTTCACGCCCAGGAGTGTGAAAAGCCTCGGCGAGGGGATCGCCGTGGTGGCGATCGCTCCAGGCAAACATCTCGACCGCGATCGAGGCGCCGCCGAGGCCGACGCCGGCGCGGGCGGCAGCGCTCGGGCTCTCGACCAGGCGCTCGAGCAGGACGGTGCCGCCGGCCGAGAGCAGCATCATCGGCACGATCAGGTTGGAGCCACAGCGGTCATGCTCTTTGGGCACCGAGGCGACGTCGTCGACCCCGCGCTCGTAGGCGGCGATCGTCTTGTGCTCGGCGCCGTGGTAGGCGGCGAGGTCGCGGTCGGCCAGCGCCACCAGCGCCGGCGCCGCCCCGATCGCCTGCACGAGCCCCTCGCGCAGCGCGCTCGCCGGCGCCCGCTTGCGCAGCACCGAGGTGATGCCAAGGGTCAGCGCCACCGCTGCCAGCACCCGTCCGTCCTCGAACGGCATCCGCGCCGACGGCAAGCGCCGCCGCGCCAGCGGCAGCACCAGCATCGCCTCGGCGAGTTTGATCGGCCCGCGCAGTCCCGGCACTTTCGCCACCAGGCCGGGAGCCAGCTCGGGCTTGCGCTCGGAGGCGACTTCGATCCCGCCGTCGCGGTCGCGGACCGCGGCCGCCCAGTGGGTCGGGCCGTGGATCAGCAGGCCGTTGCGGAGGGCCATGCCGCCGAGGCGGAGCCGTTCGGACTGGTTCTCAGGCACGGGTCCACGATAGGCGATCGGCCCTTTCGCCTTCGGCGGAACGAAGAAGGGCGCCGAGCCCAGTCAACTCGACGCCCTTGTTCCCCCTGTTTCACAGGCCCGACAGGAGGCCCCAGTCCAGGCTTCTCTGTCGGGTGTCGGCTCTCCCTGGCTTTAGCTTGGGATGCCGAATTTGAAAACCCCAAGCGGACCCAAAAGTTTCGCCTGGTTTTACACGCTGTCTAATTTTTTTCTTAAGGCCGCCAGGCGCCGACCGAGCTCCTCCTCGAAGCCTCTGTCGGTCGGCTTATAAAAGCGGCGGCCGCGCAGCGCCTCGGGTAGAAGCGGTTGGTCGCTGACCGCCCCGGGCTCGTCGTGGGCATAGCGGTAGCCCTCGCCGCGGCCGAGCTTCTCAGCGCCCGGATAGTGGGCGTCGCGCAGGTAGTCGGGCGGGGTCTGGGCGCCGTTGGCGCGGACCTCGGCGCGAGCCGCGGAGAGCGCTTTGTAGGAAGCGTTGGACTTCGGGGCCAACGAAAGGTAAACGGCGGCTTGGGCGAGGTTGAGCGCGCACTCGGGCAGCCCAACCCTGTCCACAGCGCGGGCGGCGGCGTCGGCGACGAGCAGCGCCTGCGGGTCGGCGTTGCCGACATCCTCGGAGGCGAGAATGACCATCCGTCGGGCGATGAAGCGCGGGTCCTCGCCACCCTCCAGCATCACTGCCAGGTAGTAGAGCGAGGCGTCGACGTCAGAGCCGCGGGTCGCCTTGATCCAGGCGGAAACGAAGTCGTAGTGACGGTCACCCTGGCGGTCGTAGTCGATCGCCTTGCGCTGCAGCGCGTCTTCGATCGCGGCGACCCCGACCTCACCGTCGGCGCGCTCGACCGCCCGCTCCAGGGCCGAGAGGGCGACCCGGGCGTCGCCGCCGCTGCGCGTCGCCAGCATCGCAAGGGCATCCTCGGTGACCGGCGGCGGTTCGGAAATCCCCCGCTCGCGGTCGCCCAGCGCCCGTCTCAGCAGCTCTTCCACCTGTCCCGGCTCCAACGGCTGGAGCTCGTAGACCTGTGCCCGCGAGAGCAGGGCCGAGTTGACCTCGAAGTAGGGGTTCTCGGTGGTGGCCCCGATCAGCGTCAGCGTCCCGTCCTCGACCGCCGGCAGCAGCGCGTCCTGCTGGGCCTTGTTGAAGCGGTGGATCTCGTCGAGGAAAAGGATCGTCGGCCGCCCATTAGCCCGCCGCCGCTCCCGCGCCCGCTCGATCACCCCCCGGATCTCGGCTTTGCCCGCGTTCACGGCCGACTCTTCCTCGAAGGCCCCCTGCGCCCCCGCCGCCGCGATCCGCGCCAGCGTCGTCTTCCCCGCCCCCGGCGGCCCGTAGAGGATCGCGCTGTGCGGCCTGCCGCTCTCGATCGCGCTCCGCAGCGCCGACCCCGGCCCCAGCACATGCTCCTGCCCGAGCATCTCGTCCAGCGAGCGCGGGCGCATGCGGACGGCCAGGGGTGCGTCAACGCGAACGCCCGCAGAGCCCTGCGGCTCAGAAGCGGAGGTGTCGCCCGTATCGAAGAGCTGGTCGGCCAATGTGGCCGTTAAGGCTAAGCCGCGACCGGCTTTCCCGAGGGATCCCGCGTCTCAAGGCGGGCGCCACCACTGGGATCGGGATCGATCAGCAGCTCGCTGCCGTCGGGGTAAATCAGCACGACGGGATCTCCACGCAGCAACGTCTTGGTTGCCATCCGATCATGTTCCGGGTGCTCGATCCCGATGAAGTGAGTGCGATTTGGGTACCGATCAAACCGATCAGGATCTTGTCCCCAAGCGATCATCTTTTCGGTAGCGAGGTCAAGAGCAGCGTCTCGGTTCATGATCGTCGCCATTGTCTCACGATCTCCTCAGCTTTCCCGCGGGCTTCTGCATTGGCTACAGCCATTGCTTCGTTGACTGAATCGAAATCCCGAATCGTTGGTTTCTGCTTTTCCCCCTGCCGGGTGTATTGATGCACGTGATGCACATGCACATCGTCGGCGTTGTCCCATAGCCGCACCGTCACCCATCTGCCTACACCTTCTTCGACCTCAACAGTGACTGCATAGGTGTATGGAGGCGGCGGCTCGCTGCGGCGGTAGCGAACGCGGATATCTGCCGTGACTTCGAAGAGCCCCTCTCGTTCGGTGGCAACCACCTCCTGCTGAGGGCAGAGAAGCGGAAACTCTCCCCCGAAGAAGAGACCGGGCCTAGAATCGACCACATGGAGAGCGCAACCGCAGTGCCCACGCCCGAGTCCACTTCGACCCTCGAGTCGTTCAACCCCGCCACCGGCGAGTTGGTCGGCTCGGTGCCGACGATCGTGCCGGAGGAAGTGCAGGGGGTGGTCGACGACGTCGCCCGGATCCAACCCGCCTGGGCGGAGCTGCCGGCAAAGACGCGCGCCAACTACATGCGCCGCGCTGCCGACGCGCTGCTCGACGACATCGACGAGATCGCCGAGTTGCTGGTCACCGAGCAGGGCAAGCCGCGGGCCGAGGCCTACACGATGGAGCTGCTGCCGACGGTCGACGCGCTGCACTGGTGCGCGAAGGCGGGCCCGAAGATCCTCGCGGACGAGAAGGTGCCGATGACGCAGGCCTTCACGCTCTCCAAGAAAGGCCGCTTCAGCTACGAGCCGATCGGCGTCGTCGGCGTGATCGCGCCCTGGAACTACCCGTGGTCGATCCCCTTCGGCGAGGTCGCGATCGCGCTGATGGCGGGCAACGGCGTCGTCCTCAAGCCGGCCAGCCTCACCCCGCTGCTGGGCGAGCGGATCGCGCAGGTCTTCGAGAAGGGCGGCCTGCCGGAGGGCCTGGTCCGGGTCGTCCACGGCGGCGGCCGGATCGGCGACGCGCTCAGCCGCTCCAGCGTCGGCAAGGTCTTCTTCACCGGCTCGGTCGAGGTCGGGCGCAAGGTCGGGGAGGTCTGCGCCGGTGAGCTCAAGGGCTCGGTGCTGGAGCTCGGCGGCAAGGACCCGATGATCGTCTGCTCCGACGCCGATCTCGACAACGCGATCTCCGGCGCCGTCTGGGGCGGCTTCGCCAACGCCGGCCAGACCTGCTCGGGGATCGAGCGCGTCTACGTGATGCGCGACGTCGCCGACCGTTTCACCGAGGGCGTCGTCCGCG
>Ga0207656_10000356_pt1 | contig 15377 bp, 10 predicted proteins | sample KBSCornC12_FD_184297 | JGI IMG/M metagenome (GOLD analysis project Ga0207656, IMG submission 184297) | Corn rhizosphere microbial communities from Kellogg Biological Station, Michigan, USA - KBS Corn C1-2 (SPAdes) (version 2) | ecosystem: Host-associated > Plants > Roots > Rhizosphere > Soil ...
CGCCTGCGCTCGTAGATGTCGAGAAGCTTCTCCGGATCCGAAGACACCCCTCAGTTTTACCCGAATGAGACAAGAGTTACTTATATTGGATCCAAAACCTGAAGATCTACTCTCAGATTACGAGCGGCCCAGGCCACAAACCGACCTGGGCCGCCACTTAAAGGGTGGTGCCGCTAGCAGGTTTCTTCGCTTTCCGGGCAGGGGGCACGGACCGCCCAGCTCCCTCGTCCGAAAGCCCGTTCGCTTGGTTCTACGGCTTCGAACTTGCGCACGAATCCACTAGTTCCATCTGGAGTAAACGTATTGCCTGCGTCGAATGAGTTGTTTTGAACTTCCCCATACATACAGATATGACCAGGTGCCGCTTTGGGTTCTGAAGCATTACCCGGGCAGTTGGCCGTTGCAGGAGCATTTGGTTCAAGGTATTCGAGGTTGCCAGCGGTCAGGTCCGGCACCACGCGGAGTGGGAAACTGATATTGAGCCAAATGACGCTGAGGCCGATCTGGTTATACGACCAGATACCAGTTTGAGTACCCCCGGGTGGAAGAACCGTTTCGGTGGGCCCGGGAGGCCCTTCGGGTCCCTGTTTACCTTCGGGTCCCTGTTTACCTTCGGGTCCCTGTTTACCTTCGGGTCCCTGTTCACCCTTATCTCCCTTGGAACCCTGGGCGCCCTGAGGACCTGCTTGTCCCGGTTTTCCAGCGAACTGCTTGGCAATCTTTTTGACTTCAGCCTTCTGCTTGCCATTTAGGCCGACTGCAGCAAACGCAGTACCGGTTAGGGCGACCACCAGAGCTACAATTGCAACGATAAGGCCAGTGGTCCCCAGCCTGTTTTGTACTCGAGTTAACACGTACGTCCTCCCTGTAAAGTCCAGACAATCGAGGCTAGTCGCCCTCGTATTTCTGGGTGTTGTTCATTTTCCCACTACGGTGCTGCTGCTGATCGATGAGGTAAGTGTGTTATTACGGAAATGTGCTGCACGCCTCTAGTCCGTAGGCTGCAGCAACGGCTTTTCCCTTCGCGAAAGGATTGGTCTCGGCAACGAGAACGTCCTGAGGGTCTTCTGTAATGTTCGCGAGTCCATCTTCAAATGCGCTCACGAACGCTTGGACTTCTGATTTGCCTCCACTCGGCGTTCCGAGCGCTTTGATCCGTTGGATCTCTTCTTCGATGCTCGGGACAGCTACCTTCGTGACGAGGTCGACTTCTTCGACACTCGGGTTCTTACGTTTGTAGGCGAATGCCGTGGCCGACGCGGTCGCGCGGACATGGCTGCAGATACGCTCGGCGCGCGCGGTGAACTCTTTTTTCGTCAGCACCTGATCCGAGGACCCACCACCGCAGCCAGACAGCGCGCAGCAGATGGCCACCAGTAGCAATATGCCCAACGGTAGAAGAATTAATGTGTGTCGATTTGGCTGTAGATACATGTGTCTCCCTGAAATAACTGTTTGTTGCACTATTTCGTGCGGTTCCCACACGCGCTTGCGCTCAGCGTCGACTTTGATACCAGCGCTCGGCCGTTCTGTGCTCGCATTACGACTTGAGCGCGATGGGTCTGCTGGCAGATGTCGGCTGAGTTGACCAAGAGGCTCTTCCTGCCACCCCTCATCTTCAGGACGAACTTGGTGACGGGGGCGTCGGGAACGGCTGCGAAGGTCGAGCGGATGCCTCCCTTATGGGAGTCGATGCGGCCGACCAGGGTGACGTTGAGTTCCCCTCCGAGTGCGACCACCATGTCGGGCAGCGGGTGGCTCGAGGAGCGCAGGTAGACCGGGCCTTCGAGCGGCTTTGCCAGCAGCGGCGTCCATGCCTTGGCCCTGCCGTAGACAGAGCCCTTGGGGCATTTGTCGGCGGCGAACTGTTTGCGGGTGCAGATCGTGACGATGTGTTCCTGGGCGAGGAACTCGGAGTGCGGCAGACCAACCGAGGTCTTGGCGATGTTGGCGTCGCCTTTTCGTGCTTTGAGGATTGCCGTCAGCGCCGGGTAGTCGCCGCGTTTGGTCCCTCCCTTCAGCTTCAAGGAGAGCTTCGGCTTGAATTTCAGCGCCTTGCAGCCGTCGACCTGGAAGCGGGCGGCAGGGTGGGCGACGGTACTCAGGGTCGAGGTGACATTTGAATCGACCTGCATTTCGCTGCAGTCGGTCGGGTTCAAGGAGAATTCCGGCCGGTCGACGACGACGTGCAGGCGGCGGTAGGTGAGCCCGACCCCTTCGAAGAACTGCGGCAGGGGGTCGGCTTTGACCACCGGCCGGTTGGTGTCGGGGTCGAGGCCGAGGCCCGATCTGACCACGACGGTGCCGAGGTCGAAGGGGCCTGCCTGAGCGGGGACCTCAGTGACGACGCTGAAGGGCGAGCCCTGGTAGGGACCAGCGAGGTAGATCCTCGGTTCCGCCTTGCCGGGCTGGGGAACCCAGAGCGGTTCGGGGCCGGGGCCGGTGGCGGCAACCACGTGGCCGATCGCCGAGCCGGCCGGGCAGTTGCCCGAGAGGGCAGCGCCATCAGGACAGAGCGGGACGCCCTTTAGCTGCGCGAGCTCGCCGTCGGGCAACTCCAGTTCAAAGCCCCGCAACTGCTGCTGGCCGTCTTCCCTGGCGAGGTCGATGACCAGGGGGCTGAACCTGCCGGCCACCGGTTCGGTGACGCCGGCGTGCAAGGTCGGTGAAAAGCCCTGGTTGCAGCCTTCGGTGATCTGCATCTGGCTCTGGCCCGAGACCACCGGGTCTTCGGAGTGGGGGGCGAAGCTGTAGTCGGTGGTATAGGTGCCACAGTGGTCGGGGTTCTGCAGAGGGGCCCTGGAGCCGCCCCAGACATCCAGGTCGATCTCTTCGACGGGAACCTGCGGGAGGTCGCGGAAGACCGCCGTGAGCCGGCCGGTATTTGGATCGGGCTCGAGGTCGCCGGGGATCTTGATGTGAAGGCCAAGGACATCAGAGGTGAGCCAGAGGCCGAGCTGGTGGCCTGGTCTGGGGGCGCGCTGGTAGACCGTGCCTTCCAGCGGTTCAGACAGAACTGGCGAAGTAATCGTCGCAGTGCCGAGCTTGGAGTTGTCAGGGCAGGCGGCGTCCACTTCTTCGTGGAAGCCGACCTGTTCATCAGAGCAAGTGCCGATCCAGTTGGCCGCACCAGCGGCTACCTGCATGCCCGCGGGGAGGGTGACGCGAGCTTCGCGCATGGTAGAGGTGGCGCGTTCGTCAGCTTCCAGGTGCTGGGGGAGGATCAACTTCGTCTTTAGGCCCGTCGGTGCGCCGGCAGCGTGGCTGGTCGGTTCGGCTTCGAAGGTGGGGGCGAAGGGTAGGCCCTGGCAGTCGGTGATCGGTGACAGGGGCGCGCTATCTTCGAAGATCTGGCCAGGGAGCTGGTAGCTGGTGATGGCAAACTTGACTTCTCCTCCTTGACAAGCAGAGGGGTTGGTCATGAAGGCAGTAGGCGCCAGACTGCTTTCTCCTGGCGGGACACGTTCACCGTCGTGGCTGGAATCCGCCGGATCGCCCCAGAGAGTGGTTTTCGTCTTAATTAAGGGGGCGGCACCTGGAGCGCTGTGGACGGTGGCGGAGACGCCGTAGTCACCGGCCGTCCGCGCCTTCACGTCGATGAAGATGGGAATGTTCGCGGCGATGAAGCCGAGTCGTGCGACTTCGTCCTTCGGATGTGCCGGCTCAAGATTGTAGATCGGTGATTCGTATTCACCTGGAAAGCCTTGAACGAGAACTTTTCGTACAAACCCGACCTGTGACTCGACTTCGCAGTTGATCGCAATGAAGCTTCCAGTGCTGCAGCGTGGAAATGCCGCAGGATTACCGATCAGTCCTGGCGGCAGCGAGACTGCGACATCTTCCACCATTGCATCAGCAACAGGCCTCCCTTCGTAGAAGTGATGGTTCATTGATATTTCAATGGTGAAGTCCGGATGCACGCCGGCCGCCGGGGTTGAAAGGTTCGCCCCCACCGATTCGATTCCGAAAGATTCAAATTCCCCTCCCGAAAGGGTGGCGCCGGAAACCGGAAATGCATTGCTCGTCCCCGGGTTAGACAAAGAACTAGGGAATGGGATCCGTTGCTCGTCACCCTGCACCTGGACGGAGTAGGGGGCCGCGCTGCTGGAAATTCGCGCACCGCGCTTTTTTGACTTCTGCCCGCGGCACTGCCGCTTCTTGCGGTGCTTCGAATGTCGTCGGCAGCGGGCTTTGCGCGGCTTCAAGTTGCCGAATCCTTTGGTGGCTTCAGACTGCGCCTCTCCGAAGGTAGGAACTTCGGATGACGGGGGCGGGCGGCACCCTTCTTCGAGGCAGATCTTCGGTGCTTCGGGCTGTGGGAAACCACCCTCAACACGGGCGTCGTAGATTGCCGGGACTCCACCTTCGCCGGCGCCGGGAGACAGCGTGTCCTGAGAAAGGAAGGCGACGTCATCACCAGACGGCGTGACCGAAAAAAGCATGTTGGGTGAGGGCAGATTGAAGGACTGGTCCAGCGGGAGGGTTGGGTTTGGGATGTATTCCGTCGATTCCCCCGAGCTGATCAGCGCAATCGAAGTTCCGCCACCTTCTTCTTCAGTCCACTCGTATATGTCATTGACACCGTCGGTATCCGCTGGGACAAGTGGTTCGGCCGTTTCGAAAAAGGCGCGGTTCGCGGCTTCGCTCAGGTTATGGATTACCATCCCGGGCTTGAGCATCCGCAACTGCTCTAGGTGGGCATCGTGCTGCGCGGGCTCTTGCGTCAGTCTGCAGGAAAGACAGCGGAGGCTTTCCGAAGCTTCATTGAAGAGGTAGATCTCGGTATGTCCAGCGTTGTCGTAGCTGGTTAGCTGAGCCCGGGACTCAAAGAGCAGCGCCTGTCCGTCTGGCGTACTGCGCGAGGAATCGGCGCCGGGTCCTGGCTCGTATTCCGAGGGCGGGGTCACGGCATAGTTCGTCCAACGCGTGAGGGCGGGGATGCCACAAGCAAAGGAAGAAGTGGCCCCATAATTAGAGCATTGGCCGTTGATGACTCCCGAGGTGCGTTCGAGATCGCTGACAGCGACAGTTGCTACGTATTTCAGGGCGCCACTCCAGACATAGAGATTCGGCTTACCCGCTTTGCCTTGCCCGCCAATTTCTTCTTCGGCGATGAAGTAGACATGGGAACCGTCAGCCGAGACGTTGACCATTTCCGCTGCCGCCGTCGGATTGACTTCAACATCCGCTTTGGTGATGGTGTCGAAGCGGTGAATTATTCCCTTTTCGCCACCTGCAACGTAGAAGAGATATCGGCCGTCGTCGGAGAGTCCGCCGTAGACCGGTTCGCCTTCGGCCGCTTTGACCGTTTCTTCTCCTTCTTCGCCATTGTTGATCCTGACGTAGAGGACTCCTTCGATCATGAAGGCGATGCTTGAAGCGTCTTTGGAGACTCCCCTGTAGAAGGCCTGCTGGCCCGTCGCCTGAGGGACATTTGGGGGTAGCAGTGAAACAACGTGGGTTTTTCCGAAGGCGTTGCGGTCATATATCGCGCCGGTACCAGCCGGCGGAGCGCTTTCCTCGATCTTCGCAACCGGACATTTTTTGCCAGCGCCGAAGCAGAGGATGCTCTGCCTGAGATCACTCCCGGTAGTGAAGATGATGTGCTGGCCCCCCGAGCTGATGAAACGACCTTGTGCGAACCGTTCCGTGCCGAGGCTGCCGCTGCCGACGAGCTCGAAAGAGCCGTCAGACCTTCCGAGGTATTCCGCGACACCACCGGATCCAAGGCTCCCACTTGGAATTCCTACTGCGTTGTTGATCGTGCTGAAAGTGAATTGGTGATCCGGAGAGACCCCGCCGGGATCGGGGTGTGCCATCGCCTCCGAGCCTGAGGGGCTGAGGCGACGGGTGGTCGACCATCCGCTCGGCGAGCGCTCCGCTTCGTAGACGTCGATCATTCCGTTGGCTCCCCAGGGCTGTCTCAGTCCACTGGTGTAGCTGGTGTAGATGAGGCTGTCGCCCGGGCGGGCTAGGAGTTCGGTCGGAAACACGTCATGCGGGGGGGCGAAGCCGAAGGTAGAGATGCCGCCCAAGTACCGCCCATTGGTGTCCGGCGGCGTCACCAGCTCGTACGCGCGGCAGTCGGGAAGACTGGCTGAGGGCCCGGTCCGACTGGCATCATTCGGGCACGTTGCTGCACTTGCATTGGTAATTGGTAGCAAGGCACATACAGTGCACACAAACATGGCCAGCATCACCCGAACGGCTCTCCCCACGATCATTTCCCTGGCCCCCAATTCTTCCTTGTCTACATGTCTTTCTAGATTGAGAGGGTCGCCCCGAGAGGCGACCCTCTCATTTGCTACTTACTTGCTATGACTACGTCTTGTCTACTTGATGTACAGCGGAGTTGCAGATCCTTCGATGGGGTCTGTCTCCAGTGTTGCCGCACCGTCCAGCTTGCCGAAGCCCGGGCAGGCAGGCGAGAAGATGCTTGTCTTTTCTTCTTTCTCCAGGGTCCATTCCTGTTCTGAAAAGGTGAGGATGGCATCCTGACCCGAGGTGTCTGTCGAGAAGGTGCCTTTGACCGCGCCCGTGCGGTTGTACCAGCAGTGGTTCAGACCTGTGATGTTGAATTGGAATGTGATGGAGCGGGATGCAAGATTGCAAGCATTGCCCCTTACCTGGAATTCATCTGCCGCCATTTCGTTGTTGGCACTGAGGCACCACGGCAGACCATTGCCTTCGTTGGTTATCACTTGAACGGAGGTTCCCAGCGGCCCTGTGCAGTCCCCGTTGGTACCCGTGCCTCCGAAAGTCGCCGAGGTGATGTCACCTTTAGCGGACGTACCGGAGTTTTCTGTCAAATTACCTGTCATAGTGATTGAGCTGCAGACGACATTGTTGCCGCCTTCGCCTGTGAACGTCCAGTTACCAACGTTTGTGCCCTTGATGAGGCTTCCGACGGCGAGGTTGGTGCACGGTTCGCCACCTCCAGCCGCTGTCTCACAGAGACGCGGAGAAGCCGACGCGCTGGCAGGAATGACAAAGGCAGCGAAAGCCGCGATCGCCATGCAGGCCAGGATGATTTTCTTAGCCATCTGAAATACTCTCTTTCTTGATGTATCTGCCCCTGGGGCGCCTGGGATTGCGACCGGTGCCTTGGGGGCTCTTTCCCTTGCCCACTCGATTGAGCGGACGGGGGAGCTTGTACACCGGGGGGGCTCAAGGGGTCAAGCTTCTTTGCCCATGTTTTGGAAGTTCTTTCTGAACTTGCCTCTGAGGCGGCCTTGGTCGAGAGCGGCTTTTTCCCACGGGCAAGCCCTCCGCGGTATCTTGCCCGGGTGACAAGAAGGGCGAGATCGGCTTGTCAAAGATGGACGTCCCGTCTAGCTGAACGATGACCGGGGGGAGGGGCGTGGAGGCAACCGTGCGACGGAGGGTCTTCGCTCTCGTCGAGAAGCAGAAGATGCCCTTTTGCAGGGATTCTGTGCGCTCCTCGGAAGCCCCGCAAAGGCGTAAGCGATGACGGCGCTGGCAGCCAAGAAGGGCTCGGCACGGTCTGGAGCGACAGCCCTGGAGCTACTGTCTTCACCGCTGAACGCCCAGCTCCTGCGACGGCTGGAGAAAGGGCCGGTGTCGCTGATCGAATTGCGACGGGACGCCGGTTTTCCCCCGCAGAGCACGACGCGCACTTACCTGCGGACCTTGGAAGAGGTCGAGGCGATCGAGCGTGCCCGCGCTCCGCAGTCCAAAGAGCCCACCCTGTACTCCCTCACGGCATCGGGCCATGCCCTGATGGCGGTGGCAACGACTCTGCAGAGGTGGCTTGCCGCTTCGCCCCAGGGGCCGATCGAGCTGGAAACGCCTGCCGCCAAGAGCGCGATCAAAGCGCTTGTCGACGGGTGGTCGTCCAGCATCGTCAGAGAGCTGGCGGCCCAGACGCTCGCGCTGACCGAGTTGGCGAAATCGATTCCGAAAATCAGTTATCCCGCCCTCGACCACCGGCTCACCGCGATGCGCCTGGTCGAGCTCATCGAGCCCCAGAAGAAAAATGGGCGGTCCACTCCCTACCGGCCGACCGATTGGCTCCGCTGCGCTGTCGCCCCCCTATCGGCCGCCAGCGAATGGGAGCGGGAGCACCTTCCGGAGGCGACTCCCCCGATCGGCAGCCCCGACGTCGAGGCTGCCTTTCTCCTCGCGGTTCCCTTGATGCAGCTGCCATCCACGCTGACCGGCACGGTCCGCCTGGCGGTGGAGATCCAGCGCGGCGGCTCCCCGGTCTTCGCCGGCGTCCTCGTCTGCGTGGAGAAAGGCGCCATCACCTCCTGCACTCCCGACCTGGACGGAGAGGCGGAAGCCTGGGTCTCCGGCGCGCCCCGCTCCTGGCTGCGGCACATGAACCTGGGGGAGGAGAACCATCTCGAGCTGGGGGGAGACTCGAAGATAGCTCGAGCAGTCCTGACCGGACTGGAGCGTACCGCTTAAAAACCTAAGCGGGCTTCAGTCCAGCTTGACCTGGTGTGTCAAGCTGAGCGCGTGAAAATCTGTCTTTCTGCGAATTGCAGGGATTTTCGCCGGTAAATCGCTCCCAATTCTGATCTACGCGCTCGATTTTCAGGCGGTGCCTTGAACTCAAAGCTGCGCGGGCGAATTATTACCGGAGCGATCCCTGTCGGCGATCCCTGCCGGAATACAGGGAAACGAGGCCGGGATCGACTCGAAATCAACCATCGGACCCTTGATCTCCAGCCTTGTCAACTCAGATAAGACGCGCGGGAGGCACCGCACTCGGCCTCCTTTCAACCCAACTCAACCTGTACATCCTGCAGGCGCTTGCGGATGGGGATCTTTCCCCGCTCGACCTCCGGCTGGCCGCGAGCGTGCCGCCCCAGAGCACGATGCGGGTTTACATGCGGAACCTGATCGAGATGGGGATGATCGAGCGGGGTCGGAGCGAAACCTTCCCTCCGACCACCAGCTACTCCCTGGCTTCCCCTGGCCGCGCCCTGCTCAAAGTTGGCGATGAGCTCCAGGCTTGGCTTAACGCGTCGCCCAACGGGGCGATCCCCCTCGACAGCCCGGGGGGCAAAAGTGCGACGCAGGCGCTGGTCGAGGGATGGTCCGCAAACATCGTCCGCACCCTGGCTTCCCGGCCGCACTCGCTGACGCAGCTGAGCAGGCTCAACGCCCAGATGACCTATCCGGGGCTGGAGCGCCGCCTCAGCGCGATGCGCCTGGTCAAGCTGGTGGAGCCGCATCCGGCGGCAGGACGAGGCACGCCATACCGGGTCACGGACTGGCTGCGACAAGCGGTCCCTCTGTTGGCTTCGGCAACCGTGTGGGAGCGCAAGTGCCTCCCAGATTCGACCCCGCGGATCGGTCGCCTCGACGTCGAGGCCGCAGTCCTCCTCATCGCCCCACTGATCCAACTGCCTTCTACCTTCAACGGGAAGGTGCGCCTTGCGGTCGAGATCCGGGGAGGGTCAAACCCGGCATACGCCGGAGCCGTCCTGGAGTTCGAGGAGGGAGCGCTCACATCGAGCTCATCCCGGCTGGAGGGCGACCCGGACGCATCGATCTCGGGAACGGTGATGGGGTGGCTCCGACAGATGAACGGGAACTCGGTGACCGACGTCGAGTTTGGCGGCGACCGGGATCTCGGCGAAACGGTCGCGTCGGCGCTGCGAGCTACGGCCGCCGGCCTCTCCGCTCCGATCGACAAATCCCTTGGCTAAGGACGGAATCTTCCTATGCTGGAGCTGGGCAAAGACACGGGGGTAGAAGCCCGAGAGGACACCGTCACGCTCGAGCGCTCCGTCGCGAACGTCTTGCGCATGATCGACACCGGGGCAGGCGGCCAGATCCTGATGGCGCTGGGTTCGGGCGCCCTGCGCACCGGCCAACTGGCCGATCGGGTCGAAGACTTCTCCGCCCGCAGCGTCTACAGGCGTGCGAGTGAAATGGAAGCCTTCGGCCTGATCGATCGCAACCAGGACCCAGGCGTCCCGTCCAAAGTGGTTCTCAGGCTGAGCGAGCCGGCCGGACGTGAGCTTTTTCGCTTGCTTCGCGCCTTCGCGACAGCCTCGATCCCCCGGTCGCCGAGCGAGGAGCGTCACTTTCTCTGGCCGCCGCTGAACCTGCTTGGCGAACTTTGGGAGCTCGGGTTCCTGGAGGAACTCAGCTATGAACCGCGTTCGTTGGCTCAGTTTGCGCGGGGCGAGCATGAGCTCACTTTTCATCAGGTGAGCAGGCGGATCGGTCTGTCCCTCTCCGGCGGGCTCCTGGCTGCCTCTCCTCCCGCTGGGAATGGGAAGCGCTACGAGCTGACGAACTATGGGCGCCGCTGCATGGCTCTGATCGCCGGCATCGGCCGCTGGCGGCGCCGCGTCCTCGCCGACCGAAGCCCCGGGCTGACGATCGCGGAGATGGCGACCCTGCTGCGGGCGACGATGCCGCTGACCACGCTTCCGGAGCACCTTGGCGAGAGCATCGAACTGGCGATCACGGGTTCCGCTGAGGCAGGCGGGCAGCGACGCATGCAGGTGCTCCAAGGGACGGTGGATAGTGATGGGACCCTTCGGTACGCGGCGGCTGCCGGCGAGTCTGCCGGAGGGTCGGCGGGGGCCACGATCAACATCTGGCTCGCCGCCCTCCTCGACGGCAACCGGGGAAGGATGCGCGTGCGCGGAAATCTCGGCCTCGTCGACTCCTTCTTGACCCAGCTCTACGACGTGCTCTGGGAGGCGCCTATCCGCGCCACGCTTCCCAGTACCGACGCAGTCGGCGACTGAAGTCCGGCGGGCGCTCGGCGTAGAGGCGGCGGCCGAGTGGGAACGCCGACGTGGCGAGCTCCTCCTGGCGCCGGCCGATCGCCGCTTCCAGCGCGGCCGTCTCCGCCTCTCCGAGGTTCCGCGCGCGCAGGTCTTCGCGCAGCACCGCGAGGTCGTGGTGGTCGCCGAGTAGTTCGGTCAGCTTGTGGGCCTCCTCCGCGGTGGCTTCCAGTGGGCCGGGCCAGGTGGCGCTGAGCAGGCGTAGCTCGTACCAGAGGTCCTTCGCCCGTTTGCGCCACTCGTGGAAGTCGGCCTCACCGCGGTGCTTCGCCGCCGCCTTCATCGCGCGGCGGCCGCGGCGGTAGGTGCGGATCAAAGCGTCGTCGACCAGCTTCCAGGAGTCGCCCTCTAGTTCCGAGCCGTGGATGCTCTCCAGTCCTGCTTCGAGCAGCGCGATCGCCTCGGCGACGGCCGGCTCGTCGCGGGCGGCGTTGGTGGCGGCTTCGCGATCGCGGTCGAGGATCTTCCGCCAGGACTCGACCGCTTCCGCCGGCAGCGCGTCGTCGTGCTCGGCGAGAGCGTCGAGCGTCTCCAGCCTTACCTCGGCGTCGCGGGTCTCCGAGAGGGCTCGGGCGGCGTCGCGGAAGCGAGCGTTTTCTTTCTTGTAGCGCTTGGCGCCGAGCTCGTCGCGGAGCAGCCGCAGGACCGTCCGCAGTTTCTTCATGTCCTTGCGGGCGCCGTGGACGGCGTCAGCGGTCTCGGTCTCGCCGGCGCTGCTCTCGCGCAGCCGCTCGAGCGCCTTTTCCGCCCGGTCGGCGGCGACACGGGTCAGGCCCGCCGCCAATCCCTCGTCTCTGGTCAGTTCATAGGAGCGGTCGCGATCCGAAGACACCTCATTAGGGATACCACCGCGGCCCGTAGGATGCGGCTCTTGCGCGCCTTCCGGCTCAGCCTTCTCTTCGGCCTCGCCTTCGCCCTGCTCGGCGCGACGGCTGCGGCGGCCGGTCCAGCGCACGAACCCTTCTTCCCTCACGCGGGTAACCGCGGCTACGACGCCCGGGCCTACGACGTGTCCCTCGACTACGGGGGCGGGACGGGCGAAGTCCATGCGGTCGTCGATCTCCACGCGATCGCCGATCGCCGTTTGGAGAAGTTCTCCCTCGACTTCTTCGGACCGAGGGTGAAGTACGTCACCGTGGGAGCGCAGATCGCGCGGTTCCAGCGAAGCAAGGGGAAGCTGATCGTCAGTCCGCAGTCACCGATCGGCAAAGGCGAGCAGTTCATCACCGAGATCCACTACAGCGGCGTGCCGCCGAAGGTCACTGACCCCGACGGCACCCAGGAGGGTTGGTACCCCACCGACGACGGCGTCCTCGCCGTCGGTGAGCCGCAGGGAACTGCCGCTTGGATCCCCTGCAACAACGTCCCGGCCGACAAGGCCTACTTCAACTTCGCGATCACGGTTCCGAGCCGCCTCAAGGCGGTAGCCAACGGGCGTCTGCGCGGGATCAAACACAAGGGCGGGCGCACCACCTGGTACTGGGGCGAACACGAGCCGATGAGCACCTACCTCGCCGTCCTCGACATCGGTCGCGGCCGGCTCGAAAAGAGCCGCATCGGTGACCTTCCCGTCTGGACGCTGATCGACCCGCGGCTGGCCAAGGGCTCGCGTCCGGTGCTGGCGGAACTGCCGAGGATCGTCCGCTTCGAGAGCAAGCTTTACGGCGGCTACCCGTTCGAAAGCGCGGGATCGATCGTCGACTTCGCGCCGGGGCTCGGCTACGCGCTGGAGACGCAGAGCCGACCGATCTACCCCTACGTCCCGGACGTGACCACGGTCGTCCACGAGACCGCGCACCAGTGGTTTGGCGACTCGGTCGGGCTCAAGCGCTGGCCGAACATCTGGCTCAACGAGGGCTTTGCGACCTGGACCGAGTGGTACTACGCTGAGCGCCACGGCCGCCGCAGCGCCCACGCGATCTTCAGCCGCCTCTACCGGGTGCCGGCCTCGAACGAGGAACTCTGGAACCCGCCCTCGGCGCATCCCGGCAGCGCGAAGCACCTCTTCGGCCCCTCCGTCTACGTGCGCGGGGCGATGGCGCTGGAGGCGCTGCGGCTGAAGATCGGCACCAAGCCGATGCTGAAGGTGCTGCACGACTGGGCGGTCGGCCATCGCTACGGCAGCGCCGACATCGAGGAATTCATCGCCTTGGCGGAGGAGGTATCCGGCCAGAAGCTCGACCCGTTCTTCCAACGCTGGCTGTATCGGCGGGGCAAGCCATGATCCGCCGCGTCCTCAGCGTCGCGCTTGCACTGCTGCTCTTGCTCGTGGCCACGGCGAGCGCTCGTCCGGCGCCGGTGCAGATCGGCCACGCCTCTCTCGGTCACACCGTCGACGGCCACCCTTCGATCCTGGTGCCGGTCACCTACCCGATCCAGCTCGCCGGCCGGACGACGCCGCTCGAAGTCACCTTGCGCGATCGCACCGGCGAACAGATCTTCCAGCGGAGGGTCCGAGTCCGCCTCACTGCCGGCAAGCTGCGCAGCCCGGAGCGCCGACGGCGTTTCACCTTCATCCACCGGATCGACCTCCTCGACGTCCCTCCGGTGCCGATCGGGGCGGGCATGGAGGTGACGGTCCGAGCCAAGGGACGGGTGGACGTCAACGCCGACGGCACTCCCGAGATCACCGGTGCCGACAGCGCCGCCCAAGCCCTCCCGCTCACCTCATCGCGCACGCTGTGCAGCACGCCGGCGCTGAGTCGCACCCGGCCCGGTCGGCGGACGACGGTGGCGCTGCCGGCTTGCACCTCCCGGGTCCGCTGGCGGATCACCCAGGGGGCCGAACACGGGAGCGCTCACCTCGAAGACGGCAGCCTCGTCTACCGCTCCGGCCCGCGCTTCCGCGGCACCGACACCCTCACCCTCAACGGCGGGCGGCAGGTCCGCTTCACGGTCGGGGCGAGCGGCGAACCCGTGGTCCGCGCCCTCGGCGACTCGGTCACCGCCGGCTTCGGCTACTACAGCAACGGCAGCCCGATGACGATCGGCCACCTGCTCGAATGCCGCCCCGGCGAAAAAGAGTTCGATGACGCCTGCTCCTCGAACTCGCTCAACACCACCGGCAAGGGGACGAAGGTCGAATACGCCCCCGACTACGGGCTCTCGAACAACATCTCCTGGGCGGCGCAGTGGGCGAACGAACACGCGATCACCAACTACGAGAACCTCGCGATCAGCGGCTCCGAGCCCGCCGACTGGGCGCCCGGCGGCGAATTCCACGCGACCACGGCGCAGATCGAGTCCGAAGACCCCGACTACGTCCTGATGACGATCGGCGCCAACCCCCTGCTCTCAGAAATGCTGTTCGGGCTCGACCAGATGGGCTGCGCGGTCTACGCGCAGATCTTCGGCGGCTACAGCGAATGCATCGAAAAGGCGTTCGCCGAAGTCCACCTGCAGGAACACCTGAAGGCCCTCTACACCGACCTCGTCCAGCACACCAACGCCACGATCTACCTGATGCAGTACCACCTCTCGGTGCCTTCGACCGCGCTTGCCTACAGCGCCACCCAGATCGCCGAGATGGGCAAGCTGCTGAACCGCGAAATCGAAAAGGTCGCGGCGGAAGTGAACCCGCAGCGGCTGCAGGTGGTGACGCCGCCTCACTTCGACGTCGGCATCGACATCTCGCCCGTATACCCCTCGCGCTTCTCCTGCTCCAGCCTCGGCTACAAGGTCGACGGCCCGAGCGTGCAGTCGACCCCGACCCAGGACGAGCTCGAGATCCTGCACCCGCTCTCCTTCTGCGAAGGGCCGCCGGTCGGCCCGCCGTGGGTGATCAGCGGCGACACCGGCATCCATCCCAGCGCCGCCGGCTACACCCAGATGGCCTCGCAGGTCCCGCCGCCGACGAGCTGACGCTCACAAGCTAGATCTCCAGCCGCTCCTCCTCGAGGTCGATCTCGCGCTCGATCCGGCGCATCACCTCGGCCGAGATCTGGCCCTCGTTGCGGAGGCCGACGAGGGCGCCGCGCTGGGCGGCGTAGATCTGGTGCATCAGCCGCTGATAGGAGAGCGAGCGGTCCTCGATCCCGTCCTCGTCGTCGATCTTGCCGGCCTGGACCTTGAAGCGGCGGCGGCGGAACTCGTACATCGCCCGCACCCTTTTCACCGTGTCCTCCCGCGTCCACTCTTCGATCGAGAGCTCGTCGAGGCGCTCGAGCGCCGCGGCGGCGGCGGTGAGGCGGGCACGCAGCTCCTCGCGTTCCTCCTCGGTCCCGTCCTCGGCGACGTCGAAGCGGCGGATCAGCCACGGCAGCGTCAGCCCCTGGCCGACCACCGTGAAGAGGATCACCCCGAAGGTGACGAAGAGGATCAGGTCGCGGCCTGGCAGGGGCGCGCCCGCGTCGGTGGTCAGCGGCAGCGCCAGGGCGGCCGCGAGCGAGACGGCACCGCGCATTCCCGACCAGGCGGCGACCACCCGCAGCCTCCAGCTGGATCGCCGCTCGCGTTGCTGCGGGCGGCGGTCGAGCGCGCGGATGAGCGCGGTGACACCGAAACTCCAGACCAGCCGAGTGAGGACCACCAGTGCCGTCACCAGGGCAGCGTCGGTGATCGCCTCGCCGGCGTCGATTCCGCTTTCGCTCAGGCCGTCGACGA
>Ga0207656_10000358_pt1 | contig 15318 bp, 17 predicted proteins | sample KBSCornC12_FD_184297 | JGI IMG/M metagenome (GOLD analysis project Ga0207656, IMG submission 184297) | Corn rhizosphere microbial communities from Kellogg Biological Station, Michigan, USA - KBS Corn C1-2 (SPAdes) (version 2) | ecosystem: Host-associated > Plants > Roots > Rhizosphere > Soil ...
GTGGCCGCAGGACGAGGCCACGCCCTCCGTCGCCTCGGTCGACACGATCGAGGCGCGCGTGCAGGGATGCGTCACCTGCCACGGGCAGCGCGGCCAGGGCACGGACAACGACCATTTCCCGCGCATCGCCGGCAAGCCCGCGTCCTACCTCTACAACCAGCTCGTGGCCTTTCGCGACGGCGTTCGCCTGTATCCGCCGATGAACTACCTCGTCGCCTACCTGCCCGATGCGTACCTGCGCGAGATCGCCGGCTACTACGCGAGGCAGCGGCCGCCGTTCCCCGCGCGCGAGGCCCGGAAGGCCGATGCCGCGGTGGTGGAACGTGGCCACAAGCTCGCGACCGTGGGCGATCCCGCGAAGCAGGTTCCGGCGTGCATCGCGTGCCACGGCGTGGGATTGACCGGCATGGAGCCCGGCATCCCGGGCCTCGTGGGGTTGCGCACGACGTACATCGCGGCACAGCTCACGCGCTGGCGCGTGGGCGACCGGCGGGCGGCCGAGCCCGATTGCATGAAGCGCGTCGCCTCGCGGCTCAGCGAGAGCGACGTCACCGCCGTGGCGACGTGGCTTTCGATGCAGGCGCCGCCGGCGGATGCTTCGCCCGAACCGGCCAACCTGGTGCGCATGCCGCTCGCCTGCGGCAGCCAGCGCTGACCCATGCGGCGCGCCGCCGGGATCGGCCTCGTCATCGTCGTGGCCCTCGGGGTTGCCGCCGCGCTCGCCTGGTACGTGTTCCGCCCGGGCTACCTGCCGCAGACGGTCACCCCGGCCGCGAAGCCGGCGAGCGCGATGACGCAATTGATCGACCGCGGCGAATACCTCGCACGCGCCGGCGACTGCACCGCATGCCATACGGAGCCGACCGGAGACCTGTTCGCCGGCGGCCGCGCGATGCCCACGCCCTTCGGCAACATCTACGTGCCCAACATCACGCCCGACGACGAGACCGGCATCGGGCTTTGGACCGCGGACGATTTCTACCGCATGATGCACACCGGCCTTTCGCGCGATGGCTCGCTGCTGTATCCGGCGATGCCCTTCGCGTCGTACACCAAGGTCACGCGCGCGGACTGCGACGCGATCTTCGCGTACCTGCAGTCGGTGCCGCCGGTGAAGCGGAAGAACCGCCCGCACGAGCTGCGCTTCCCGTACAACAACCGCGAGCTGCTGGTGGGCTGGCGCGCGCTCTATTTCCGCGAGGGCGAATACCAGCCCGATGCGTCGCAGACGCCGCAGTGGAATCGGGGCGCGTACCTGGTGCAGGGCCTGGGCCACTGCGCGATGTGCCACACGCAGGTGAACGCCCTGGGCGGGTCGAGCGAGTCGAAGGCGTTCGAGGGCGGCATGATCCCGAACCAGAGCTGGTACGCGCCGTCGCTCACCTCCAACCGCGAGGCGGGGCTGGGCGACTGGTCGCTGCGCGAGATCGGCGAGGTGCTGCAGGTGGGCATCTCCGGCCGCGGCACCACGTACGGGCCCATGGCCGAGGTGGTCTACAACAGCCTGCAGTACATGACCGACGAGGACACGGAGGCGATGGCCGTGTACCTGAAGGCGCTGCCGCCGCGCCAGTCCGAGCCGCCGCCGCCCAGCAGTGCGCGCCTGGTGCAACCGGCCGTCATGGAGACCGGAAGGCGCGTCTACGAGAAGCAGTGCGGCATGTGCCACGGCGACGAGGGCAAGGGACATCCGCCGTCCTTCCCGCCGCTCGCCGACAACCAGTCGATCACCATGTCGTCGCCGGTGAATTCGATCCGCATGGTGCTCAATGGCGGCTACGCGCCGGGCACGCGCAAGAATCCGCGGCCGCACGGCATGCCGCCCTTCGCCCACATCCTGGACGACGAGCAGGCCGCGGCGGTCGTCACCTACATCCGGGTCGCGTGGAACAACACCGGCACGCCCGTCACGCCCGCGCAGGTCAACGAGCTGCGCAAGCTCCTTCCCGAATGAGGTGCGCATGAGCGAAAAGCAAGGCACGCGCGCGGACGACGCGGCGCACGACGCGGCCGTCGACGAGATCGTGGGCCGCGGGCCGTCGGGCGCCTTCGCGCTGGCGGGCGTGGCCACCGTGATCGTGGTGGCGATCTACTTCATCTTCTACTTCGCCGTGTACCTGCCGCGCGGAGCGGTCCAGTGAGCGCCGAAGCCGTCGCCGTTGCCGCGGAACGGCGCTGGAGCCGGGCCGTCGCCGCCATCATCGCCGTGCTGGTCGCGATGATGGTGTTCACCGGCGTGCACTGGGCCTCGATGCCGCCATCGCGCGTGGAGACGATCGACCCGCGCACGCTGCACATCTCGGGCGAGTTCGCCGAGGGCAATCTCGGCGCCACGCTCTCGCCGGAAGGCAAGGTCGTCGTGCGGCTCGTCGCGCAGCAGTATTCGTTCGAGCCGCAGTGCCTCCTCGTGCCCGCGGGCGTGCCCGTGACCTTCCGCGCCACGAGCACGGACGTGATCCACGGCTTCGTCGTGTTCGGCAGCAACGCGAACACGATGCTGATTCCCGGCTACGTCGCCACCTTCACGACCACGTTCCCCGCCGTGGGAGAGCACATGATGCCGTGCCACGAGTATTGCGGCACCGGCCACGAGGGGATGTGGGCGCGGGTGCAGGTGGTTTCCGCGGACGAGTTCCGCAAGCGTGCGGGCAACGGATCGAGGGTGAGCTGTGTTCGTCGCTAGGAGGCTCGTGCTCGCGCACTTCTGGCTCGCGTTCGTCGCGTTCGCGGGGGCGATCGTGCTGGGCGAGTGGCAGATGTACGTGCGCAGCCCGCTGCACGCGTGGCTGGACAATCCCGAGCACTACTACCGTTCCGTCACCGTCCACGGCGTCGTGATGGCGTACGTGCTGCCCACGCTGGTCGCGATGGGACTGGGATATGCGCTGTCGGAGCTCGCGTTGAAGCGCCCGCTCGTCGGCCTGCGCTGGGCATGGGCGGGCTTCTGGCTGGTGCTCGTGGGCACCGCCATGGCCGCGGCGGCGATGGCGAGCGGGCACGCCTCGGTGCTCTACACGTTCTATCCGCCGATGATCGCGAGCCCCTTCTTCTACCTCGGCATCGTGCTCGTGGTCGTCGGCTCGTGGATCTGGGTCGCGCTGATGTCGATCAACCTGCGCGCGTGGAGGAAGGAGAACCCGGGCGCCGCGGTGCCGCTCGCCATGTTCGGCAACGTGGCCGGCGCGTACCTGTGGGCGTGGACCTCGATCGGCGCCGCGATCGAGATCCTGGTGCTGATCCTGCCCGTGGCGCTGGGCTTCAAGGACACCATCGACGCGGGCCTCGCGCGCGTCTTCTTCTCGTGGACCCTGCACGCGATCGTGTACTTCTGGCTGATGCCCACGTACATCGCGTTCTACACGCTGGTGCCGCGCGCCATCGGCGGGCGCCTCTACAGCGACACGATGGGACGCGTGGCCTTCGTGCTCTTCCTCGTGTTCTCGATGCCGATCGGCATCCACCACCTCTTCGCCGACCCGCAGATCGGCGCGGGCTTCAAGTTCGTGCACGCGGCGATGACGGCGATGGTGTCGGTGCCCACGCTGCTCACGGTGTTCACGATCGTGGCGTCGGTCGAGATCGCCGGGCGGATGCGTGGCGGGAAGGGCGCCTTCGGCTGGATTCGCGCGCTGCCGTGGGAGAACCCGATGATGCTCGCGGTCGCGTTCTCGTTCGTGATGCTGGGCTTCGGCGGCGCGGGCGGCCTCATCAACATGAGCTACCAGCTGAACGAGTCCGTCCACAACACCCAGTGGGTGACCGGGCATTTCCACCTCATCTTCGGGGGTGCCATCGTGATCATGTACTTCATGATCGCGTACGAGCTGTGGCCGCAGCTCACCGCGTGCGCGCCGCTGCCGGCGGGCCCCATCCGGGCGCAGCTCTGGCTGTGGTTCGCCGGCATGATGGTGCTCACCATGCCGTGGCATTACGTCGGCATCCTCGGCATGCCGCGGCGCATGGCGTACTTCGATTTCACCGCGCCCGCCCTGCAGGCGCAGGCGTGGACGGTGACCGCCTCCGCCGTGGGCGGGGCGATGCTGGTGGTGTCCGCGCTGGTCTTCGTCTACGTGCTCGCCACCGCCGAGCCCTTCACCTTCAGCCTTCCAGCGCATCCGGTGGGCCGGGTGCCCGCCCTCCTGAACGGCTACGCGCTCTGGGTCTCGATGATGATCGCGCTCACCGTCGTGAACTACGGGTTCCCGATCGCGCAGCTCGCCGCGCTGAAGGAGACCTCGGTGCCCGCCATTCCGATGGGGCTGCGATGAGCGCCGCGCGTTGGAGCATCGTGGCGCTCGTGGTGCTGACCGTCGTTTCGTTCGCCGTGGGCTTCGCATGGCTGCCGTCGGAGCACGGGGACTTCACGGCGAAGGGGCTCTGGGACACGATCTGCCGCGCGGCGGGCGTCCCGCAGAAATGGAGCGCGGGCGCTCCCGCGGCCGCCACGCGTTCGACGCGCGTGGTGCTGGACGCCTCCATGCAGCGGCCGCAGGCGCAGGACGCCATCGGCCGCGGCGCCACGCTCGCGCTCAACTGCACCATGTGCCACGGCCCCCGCGGCCTCTCGCAGGCCAACGCGCCGAACCTCGCGGGGCAGTATCCCGAGGTGATCATCAAGCAGCTCATGGATTACCGCGGCGGCGATCGCGCCAGCTCGATCATGCAGGCGCTGGCCGCGAACCTTTCCGACGCGAACATCCGCGACCTCGCGGCGTATTACACGTACCTGCCCAGGCCGCGCAACGCGCCCGTGACCGACATGTCCATCGTGCCCGCGCTGGTGCGCGTGGGCGACCCGATGCACAACGTGGCGCCGTGCGCCGCCTGCCATGGCGGCATCGAGCGCAAGCCCGGCGCGCCCTGGCTGGAGGGGATGCCGAAGGAGTATCTCGTCGAGCAGCTCGCTGCCTTCGCCGCCGGCAAGCGCCACAACGACAGCCATGGGCAGATGCGCAACATGGCGCGCAACCTCACGCCGCAGCAGATAGAGGAAGTGGCGCTTTTCTATGCGCGCCACGGGGAGGGCGAGGAGGGAAGGTAAGCGCCTTAGTGCGGCTCGCTCGTCCGCGGGCTGTCGCCCCACGGAGTGGACCGCCCGCGGCCGGGGAGGCCGGCGCGCTGCCGGATCAGCCATTCGAGCGCCTCGTGCTCGTTGAAGAAGATCGCGTCGCGGCTGAAGTGGTCCGCGTGATCCTGGTATTGCCGCGTCATGCCGAGCTGGAAAGGTCCGGCGACGATCATGGCGGTGATCCAGTCGCGGCCCTTCAGGAGGGGCGTCACGACCGTATCGATCAGCCGCCGCATCTGCCACCCACCGAAATCGACGGACGCCTCGCGCAGGTCCGCCAGCGATGCGCGCAGGGCGAGCGCTTCCGGGTCCGTGAGCATGCGCGTCCAGTGCGCGCGCACGTCCTCGGCCGACACCTTGCCCGTCCAGCCCTCGCGGATGATGCCCAGCTTGTTGTCGATGCGGACGGTGATCGGCATGGGACATTAGACAGCGATCGTCCCCCAGGTTGCATCCCCCCGGCTGGCGATGCGGGCTTCGGGCCGCTCGTGCGATCATCGGCGCGATGACGGTCGACCTTCGCCGCTATTTCGAGCGCATCGGCCACGACGGCCCGGCGGGCGCGGACCTGGACACCCTGCGCGCGATCCACGCCCGGCATCCGGCCGCGATCCCGTTCGAGAACCTCGCGGCCTTCACGGGCGAGCCGGTGCCGCTCGATCTCGCCTCCCTCCACCGCAAGCTGCTCGCCCCCGGCCGCGGCGGCTGGTGTTTCGAGCACAACCTGCTGCTGGCGGGGGTGCTCGAAGCGCTCGGTTTCGAGGTCACGCGCCTGGCCGCCCGCGTGCGTTGGAACGTGCCCGCCGGGGTGGTCACCGCGCGCAGCCACATGGTCCTGCTGGTCGTGGCCGCGGGGCAGCGATACATCGCCGACGTGGGCTTTGGCGGGCTCACGCTCACGGCCCCGCTGCGCCTCGAGCCCGGCATCGAGCAGGCGACGCCGCACGAGCCGCACCGCCTGGCCCTCGAGGGCGACCGCTACACGCTGCAGGCCAGGGTCTCCGGCGAGTGGCAGGCGCTGTACGTGTTCGACCTCGCGCGCCAGGAGGTCGCGGACTACGAGGTCAGCAACTGGTACCTGTGCAACAACCCCGCCTCGTACTTCGTGAACGGCCTCGTCTGCGCGCGGGCTGGCGCGGACCGGCGCCACGCGCTGCGCAATACGCGCTACGCCGTGCACTTCCCGGATGGGCGCACCGAGCGGCGCTTCATCGGCAGCGTGGCGGAGCTTCGCGACCTGCTGGGGGACGAGTTCCGGCTCGCCGTGCCGGAATCGCGCGCCTTCGGCGAGAAGGCCGCGGCGATGATCGCGGCGAATCCGCCCGATGCCTAGCACGCGCGTTGCAGTAACATCGGACGGGACATCTCCCTCCTCCTGGCGACCCATGGACATTCCGGCGCTTCTTTCCAGGCACGTGCCGCGCGACGCGGTCGAGGCGAAGTTCGTGCGCGACATGGTCAAGCTTGCGGCCGAAGGAGAAGCCAGCGCCTCGCGCGGCCATTTCGCGCCGGGCCACTTCACCGCGACCTGCTTCATCGTGTACGTGCCGAGCAACGTGGTGTTGCTGCACTTGCACAAGCGGCTGGAGAAGTGGCTGCCGATGGGCGGGCACATCGAGCCGGGTGAGGAGCCCGGCCAGGCGGCGTTGCGCGAGGCGGCGGAGGAATCCGGCCTGCAGGATCTCGAGCTCCTGAGCCCGGAGCTCCTCTCGGTGGACATCCACCCGATCCCGGCCGGCAAGGGCGAGCCCGACCATCTCCATTTCGACCTGCGCTTCGCCGCGTCGACGCGCACGCCGCAGAAGATCCGCATGGACGCAGCGGAATCCACCCAGCTCGAATGGTTCGAGATGGAATCCGCGGACGACCTCCTCGACGACCGGCGCTCCTTCGCGCGCCTGCGCGCGTTGCTGCAGCCGTTGCGGGAGCAGGCCTAGCCTAGCGCGGCCTGGCGAGCAGCTCGGCCATCGTGGCGTACCCCGCCTCGCGCGCGATCTGCGCGGCGGTCTTGCCACGGTTGTCGCGCAGGTCGGTGCGCGCGCCGGCCTCGAGCAGCGCGCGCAATGCCTCGTCGCGGCCGAATCCCGCGGCCCACATGAGCGCGGTGAGCTCGTTGCGGTACACGGCGTTCACGTCGGTGCCATGCGAGAGCAGCGCGCGCACGACGGCGGCATGCCCCTGCCCCGCGGCGTACACCATCGCGGTCTTCCCGAGGCGGTCGGCGGCGGCGGCATCGGCGCCTCGCGCGAGAAGCTCCTCCACGATCGCCGCCTCGCCGGAATACGCCGCGGCCATGAGCGGCGTGATGCCATCGAGCGCGGGGGTGTTCACGTTCGTGCCGGCCGCGAGCAGCAGGCGCTGGCTTGCCGTGAGGTCGCTCTCGGCGGCGAGCGCGACCTGGATCGCGAGCGCGGCGAGGACGATGTCGCCCACCCGTGCGCAGGTCATGGGAAGCTTCCCGATGGGCTGCACGAAGGGATGATTGCCGCATGCATGGAGGGGGAATATAAACCGGTCTCCCCTCCAACAACAGCAAAGGGAGGATCCATGAACGCCCGCCCGCGCTTCACCCGCCTTGCCGCTTTCTGCATCGCTTCCGCTTTCGCGCCGCTCGCGCACGCCCAGGCCGAGGTATCCGGGGCCGACACGCAGACCGCGCGCCCCATCAACACCAACATCCCGCAGGTCACGCAGCAGGTGCTCGATGCCGCCGCGGGCGATCCGAAGAACTGGATCCATCCCAACGGCAGCTACGACCAGCAGCGCTATTACCCCGGAAAGCAGGTCACCGCCGGCAACGTGAAGCAGCTCAAGCCCGCGTTCGTCTTCCAGACCGCGGTGCTGGAATCGATGGAGACCGCACCCATCGTGGTCGAGGGCATCATGTACCTCACGACCTCGTTCAACCACGTCTACGCCATCGACGCGGCCACGGGCGAGGAGTACTGGCACTACAAGCACAAGCTGGGGCCGCTCGTCACGGTCTGCTGCGGCAACAACAACCGGGGCGTGGCCATCTCGGGCAACACGCTCTACATGGGCACGCTCGACGCGAAGCTGGTCGCGCTCGACGCGAAGAGCGGCAAGGTCCTGTGGCAATCGGAGCTCGGCGATCCCGAGAAGGGCTATTCGGACACCATGGCGCCCGCGGTCGTCGACGGCAAGGTGCTCATCGGCACCAACGGCGGCGAGTACGGCGTGCGCGGCTTCCTCAAGGCCTTCGACGCGGCCAACGGCAAGCTGCTGTGGACTTTCTACACGATCCCCGAGAAGGGCCACGAGGGCGTGTGGGCCACGAAGGACGCCACCGGGCGCGACATGCATCGCGACATCGCCGCGGAGAAAGCCGCGCTCGCGAAGGACAGCTCGTTCTACCAGACGCTGGGCGGCGGCGTGTGGATGACGCCCGCCGTCGACCGCAAGACGAACACCGTGTACTTCATGGTCGGCAACCCCTCGCCGGACCTCTTCGGCGCCATCCGCCCGGGCGACAACCTGTACACCGATTCCATGGTCGCGGTGAACCTCGCCGACGGCTCGTACAAGTGGCATTTCCAGTACATCGCGCACGATGTGTGGGACCTCGATGCGGTGAGTCCCGCCATCCTCACGCGTGCGAAGGATGCATCCGGCCGCGACGCGGACGTCGTGATCCACGGCGGCAAGACGGGCCACATCTACGTGCACGATCGCGCCACCGGCAAGCTCATCCGCTTTTCCGAGGCGATGATCCCGCAGGAGAACATGTGGGTGCTGCCCACGAAGGAAGGCGCGCGCATGCTGCCCGGCGCCAACGGCGGCGTGGAATGGTCGCCGATGGCGGTCGATCCGACGACGCGCATCGCCTATGCCGCGAACCTGCACCAGCCCATGACGTACCACGTGGAGGAGAGCCCCTATCCCGCAGGAAAGCTCTGGCTGGGCGGGGCGTTCAAGGTGATCCCGTCGGAAGAGCAGTGGGGACAGCTCGTCGCGGTGAACCTCGACACGGGCAAGGTGGTCTGGAAGCAGAAGACGCCGCAGCCGCTCATCGGCGGCGTGCTGGCAACCGCGGGCGGCGTCGTCTTCAACGGCGAGGCCAACGGCTGGTTCAAGGCCTTCGACTCGAAGACCGGGCAGGAGCTCTGGAAGTACAACTGCGGGGCGGGCGTGAACGCGCCGGCCGTCTCGTACATGGTGAACGGGAAGCAATATGTCGCGGTGGCGGCGGGCGGCAACAACCAGATCAACGCGAAGCGCGGCAACAGTGTCTTCGTCTTCGCGTTGCCGTGACGACGTGACCACGGTGGGGACGGGCCGCAAATGGCCCGCCGGTGCGGCCCGTCCCCTGGCTCTCGCGGTGCTGCTGGCGTTGCCCGCCTTCGCGCAGGACGATGCCGCGACGAAGGAGGCCGCCCAGGCCTGCTTCGCGTGCCACGGCCCCGAAGGCAACTCGACCAATCCGGCGTACCCGGTCCTCGCCGGCCAGAACTGGCGGTATATCTACATCGAGCTGCGCGATTTCAAGGAAGGGCGGCGCAAGGACCCGCAGATGTCGCCCATGGCCGCGAACCTCACGCGCGACCAGATGATCGCGCTCGGCAACTACTTCGCCGCGCAGAAGCAGAAGCCGATCGGCTTCAAGGCCGATGCGGCGAAGGTCGCCGCGGGCCGGAAGATCAGCGACACCGTGCTCTGTCCCATGTGCCACCAGGGCGACTTCGTGGGGCAGAACGAGATCCCGCGCGTGGCCGGCCAGTGGCCGCCCTACGTGAAGAAGCAGCTCGAGGATTTTCGTGCGAAGCGGCGCACCAACGACGCCGGCAACATGACGAGTGTGGCCGCCGGCCTGAGCGACGACGACATCGAGAACCTGTCGCAATACATCGCCAACCTGTACTGAGCGCGCCGCGGGAGCTCAGCAGGGTGTCATCGGCGAGGCGGCCAGGTCCGAGCCGTAGGGCCAGGGATCGCGCATCCAGCGCCCGTCCGCCCGCCATGCCGTGATGTCATCGGCGCCATCGATCACGATCGGGCCGGAGGGCGTCTGCTTCAAGGCATAGGTGACGCAGGCATCGCTCACCGTGGCCACCGTCGCGCCTCGCCGGTGCAGGGCCGGAAGATAGAGCCCGGCGATGCGGTAGGCCACCGAGTGCCGATGCGCGCCGAACTCGAACGAGTTCGCGAACAACGCGATGGTGAGCTGCTGCCGCGGATAGCGCAGGACGTAGTTCTTCGAGCCGCGCCACGAGCCGCCATGGCTCCAACGCTCGAGGCCATTCGAGCGGGCGATGATCCAGCCCGCGGCATAGGAAGGGGCATGCGCATCGCCCTTGCCGCCCGCGAGGCTTTCGATCTCGCGCTCGTAGCGCGCGAGGAAGCCGCGATCCAGCGCCGCATACCACTTCGCCATGTCGGCGGCGGTCGTGACGATGGCGCCGCCTCCCGGCGGCTGCTCGCCGATGGGAGCCTCGAAGGGTTCGCCGGCGCGATAGGTGCGAGCAAGACCCGTGGCGGGGTGATTCGCATCGGCCATGTACGTGTGGCTCATGCCCGCGCGATCGAGCAACTCGGTACGCACGAAATCCCCGAAACGGCGCTGCGAGACCCGCTCCACCACTGCCGCGAGCAACGCGTAACCGGCGTTGTTGTACCGGTATGGCGCGTCCTGCGGAACGCCCGACAGGTCCGCCGCCGCGAATGCGCGCACGACGCGGTCCAGCGTCACGACGCCGCGCATCTCCTGCGTGAGGTCCGGCAGGCCCGACTCGTGCCGCAGCAGCTTTCGCAGCGTCACGCCGGCTGCATGGATCTCCGGCAGGTATTTTTCGAGCGCATCGTCGTAGCCGAGCGATCCGCGCCGCTCGAGCACGATCACGGCCGCGCCGGTGAGCTGCTTGGTGAGCGAATCGAGCGGAACGGGCGTCTCGGCAGACAGGGCAACTCCCGCCGCAACGTCCGCCATGCCGTAGCCCTTCGCGAACGCCACCTTGCCGTGGTCCACGACGATGGCGACGAGGCCGGGCACGTTGCCGGACCATGGGGCGAGGATCGCGTCGACCGCGGCCTCGTGCGGCGGGCCGGCCACCGCGCGCGAGCACTGCAACACCAGGGCAAGGGCAACCCACCCGCGCCTCACGGAAAAAGCGCGCGCGCCGCGTGCTACAGGACCTTCTTCTTCCACAGCTCCCACGGCCGCTCGATCGTGCCCCGGTTGGATTTCGTCGCGTTCGCCCCTTCGGCGTCCGAGAGGAAGGTGAGCGGCCCCTCGAGGCGCTGGGCGTTCAGCTGCAGCCGCGCGTTCATCTCGGTATAGATCGCCCGGAACACGGCTTCCGGGATGCTGTCCCCGACCACCGTCATCCCGTGGCCGCGCATCAGCACGCAGTTGCAGGGCCCCAGCGATCGCGCCAGCGCTTCACCCAGCGGCCGGTCGCGGATGAGCAGGTCGTTGTCCTCGCGCACTTCGCGGATGTCGAAGACGGGCGCGCCGCTCCACAGGAACGACGCCATGTGATAGACCGGCCGCAGCGCCGTCCTGCTGATGCCGAACGGGATCACCGAGTCCGAATGACTATGGACGATTGCCATCACGTCGGCGCGCGAGCGATAGATCTCGCCGTGGAGGAAGCGCTCGAGGTAGGGCTTGCGCGCGTCGCCCAGGGGCTCGCTGCCGGCGCCGTATTCCTGGACGTCGTCCGCGGTCACGAGCTGCGGCGCGAGCGAGCGCGACATGTAGAAGCGGCTCGCGTCCGAGGGGCTGCGCACGCTCACGTGGCCATACGCGTCGAGCACGCCCTGCATCGCGAGGATGCGGTTGGCGGCGACGAGGTCTTCGAGCAGGGCGGAATCGGGCCGGGCGTGCATGGCTGCGCAGTCTACCGGAGACGGAATCGTGCGATCATCCGCGCATGGCGGGCGACATCGAACGTGAGCTGCAGGCGCTCGAGGAGCAGCTCCTCGATCCCGACGTGCGCCGTTCCACCGAGCGCGTCTCGGCGCTGCTCGCCGAGGACTTCGTCGAGTTCTCGAGCGCGGGCGTGGCATACGATCGCGCGCGCATCCTCGAGGTGCTGCAGGACGAGGCCATGCTCGAGGATCCGGTGCTGCGCTCGATCGTGCACTTCCAGGTGGTGGCCCTCGGCACCGACGTGGTCCTCACGCGCTATCGCCTCGTGCGGCGGCGCTCGCCGGGGGAATCGACCAGCCAGTCGCTGCGCAGCTCCGTCTGGCGCCGCACGGCCGGGCGCTGGCAGATGATCTTCCACCAGGGGACGTTCGTGTCCTCGCCGTCGTGAGGAGGGTTGCATGATCGTCACGGTATTCCGCGCGCGGCTGCGACCCGAGAGTGCGGAGCAGTATTTCGAGTGGGCCGGGCGCATGAGCGCGCTCGCGAAGACCATGCAGGGATACGTCTCGCACAAGTCGTTCACGGCGGAGGATGGCGAGCGCGTCACCATCGTCGAGTTCCGCGATGCCGAATCGCAGCGCCGCTGGTCCACGCAGATGGACCATGTCGATGCGAAGAAGAAAGGCCGCGCCGATTTCTACGTCGAGTACAAGCTGCAGATCTGCGAGCTGATGCGCGAGAGCGTGTACAAGGCGTCCGAGCGCGAGGGCGAAGGCAACGCCACCGATGCCGCCGGCAACGCGGCTCGGGCCCCGGGCGAAGATTAGCCCGCGTCTTCCGGAAGCAGCGCCGGGCAGAAGCGCACGAAAGCGCCATCCCGCACCAGCGGCGTGACGGCCGCGATGTCCAGCGCCAGGTAGCGGTCGCCCTCGAGATGGGGCGCCACGGCGCGGACCATGCGGTGCGCCTCCTCGAGCGGCTGCGAGGTCTCGCGCGGCCGGCGGAAATCGATGCCCTGGGCGGCGGCGAGCAGCTCGATCGCGACGATTCCCGCGGTGTTTTCGGCCATGTCGCCCAGGCGGCGCGCGGCGAAGGTCGCCATGGAGACGTGGTCCTCCTGGTTGGCCGAGGTGGGCAGCGAGTCCACGCTCGCCGGATGCGCGAGCGACTTGTTCTCCGAGGCGAGCGCCGCCGCGGTCACGTGCGCGATCATGAAGCCCGAGTTGAGCCCGCTCGCCGCGGTGAGGAAAGGCGGCAGCCCCGAGATCGAGGCATCGATCAGCAACGCGATGCGGCGCTCGGCGAGCGCGCCGATCTCCGCGATCGCGAGCGCGAGCTGGTCGGCGGCGAAGGCGACGGGCTCCGCGTGGAAGTTGCCCCCGGAGAGCGATTCGCCGGTGGCGGGAAAGACGAGCGGATTGTCGGTGACGCCGTTTGCCTCGGTGGCGAGGGTGAGCGCCGCCGCATTCATGAGGTCGAGGCAGGCACCCATCACCTGCGGCTGGCAGCGCAGGCTGTACGGATCCTGCACCTTGTCGTCGCCGGTGATGTGGGAGGCGCGGATGGCGCTTCCGCGCAGCAGCCGCCGGTAGGTCGCCGCGCATTCGATCTGCCCCAGGTGGCCGCGCAACTCGTGGATGCGCTCGTCGAACGGCGTGTCGCTGCCCATGGCCGCGTCCACGGACATGGCGCCCGCCACCATCGCCGCGGCGAACACGTGCCCCGCGGCGAAGAGGCCGTCGAGCGCGAGCGCGGTGGAGACCTGCGTGCCGTTGAGGAGCGCGAGGCCTTCCTTGGGGGCCAGCGCCAGCGGCTCGCGCCCGGCGAGCGCGAGGCCTTCGCGCGCGGGAATGATGCGTCCCGCATGGCGCGTATCTCCCAGTCCCATGAGCGTGGCGGACATGTGCGCGAGGGGTGCCAGGTCGCCCGAGGCTCCGACCGATCCCTTCGACGGAATGCACGGGTAGACCTGCGCCTCGAGGAGGGCACAGAGGGCGTCCACCACCTGCGGCCGCACGCCGGAGAACCCGCGCGCGAGGCTCGCGACCTTCAGCAGCAGGACGAGGCGCACGACGCGGTCTTCCAGGAGCGGCCCCACGCCCACGCTGTGCGAGAGGATCAGGTTGCGCTGCAGGAGCTCGAGCTGGTCCGGCGCGATGTGGGTCTGCGCGAGCTTGCCGAAGCCGGTGTTGATGCCGTACACCGCGCGGCCTTCCTCCACGATTCGCGCGACCGTCCGCGCGCCTTCCGCGAGGCGCTCGCGCGTATCCGCGTCGATTTCGAGGCGTTCGTCCGAGAGCGCGAACGCGTGCAGCTCGGCGAGCGTGAGGCGGCCGGGTGCGAGCAGCATGGCCGCCTCCTAGTAGACCGCGCGGCCTCCGGAGAGGTCGAACACCGCGCCCGTGGAGAACGAGCATTCCTCGGTGCAGAGCCAGGCGACCATGGCGGCGACCTCCTCCACCTGGCCGAACCTCGCCATGGGAATCTTCGACAGCATGAAATCGATGTGCTGCTGCGTCATCTGCTCGAAGATGGCCGTCCTCACCGCCGCCGGCGTCACGCAGTTCACGCGGATGCCGGTCTTCGCGAGCTCCTTGCCGAGCGACTTGGTGATCGAGATGACGCCGGCCTTGGAAGCGCTGTAGGCGACCGCGTTCGGGTTGCCTTCCTTGCCGGCGATGGAGGCGATGTTCACGATGCGGCCGTAATCGTTCTGCCGCATGTGCGGCACCACGTGCTTGTTGCAGAGGAAGACGCCGGTGAGGTTCACGTCGATGACCTGGCGCCACGCCTCGACCGGGTAATCCCAGGTCGACGTGTTCGGGCCCGAGATGCCCGCGCTGCAGACGAGGATGTCGATGCGCGATGCCTTTTGGAGCGTCGAGGCCACGGCGCGGTGCACGTCCTCGTGCCTGCTCACGTCCACGGTCTCGACGTGCGGGTTGCCGGTGATGTGCTGCGCCGCCTCCGCGAGCGCCCGCGCGTCCCGGTCCCACAGCGTGACCGTGGCGCCGGAGTGCGCGAGGCGCTGGGCGACGGCGAGCCCGATGCCCGCCGCGCCGCCGGTGACGACCGCGCTGCGGCCTTCGAGGTCGAGTTTGTTCACGCTTTCGCTCCTTTTTTTGCCCGTTTCCAGCATATCGCAAGCGCGGGCGCCCCCTGCTTCCACTGGCACCACCTCCACGGGTACCACCGGCACGGCATCCTTGACCACGCACCGCAGCAAACCGTAACCTCCGCCGACTGGGGAGATCGTCATGGCCGGCAAGAGACGCCGCAGCGCCGAGTGGTTCGCGCGCGAAGGCAAGATGGGGTTCATCTACCGCGGCTGGGTGCGCAACCGCGGCGTGCCCGGCGACCAGTTCGACGGCCGTCCGGTCATCGGCATCTGTAACACCTACTCCGAGCTCACGCCCTGCAA
>Ga0207656_10000371_pt1 | contig 15026 bp, 27 predicted proteins | sample KBSCornC12_FD_184297 | JGI IMG/M metagenome (GOLD analysis project Ga0207656, IMG submission 184297) | Corn rhizosphere microbial communities from Kellogg Biological Station, Michigan, USA - KBS Corn C1-2 (SPAdes) (version 2) | ecosystem: Host-associated > Plants > Roots > Rhizosphere > Soil ...
GCAACCGCTGCCAGCATGACTGCAAGTGCAATCACTGCATTAATCAATGCAATCAATAACAGTAGTGATGCTGAAGTGACAGCAGCCGGCGCAAACCCTGGCAGTATCAATTTGAGTGCATTGCGGCCGCCGGCATCAAGTGTATATAACGGATAATAGTAAACTTTTAAAAATACAACAATGGCAAAATCAACCAAACCAAAAGAACCAAAGCCGGCAGCGCCTGCAGGGTATGAGCACGAAAGTGGTGCAGAACCTGTAGAAGAAGCACCAGCTGGTTACGAATCGTAATTAACCGCCGGCTGCAATTGCAGAACAGCGATCCTTTTATTTAAAATTCAAAATTCCTATCAAATGGCTAAGAAGAAAAAACACCACAGGCGCAAAAAAGTTAGCGGCATTGGTGCAATGCTCAATCCCAAAAGCCCGATCGTTATGGTTGCTGCACTTGCTGCCGGTTACTTTATGGGCGACACTATCAACAATTTTGCAGATACGCTGATACCTGACAGCTTAACCACTGCAACACCAGCAACGGCAACAACACCAGCGAAGGCAGCAACACTATCAGCAGACACTGCAGATAAAATTTTAATGGTTGCTGAAGGCGGTATCGGTGCATTGTTACTGTTAAAGGGCAAACCTCACATTGTGAAAACGTTGGCCGGCGGCGTCCTGGCTGGTGCAGGTTTACAACGTGCATTGATTTCATTCAACATTGTGAAAAAGGTTTCAGGTTACCAGCATGTACCTGTTTTAAGTGGTTACCAGAAAGTACCTGTGCTTGGTGGCACGCCTGCACAGCTGCAGGGCGTTCCTGCACAGCTGCAGGGTTACCGCGTGAATGGATATAAACCAAACGGCAGCGGCGTTGGTGTGTTGGGTTCATTGTATACGAATGCAACGGCGAATGACAACGGCAGCGGCAGCGGCATACAGAATGCCGGCAGTGCTTACCTGTCTTAATAAAACTGTCATTGAGCCAATTGCTAAAAAAATCCCCATGCATTGCCGTTAGGCAGTGCATGGTATAATGAAGTAACCATCTTAAAATTCCAATATCATGAACAACACAAACAACGTGTCTGCGCGCATGTCCTTCGACATTGCAAAGAACGTACTTTACAAAGCCTGGATCGAATCGTTCAGCGGCGATCAGCGTGCCTGCCAAAACTGGGTAGACGGCCGCAAGCTTTCGCAGTCTGAAATTCGCTGTGAAGTGAAGCTGAACACAACAAACACAAATTTTGCGTTTGGTGTAACTGTACAGCAGCCCAACAGCTCTGCAGTTGTTTTCCCCTCTGAGAAGCGTCTAAACATGCAGGATTCATTGATCGTTGCAGAATACGGCATTTTTGTTGGCGTAGCTGCAAGCGATACAGATGCCAATTTTGGTTTGAAGACTTACGGTAACCCGAATGTTTTCACCACTGCCGGCAGCTTTGGAGCACTCGACGGCCAGTTCTACGGATCGGGCGGTTTCCAAATGACTGTGAACAATGATACAATTATTCCTTACCGTGGTTTGTTCAATCACTATTACCGTCCGCAAACACAGCAGATTGCTGCAATTGCCGTTGGTGCAGTGGGCGATCAGCTGCGCGGTGCAGAAGATGCAATGATCACACAGGAACCAAATTTATTGCTGATAGGTAGCAAAAATTACGTGCCTCAAATCGTGTTACCGGCTGCACTTGCTGCAGTTACGGCGGGCACCAGGGCAGTATTGATTTTCCGCGGTGTGCTTGCTCAAAACAGCACTGTTATAAACTAACAGTAAAAAGCAACCGATTATTTTCTAACATGAAAAACCAGGGTAACCGGCATTTGCCCGGCCCCTGGGTTTTTCCCAATATCCTACAACATGGATCGTGTTTTATTAATACAGGAAGAACCACGCGACGCCTCCGAATTGGTAGAGGTGCCAGTAACAGCTTCAGGACTTGGCCGCGTAAATTTTCCCGATAACCAGCAGCTGCGATCGCTGACAACGCAATCAGTAAGAATTAATGGAATGCGTTTAATCACTTCGACCGTTGCAACATTCGGCCCGCTGTTAAACCTGCGCAATGCACCTTTAACGGAACTGGTGAAATGTTACCTGGTGCTATATGTGTACGGCTGGGAAAAGGCACATTACATTCCCTTGCTTGTGCTCAATGATATGGCAACCCCGACCGTTGCAGCGCCTTCAAAGTTTGCAGCTACTAAGTTTAGCAATTACAAAAATGTGGATTGGTCAAAATCATACATTGTTTTTGCTGCACCTGGTGGATCGGACGTTAGCGGTGGCAACTACGAATTTTTGTTTGATGTTGAATACACCAAATTAGATGCAAGCGGATCGGATATTTTAGGGCCGTCTTAATTGACAGCCCTTTACTTTTTTAATTTTTTTTTATGGCAGGAAGTAGCGTGCAATTTTTCGGCAAAGAGAATGTGCTGAAAGCATACAATACCAGAGGCATTGATGCATGGGGTTTGTTTGACAGAAAGCAGTTTATTCATGCCGGCAGCGGTTCAATTGAATTAGAAACGTTCCTGGATATGCTTACACCAGGCGGATCGAACTCAATTTATACATTGAAGGTGTACCGCGACATTGATGATGCCGATGATATAACGGATAAGACCGAATGCAACGGCAGTTTCAATTTTAAATTGTTTGCAGTTAACCAGGTTGCACCTGGTGCAGTAATGGCCGGCCCTGGACAGTCAACCGATCCAATACTGGCAAAGCTGCAGGGAGTCATTAACCAGGAAGTAAGCAACGCAATTGAAAAAAAGTTAAGTGGTGACCGTGATGAAGAAGATGAGCAGGAAAACTGGAATAGTGTAATAATGGGTTATGTCCGCGAACCTGAAAAGCTGGTGCAGGTGATACACGCGATCGGTTCATACTTTAAACCAGGTGCGGCCCCGTCTTATCCTTCGGCGGTGCTGGCTGGTGCAAATAAACCGGTGCAACGTGTTGGTGCAGCTGAACAGGATAGCGCAGATGAAAAATTGCAGCGCCTGGCTTCTGTACTCGATCGCCTGGAAAGGGCTGATCCGGAAATTTTGGATCACCTGGAGCAGCTGGCAGACCTGGCAGAAAAGCAACCGGCAAAATACAAACTGGCTTTAAGTTTCTTATAAACGTGTGCAATGATTAAAAAGCTATACGCAGTCGATGAAAACCTGCAGCCAGTGCCTGGTGCATCCTTTGCATTTGCAAAAGCCGGTGTAAACCTGGAAACATACGAAGGCGGTGCAGGTGGCGTATTGTCATTAGATACCGATTGGCATCCCGAATTATTTACAAGCGGTGTGCATGTAACGGTAACTGCACCAGGTTATGAAGCGGCCGGTGTGGACACTGATATTATCCCTGATGGCTGGCAATTCATAATGCCGAAAACACAAAGTTTGCTGCCGGTGTTGGGGTTGGGTGCAATCATTGCAATTGGTGGAGCGGCACTCTACAAAAAATCGAATAAGAAAAAAGTTTCAGGTTTCGATTTTAAAAAAGATGCGTTGCCTTACGTGTTGCCGGCAGGTATCATTATTGCCGGCCTGGTTGTTTATAACAAAATATTCGGCAGCAGTGCGCAGGATGAACAGCGTGACGCTGCTTTAGAAACTGATATTGCAGCTGCCGGCACTCCAACTATGAGTGCCTCGGAAATATCTGCAGCTGCCAACGCAATTAAAGAAGATTTGGGCTATTCCTGGGTATCGAATGATTTTGATGACGCGGCCCGGCAATTATCTAAACCGCGTAACACTGCAGATGTGTTGCGCCTGGTGCAAGCCTACGGCAAACACATTATTACAACTTTTGGCATTCCCCGCGGTTCGTTCACATTGGAAGAAACGGTAAGCAGTCAATTGCCTGCAGACTATATAAGAATTGTAAACCAGTATTACCAGGCACAGGGAATAAACTTTCAATTTTAAATTTTATGAAATCTATTCAAGCAGTAGACTATAAGGGCAATGATGGCCGGGTGCAGGTTGGAAGGGTTTACAACATGACAGTAAACACTTATACAACGGCCGGCCCTATCAATTTGCAGACAAACTGTTTTTCTTTTCAGTTTACAAATATTGGTGACGTGAAGGCATGGGTAAATGACATGGTTATTAATCCATCCGCAACACCAACAACGGCACTTGGTGACAGCCGGGCCGTGTCAGCGCACCAGCTGGACATTTATAAAGGAAATATTTCTTTAAGGTTCGATCCAAATACTGCCGGCATTGCACCTGCAGTTGAAATTGTGCAATTGTTTTACGCAGAAGCATATTAACACTAACAATAAAATTTTCTCTATATGGGTTTAGCAACTGGCTTTGGTGTATCTCAAAAAAATGATCCTACGGTAATACCGCCACCAGGGCCGCCATTCGCTGCAACGTCTGCAAATGATGGGTTATCGGTTGACAGCGGCAGCGGTAAAATTGTTCTTGGCCAGGTTTCCGGAGACATTACCGATCCTGCAGCTTTAATTGATGATCGCGAAATACCATTAGACGGGCACCTGCTGTTAATTACAGATAGCTTTCAAGATGTACAATTCAGAACGGGCGCCGTTGATCTAAATGATTTTTCTACAAGTTTGAAATTGACACTGCAGGCAGATCAGCTGGTGTTTGATAATACCGGGCTATCAGAACCGTTTGCAATTATCCGGGATGATACCAACGCATTAGGGAAAATTACTGCAGGTGCATTGGACTTGTTCACCTTCGATTTAGCATTTGGAGAAATAAGAGCCTTGCAAAATTTTTTCAACGGTGTTAATGGTGCTGCAGTCATTAAAACTGATTTGGTTGCATTGGTGTTTCAGGCAGGGGACACCGATCATTTTAATAACCATACAGAAATTTACCTGGATGACAGTATATCGCAAATACTGCTGAACTCATTTGCTGACATCAAACTTGGTGATATATCTTCTGTCATTACAGGAACGCAGATAAAGATCGATGTGGTTAACAGCACTGTAAACATTACCGGTGAAATTAACGGGACGAAAGATATTGAGATGTTGCACCTGGATGCGTCAAACAGTTTGTATGCAATTGGTGACATTCAAATTTTCAATAACGGAACGCTAATACAGATAGATGACGCGGCCGGAACGATTGGTTTCAATCGTTCCGGGCTGGCACCAATTATTGAAATTAACGGCGTGCCTGCTTTTTCAGGTACCGTTTCGCCTGTTAATTCAATAACAGTAATGAGCGGGATCGTAATGGCAGTATCTTAAAAATTTTTTATGAAACAAAGTACAGTGCTGCTTCTCGCAGCTGCAGCGGTTGCCGGATTTTATTTTTACAGGCGAAGCAATCCAATAACGGTAATAACGCAACCTGGTGTTTATACAATGCCAGATGGCACAGTAGTTAATACAAAGCCTGGTGACTATTTCGACGAAAAAGGCATGTTGCATGTCGTTTAACCAGGTGTAACAAAAAAAAGTATATGACAAAACAATTTGTAGTTGCAAGAATAAACGATGAAGGGGTTAAATTTTATTATCAGTATAGCGAATTTGATGCAGCAACGGTGTATGAAGCTGATAAGTTTGACAGCGCCGATGCTATTGCATTGCTCGACGGCATCGCACCCGATGGATGCATTTATAGCATTGATGAAGTTTACACAAACAATATTTCGCCGGAATAACCATGCATAACCGAAAACAGTAAAAAATTATTTTTTCGGGAATTTTTGGAATCGGTCAAAATGCAATACTGGTGCGGATTTGGTGAAAATCGTACCTGGTGAAAGATCTTCTGCGGCCGGCCAGCTCGGGAAGATCCCGCGACCGTTAGTAAAAAACGTCATCATTGAGCCAATTTGCTCAAAAAATCCATACGAAAATGAACAAAGAAAAAGCAATTGAAACATTAACCAGGTTACACAACCATGCAGTGCAGAAAGGCTTATATGCTGACGCTGCAAATGTTCTGCTGGTAACAGCTGCAATTAATTACCTGTCTCAGCTGCAGGAAACTAAACCGGCAAAAAGTGAAAGCCAGGGATAAATATATTTTGGCTGCAGTCGCTGCACTTGTGCTGCTGCCTCTCATTGTCTCACAATCTGAACCTATGACAGCTGCACAGCTTATTGCATCATTTGAAGGCTTCCGGGCTCATCCTTATTGGGATGTTAACCGCTATTCCTGGGGATATGGTACACCTGCACCAGGTGCAACCGGTACAATCACAAAAGAACAAGCATTGGCAGAACTGCAGCAGCATTCAGCGGCCGATCTGCAGTATCTGCAACCATTGATAACACGGCCGCTGAATGCAAACCAGTGGGCCGCGTTGCTGTCATTCGCATACAATGAAGGGTCGGGCAATGCAGATAACCTGGTAAACAATATCAATGCCGGCGACGATCAGGCCCTGGCTGATCAGTGGCGACTATACAACAAAGCCAGAGACGCGGCCGGCAACCTGGTTTACAGCCAAACCCTGGCAGACCGACGCGAAAAAGAACTGCAAACCTGGTTTGCATAAACCCTGTACGTTTTCGTAAAAGCATCCCTGCCGGCAGTCAACGGCCGGCCCTGATGGATTCGGGGGGGATGCTGAATCCCCCGCGGTTTTCACCGTGGGGTTTCTACGTGGTAAAATATCTATTGCGGGGTTACAGTAATTTTTGCACCTTTACCCTGTCACCGAAAACGTACAACAATGCTAAAAAGAAAATCCACCAAGCCGGCCCCTGTGTGCCTGGCACAAATCGCCAAAGACTTCAATTTCCATTCCATCGAAGCAAAACATTATTCCCTCTTATTTAACCAGGCTGCCGGCCCCGATTTGTTGGAAACAACACCGTGGCAAGAGTTCTGTCAGTATATGGCCGAATATCACCAGGTTCAGGCCCTGGAATTATCTGCAGTCATGAGCAAACTTGAACAAGCGGCGTAAAATGCCACCAGGTGCAACCTGGTGGCCGTTTTTTTTGGCCCTGTCTCCGGACGGGGTAAACCGCATTTTATAAACCAGGCCCGTAAAACGGCTTAAAATCCCTCACAATGACAATTTTTCAAAAAGGAGATGAAGTAATTCGCAAAGGATCGACAACCGATTACACAACCGGCCGCCGCGGTATTATCATTGAAACGATCCCGGCGATCGGAAAATTTGCACCGCGTTATCGTGTACATTGGTTAAAGGATAGCAGCGGCGGCACAATAAATGTTCGCACCTGGTGCATGAGTAATTCACTTCAAAAAACAAATCATGAGCAACGACACTAACAAAAAACACTTTCTATTGCTTGAGATTGAGCAAGTAGATGCAGTTATCGTTAACACTTACATTGTAAAGCTAATGACCGGCGGCGATCCTGAAACCATTGTAGAGGCAATTGCAATGGCTATTGTTGGCAGTTCACGTTTCCGGGAAATAGTAAACAAAGCCGGTTCGATGGCAAATAAGATTCGCCGCGGTGAAATGGCTGCACCTGGAAAGTTTAATATCAGTGATAACTAAAATTCCAAAATAAAATGACAGTACAAATGTTAATTGAAAACCTGCAGGCATTGCCCAACAAAGAACTTTCTGTAATGGTGTACAATGAAAGCACAGCGAAGCTTGAACACGTTGTACTGGCAGAATATGAAGACACAAGCGAAATGCCAAGCCGTCTTTATATCCGGCCGCAATTCGTTGTAAGACTGTTCACCGATGAATTTGATAAATAAAAACCCCAAACATGCAAACATTACCGATTGACTTAAAAAATGAACTGGATCGATTGATGGCTATCAGCAAAGCATCTTTATCAATGCTCGTTTCCCGGCTCGATCTTGCTGATGCTGAAACGGATTTGATAAACCGTGCAGCAATTACCCTGGATAATCTCATAATCCTGGAAAAAAAGTTACTGGCTACGTATCAATAACAACCAGGGCCGGCCGTGCGTTATAGCTGGTATGATAACAGTCGCGCAATACATTGCATACCTGCAGACGTTGCCGCAAGATTTACCCGTCCTGGTTACTGATTGCCCCTGCAGCAAAGACAAGGTACATACCAGCTGCAGCCACTTTAGACCGGCAAAAATGCCTCACGCTTTGCGTGTAGTGGAAAGTAACCAGGTAGGCGGCCCGACATTGGAAGTGCAGGAAACGGGTTTGAAACACCAGGACGGCAAAACGCAATTTGATGCTGTACGCCTGGCATGACAATAAAAAAAGCCGTGCAACGTTGCACGGCTTTTTCATTTATTAACCTATAGGTTAATTTTTCTTACCGAATAATCCGATCACTGCTTTTAACAGGATGCCGGCAAAACTAAGCCAACGGGTTATCCTGGCTTGCTTGTTTGCTGCAGGTGTTTCAAATGTGTCTGCAGCTTCATTGGCAACATCTGTAACGGTTGCGATCACGTCTTTTACGGGTAGTGTTTCGTTTTTCATGGTACGGGTTTTTTGATTGTTATTGATGGAACAAACTTACCAGCTGCAGCACCTGGTAACGAATTTTTTCGACGGCCGGCGGGAAAGTGACGATCAGTTATGCACAATCGTGGATATTCAAAAAGGCTGGTTTGCTGGCAGGGTTTTAGATTCGCTGCATGTTTTTAAACTCTAACAGCTTTGCGGCCAGCTCTCTATATAGGCTAACCCGAATAAAAATAATAAAGCCCCCCTGTGGAAACAGGTGGGCTTTTTATGTTTTTAATCTCGTACAATATTGCTTTGCACCAGGTGTCAAAAATATGCAATTCCCCTGCCAGTCGGGCATTTCATCAAAAATTAATTGCCCGTGAATAAAGTGCTGCAGATACCACACAGCACTTATAAACGGCGGCCGCCGTCTGACATTCTCACCCCCGGATCACAAAAATGGGTTACCAGGGATGCCCCGTTAAAGGTGGCAAAATGGAAGTCAAAAGAGGAATTTGCACGCCTCACCGGCCGGGCCGATCTTCTTGATACGTTAGCACAACTATCGCAATCCGCCACCAGCAAGGATTTGCAGGCCCGCGAAATGTTCAAAAAACGGGCAAAGGCTAAGTATTTAACGAATGGTTTCCTGATGGCAATGATCGACCTGGACAGCCCCCTAAAAAAGGGATATGTCAATAGTTTGTACTGCAGCCAGGAACTGAAGCAGGACGGGGACAAAATCACAACCAAGTATTGCAAAAATCGTTGGTGCATGGTTTGCAACCGTATCAGGATTGCCAAAAATATTAACGGGTATGTACCGCAGCTGGACACCCTGACCGATCCGCAATTTTTGACATTGACAATACCGAATGTTCCCCGCGGGGACTTGCGGCCGGCACTGCGTGGCATGGTTAATGCCTGGACTGCGATCTATAAAAAGCTACACCGGCAATCACAAAAAATAAAAATAAAGCTGCGCGGAATTAGAAAACTTGAATGCACTTACAATGCAGAACAAGACACATACCACCCGCATTTTCATTTTATTGTGGAGCACAAAGCCGTTGCGGAAACAATCATGTTGCATTGGTTGAATATTTTTCCGAATGCTTCGCCGGCCGCGCAAAAAATCAGCCCTGCAAACTCTAATTCAATAAAGGAACTGTTTAAATACTTCACCAAAATTGTCACAAAGGGAAGTGTTTACATTCCGGCAATGGATCAGATTTTTCAAGCAATAAGAGGTTTCCGGGTTTATCAGCCATTTGGCATACAGGCTGTAAATGATGAACCCGACGATCTCGAAGCAATTACCCTGGAAGAAAATTTTGAAAGTTTGGCCTGGTGGCATTGGAATGGCAGGGATTGGAAGAACAAAGAAACAGGCGAACTGTTAAGCGGCTATAACGATACAACATTAGCAGACAAACTGTTTGAAAATTTGATTTCGTAGCGCAAGCTGTCTCTATTCGTGAAAAACTAACGGTAATCCTAAAACGAAATATATGTCTGCATCTTTTGGAAACGACTTACTTAATATCATTCATTGATAATAAAGGTATTTTGGCAATCGATTCTTTTGAGGCTCAAAACCCGGTCGATGCCTGTTATATGTGTCAACGCAGATATAAAGTTGAATTGATGGACATCTGCAGTGTTATTGCCGGTTACGATGTGGAAAACAGGCAAAAAAGAAAAGTCACAATTAAAATTTCATGATATGGAAAACGGACACCTAACAAACAACGATGTAAAAACAATTTTGGAGAACCATCACACAGGTCTGGTGCTGCTGATGCCTGGTAGCTCATTCAGTTGCCCTGGTAACATGAAAATTGCAAGCAGGCAAACCGTGCAATTCGGCATGAACGGTTGCCACCGTTGTATGATGTTGGCACTTCGGCAGCTGATGGAAAAGGAACCTGATTTTAAACGTGTCGTTATTGATGCACTGTCAAACAAGATACCATGAACAAAATAATTTTTCGACTTGAAAGGGAATCAGCCGACAATATTAATGTGCAATTGACAATGACAGGTAAAGAGGAAGAGGTAGCAGCAATGCTGTTTACTGCAATGCAAGCCAGTGTACAGGTACAAGAACTTATTTTGAGAACCGTTGCCGGTTACCTGGTTGTAAACAAAGTTTCTTTTGCTGAATATGAAAATAAATTCACATGAACCGTGCAATAGTTTTGGAAGCAGATAAAATCTTCGATTTGCAACAAAAGATAAATGCAGTGTTGAGTGAACTTGAAGAAACACAGTGTTACAATGTTGAAAGCGTTACAACGGCCGTTGCAGTGTGCAGCACTTCGCGCATTATTATAAAATCATTTGTTGCAACCATTTTTTATTCAGAAAAAAATTTCAATCATGTACATAGTTAAACTTTTAGCCAATACCGTCTCTGAAAATTTGGAGCGGGAAATAACATTTTACATTGAAGACATTTTAAAAGTGCATCCCGGCGCGATCCTGGATTTTCAGTACCAGGCATTGAACGGAATAAGGGAGACAATTTATTCGTGCCTGGTGACTGTCAACACTGCGCAGCTGAAAACGTCCATTATAGAAACGCATTACCAGGATAACCCAAAAAATAATCCTGGTGCATTGAATCCGGCAACGTAAAAAGTTTATCTTTGTTGCACTGGCAGGAAAAGGAAAGCGGCTCTGCAGGGATGCAACCGAATAGCGATACTGTCAGGCTCGGTGACGTTAAAAGTGCAGCAGATAAGCTGCACACTGTAAAAGAATAGAACCCGATCGATGTATTTCGATCGGGTTTTCTATTGCCCGGACAAAAAAACACCTGGTTATTTCTAACCAGGTGCAGCAAAAGGAATTTGCCTTACCCCTAAACCGGTGTGAAAAACCGCATTTTCGCAACCGTTGCCCGGCTGCGCATTGGCAACATACAATTTTTAATTTTAAAATGCAAGGGTTTTCCCGGTAATCTTTAAAATAAACTACGATGTATATATACTAACCAGCTGGCAGCTGCGTTGTAGTTGTCCAATATTCTAAAGAAAATCCATTACGTTGAAAACCGCAGACAAAGTTTTGCTGATCGGTGCAGCTGGTATAGCTGCATACGTGTTCTATTCCAAAGCAAGGGCACTCGCCGATCTGGTTATAACACCAGGGCCGATCACTGATATGGGTTTCCAGGATGCAACACCCGTTGCAACTGTTACAGTTCTCGCACAAAACACAAGCAGCACAGGTATTTTAATCAATTCATTCGCCGGCAATGTATTCAGCAATAATATTCTTGTCGGTAATGCATTCAGTTTTCAGCCTGTTCTTATTCCCGGCAACGCACAGGTGCCAGTAATTATTAATATCCAGTTTAAAGCCCTGGGCATTGTAGCTGATATTATACGTGCATTCCAACAAAATAATTTTTCGCAAGATATACAGGTGCAGGGTTTTGCAAATGTCAGTGGCTGGCAGCTGCCGGTTAATGTAGATTTCAAATTTGGCAACCCCAACAACCCTGCTTTGTAGCAATGGTTACGCGTGAAGAAATATTGCAGCTGTTACCACGGTATAACGATTCGTGGATATTGGTTAAAGAGAAACAGCATGTAAAGGATATTATCAAACTCATTTGCAAGCGGCATATTGACTTTGCAAATGATTACGATAAAATCGGCTCTTTGTTTATTGGTGAAAGTTTGGAAGCAACATGCAACAACCTGAACAGCTTTTGCAGACGGTATCTGCACTACTATGAGGAATCAGAACATGAACAAACAGTAGGCAGCCCGGCAGCCATTGTAACCCGTGGAAAAAATCCCGGTGTTGACTGTAAAAGTTATGCATTGTTCAATGCAGGGTGTTTGGATGCAATACAGCGTTTAACTGGTGACGTTATAAACTGGCATTACTGCTTTGCATCTTATGACATTGGACAGAAAACGCCATACCATGTGTTTGTTGTTGTCGATACCGATGAGAAGCAAATGTATCTCGATCCAACACCAGGTGCAGAAAATAAGCAGCCTGTTTGGATTGTAAATAAAAAAGTAGAAACAACGGGTAGTAAAAGGGTGGGTTTTGTTTTACCAGGTTTAGATAACCTGGTGCAACAAACTGATACCAGCACGGCGGGGAGTTGGGGTACGCTAATGCCGCCGCCGTCCTGGTATCCTTCACACCTTCCAAAATTTTATAATAATGGTGACGGGTTCCGATTGCGGCCGCTAAATGCCGTCCCGAAATACACGGCCAATGATGTGTTAGATACATGCTTGTATTTACAAACATTGATCGGATATAACCGGGTAGACTGGCAAAACGCACGATCGGCGGCCTGGCGATATGCAGACGGATCAGGAAGCGCAAAAATGTGGGTGCAAAGTGCTTTCATGAAAGACAGCAACGGTGACGGCAGCGGAAATTTTGCGGACATATCCAGTAATGGGCAAAGCATTGACGGGGTTTTTTATTCCGAATTGCAGGCCCGTTATATATCGAATGAATCGAAGGCCCGGCCCTGGCTATCCTCAATGCAGGCAAAGGGCGGCGGCATTGATTTATTAACGATACCGATGGGTAATGATGCAGAAATTCCGCGGCCGTCCTGGTATGCCAGCTACTTGCCTTCATTGTTTGTTGCACCTGGTAACATGGGTCAATACCCTGCAGGGTTCATGACAACAAAGCCAATGATCCGCAACGGTAGAAGCAGCGGCTGGACTTCTTACGAAATAACACCTGCAGACGTTGCAAGCCTGATGCTGTATGCACAACCGGTTATTGCAATTGGCCCTACGCCTTATCCTTTGAATTGGTATTTGAATGATACGGTAAACGGTGCAACTGCGACCAGGTTTAAAATTAGTCTGGCATTTGAAAACGGGTTTTCAGATACACAGCTGCAGACTTACGGCATTAGTGGTGATATGATGAAGTTGCCGCAATTGGATGCTGATCCTTATGCAAGCGGCTTTACTCATGCACTGCAATCAGTGGTTTCATTTGCAGTTAATTTTTTTGCCGGCAAAATACCAGGCGGCACCAGTTTAACAAAAGCAGCAAACACCCTGGCAGCTGCCGGCGGTTCAGCGATAAACGGCGGCGAAGTTTCGCCGGCCGGGACTTTTTCAGCGGCGGTTTTCCAGGCTGCAGACTTGATAGCAGCGGGACTGCAACAAGATTTGGCAGATAAAGAGCAGCAGAAAAAATATCTGTTAGCGTTCCTGGCTGCAGCTGCTGCACTTGGTTGGTATTATAGGAAAGATTTAAAAAAGGCATTTGCATGAACACAATAAACACCGATTTAATAAACCAGGGCGCGGCTGTGAAGGGAGCACCAGGTACAAACGCGGCGGCATTAATACTGCAGGCTGAATCTGTACCGCTCACAATGCCTGATACAGCATTGGTGACACCAATAGTGCCAATAACGGAAACGGCTTCGCCGGTGCAGACATTGCCCAACGTGTTGCCAATACAGGAAAAGCCATCTAATGCAGGGCCGGTTATCCTGGCTGCAGCTGGCTTGGGTGCAATATGGTTGCTGACTGATGGAAAACAAAAAACCATGAGCGGCCCAAAGAATAAAGAAAGAAAGAAAAAAAGCTCGATGCTGCCGGTTTTATTGATAGGCGGTGCAGCTGCAGCGTACCTGTATTTTAAAAACAGTTCAACACCTGCAGACGGTACAGCCCCAACAACACCAGCGGCAACGAATGATAATACAACACCTGCACAAACCGGATTTGTGTTTACACCGATACAGGTGCCAACAACTGATGCAGCGATACACAATGCATTGTATAATTATTCTGTCCCCTGGCGTTACGCGGTCGATCGCATGACACCCGACGAACGGAAAACACTTTATCTGTATGTGTACGGCTACATTGAAAGGCATATACACCTATACAATTTCCCTGGTGTGTTTCCTGATGGCATTTACGATCCGGCATTGTATGCAGCAGTTCTGGCAGTATCAAACAAATGGAATTTGCAATTACTCTATTAAAAATCGTTACCGATGAACAATGCACTAAAGAAAATCAATGCAAGGGCAAAAGCCTTGAAAAAAAAGCACCCTGGCAAAAAATACAAAACGTTGCAGAAGCAAGCCGGCGCGGAATACAGGGCCGGCAAACTGAAAGCACGTAAGAAACGCAAACCGGCTGCAAAAAAAGTTGCACGTAAAAAAACTGTAACAAGGAAAGTTACACGCAGGAAGGTTACACGCAGGAAACTTGCAAAAGTTGTTTCGTTGGGTTCGATAGTAAAACGGCGCAAAAAATTGAAGCCGCGCAAAGTGAAGGTTAGATCATATAAGGCTACCCGTTATAAGGTTTCAGGAATGAAAGACGTTTTGCCATTGGTAGCAATTGGCGGCCTGGCACTGCTTGCATATAAAATGTTATCACCTTCCACACCTTCAGTGCCGCAACAATATTTAAACCAGCTGCAGTATTCGCAGAATTCGACCAGGAATACAGCGGCAACAAATATTCTTGCTTATGCAACCGCTGCCAGCATGACTGCAAGTGCAATCACTGCATTAATCAATGCAATCAATAACAGTAGTGATGCTGAAGTGACAGCAGCCGGCGCAAACCCTGGCAGTATCAATTTGAGTGCATTGCGGC
>Ga0207656_10000372_pt1 | contig 15020 bp, 17 predicted proteins | sample KBSCornC12_FD_184297 | JGI IMG/M metagenome (GOLD analysis project Ga0207656, IMG submission 184297) | Corn rhizosphere microbial communities from Kellogg Biological Station, Michigan, USA - KBS Corn C1-2 (SPAdes) (version 2) | ecosystem: Host-associated > Plants > Roots > Rhizosphere > Soil ...
TTCGCGTACTGGGCAAAGGTGGTCCAGACCTTCTGCCCGGTGACGACCCATTCGTCGCCGTCCTTGACCGCACGCGTCTTCAGCGACGCCAGGTCAGAACCGGACTCGGGCTCGGAGAAGCCCTGGCACCAGATCTCCTCGCCGGTCAGGATCGGCTCCAGGTAGCGGGCCTTTTGCTCGTCGGTGCCGTGGGCGATCACCACCGGCCCGCCCATCGCCAGTCCCAGCACGTTGGCCGGCGCTGGCGCTTCCTGGCGGGTCGCCTCGGCAGCGAAGATCGCCTGCTCGATCATCGTCGCGCCACGGCCGCCGAACTCCTTCGGCCAAGAGATCCCGGCCCACCCCGCCTCGTGCAGCTTCAGCTGCCAGCCGCGGCGAAAGTCCATCACCTCGTCCAGCCCTGCCTCGGGCTCAGGTCCCGGATGGTTCTCCTGCAGCCAGGAGCGAACCTCGTCGCGGAACTCCTCCTCCGATGGCGACAGCGTCAGATCCATCGCGCGCAGCATATAGGGGTCGGCTGGCCGGCTGGCCAGGAGCCAATCATGCCTGCCCGCAGTCCCAGATGCCGTAGGCGGCGGTGAGTTCCATCGTCTTCGTAAAGGGAATCGGATGGGCCTGCGTCGGCGCCGCCAGCCATTCCGGATGAGCCCTGCTGACGCGGATGCCTTCTTCCATCGACTTCAGGATCTGTTCGATCTTTGCCTGCTCGCCTTCGGGGGCGGGGAGAGCCCTCAAAGCGTCGATCTTGCGTTCGACGAAGGGCATGACGAAAACGGTGTTGAGCTCTTCCAGTTCGTGCTGTCCCGGTTCGCCGACATTCATGCCGTGGGCGCGCTCGAACACGTAATGCTGCCGTTGCTGCTGATGGCCAAGCCGCTTGCAGAGGGCGAATGCCTTGTGGACCCACTGCTCTTTCGTGATCGTCGTCGTCGAGACGGATTGCGAGTCGCCACCGCCACAACCGGCGATGGTCAGCAGCCCGAAGAGAATGGTGAGCGCAACCGCTCGTCTCGCCCGTCGCACCTTCCTCGCCCCTTAGGCCTGACCGCACAAAGGGGTCCCCAAAGCCACCGAGAGGTAGCGCGCCCTCATGAACGGTTCCTTCGAAATCGATCCGGTCACCCAACTCGGGTTCTTTTCGCTGAACTCGATCCCGTGTTCGAGCGCTTCATAGAAAGCCTCGAGCTTGGCTTCCTGACTCTGCGACGGGCGCAGTTCACGTTTGAGGTCGTGGATGTTGTCGCGGACGATCGGCAGGATCACCACGGTGAGCTCCTTTTCGAGCTGTGCGTCGCTTGCCTTTTCGCGCGCCGGGCCATATGGCCAGCCGTGCCCTTTGTCGAACTTTTCGATCGCGATCACCTGTCTGTCGGTGTGTTCCTGGCAGATGTCGCCGAGCTTTTCAGCGAGCTGCGCTTTCGACATTCGAGGCACTTGTTCAGCAACCGTTTCGCTGCTGTTGCCGCCCCCGCATCCGTTGAGCGCAAGCAGGAGCGCCACTGCCGCTGCGAAGAGAAGGGGAGATCTTTGACACCAGGCGTTCATCGGCTCATTGCAGCCAGCAACTGGTGAGTCCGAAACGAATGCCGACTTCGGACGCCTCCTTGAAGGCGTATATGGCCTTTTTTGCCAGCAACAGGGAATGGTCCTGTTCGCCCTTCTCGACTCCTTCTTCCATCGCGGCGAGCATTGTCTGGAACTGACGCGTCCCTTCGGCCGGCATTCCCAGCGCGCGCAGACGCCGAAGCTCCGCCTTCCTGACGGGCAAGACAACCCGCGCTGCCCTCTCGTCGAGCTCGTGCTGGGTTGCCACTCTGCCGGCCGCAGCATCCACCTTCGCGAGACGGTTGAACGCGGTACTGATCACGCTATTCCCGTGATCGCAGATCGCAGCGCCCTTTTTCAGGAGCTCTGCCTTGCTCAGCCGGGGCGCTCGTTCTACGGCAGGTTCGCCACTGCTGCCGCATCCTGAGATCGCAACCAAAAGGATCAGTGCCAGCGCGAACAAGCAGAAGGCCCCCACGCCCAAGCCTCATTCTTCTAACCAGCAACTTTTGAGACCAAAAGCGACGCCGAGGTCAAATGCCCTGGCAAAGGCATAGCGGCCGCCGAAATCCCGCAGCGACGAGCGGTCTTCTTCGCCCTCTTCGATCCCCTCTTCCATCGCCGCCAGCATCTTCTTGAACTGCTGCTGGTCCTGATCCGGCATGCCAAGGGCTCGAAGGCGCTGCAGCTCCATCTTCCTGACCGGCAAGACGACCTTCGCGGTCTCCGCGTCCAGTTCCGCTTCGTTGGCGATCTTGCCTTCTTCGGCGTTCTTCGTCCCCCAACGGCTGAACTCGGCGTTGATCACTTCGTTCCCGTGTTCGCAGATCGCCTTGCCCTTCTTGATCAGCTGCGCCTTGGGAACCGTCTTGACGGGATCGGAACCCCCTTCGTCGCTACTACCGCAGGCGCTGAGGGCCAGCGACAAAGCCAGCACGCATCCCACGACGTATCCCCGCCTCTCCCAAATCATTTGAGTAATCGGTGACGATACCCGACGACCCGCGGTTTTGGCAATAAGAAGGACGCGCATTCCTGCGCGCCCTTTTTTGCGCTCAGTTACGGCGGCTAGACCCGCTGGATCAGCGTCCCGGTGCCGAGGCCGCCGCCGCAGCACATCGTCACCAGACCCATCTCCTTGTCGGAGCGCTCCATCTCGTGCAGCAGGGTGGTGATCAGGCGGGCGCCGGTCGAGCCGAGCGGGTGACCGAGGGCGATCGCGCCGCCGTTGACGTTGACCCGGTCCATGTCGGGTTCGAGCTCGCGCCGCCAGGCGCCGAGGACAGAGGCGAAGGCCTCGTTGATCTCGACCAGGTCGATGTCGTCCATCGTCATCCCGTTGCGCTCGAGCAGCTTCTGCGTCGCCGGGATCGGGCCGGTCAGCATGATCACCGGGTCGACGCCGACGGTGGTCTGATCGAAGATCCGCGCCCGCGGCTTCAGCCCCAGCTCGTCGGCCTTTTCGCGCGTCGTCAGCAGCACCGCGGCGGCGCCGTCGGAGACCTGAGAGGAGTTGCCGGCGGTGATCTTGCCGTCCTCCTTGAAGGCCGGCTTCAGCTGCGAGAGGCCCTCGAGCGTGGTCTCGCGCAGGCCCTGGTCGGTGACGTAGGTGTCGCCGTTGACCTGCATCGGGATCATCTCCCGCTCGAAGCGGCCCTCCTCGGTCGCCTGCTGGGCGAGCTGCTGGGAGCGGACGCCGATTTCGTCGAGCTCGGAGCGGCTGATCTCCCATTTGTCGGCGATCATCTCCGCCGAGAGGCCCTGCGGGATCAGGTTGTATTTCTCCATTAGCTCCGGCGAGAAGGCGAGGCCATGCTCCTCCATCACTTTGTAGGAGTCGGCGAAGGAGATATGGCCCATGTGCTCGACCCCGCCGCCGATCGCAACGTCGTGGACGCCGGAGGCGACCAGCGCCGCGGCGAAGTTGACCGCCTGCTGGGCGGAGCCGCACTGGCGGTCGACGGTGGTGCCGGGGACCTCCTGCGGCAGCCCGGCCTCGAGCCAGGCGTTGCGGCCGATGTTGAGCCCCTGCTCGCCGAACTGCTGCACGCAGCCGGCGACGACGTCGCCGACCTCGTTCGGGTCGATCCCAGCGCGGTCGATCACCTCTTTGTAGGTGCGGGCGAGAAGGTTCGAGGGATGAAGGTCCTTGTAATAGCCCTTCTCCGGGTGGCCGCGGCCGATCGGCGTCCGCGCCGCCTCGACGATGACTACTTCCTGCCCTCCGAACTTGCCGTTGCCCATCGCAGCCCTCCGTCGTTGAAGATCTCCCTTCAGGGTAGCCGATTGACTGGTCAGTCAGCCAAGGCTCGGGCTGACGTCACCGCCCCCTCGTCGCGTGATACAAGCCCCGGCCAATGAGCGCTAATCAGGGGTACACGAGTCCGGGGATCGCGGGCAGCGGGGCGATAGCCACCGGCCTTGCCGCGGTCTCGACCACCACCGCAGACACGATTCTGCTCGCCCGCAGCGAGGCTTCGGCCTGGCGCGCTGAGGAGAAAGTGGTCGCCGCCTGCGCCAAGCTCGAGGGCGCCGAGCCCTCGCGGCTGCGGGTCACGACCGACCCCGCCGACCTCGCCGATTGCGACGTCATCGTCGAGGCAATCGTCGAGGAGGTGGCGCCGAAGGGCGAGTTGCTCAGCCGCATCGCCGCGGCCTGCCCGAACGCCGACCTCGCGACTACGACCTCCTCGCTCAGCATCGCCGAGATCGCCCAGGCGGCCGGCACCGAGAAGCTCTTCGGCTTCCACGTCTTCAACCCGGTGCCGCGGATGGCCCTGGTCGAGATCTGCATCCCCGACGGCGCCGCGGCGGCGCGCGAGAAGGCGTTGGCTTGGTGCGCGGCGCTCGGCAAGACCGCGGTCGAGGTGCCCGACGAAGCCGGCTTCGTCGTCAACCGCCTCCTCTTCCCCTACCTCTTCGACGCCGCCCGGATGGTCGAACGGACCGGCATGGAGCCGGGCGCGGTCGACACCTGCATGAAGCTCGGCGCCGGCCACCCGATGGGCCCGCTGGCGCTGCTCGACTTCGTCGGCATGGACGTCTCGAAGGCGATCGGCGACGCCCTCTACGCCGAATCGAACGAGCCCACCCACGACCCGCCGCCGCTGGTCGTGAAGATGGTCGAGGAAGGAAAGCTCGGGCGCAAGAGCGGCGCCGGCTTCTACTCCTACGACTGAGTCAGTCGGTCTTCGCAGGGCCTCCCTTGGCGGCGAGGTCCCAGATCACGTCGGCCTCGCTGATCCCCTGACGGCGGGCGACGATCTCGATCTCTTCCCAGGGCAGTTCGGCCTCGGGAAGGTCGTCCCAACGGGCGAGGTCGAGAGCCTCGATCGCGCCGCGCAGGGCTGGGCCAAGGTGCTCCTCAGAGCGCAGCAACGCCCTCAGAACCTCAAGCTGCTTGTCGGTCAGGCGTACAACCCACATGGCGTACCTCCAACGGTGAGCGAATCGCGGGTTGCCCGGAGAAGCTAAGCCGCGGGGCGGACGGAACGGCGGCTGATCCGCACCGCCTCGATCCGGTTCTCGCGCACTGCCTCGACCCGGATCGTGTAGCCGTCGACGGCGACCGAGTCGCCGCGCTTCGGCAGCCGCCCTAGCTCGCCGAAGACGAAGCCACCGATCGAGTTGTAGGTGTCGCTGTCGACCGGCAGCTCGATCCCGGCGTCCTCGAGGTCGCCGAGCGAGACGTGGCCGCGCACGAACCAGTCGCCGTTGGTGAGTTTGCGCAGGGCGGCGGCGCGGGGGTCGGTCTCGTCCTCGATCTCCCCCACCACCTCCTCGAGAATGTCCTCGACGGTGACGATCCCGACCGTGCGCCCGTACTCGTCGACGACGACCGAGAGCGAGGTGCGCTGCACCTGCAGGTCGTGCAGGAGGTCGTCGAGCGGGCGCGTCTCGGGGACGATCAGGGCGTCGCGGACGACCGTGTCGAGCAGCGCGTCGGGGCCCTCGCTCATGTAGAGGCGGGCGAGGCTGTTGTTGTGGACGATCCCCTTCACCCGGTCGCGGTTGTCGTCCTCGATCACGACCAGCCGGGTGTGGCCGGAGGTGACGCAGCGCCGCAACGCCGCCTCGACCGTCTCCGACGCGTCGACGGTGATCACCGCCGGGATCGGCGTCATCACCTCACGCGCCTCCTGCTCGTGCAGATGGAAGACGCCGCCGAGCATGCCGGCCTCGCCGGGGTCGAGGGTCCCCCCCATCCGCGAGCTGTCGATGATCTGCTTCAGGTCCTCGGAGGTGTGGTGCTCTTCGAGGTCTTTCGGGTTGACGCCGAAGAGGCGGACGACCCAGTTGGAGAACCAGCTCAGCCCTTTGGTCACCGGCGTAGTGGCGACGGCGAACCAGCCGAGCGGCCGCGAGACGCGGCGGGCGGTCTTCTCGGCGTTGGCGATCGCCAGCATCTTCGGCACCTGCTCGCCGATCGAGATGTGGATCGCGGTGACGAAGGCGAAGGCGAGCACCAGCGAGAGCGCCGCGGCGGCCCCGTGCGAAAGGCCGCCGAAGATCGGCTCCAGCAGCTTTGCCAGCGAGGGCTCGCCGAGGAAACCGATCCCGATCGAGGCGGCGGTGATCCCAATCTGGCAGGCGGAGAGCGATTCGTCGATGCGGTCGAGTTGCTCGACCACGGCCTCGGCGCCGGCTTCCCCCTCCTCGGCGGCCTGTTCGAGTTTGCCGCGGCGGCTGCGGACCAGAGCGAACTCGGCCGCAACGAAGAAGCCGTTGATCGCGATCAACAGCATCAGGAGGACGAGCAGTAGGACGCTCATCAGCTATGCGGCCCGGTACTTCGGGCTGGGACGTCCTCGGCCATATAGGCCACGTGAATATAGCTGGCCGGGCAGGCAGTTTTTGCGCAACTCGGACCCTCTAGGTGGGATATTGCTGAACAATGCGAATTGCCACGCTCAGTGAGATGCTCGAAGAGGTCGTTCGATTGGGCGAGGCGACGGGCATGGAAGCACACGCCCACGAGATGCGCGGCGAGCTAGAGGGGCGGCTGGCGACGGTGCGCGCGGCGGTGGCGGGAACTGGGTCGCCGCGGGTGATCGCCCTGCAGCGCCTCGATCCGGTCCGGGTTGGCGGTTTCTGGGTCCCGGAGATGATCTCGATCGCGGGTGGCGAAGACGTCGCCGGCGACCCCGGGCTGAACCCGCCCAAGGTCACCCTGGGGGAGCTGGAAAGCCTGCGTCCCGACGTGGTCGTGATGATTCCGGAAGTTTCACTGGAGGCGGCGCAGGCGCAGGCGATGGAGCACTGGGAGCGGATCGCCGCGCTCGGCGCGGTCCGCCACTACGCGGTCGATGGCACGCTCTTCTGCGACCCCGGGCCGCGCCTGGTCGACGGAGTCGAGCTGCTCGGCCACATCCTCCACCCCGACCTCGTCGATCCCCCCGGCAACGTTGCCTTCACGGCGCTGCGGGCGCCGGTGACGCGCCCGGCGCGCGACGCCTGAGCAGCACCTACCTAGGCGACGACGAGCGAGCCGACCACCGCGACGACGGCGACGGCGACCATCGCCGCGATCTCCATCGCCCGATGGTTGCGGCCGAACATCCCTTTCTCGCCGGCGACGATCGCCAGGGCGCAGATGACGCCGCCGATCAAGCCGCCGAGATGGGCGCCGACGCTGACGTGGCGGGAGGTAAAGCTGAAGATCAGGTTGAAGATGATCAGGAAGCCGATCTGTCCGGCCAGCGCGTCCATACCGCGGCCGCGGGCGATGACGAAGGTGGCGCCGGCAAGCCCGAAGATCGCCCCCGAGGCGCCGATTCCGAACGAGTTCGGCTCGAGGACGAGCGCCCCGAACGAGCCCGCCAGCAGCGAGGCGAAGTAGAGGGCGAGGAAGCGCGGCGTCCCCAGCGCCGGCTCCAGCAGTCGCCCGAGGAAGAAGAGCAGCAGCATGTTGAAGCCGATGTGGATGAAGTTCGCGTGGAGGAAGCCGGCGGTGACGAGGCGATACCACTCGCCTTCGGCCACCGACGGGCCGTAGAGGCCGTAGTCGAAGACGAAGCGGCTGTTTTGTTCGTTGAACAGTCCTCCCGCCCCCTGCGCGATCTCGACCAAAAACACGATCACGTTGATCGCGATCAGGACGTAGGTGGCCGGGAAAGCCTCGAATCCGCTGGGGGTGCCAGTCGGGTTCCGCACCACCCGAGTGCGCTGACTGGCGCACTCGGGGCAACGCATCCCGACCGGAGTCGGAGTCATGCACTCGGGGCAGATCGGCCGCCCGCAGGAGGAGCAGGAGACGCGGGTCTCGCGGTCGGGGTGCCGGTAACAGGTCTGCGTCTCAGTCTCGGACACGGACAGCGGAGCCTACAATCGCGGCCGATGGAGCCCCCGAGCCCCGCCCGCCTCTACGCCACCGTCGCCGGTGCCCTGCTCGTCGTCCTCGGCATCGTCGGCTTCTTCTACGACGCCTCGTTCACCGGTCTGCACGACACCGAGCCCGCGCTCGGCGTCCTTGAGGTGAACGCCTGGTTCAACCTGCTCTACGTCTTCACCGGGGCCGTCGGGGTGCTGGTCGCTGGTGCCAGCTCGCGCTCTTATGCCCTCGCCATGGGCGTCCTCTTCACGACGCTGGGGATCTTCGGCCTCGGGACCCAGGGCCTGCACCTGGCGATCGGCCTGCTCGGCCTCGCCGCAGTGGCCGGCACCCCGAGGGAGAAGCCTCGCCGCCGGTCGCGTGGTTCCAAACGGACGAAATCCGTCCGCAAGGAACCGCGGAACTCAAAGCCGCGAGCGAAGCCCGCCGGCGATCGAGCGTAAACCGCCCTGGCTTTTCTGGCGACCGCGCCGCCGCAGCTCCAGCAGCACCAGCGCCCCCGTCGCCACCCCGCCGGCGCCGACCGCGACCACCGGCCGCACCCAGTTGCGCGGGTCGCGCAGCGCCCGCAGCTCGCTCTCGGAAAGCTCCTCGGCCCAGTCCGAGAGCTCCTCGGCGGCCGCCTGGGTGATGGCCGCCATCGTGTCCTCGAAGCGGGCCGAGAGCCGCTCCGGCGGCTCGATCGGCCGCAGCGCGTCGTTCAGGAGCTGCTCGACGTCCCAGGTCGAGCCGCTCAGGGTCTCACTCGGGTCTCTCATCTTCCATTTCCTCCTGCAGCTGTTTGATCGCGCGGTGGATCAGCACCTTGGTCGCGCCGTCCGAGCGCCCCAGCGCCCGCGCGATCTCCCGATTGTCCATGCCGAGGGCGAAGCGCATGATCAGGGCGTCGCGACGGTCGTCGGGCAGGTGCTCCAGGTGCGCCATCACCTGACGCAGCTCCTCGCGCCCCTCCGCAATCGCCTCGGTGTCGTGGCGGGCGGCGATTGGGTCGGCATTTTCCAGCGGCGTCTGCGGCCGCCGCGAGCGGTCGCGGTAGTAGTTGCTGGCGAGGTTGTGGGCGATGCGGATCACCCAGGGTCGCAGCGGCCGCCCGTCGGACTCGCGCCGCGCCCGGTCGAAGTGCCGGTACGCCTGGAGGAAGGCCTGCTCGGTCAGGTCCTCGGCGTCGTGGTGATTGCCCACCCGGTAGTAGGCGTAGGAATAGACATCGCGCAGGTGCGAGCGGTAGAAGTCCTCGAAGGCGCGGTCGAGCTCCGCCTTGGCCGCCGGAGCCAGCTCCGCCGGCTCGACGTTCTTCGCGGGGTCGCTCACCGGCCAAGCCTACTCGCGCCCCCGCCACCATCAGGCGGCCCGCCTCTCGCGCTCGACCTGGCGCAGGGTCGCGACCCACTCCTCGACGTCGAACTCGCCGCTGATCAGGGCGGCGAGACCGGAGAGCGCGGTGGCCTCGGCGCCGGAGGCGGCGACCGTCTCCGCCAGCAGCGGCACCGTGTCGAGCCCCTCGGAGGCTTGGCCGATCTTGCCGGGGATGTCCTTCGCCGGGGTGCCGGTGCCGAGCAGCTCCCCGGCGCGGCGGTTGCGGCCGGTCGGCGCCATCATCGTCGCGGTCAGGTCGCCGACCCCGGCGAGGCCGGCGAAGGTCTCGGGCTCGGCGCCATGGGCGACGGCGTGGTCGATGCACTCGCGCCAGATCGCCGCCACCGCGATCCCGGCGGCGTTCAGCCCCTGCGGCTCGGCGGCTGCGGCAGCGAGGGCGGCGGCGTTCTTCGCCGCGCCGGCCATCTCCACCCCGGTGACGTCGCGGGAGCGCTCGCAGACCAGGCCCGCCTTGTCGAAGACCTCGCCGACCTGGGCCCGCAGCTCCTCGTCAGCCGAGCCGAGTACCAGCGCGGCCGAGCCGGAGACCGCCTCGCGCGCGTGGGCCGGCCCGCCGAGGCAAGCGATTCCCCGCGCCCGCACCCGTTCGTCGACGTATTCGGAAGGGAGCTGGCCACCGGGCGCGATCAGCCCCTTGGTCAGGATCAGCACCGCGCTGCGCGAGCTGACCCGGTCGGCGATCGCCCCCACCGCCTGCGGCAGCTGCGCCGAGGGGATCGCTAGGCAGATCAGGTCGAGACCGGCGAGCTCGATCGCCGAGGCCGGTCGCACGTCGATCGACTCGGGCAGCGGCACCCCAGGCAGGTAGCGACGGTTCTCGCCGTCAGAGATCAGCTCCTCGGCCCGTTCCGGCGTCCGCGCCCCGAGCTGGACCTCGAGCCCGCCGCGGGCGAGCAGCACCGCGACTGCCGTCCCCCAGCTGCCGGCGCCAATCACCGCGGCGCGGCGCATCGGCGGCAGGCCGCCGAGGTCTTCCCATTGCAGCAGCACGTTGGGCCAGATCCGCGCGGTGACGGTTTCCGCCAGCGCCGGTGAGGGCTCCTCGGCGCGCGGGAAGGTCATCGGCGGCCCCAGCCGCACCCTCACCTTTTTCGGCCGGATACGCCAGCCGCGGCGCACGTGTTCGGTGCCGAGGACGGCGGTCGGGATCACCACCGCGCCGGTCTGCAGGGCGAGGCGGCCGACCCCGCGCTTGGGGTTGGAGAGGGTGCCGCGACGGATCCGGGTGCCCTCGGGGAAGACGCAGACGGCACCGCCCCGTTCGGCGATCATCCGCGCGGTCAGCATCGATTCCTCGTCCGACTCGCCGCGGCGGACCGGGAAGGCACCGAGGCGGGAGAGGAACCAGCCCTGCAGCGGCCGCTCGAAGAGCTCGACCTTGGCCATGTAGTTCATCGGCCGCCGCCAGGGCAGACAAGCACCGACCACGAAGGGATCGAGGAAGCTGCGGTGGTTGGCGGCAACGATCACCCCGCCCTTCGCCTTCCCGTAATCCCGCCCCAACCGCGCCAGCCGGAAGTAGACAAGGAAAAACGGCAGCAGAAAGGCCCGCGCGACGCAATACATCGGCCAGTTGACGCTGTGCCTGCGCGTGTAGGCGTGGTAGGAGGCGAGCCTCTCTGGGGTCACGCGTAGCGCTACACGGAGAAATAGAGACGGTTACGGCACACCCTCGTTTCAGAAATTCCCCAAACCACGCGCCACCCGTGCGCTTTTGCCGGGCACGATCCGAGCGTGCCTACCGAGTCCGTAATAACTCCCCCTCAAGGGGACTTTTCACGGACTCGCGATGACGACCGACTTCTAGCCGAGCTTGCGAGACGCCAGCACGGAGTGGTTTCGCGGCGGCAGTTGGCCCAGGCCGGGATTGGAAAGAACGCGATCTCGGCGCGGCTGCAAGCAGGTCGGCTCCATCGATTGCATGCCGGCGTCTACGCCGTGGGTTATCGGCGGGTCTCGAAGCAGGGATGGTGGATGGCCGCTGTACTTGCCTCCGGACCCGATGCGCTCTTGAGCCATCAAACCGCCGCGGCGCTCTGGGGTATCCGTGGCTACTCGGGCGGGGCGATCCACGTGACGGTGTCGCGCAAGAGCACCTCAACGAAACGGATTCGACGGCACCTCTCCTACGTGCCACCTGACGAGCGCTCAGAGAGGGAGGGGATACCGGTGACCTCGGTCCACCGGACGATCTACGACCTCGCCGCCACCGCCTCGGTCGATGAAGTGATCGCGATGATCAAGGAGGCCAAATACCTGAACCTCTGGGACCGCCTGTCGCTCTGGGACCTACTCGATCGCTACCCCGCCAAACGAGGCTCCCGCAACCTCCGCCTTGCCCTGCATCGCATCACCGAAGAGCCAGCCGGCCAAAAGCGCAGCAAGCTCGAGGAACGCTTCGCACCCTTCCTCCGCCGGCATCGCCTGCCCCTACCCCGCTTCAACGACTGGATCGCCCTCGACCCCAGGCCCTACCGGGTCGACTGCCACTGGCCGCAGCGCCACCTGATCGTCGAGCTCGACGGGTGGGAGGGGCACAGCTCCCGCTCGGCCTTCCAGGACGACCGCGCTCGCGACCGAGCGCTCAAGGTTGCCGGCTACTCGGTGATCCACCTCACCTGGGCGCAACTCGACTCAGAACCGGAGGGGATTGCCTCTGATCTTCGTCGGGTGCTGCTGGGGATAGAGAAATAGGAAGACGAAACAGAAAGACCCTGAAGCCGGGGCCGAACTACCCCCGACTACCAGGCCGCAGAAACCAACTCAGTCAGTTCTTCACGTGAAGGGGGCCGCGGAACGCGCTCCAGCTCAGGCCGCTGGAGCATCGCCTCGATCGCCTCGCCCAGCTTCGTAGCGTCACCGCCGACGTCGCCGAGACGGGGAGGGCGGCCCAGTTCTTCGATGCGTTCGGGGAGGCCGAAAAGATCCGTGTCGAGGGCCTCGGCCAGCTGCGTGTAGGCGTCCGACGCTTGCTCAGACAGGAGCGCGACCGAGCGCGGCAGGATCGCGGCGTTGGTCTCGGCATGCGGGGTGCCGCAGAGGCGCACCAGCGTCTGGCAAATGAGGTGGTGCAGGCCCATCCCGGCGGAGTCGATTGCGTAGCCGCAGAGCAGCGAGCCGAGCGCCAGCGCCTCGTTGTCGCGCCCCTCCCGCTCTTCGTCGAGCGCACGGCTGATCAGCGCCGCCCCGCGCAGCGCGGTCATCTCTGAGACCGGATTTGAGAGCGGCAGGTAGAGCGTGTCGGCCCCGTGCGCGAGCGCGTTCATCGAGCTCGCGCGAAGCTCAGCCTCGGGTTGGCTCGTCATTGCATCGGGGTCGGCGATCACCAGCGCGGGCCGAACCAGTCCCCGCGCCCGCTCCTCCGCTCCTTCCGGCAGGCGATGGAAGCCGGTCATCTCCGCCCCGGACATCGTCGTCGGCACCGCCACGACCTCCGCACCCGACACCGCAGCAACCGCCTTCGCCACGTCAATGACACGGCCGCCGCCCAACGCCACGAGCGGGCGCACTCGCACCCCCTCACTATGCAAAGGAGGGGGTGCGAGTGCGCCCATCAACGTCGCGGCGGCGGCCGGGACTGAGCCTGGCGCCACCGTGTGCACGCCGTCGGCCGCCTCGGTCAGGTCTGAAGCATCGGCCAACGCCCGCGGCGTACTCAGCAGCTCGAACTCCTCAACCCCCTGCTCGCGCAGGACCTCAACGGCCTCACCGACCCCGCCCCGCCGGAAGACGACGGTGCGACCGGCGTCGCGCCAGGTGAACTCGGTGCTCAACCCTGCGCTTGCACCCGCGGGTTCTCGACCGGGCGCAGCCGTGGTTCGACCTCCTCGCGCAGGTGCTCGAAGTCGGGCGGCAGCGAAAGCTTCTCGCCGAGGTGCTCGAGCGGCTCATCGACGGTGAAGCCTGGACCGATCGTCGCGATCTCGAACAGCACCCCGCTCGGCTCGCGGAAGTAGATCGAGCGAAAGTAGAAGCGGTCGATTTCTGGCGTCGGCTGGGCGCCGCCCGACACAGCCTTCTCGCGCCAGCCCAGCAGCTCATCGGGGGTCGAGGCCCAAGCGACGTGGTGGACGCTCCCCGCCCCCTGGATCCCACGCTCGCCCGGCGCCTCGTCATAAACGTAGAGGCCGCCGCGGTTCTCGCCGCGCGCTTCCCAACCGCCGTCGACCTGCTCGAACTCGAGCGCCTCCAGCAGACCTGCGCTCGCCCCGGGAGAGGCCGCGTAGGCGCGCACCGCGTGGAAACCCTGCAGCGCCATCTCGGAGGGGATCTCGGGATGGTCGGCGATCAGCGCCGCGTCGGGCACCTCGACCACCGCCAGCTCGTGGTCGAGCCCCTCGGGATCCGAGAAGACGAGCCCCTCGCCCTCGCGGCGCGACTCGGTGTCATTCGCCCGCAGCCGCTCCTCCCAGAAGTCGAACGCATCGGTCGAGGCAACCCGCCAGACGATCCGGTGCACCATCCCCGCGCCGGGCCGGCCCTGAGCAGCGCCGGGGTACTCGAAGAAGGTCAGATCGGAGCCGGGGTCCCCATCCTCGTCGGCAAAAAAGAGGTGGTAGACGGTCGGGTTGTCCTGGTTAACGGTTTTCTTGACCAGCCTCAAACCCAGGACGCCGGCGTAGAAGTCGACGTTGCGCTGAGCGTTCTCGGTGATCGCGGTGATGTGGTGAATTCCCTCTAGCTTCATTGCTCACGTATAGCATCCGGTCATGAGCCGCGGACGACGACGCGCTGTCAGGGCCCTGATCGTCGTCGGTTCGCTCCTCGCCTTCCTCAGCGTCTTCGCGATCTGGATCGAGCGCCAGGCGCTCAACACCGACGACTGGGTCTCGACCAGCGGCAGGCTCATCCACAACCAGAAGATCCGCGAAGCGGTGGGCAATTACCTGGTCGACCAGCTCTACGAAAACGTCGACGTCAAGAAAGAACTCGAAGACATTCTTCCCGGCGAAGCGAGCGAACTTGCCGGGCCCGCGGCCGGCGGACTGCGCCAGGTCGCCGGCGACGGCGCCGAAAAGGTGCTGGAAACGACGACCGCGGGGGAACTCTGGGAAGACGCGAACCGGGCCACTCACGAACAGCTACTGGCGGTGCTGGAAAACAAGAAAGAAGCGGTCGAAACCGAAAACGGGGAAGTCACCCTCAACCTCGGCAGCCTCCTCACCAACCTCGCCCAGCAGGTCGGGATCGGCGAAAGCCTGGCGGAAAAGCTGCCGCCCGACGCGGGCCAGATCACGATCCTCAAGTCCGACCAGCTGAAGACCGCGCAGAACATCGCGGTCGCGGTCAAGGGGCTGGCGCTGCTGCTCTCGATCCTCACCTTTGCCGCCTTCGGCGCGGCGATCTACCTCTCCCGCGGGGGGCGTTGGGTCACCGTTCTCTACAGCGGCATCGGTCTGATCGCGGCAGGGTTCGCGGCGGTCGTCTTCCGCCATATCGCCGGCGGCATCGTCGTCGACCAACTGGTGAAGAACGACAGCGTCAAACCGGCGGGCGAAGCCGCCTGGTCGATCGGCACCTCGCTGATGGTCAGCATCGCGACCACGGTGATCGTCGTCGGCGTCCTCTTCGCCGCCGCTGGCTGGCTCGCCTCGCCGACCGGCGCCGCCCGCACCGCGCGCCGCTACATGGCGCCGACGCTGCGCCTCCACATCGCCTACGTCTACACCGGCCTCGCGATCCTCGTCTGCTTCTACTTCCTCACCGGGCCGACCCAGGGGCTGCGCACCTTCCTGACGACGCTGATCATCGCCGGCATGGCCGCCTT
>Ga0207656_10000379_pt1 | contig 14916 bp, 16 predicted proteins | sample KBSCornC12_FD_184297 | JGI IMG/M metagenome (GOLD analysis project Ga0207656, IMG submission 184297) | Corn rhizosphere microbial communities from Kellogg Biological Station, Michigan, USA - KBS Corn C1-2 (SPAdes) (version 2) | ecosystem: Host-associated > Plants > Roots > Rhizosphere > Soil ...
CTCGAAATGCGACTCGCCCGGCGCGATCGCGCTAGCCCCGCCCGCGCAGGGCGCGAGCGCGAAGGCCGTCACGGCGAGGGCGAGACCCCTACGCATAGTTGAGCCCCATCGCATCGCGCACGTCGCGCATGGTCTCGTCGGCGAGGTCGCTCGCCTTCTCGCAGCCGTCCTGGATGATGTTGCGCACGAGCGTGGGATCTTCCTCGTAACGTTGGGCGCGCTCGCGGATGGGCTTCAACTCCGCGTTCACGGCGTCGATCACGGGCTGCTTGCACTCGAGGCAGCCGATGCCCGCCGTGCGGCAACCCTGCAGCACCCAGTCCTTCGTGTTCCCGTCGGAGTAGACCTGGTGCAGGTTCCACACCGGGCAGCGCTCGGGCTCGCCCGGGTCGGTGCGGCGCACGCGCGCCGGGTCCGTCTGCATCTTGCGGATCTTCTGGGTGACGGCCTCGGGCGTCTCCCGCAGCATGATCGCATTGTCGTAGCTCTTCGACATCTTCTGGCCGTCGAGCCCGAGGAGCTTGGGCGTCTCCGTGAGCAGCGCATCCGCCTCGGCGAGGATCATGCGGCCGCCGCCCTCGATGTAGCCGTAGAGGCGCTCCTTGTCGCCGAGCGACAGGTTCTGCACGTCGTTCACCAGCGCCTGCGCCTCGGCGAGCGCCTTCCCGTCGCCCTGCTCCTGGAACGCCTGCCGCAGCGACCGGTAGAGCTTGGCCTTCTTCGGGCCCATCTTGCGGATCGCGGCCTCGGCCTTCTCCTCGAAGCCCTTCTCGCGGCCGAAGAGGTGGTTGAAGCGCCGCGCGATCTCGCGCGTGAGCTCGATGTGCGAGACCTGGTCCTCGCCCACGGGGACCTTGTTCGCGCGGTAGATCATGATGTCCGCCGCCTGCATGAGCGGATAGCCGAGGAAGCCGTAGGTGAGCACGTCGCGGCCGTGCTCGGCGTGGCGCTCGACGAGGTCCTTGTAGGTGGGCACGCGCTCCAGCCACGACAGCGGCGTGAAGAACGACAGCAGCATCGTGAGCTCCGCATGCTGCGGCACGCGCGACTGGATGAAGAGCGTGGACTTGGTCGGGTCGATGCCGGCGCAGAGCCAGTCGACGAACATGTCCCAGACGGTCTGCTCGATCACGCCCGGATCCTCGTAGTGCGTGGTGAGCGCATGCCAGTCGGCCGCGAAGAAATAGCACGGATATTCGTTCTGCAGCCGCACCCAGTTCTTGAGCGCGCCGTGGTAGTGGCCGAGGTGCATGGCGCCGGTGGGGCGCATGCCGGAGAGGACGCGGTCCTGGAACATCGTGGTCGCTATTGGAGGCCGAAGAGGGAGTAGATGGCGCGCAGGGTGCCCAGCACAAGCGGGTTCAGCACGCGGCCGAGCACGGGTGTGACGATCAGCAGGATGAGGATGATCATCCCGTACGGCTCGAGCCGCGAGTACTGGTACGAGAGGCGTCCCGGCAGGATGCTCGCGAGCATGCGGCCGCCGTCCAGCGGCAGCAGCGGCACGAGGTTCAGGATGGCGAAGGCCACGTTCACCACGACGCCCGCTTCCGCCACCGCGAGCCAGAAGCCGCCCGCGAGCCCGGTGGGCGAGATCACCTCCGAGAGCACGCGCGCGACCGCAGCCCATGCCAGCGCCTGCGCGAGGTTCGAGGCCGGGCCCGCGGCCGCCACCCAGAGCGAATCGCGCTTCGGGTGGCGCAGGTTCTGGAAGTTCACCGGCACGGGCTTCGCCCAGCCGAACATGAAGCCCGACAGCAGCAGCGTCACGATCGGCAGCACGATGGTGCCGATGGGATCGATGTGGCGCACGGGGTTGAGGCTCACGCGCCCCAGCATGTACGCGGTGGAATCGCCGAAGTGCCGCGCCACGTAGCCGTGGGCCGCCTCGTGCAGGGTGATCGCGAATATCACGGGCAATGCGTAGACGAGGATCTTGATCAGGACGTTGGTGGGATCCATCAATGCAGGGCTTCCTTCACGAAGCCGAAGGGGCGAATGTCGCCGGCGCCCTCGCGCACCAGGCGCGGGGCCTCGCCCGAGAGGTCCACCACCGTGGTCACCTCGCCGTCGCACGCGCCCGAATCGATCACCAGGTCCACGTGGTGCTCGAGGTGGCGGCGGATCTCCTCGGCGTCGTTCAGCGCCACGCCGTGCGCGGGCAGGATGAGCGTGGTGGAAAGCAGCGGCTCGTCGAGCTGCTCCAGCATGGCCATGGGCACCGGGTGCGCCGGAATGCGCACGCCGATGGTGTGGCGCGGAGTGAGCAGCCGCCGCGGCACGTCGCGCGTGGCGCGAAGGATGAACGTGTAGCGGCCCGGCGTATTGGCGCGGATCAATCGATATTGCAGGTTATCCACCTTGGCGAACAGCGAGACCTCCGAAAGGCTGCGGCACATGAGCGTGAAATGGTGGCGCTCGTCCACGTCGCGGATCCTGCGCAGCCGCTCCATCGCGGCCTTGTCGCCGATGTGGCAGCCGAGCGCGTAGCATGAGTCCGTGGGGTAAGCGACCACGCCGCCCCGCCGGATGATGTCGACCGCGGCCCGGATGAGCCGCGGCTGCGGATTATCCGGATGGACCGTGAAGAACTGCGCCATCTGGTGTGCTCGCGCCTCCTGCGGCGCGTCGAAATGCCTGTTTGCTCTTGCCGTGCGCCGGCCGCTAGTGGGCCCAGGCCGACCACACCGGCGTGAGCGAAGCGTGCAATGCCGGCAGCTTGCCCGGCTCGCACGGGCTCTCGCCAGGGCCATGGTAATCGGCGCCCCGCGAGGCGAGGAACCCCTGCTCCAGCGCCACGCGCTGCCACGCCGAGTACTGCTCGGGACGGTGGCTGCCCGTCACGACCTCGATCGCGCGTCCGCCGGCGGCGCGGAATTGCTGCAGCATCTCGTCGCGGAACATCGGCTTGAGATCGTAGCGCCCCGGATGCGCGACCACCGCCGTGCCTCCGGCGGCGAGGATCCACTTCACCGCATCGTCCAGCGCGGCCCAGTGATGCGGCACGAATGCGGGCCTGCCCTTCGCGAGCCACTTGTCGAACGCGGCCTGCGTATCCTTCACCGCGCCGCTCTCCGCCAGGTAGCGCGCGAAATGCGTGCGGCTCACGATGCGCTCGTCCCCGGCCAGCTCCAGCGCGCCCTCGAACGTGTTCGCGAAGCCCATGCGCGCCAGCGCCTCGCCGATCCTGCGTGCGCGCCCCACGCGGCCGGCGCGAATGGAATCCAGCCCCTCGCGCAGCACGCGCGAGTGCGGATCCACCCGCAGGCCCACGATATGCAGCGTGGTCTCGCCCCAGCTCACCGAAATCTCCACGCCGGGGACGAAGCCCACGCCGAGGGCCTGGGCCGCCGATTGCGCCTCCTCCAGCCCTTCGACCGTGTCATGGTCCGTGAGCGCGATCGCGTCCACGCCCGTGCGCGACGCGAGCTCGATCAGCTGGGTGGGGGACAGCAAACCATCCGAACGCGTCGAATGGTTATGCAAATCAAAGTTTTCCAAACGGGAAAGATTCAGGAGGCACCAAAAATTATAGCAAAATTGGGTATGCAACCGATCGTTTTCGGCGACGAGGGCCAGCTCGCCACGGCCGCCATGCTGCGCCGCTTCGCGGCGGAGATCCGCCCCGCGGGGCTGCCCCATGCCGCCGAGGCCGAGCGCTGGCTGCGCACGCTCGACTCGCTCGACCGCCACTATGGCGGCGCCGGCGCCCTTCCGCTCGAGGACGCGGCGGACGTGCTGGCCGCCACGCTCTCGGCCCTGGCACGGATGGCACAGGATGCGCCCCCTACCCTGCAACTGGCTGTGGCCGACATCACACTCGGGGCCGCCATCTGGGCCCTGCGCCACGACATCGCCCTGGAGCCCGTGGAGCCGGTGGTGAACGCCCTGGCGCAGCGCGCGAACGCGGCACGGACGCCGCAGGAGCTCGCGGCCGTCTTCGGGCTCATGCAGGGCGTCATCGCGAGCGTGTCGCCGCGGCTCGCCCCCGACCTCGAGCGCTCCAATCCCGAGCGGCCGTGGCGGCTGCTGCACGCCAACCTCGCCATCACGGCCATCCGCACCGAGGACCCGAAGATGATGGAATTCGCGTTCGACGCGCTGCAGGAGGCGCTTCCGGACGAGGCCGCCACCTTCTTCGGGCAGGCGCTCGCCCTCGCCCTGGCCCCCGGGATCGCGCCCGGGGTCCGGGCGGCGCTGGAGCGGCGCATTGTCGCAGGTCCCCGGGGATAGTGCGGGAAAGGGTCAATTTCTGGGATAATCGAAGGCTGGCCTCACCACTGGCGGTCCCCTCTTGAAGTTCCTGTTCGATTTTTTCCCCGTCATCCTCTTCTTCGTGGCGTACAAGTTCAGCGACATCTTCGTCGCCACGGGTACCGCCATCATCGCCACCGTGCTCCAGATCGGCTGGGTGCTGGTGCGCGGCAAGCGCGTGACGGGCATGCAGTGGGTGAGCCTGGGCGTGATCCTCGTCTTCGGCGGCGCGACGCTCCTGCTGCGCGACGAGACCTTCATCAAGTGGAAGCCCACGGTCCTCTACTGGCTCGCGGGCGTGGTGTTCCTGGGGTCGCTCCTCTTCAAGCAGAACCTGGTGAAGGCCGTCATGTCCGAAGGCATCGAGCTGCCCGAGCCGGTGTGGACCAAGCTCGCCATCGCCTGGGGCGTGTTCTTCCTCTTCAAGGGCGCGCTCAACCTGTGGGTCGCCTTCACCTTCTCGACGGACGTGTGGGTGAACTTCAAGCTCTTCGGCGGGATGGGCCTCATGCTCGCCTTCGTCCTCGCCCAGGCGGCGTGGATCTCGCGCCACCTGCCCGAGGATCCGCCCAAGCCGGACCCGGCCAAGACGGAGACCTGAGATGCAGGTGTTGCCGTGACGCACCCGGTCGAGGTGGCGATGCGCGAGCGTCTCGCCGCGCTGCGGCCGCTCACGGTGGATTTGCGCGATGAAAGCGCGCAGCATGCGGGCCACGCCGGCGCCCGCCCCTCCGGTGGCAGCCACTGGCAGCTCACCATCGTTTCGGAAGCGTTTCGCGGCAAGAGTCCGGTCGCGAGGCATCGAATGGTTTATGAGGCGTTGGGCGACCTCATGAAACGGGACATCCACGCCCTCAGGATCGAGGCGTTCGCGCCCGAGCAGCAGTGACTTTTTATTCGTAAAGGAAACAGTTCATGCAACGTACCGTCAGGAACCTCGCCGTCGCCCTAGTGGCGGGCACCTTCGCATTCGCGGCCGGGGCGCAGGCGCAGGACAAGGCCGGGAAGGGCGACAGCAAAGCCGCTCCGTCGAGCGACAGCAAGGCCGCTGCCTCGAAGGCCGCCGCGAAGCCCGCCGCCAGCAGCGCGAACACCAAGCTCGTCGTGAACGGGGTGACCATCCCGCAGTCGCGCGTGGAAGTGATGAACAAGGAGCTGACCGCCCAGGGCCAGGCCGACTCGCCGGAGCGCCAGCAGGCCGTGAAGGAAGAGCTCGTGAACCGCGAGATCCTCGCCCAGGCCGCGGTCAAGCGCGGCCTCGACAAGAGCTCCGACGTGCAGGCCCAGGTCGACATGGCGCGCCAGGCCGTGCTCGTGCGCGCGCTCTTCGACAACGAGATGAAGCAGCACCCGATCACCGACGCCGAGCTGCAGCAGCAGTACGACCAGTTCAAGGGCTCGATGGGCACCAACGAGTACAAGGTGAGCCACATCCTGGTCGACAGCGAGGCCGACGCCAAGGCGATCATCGACCAGCTCAACAAGAACCCGGGCGACTTCGCGAAGATCGCGAAGGAGAAGTCGAAGGACACGGGCTCGAAGGACAACGGCGGCGACCTCGACTGGGGCCCGCCCGCGCGCTACGTGAAGCCGTTCGCCGACGCCGTCCAGGCGCAGCCGAAGGGCTCGATCTCCAAGGAGCCGGTCAAGACCGACTTCGGCTACCACGTGATCCGCGTCGACGACGTCCGCCCGCTGAAGGTGCCCGAGTTCTCCGAGCTCAAGGAGCAGCTGCGCCAGCGCGCCCAGCAGCAGCAGATCCAGAAGATGGTCGCCGACCTGCGCGGCAAGGCGAAGGTCGAGGAGCGCTAACCCGGCTCTCGCGCGCGAGGGGCTCGTTCCGCAGCCGCGGCGCGGGTTTCATCGGTAACCGTTTCCGGCCCGCGCGGCCGTTATTCCACGAGGCAGCCCCTGCGGGCTGCCTTTTTTTTGTGCGCCAAAAGTCATTCCGCCGACGAACGGGGGATGTCTTTTTTCGCGCCGTAGGTACAATAACTCGCGTTAACCTTGAACCGGGATTTACGGATGCCCCTCGCCAAGGGCGTCGACGCCGCCGACCAGGCGCTGGAGATCCTCCAGTCGCTTGAGGGCCACCTTGCCGCGAGCGAGCCGGCGGAGGTCGCACGCGTGCTCGAACCGGTCATCGAGCACGTGCAATCGCCCCTCGATCCCGCCGAGGTGCACGCGGTCACCGAGGTGGCGGTGCGCATCTGCCGCCTCCTGCACGTGAACGGGCGCTCGCGCGAGGCGCTGGTGCTCGCACACGCATTGCTCGCGCGCGGCAAGGAGCTGGAGGACACGCTCGTGGTCAAGCGTGCCGCATCGGCCTGCGGCCTGCTGTATGCGGATATCGGCGACGTGGTGAGCGCCATCGAGCATTTCGTCGAGGCCTTGCGTGCGGCCAAGGACGACCGGCTCGCCTCCAGCGGCATCTGGAGCAACATCGGGCTCGCCATGGGTGTCGCCGCCAACTACGAGATGGCCTCGCGCTGCTACCAGCGCGCGCTCGCGATCCTCGAGGGCATGCCGGGCCGGCCCACGGCGCGCCACTCCGCGTTGTCGAACCTCGCGCAATGCCAGTTCGAGACCGGCGCATACGAGGAAGGCCTGGTTTCCGCCTATCTCGCGCTGCAGGCCGAATCGGAGAACGAAGACCCGATGAACCTGCTGCGCCTGCGCCGCAACCTCGTGCGGCTGCTGGTCGCGGTGGGGCGGGTGGAGGACGCGGAGCCTTTCGTGATCGAGGCGAGCATCCTCGCACAGGGCCTGCGCACGCCGCGGGCCGCCATCGCCGCGACCATCGCGCGCGCGGTCTACGACCTCGCGCGTGGCGACACGGATGTGGCCCTCACCCGCCTGGACAACGCGCTCGCCACCGCCCGTGAAGTGCCGGCGGCGCTGCGCGAGACGCTCGCCTGCGTGGCGCGTGCCGAAGAGATGGCGGGCCATTCGGAGCGCGCGTTGCTGCGCGTGGACGAGATCATGGACCACGTCTACGGCCCCGCGGTCGAGGCCGCCCGCCGCCACATCGAGCTCGCGAGCCTCACGGACCGCTCGCGCACTGCAGTCGAGCAACAGACGGGACAGGCCCGCGCCCGCCTCATCTCGCGCCTCGCGCCGCGTGCACGGCCCGATGGCTGGAGCGCGCTCGAGCGCCTCGGCGTCGCCGCCACGATGCGCATGGAGCCCACGGGCTGGCACGGCAAGCGCGTCGGCGCCCTTTCGAAGGCCCTCGCGATGGCCGCGGGCACCGACCCGCTGCAGTCGCTCGAGATCGGCTTCGCCTGCGAAGTGCACGACATCGGCATGCTGTCCGTGCCGGAGGAAATGCTCGCGAAGCGCGGCGTTTCGGCCGACATCGAGCGCTCGGTGATCGAGCGGCACGTGAAGGCCGGCGCCGAGATCCTTTCCGACGATGCGCACCCGCGCATCTTCCTGGCGCGCGAAGTCGTGCGCTACCACCACGCGGCGTGGGATGGCAACGGCTACCCCGAGCGCGTCGCGGGCAAGCGCATCCCGTTCGCGGCCCGCGCGTGCGCCGTGGCGGATGCCTACGACGATCTCATCTGCGGCGTGCACGGCACGGCGCCCGCCTCGATGGACGATGCCCTGGGGCAGCTGCGCGCGCAGGCCGGGCGGCGCTTCGACCCGGATCTGGTCGACCGATTCGAGTCCATGATCCGCGCCGAAACCGACGACCTGGGACTCGACCGGGCCGCGGATTCCGGCATGGAAAATTTCCAGCAACTGGTCACTGCCCTCCAGGAAGACAGGGGTTTCATATGAACAAGGCGACGACGATGGATACACGCAGCGAACGGATGCTCGAGCTGCTGGCGCAGGGCGCTTCGGCCCGGGTGCTGGCGGAGCAGCTGGGTTACAGCGAGGGCACCATGCGCGTGTACCTGCACAACCTCTATCGCGCCATCGGCGTGCGCAACAAGACGGAGGCGGTGATCTGGTACATGAATCGCACGCGCGAGGAATCGCCGCTGCCGCCGCCGCGCGCCGCTGCCCCGGATGGGGCGCCGCCGCCGCCTTCGATCCCGGTGGGACACGGCTTCGGCGAGATGGCCCTCGCCGAGGATCTCTACACCGCGCTCGGAGCCATGGGCTCCTTCGTCGGGCCGTATGGCTACCTGTGGGAAGCGGGCCTCAAGCTGAAGGGCGTGGCGATCGATGCGAAGCTCACGGCGCAGCGCGCGCAATCGCGCCTGCTGTGGCGCGCGCTCCTCAAGGGCGATTTCGCCTACGCGAAGATGCTGTACGACGACGGGGCGGCCGCCCGCATCGCCGCGGAGTCCCCGACCGACGGCGCGATGATCGCCTGCCTGCTCACGCTGGGCGGTTTCTCCACGGCGGCGCAGAAGATCGCCGCTTCGCTGGCGGAAAAGGGACGCAGCGCGGCCGCCGGAAAGGCCACCGCTCCCGGCCGCGAGATGGCGCTGGTGCGTGCCGTCAGCCAGGCCGCCGAGGGCAACGAATCCGGCACCGCCGCGCTCTACGAGGCGGCCTCCGAGAAGGGACGCGCGCCCGCGTTGAAGCAGCTCGCGATGGCCACCCTCTTCCAGGTCTACCGCGTGCGCAAGGAGCTCGACGCCGCGCGCCAGACCGCCGACGCGCTCTGGGCCGAGGCCGAGGCCACGCGCCAGCAGCTCGAAGCGATGGGCGTGCGGCCCCTCAGCCGCGAGGCCGCGCTGCCGCCGGTCGGAGCCGGCGAGCAGGCTGTGGCGGCATTGCGCAAGGCAGCGCTCGCGCGCTGAGCCGGCCGCGGCCGGCGCGCGGTCACACCCAGGTGGTGTTGCCGTCGCCGCCGGCGATCCACCCCATCTCCAGGTCGCGCAGCACGCGCACGCCGTCCGTTGCCGCGGCGGCAGCGGCCGCGTTGCGAAGCTCCTCGATCCGGCCTTCGGCCTGCTGGTTGAAGTCGCCCGCGAATTTGATCTCGTTCATGGTCGTTGTCCTCTTGGTAGGTGTTGTCCGGAATGCGCGTTGGATTTGTCGTGCGCCGCGCTTCTCCCCTCTTTTTAACTCACGTTAATTGACACTGCAAGCGGGTTAACTCATGCTAATGGGGCGGAGATCACCCCATTGGGCAAATGCCGGGCGCATACAAGCCGATGCCAACTCCCCTGCGTGGGCGCGACAGGAAAGCCGCGGCTGCCGAAAGCGCGGCGGCCGATTTCGAGCTGCTCTTCAGGTGCTCGCCCGCGCTCGTGCTCGCGCTGCAGGCGGATGCGGGCTTCACCATCGTGGACGCGAGCGATGCGTACCTCGCCGCGGCGCGCGTGGCACGCGAGGCCATCGTCGGCCGGCCGTTCTTCGAGGTGTTTCCCGAAAGCGATGCGGGTCCCGAGCACACGGGAGCCGCGAGCTCGCGCGCGGCGCTGGAGCGAGTGCTCGCCACCCGGATGGGCGACGGCTTCAACATCCCGGTGCCCGACAGGGACGGGAACGTCCGGTACGTGCTTCACCGGTTCGACGCCATGGAGCCCGATGTGCTGCGCCGTGCCCGCGAGCGCGACGATGCGGTGCGTGCCCTCGAGCGCGCCAACGAGGAGCTGGACGCGTTCGTGCAGTCCACGTCGCAGGGACTGCAAACCTCGCTGCGGTCGATCGAGTCCTTCTGCCGGCTCTTCGAGAAGATGCGCGGCGGGTCCCTCGACGAAGGCACGCGCCGCCTGCTGATGCGCGTGGCCAGCCAGGTCAACCGCATGGACACCATCATCGAGGGTCTCCTCGGCCTGTCCAGGAGCGGCCGCAATCCGATGAGCCGCCGGCGGGTGGACGTGAGCGCCGTCGTGCAGCGCCTCGTCGACCAGGCCAAGCTACGCGCGCCCGGCCGGGTCGTCGTCATCCATATGGAGGAGGGAATGGAGGCCTGGGCGGACGAAGCGTTGCTCACCATGGCGCTCGAGAACCTGCTCTCCAACGCCTGGAAATTCACGCGCCTGCGCGCGGAAGCGCGCATCGAGATCGGCTCTGCAACCATCGCCGGGCAGGCCGTCTTCCACGTCCGCGACAACGGGGTGGGCTTCGACATGGCCCGCGCGGAGAAGCTCTTCACCCCCTTCGTGAAGCTCCATCACGGCACCGAGTTCGACGGGCACGGCATCGGGCTCGCCACCGTGAAGCGCATCGTCGAGCGCCATGGCGGCGAGGTCTGGGCCGAAGCGCGCCCCGGCGAGGGGGCAACCTTCCGGTTCACGCTGAGCGGCGCGCCCCACTGAGCAGGGCCGGCGGCCTTAGACTAGGGGAATGTCCGAGACGCGACGCAGCGCGCGCGAACTGGTCGCGCATCGCACCGAGCGCTTCGAAAGCCGCCACGGCCGCGAGGAATCCGAACGGCGCCTCGCACGTGCCCTCGAGCGCGTGCACGACGCCGGCGACTTCGGCCGCACGTGGCTCGAGGAAGACGGCACCACCGTCCTGCAGGCCGATTTCCCGCCCTCCCGGCGCGTGCAGCGGACGCTGAAGCTGCTGTCGTTGGGAATGCTCGGGCTGGTCGCCGCGAGCGTGTGGGTGCTGCGCCAGCCGGGCGAAGGCGCGGAGCGCTTCCTGCTGCCCCTCTTCACGGCGTTCTGCGTCCTCGGGCTCCCCTTCGTGACGCTCGGACTGGGCTCGGCCCGCGCCACCCGCGAAGCGCGCATCCGCAAGGCCATCCGCGTGGCGCTGCAGGACGCGGATCCGGCCTTCCCCCCGGTGAGGAAGTGGGACGACGAGGAATGAGGCTGAGACACGCGCTCGCCTGCGCCCTGCTCGGCATGGCCGTCCCCCCGGCGCACGCGCAGTCCGCCCTGTCGCGCGGCCACGCGCTTTCCGCCGCCGATTGCGCCTCACCCGCCGACATGGTGGTCGAGACCGATCCGGCTCCCCTGGACCGCACGTACATGCGCGTGCAGCACATGGGAGATCCCGGAACCGTCGAGCTGCAGGGGCAGGTGGCCAACGCCGTCACCTGGGACGTGGGACGGGCGACCGGGCTCGAGGTCCCCGCGGCCGCGCAGCGCGGCTTTCGCGACGCTCCGCCGCCCGCGGCCGCCAACGCCTTCCAGCTCTGGTGCGACGGCGCGGGTTTCCTCATCGACACCGCGAGCTTCCCGCATCACGCCCCGCTCGTCGGCGAAGGCCCGAGCGTCAGCATCGCGCGCGATTTCTCCACGCCGCTGCCCGCTTTCCGCAATGGCGCGTCGCTCGCCATCGAGGCGACGGTGCGGCTGCCCACGCTGCGCAACCAGCGCCTGCCGGTGATCTCCGAGGGCACGGCGCAGCTGGGTTTCTTCTACTACGTGCAGGATTCCACGAGCGGTGTCGCGATCGCGCAGCTCGTGGCGCTGTTCGACAACCGGCCGGCCGGTGTCGACGGCAGCGGTGTCGAGTCGATCCTTTCCGACGGGCACGTGGCTTTCGTGACCAGCCCGCTCGCGACGGCCGATGCGACGGGCCGGCCGGTGCGCTACGTCACGTATGCCGGCGTGGGCCCCGCCACGCAGCTCGAGCAGCCGTGGACCGACGCGCGCACGTTCGTGGCCCGGATCACGCCGGCCAATTTCCGCGCGGCGCTGGAGACGTTGCGCGCCGGGCCCCTGCCGCAGATCTCGCCGGATCCCGCGGACTATCGCGTGCTCAGCTTCGGCGTGCTGGGCGAGGTGTTCCCCGGAACGGGCGATGCGGACAACGTGGCGTTCGGCGCGAGCGTGACCGGCCTCGCGCTGCGCGAGGTGCCGCTGCTCGGCTTGCGGCGCCACTGAGCGGCGTCATTTTAGCAGGCAGCTCATGCGCTCTTCGCGCAGGCTGGCGAAGCCGTGGCGCTCGTAGAAGCGGCGCGCGCCGGGATTGTCGAAATGCGCGGCGGTGTCGATGCGGCTCACGCCCAGGCGCCGCAGCTCTTCCTTGAGCGCCTCCATCATCGCGGTGCCGATGCCGCGGCCCTCGAGCCCGGGCTTCACGTTCACGTCGTCGAGCTTGGCGACGAGCCCGCCGCGCGAGGTGGAGATCGCGTAGCAGACGACGCAGCAGCCGACGATGTCGTCGCCGCGCCACGCCATCCACACGAAGCCGAGCTCCGGGCGCGCGACGAAGAGCCCGAGCGCCCGCCGAAGCGCGTGGGGACCCGCATCGCCGTAGACGGAAGCCACGTCGAGGTAATGCGTGTCCGCCTCGAAGAACGCGCGCAGCAGCTCCTCGGCGCTGTCCACCCCGGCAGCGCCCATCCGCGTGCAATGAATAGCGCCCAGCGCCGTACCCGTCAGCTGCGCGGCCAGAGCACGCCCTGGTCGCGAGCGACCGGGCCCATGCCCTTGTAGACGAATTTCTGCAGGCGCTTGCCCTCGTAGGTCTCGGTCGTGTAGACGTTCCCCTTCGAGTCCGTCGCGATGCTGTGCACGCCGAAGAACTGCCCCGGCTGGCGGCCGCCGTCGCCGAAGCTCGTGACCTCGGTGAGCGAATCGCGCAGCACGACGCGCACCTTCTCGTTGGTGCCGTCGGCGAGGAAGATGAAGGTCTGCTGCGGGTCGCGCGAGAACGCGATGTCCCACGTGGAGCCGGAGCCGAGCGTCTGCTTCGCGAACCACGCTTCCTTCACGAACGTTCCGTCGGGCCGGAAGACCTGCACGCGGTCCGCCTGGCGGTCGCACACGTATACGAGCCCGTCGCGGCTGCGCTCGACGCAGTGCACGGGGTTCCGGAACTGCTTCGGCGGCGGGGCCGCGGGATCGTACTTGCCGAGATCCGCGTCGTCGGGCTTGTTGCCGTACGCGCCCCAGTAGCGCTTCATCCTGCCGCTATCGGCGTCGAGCACCGCCACGCGCTTGTTGCCATAGCCGTCCGCGACATAAGCCTCGTTCGCCTGCGGGTCCACCCAGATCTTGGCGACGCGACCGAAGTTGTTCACGTCGTTGCTGCCGCCGCTCTTCGCGAACTTGCCCACCTGCATGAGCAGCTTGCCTTCCTTCGTGAGCTTCAGGACCTGCGCATCCTTCTCGCCGTTGCCGCCGATCCAGACGTTGCCCTTGTAGTCGACGTGGATGCCGTGGATCGACTGCGGCCATTCGAGGCCAGCGGCCGGCCCACCCCACGAGTGCACGAGGTTGCCGGATGGGTCGAAGGCGAGGACCGGGGGTGCCGCCGTGCAGCACTCGCCCACCTTGTTGTCGAGGGCCCGCTCGTTCGCGTCGAGGTGGCCGTTGCCGGTGTGCACGATCCAGACATTGTCCTGGTCGTCGGCCCACACGCCCACCACGCGCCCGAGCAGCCAATGATTGGGCAGCGGCTTCGGCCACAACGGATCGACCTCGAAGCGCGGCGCCATGCCCGGGCCTGCGCCCGCATCGGCCTGTTTCTGCAGGACCGCCTGGCAGGCGGCGAGGATCACGACGATCGCGGCGGCGGCCGTCACGACCACCACGTTGCGGCGCGGAAAGCGCATGGAATTGCTCCTCGTGTCGTTGTCGGGGCCCGCAGGTTTCGTGGCATTGTATGCCCCCATGGCCCGTTTGCAATTCGCGCTCTGCGCGCTGCTGCTCGCCGTCGCGACGCTGGTTCGCGCGCACGACATTCCCACCGATGTGCGCATCGTCGCGTTCGTGAAGCCCGGGCGCGACCACCTCACGCTCCTCGTGCGCGTGCCGCTCGCCGCGATGCAGGAAGTGGACGTGCCGCTGCGCGGCCCGGGCTATGTCGACCTCGCGCGCGCGGAGCCGGCGCTGCGCACCGCCACCATGCTGTGGATCGGCGACAACCTCGAGGTCACGGAAAACGGTGTGCGGCTCGCGAACCCGGCGGTAGCCGCGGCGCGCATCTCGCTCGCATCGGACCGCTCGTTCGGCGACTACGCGCAGGCGCTCGCGCACGTGCACGCGGCCCCCATCCCCGAAACCTCGGAGGTCTTCTGGAGCCAGCAGCTCCTCGATGCGCAGCTCGAATACCCGATCGCCTCCGAGCGCTCGGATTTCTCGATCCGCCCGCACCTCGAGCGGCTGGGCGAACGCGTCGCGACCACCGTGCGCTTCCTGCCGCCGGGCGGTGCGGAGCGCGCCTTCGAGCTGCATGGCGATCCGGGGCTCGTCGCGCTCGATCCCCGCTGGCACCAGGCGGCGCTGCGCTTCGTGCGCGAGGGGTTCCTGCACATCCTCGACGGCATCGACCACCTGCTCTTCATCGCATGCCTCGTGATCCCGTTCCGGAAGTTGAAGCCCCTGGTGATCATCGCGACCGCCTTCACCGTCGCGCATTCGATCACGCTCGCGACGGTGGCCGCGGGCATCGCGCCGGAAGGGCTGTGGTTCCCGCCGCTCGTGGAGACGCTCGTCGCGGCATCGGTCTTCTACCTGGCGATCGAGAACATCTTCGGCAGCAGCCCGCAGCGCCGCTGGGTCGTCGCATTTGCCTTCGGCCTCGTGCACGGCTTCGGCTTCGCCTTCGCGCTGCGGGAATCGCTGCAGTTCGCGGGCTCGCACCTCGTGACGGCGCTGGTCGCGTTCAACGCCGGCGTGGAGCTGGGGCAGGTGGCGGTGCTGCTGGTCCTCGTGCCGGTGCTCGACTTCGCGTTCAGGCGCATGGACGAGCGCCTCGGCGTGATCGTGCTGTCGGCGCTCATCGCGCATACGGCCTGGCACTGGATGCTCGAGCGGTTCGCGGACCTGAGGAAGTTCGGCATGCCGG
>Ga0207656_10000384_pt1 | contig 14866 bp, 10 predicted proteins | sample KBSCornC12_FD_184297 | JGI IMG/M metagenome (GOLD analysis project Ga0207656, IMG submission 184297) | Corn rhizosphere microbial communities from Kellogg Biological Station, Michigan, USA - KBS Corn C1-2 (SPAdes) (version 2) | ecosystem: Host-associated > Plants > Roots > Rhizosphere > Soil ...
ATGGCTGCGATAGGCCGAGGCGTAGAAATTGCCATCGAGATTGACGCGGTCGCCCTGGTCTTGCAGGTCGTGCGAGCCATGCACCACGGCCGTGATGTAAGCATTATAGTCGGGGCTCGCCATCGCGGCTTCGTTGAGCTCGAACTGGTGTCCGAAAACATCGACTGTCGAGACCTGCGCGCCGCCATTGGCGTTGGTCTGGTAACGCACGCCTGGCACAAAGCTGCCGGTGAAATAATCGCCGATCTGCTGTTTGTCGGCGATGGCGATGTACTGCTGCGCGGTCGCCTTCATTTCGAGCGTCGCATCCGGCGAAGCGATGGCCGCCTTGAAGTCGGTCGAGGCCTGCGCATAAGCGCCGAGCCGCATGTAGAGGATGCCGAGCTGGTAGTTGATCTGTCCCACTTGCGGCGCGTAAATCAGCAGCCGCTCGAGCGCGGAGATCGCGCCCTCGAGGTCTCCGGCCTCCGAGGAGAGCTCGGCATATTTGAGCGTCAGCTCGACATCCGCGGGATTCTTGAGGATTTGCTGAAACACAGCCTGGCGCTGCGCCTCGATATCGGCAAGCGCCTTGCCGCTCGCTTGTGCGGGGACGTTCGATGTCGCAGATGCGACCGCCCCGGCGCTCGTCGCAACAGTCAGTACTGCCGCACCGGCGACCAGCGCCGCGCGAACCCACGACCAACGACGATCCGTCTCGTCCCCCGACCGGATCACGCATACCCCCAGCAGATGTTGCACCTGGCTGGCCCCAAAGCGGACCAATTTTGCCAATTGCCCATTTGTTAACGAGGTGTTGTCAAGAACAAGGGGCGAAATGACGATCCGCCCCGAGCACGTCAGCCGGCAACCAAGCTGCTGCCGGATGTTGCAAAAGAGCAACAGCTCGTCACCGTTTTTGCCCAAGGCTTAGGCATCAGGAGGATCACTTGGCTCAGGTGAAAGTCGCTTTTCTCGGACTTGGCGTCATGGGTGCGCCCATGGCGCGGCACCTGGCCGCCAAAGGTCATGACGTCGTGGTCTACAACCGCACCGCGGCGAAGGCCGAAACATGGGTTGGCCAGAATGGCGGGCGGATGGCTCCGACCCCGCGCGCCGCAGCAGCAGGGCGCGAGATGGTCTTCGCCTGCGTCGGCAACGACGACGACCTCCGTGAGGTGACTCTCGGTGCCGATGGCGCGTTCGCGAGCATGGCGCGCGGCACGATCTTCGTCGATCACACCACGGCGTCGGCGTCGGTCGCCCGCGAACTGCACTCGACCGCGAGCCAAGCCGGTATCGGCTTTCTCGATGCTCCCGTGTCCGGCGGGCAAGCCGGCGCCGAGAACGGCGCGCTCACGGTGATGGTCGGCGGCGATGCGGAACCCTTCGCGCGCGCCGAACCGGTCATCCAGAGCTATGCCCGCGCGGTGCGCCTGCTGGGTGGTCCCGGCTCGGGACAGCTCGCCAAGATGATGAATCAGATCTGCATCGCGGGGGTGGTCGAGGGCCTCGCAGAGGCCATCCATTTCGGCAAGGCCGCGGGCCTCGACGTTGCGGCCGTGATCGACGTCATCTCCAAGGGCGCCGCGCAATCCTGGCAGATGGAAAACCGCTACAAGACCATGCTGGCGGACAAATATGATTTCGGTTTTGCGGTCGACTGGATGCGCAAGGACCTCGGTATCGTGCTCGACGAAGCGCGGCGCACGGGCAGCAGCCTCCCCCTGACGGCGCTGGTCGACCAATTCTACGCCGAAGTGCAGCAATTGGGCGGGGGCCGCTGGGACACGTCCAGCCTGCTCGCCCGGCTCGAACGGACCAACTCACGATCCTGAGCAAGCGACTTGCGCCCGCCCGCCCGGGCGCCTAGGTGAGCACCCGCGAGGGTTCCAGGACAACCGATGGCAGAGAGCACACAAAAGCGCGGCACGGCGCCGCGTCGGGGTTTGTTTTCGCTCCTCAGGCCCTACTGGCCGTGGGTGGGGCTGCTGATCGCCCTGACAATCGCCGGTAATGCGCTCAATCTCGCCGGCCCGCAATTCATCGCCTTCGCCATCGATTCCTTTGGCCGCGCCGGCTTCAGCCTGCCTCTGCTGGTGACGCAGTTCGCCGCTCTCTGCGCCGGCATTTTCGTGTTCACTTATGTCCAGGCGATCATCCAGACGCTTGCTTCCGAGCGCGTGGCGCGTGATCTGCGCCAGCGGCTGGTGCAGCGCATCTCGCAGCAGGATTTCGCCTACATCCAGAACATCACCCCGGCGCGCCTGCTGACCAATCTCACCTCGGACGTCGACGCGATCAAGAACTTCGTTTCACAAGCAATTGCTTCGATCGTCTCGTCGCTGTTCCTCATCGCCGGTGCGAGCGTCCTGCTGCTGTTGATCAACTGGCCGCTGGCGCTCGCGGTGCTCACCGTCGTGCCGATCATCGCGACGACGTTCTATCTCGTTCTCAGCCGCGTCCGGAAACTCTTCCGCAAGGCACAGGGCGTGATCGACTGGCTCAACAAGGTCATCGGCGAAAGCATCCTCGGCTCGTCGCTGATCCGCCTCGTCAACTCGCAGGCGGCCGAGTACGACAAGTTCCTCGCGGCCAATCGCGAAGCCTTCGGCATCGGCATGAGCATCCTGCGGCTCTTTTCCGGTCTCATCCCTGCCATCATCTTCATCAGCAATCTCGCCACACTGATCATCCTCGCCTTCGGCGGACACCTCGTCATCTCGGGCGCCATGAGCCTCGGCTCATTCGCGGCCTTCAATTCCTATCTCGCGATCCTGATCTTCCCGATCCTCATCATCGGTTTCATGAGCAACGTGGTGGCGCAGGCGCAGGCGTCCTATGACCGCATCGAGCAGGTCATCAACGCGCCGGAGCCGAAACCCTGGGGCACGCTCGACCTGCCGCTGCGCGGCGACTTCGACATCGAGCATCTGACGGTCCGCTATGGCCAGCGCCTCGCGCTCGATGACGTGAGCCTCGCGGCCAAAGCGGGCACGCGCACCGCCATCATCGGGCCGACGGCGGCCGGCAAGACGCAGCTGCTCTATGCAATGACCGGGCTGATCGAGCCGCAGGCGGGCCGCATCACCTATGACGGCAAGCTGCTCACCGACTATGAACGTCAGGCGCTGCATCGCCAGGTGGCGCTGGTCTTTCAGGACAGCGTCACGTTCAGTCTCACGGTGCGCGAGAATATCGCGTTTTCGAGCATCGTCGATGACGCGAGCCTCGCGAAAGCCGTTGCGACGGCAGAGCTCAGCGATTTCATTGCGACCCTACCCGAGGGCCTCGATACGGTTATTTCGGAGCGCGGCACGTCACTCTCGGGCGGCCAGAAGCAGCGCATCATGCTGGCCCGCGCTCTGGCGCTCAATCCGAGGATTTTGCTGCTCGACGATTTCACCGCACGGGTGGATCAGCGCACCGAGCGCAAGATCCTCGCCAATGTGCGCAGCAATTATCCGGAAGTGACCCTCGTCTCGGTGACCCAGAAGATCGCGCCGGTCGAGGACTACGACCAGATTGTGCTCCTGATGGAGGGCAAGGTGCTGGCGGCCGGCACGCATGCCGAACTGATGCACGCCTCGCCCGAATATGTTCAGATCTACCGTTCGCAGCAGAGCACGGAAGACTATGAAGTACAGGCTTAACCTCTCGACTGCGAGCCAGAACCGCGACTCCGTCTGGAAGGCGCTCTCGCGCCTGCTGCCCCTCATGCAGCAGGAAGGGCGGCGGCTGACCATCGCGTTCTCCGCCATCATCGTCTCGTCGCTGGTGGCGCTCGCGACGCCGGTGATCATCGCCCACACCATCGACACTCATATCGCCCACGGCGACTATAATGGCGTTCTTCTATGGAGCGGCATATTGCTGGCGATTTACCTCGTCGGTCTTGGATCGTCCTATATCCAGGCCCGCACCATGGGCGGCATGGGCCGCCGCATCCTGTTCAACCTGCGCAATCAGCTATTCACCCGGCTGCAGGAACTGCCGGTCGCGTTCTTCAACCAGAACAAATCCGGCGACCTGATTTCGCGCATCAACAACGATACCGACCGGCTCAATCAGTTCTTCGCGCAGGCGCTGATGCAGTTCCTCGGCAACCTCGTGCTCATCGCTGGCGCAGGCGTGCTGCTGCTTGCCCTCAATATCGAGCTTGGCGCTGCGGCGCTGGTGCCTGCTGTGCTGGTACTGGTCTTTACCCAGCTCATTGGCGGCTGGGTCAAGCGCGCGAGCTTTAAGAGTCTCCAGACGCTGGGCGGTCTCAGCGGCGAGATCCAGGAGAGCCTCGCCAATTTCAAGGTGATCGTGGCGTTCAACCGGCTCGATTTCTTCCGGCAGAAATTCGCCGAGGCCAACAACGCCAACTACAATGCGTCGGTGCGCGCGGGCATCGCGAGCAACATCTTCATCCCGGTCTATGGGCTCGCCTACAATCTCGGCCAGCTCGTTACGCTGAGCTTCGGGCTCTGGCTGATCGGCGCCAACCACCTGACGACGGGCCTCCTCATCGGCTACCTCCTCTACGTCAACAATTTCTACAATCCCCTTCGGCAGCTCGCCGCCATCTGGTCGTCGCTGCAGCAGGCGCTGGCCGGCCTCGATCGCATTTCCGAAGTGCTTGCGCTGAGCTCCGATATGCCTGTGATCCCCGCGACGGGAACAGCGAGGTCGGATTCCGTCATGGCGTTCGAGGACGTGTCGTTCCACTACGAGGGCGGCGCTGACGTGCTGAAATCCGTGAGCTTTGTCCTTGAGCGTGGCAAGACTTACGCACTGGTCGGTCCGACTGGCGGCGGCAAGACGACGACCGCTTCATTGATGGCCCGTCTTTACGATCCATCGTCGGGCACGGTGCGGCTCGATGGCCGCGACATTCGCTCCTACGAGCCCGCGGAGCGCGCCGAAAAGATCGGCTTCATCCTCCAGGAGCCGTTCCTGTTCACCGGGACTGTGCGGGACAACATCCTTTACGGCAACACGCGCGACGGCGGTCTCTCCAACGAGGCCCTCACCAAGCGTCTCGAGGATGCGGGGCTCTCCGGTCTGGTGGCACGGTTCGACAAGGGCCTCGATACGCCCGTGTCGTCGAGCGGCGATGCAATGAGTCTCGGCCAGAAGCAGCTCGTGGCGTTCATACGCGCCGCACTTCGCGATCCCGAACTGCTCATCCTCGACGAAGCGACGGCCAATATCGACACCGTCACCGAGCAATTGCTCGATGACATTCTTGCAAAGCTGCCACCAACAACCACGCGCGTCATCATCGCGCATCGGCTCAATACCATAAGCAACGCCGACGCCATCTTCTTCGTCAATGGCGGTACGGTGACCTCGGCGGGATCGATGGAGCATGCGGTCGACATGTTGCTCCACGGCGCAATGGCGAGCTAGTCGGCGACCAGGCTTTGCGTCAGCGGATCGTCCGGATCCAGGAGGCCGTCGATCACATCGAAATGGTGGCGGCCTACGGCCCGGTGGATAGCCGCATCTGGCCAGTTCGTCGCGAGGAGCTCGCTCTGCCGGATCAGTTCGGGCCTCTCATTCGCCCCGACCCAGGCCGTAACTCGGGCTCCATCGATCGGCTGCAGCAGGGCAGGGCTTTCTCGTGCTGCTTCCTCGTCGGTAAGCCGAAGGACGCGGTTCATCGCTGTGAGCATCAGGGGCCGCAAGTCGTGGAGCCCGGATATCGGCACGATATTGCCGAGCCTGCCTTTTAATGCCGGCGGCAGTGGGGACGTTGTCGTAGCGAGCCGCGCGACCAGATGGCCACCGGCAGAATGACCGCTGAGGTGGATCGGCCCGTCGATACCTTCCGCCGCCCGTGCAATGGCCGCCGCGACATCCATCCCGATCCCAGTGATGCTCACCGCCGGACAGAGCCGATAGGTCGGAATCGCGACAGCGAAATCATGCGCCAACGGCCCCGCCGCGAGATGCGACCAGGATGAGCCGTCGAGCATCTGCCAATACCCTCCATGGACAAAGACGGCGAGGCCATGAGGCCTGCCGCGCGGCCGGAAGAGGTCGACACTCTGACGGGTGTCGGGCCCGTATTTCAGCTCGAGATCGGCACGGCCTTCGGCCAGCATCGCGACGCGAAAGCGCGCCGCCTCACGCGACCAGAGTGCGTAATAGTCCGGTGTATCGGCAGACAGCCCGATTTCGTTGTCATAGGCTGCGTCCCAATCCATCGATGACTAGCCTTCTAGCCAGCGCACCTGCTCGGGCGTGAGCTTCAGAGTCACCGCGCCGATCGACTCGTCGAGCTCATTGAGCCGCCGCGGCCCGATCAGCGGGATCGATGGGAAGGGCTGCGCCAGCACATAGGCGAGGGCCACCTGCGTCGGCGTGGCGTTGAGCTCCTTGGCGAGAGCGATGGCGCGGTCGCGGCGGCCGAAATTGCCATCGGAGTACCAGGCATTGACCATCTCCTCACTGCCGAGCTGGTCGCGACCGGCGCGGTCAGTGAAGAAGCCCCGCGCCTGGCTCGACCACGAGAAATTTGGGATCTGGTGCCGGGTGAGCCACGCCTTGAACTCCGGCGACGAGGCCGACGCAACGCCCGGCCAGAGCGGCCGCAGCATTTCGGCGAGCGCGAAATTGTTGGAGAGCGCACCAGGCGCCGTCTTGCCGGTACGCTTGGCATAGTCGATGGCCTCGTCCATGCGCTCGATGGACCAGTTCGAGCCGCCAAAAATGCCGCGAATGCGCCCCGCCTTCACCTCTGCGTCCATCGCATCGACGAACTCCCCCACCGGTACGTCGAGATTGTCGCGGTGCATGAGATAGACATCGACATAGTCGGTCTTGAGGTGCTCGAGCGATTCCGTGAGCTGCTTGCCGATCACGTCGGGATAGCAGAGCGGGCTGTGTGCGCCCTTGCTGATGAGGACGATCTCCTCGCGCACGCCGCGATTGGACTGCCATTCGCCGAACGCCGCTTCCGGCTTGCCGTGTGCATAGACCCAGGCGGAGTCGAACATGTTGCCGCCAGCCTCGAAGAACGCATCGAGGAGGGGCGCTGCCCGTGAGAAGGTCCAGAAGTCTTCAAAGCCCGTGGCCAGCACCGAAGCGCTCTTCGTGATGCCAGGAATTGAGCGTCGCGGAATTCGCGTCCCGCCACGTTTGAGTGCGGTACCCCTCAGCGTCGTCACGCGGCTTGCCGGCTTCTCGACGGAAAATTCGAGCCCTGAGTCGGCCCGCCAGGCGTCGAGCGTGCGCATGTTGCCCATGCTGTCATCCCAGCTCATGCCTGGTGAACTGAACTGCTGGCGGCCCTCTCGCAAGGCTTCGCCAACAGCGTCGATTTCGAAGGAGTAGAGATGGCTGGTCTTGCCGAGCTCCGAGGTTTCCCGCGTGCCATCTGGGCGGACGATATCGATCCGTCCCGGCCCGCCCTTGCGGTTGCCTCCGGCGAACCAGAACTCATCGACCTCTATGCGTCCGGTGGCGCCGTGAATGCGGAGGACATTGTCGAGCTGCACGAATACGGCGCAACTCACCTGCGCTAGAATTCCGCTCTCGAACTGGAGCGTCGCGGCAGCCCATTCGTCGGTCTGCTCAAGCCCCAGATGCGCCATGCCGCTGACCTTAACCGGATCGAGAAATGGCTTGCCCATTGCCGCACCGGCAATCAGGCGCGCCATCGACACTGGATAGCCGCCGACATCGAGGATGCCGCCGCCGGCGAGTGCGCTGGCGAAGAGCCGATGCGTGGGATCGAACGCCGGCATCTGGAAGCCGAAGCTCGTCTGAATCATGCGAACTTCGCCGATCGCTCCGGCGTGGATCAGTTCCGCGAGTTTGGCGGTAGCCGGATGCAGGCGATACATGAAGGCCTCGCCAGCAAACGTCCCGGCTTTGGCATGCGCGTTGAATACCGCGTCGGTCTCGACCGCTGTCAGGGCGATCGGCTTTTCAATGAGAACATTCTTGCCCGCCTCGGCGGCCTTTATGGCCCACTCGGCATGGCCGGGATGCGGAGTCGCGACGTAGATAGCGTCGATATCGGGATCCTCCAGCATCGCCTGGTACCCGCTGAGGATTCGGGCCCCCGGAAATTGCTCCGCCAGCCCCGCCTTCCCGGGATCGCGAGAGGCAATCGCAACGAGCTTGCCGGATTTCGAGTCGGCCATCCCGTTGCGGAAATCGCAGGCGATGGCCCCCGGCCCGATAATCCCCCAGCGAATGGATGTGGCGGTCGTGGGCATGCGTGTCTCCTCGGGAGTCTTCTTTGCCTTGATATGACGACATGGGCCCCTGCTTGACCAGTGCTTGACGCAGCCAATCCGTCCGCTTTCGGGACTGTCGCGCTTCGACTATACCGGCAGGCCAAAACGGAGGAGCAAGCAACATGGCAAGCAGCAAGAGAGTCCGGTGGGGCATCGTCTCGACGGCGGACATCGGCGTCAAGAAAGTCATCCCGGGCATTTTGAAATCGCCGCATTCCGAAATCGTGGCGATGGGCTCGCGCGACGAGGGCAAAGCGCGCGCAGCGCTCGATGGCCTCGGGCTGGGCAACGCTAAGGCTTATGGCAGCTACGAGGCGCTGTTCGCTGATCCCAATGTCGATGCGATCTACAATCCGCTCCCCAATCACCTGCACGTGCCGATCACGCTTGCCGCGGCGAGGGCCGGCAAACACGTGCTCTGTGAAAAGCCGATCGCGATCACCGCCAAGGAAGCTGAAGACCTTCGCGCCGCACCCAAGAACGTCCTCATCGAGGAAGCCTTCATGGTGCGCCATCACCCGCAATGGCACCGCGCCCGAGAGATCGTGCACTCGGGCGAGCTGGGGCAGGTCAACCTGGTGCGCGCCGTGTTCCTCTATTTCAACGATGATCCGGCAAACGTCCGCAACATGGCCGATATCGGCGGCGGCGGCATTCTCGATATCGGCTGCTATTGCGTGATCTCGGGCCGCTATCTGTTCGAGGCCGAGCCCAAGCGGCTGGTGGCGCTTGTCGATCGCGATCCGAAGTTCAAGACCGACCGGCTCGCGAGTGTCATTGCCGATTTCGGCCAGGGCCGGCAGCTGAGCTTCGTCTGCGGTACGCAGTCGGCGGGCCGCCAGAGCGTCGAGGCGATCGGTACGAAGGCCAGCCTCGAAATCGTCATCCCCTACAATGCACCGCCGGACTCGGAGACCGCGATCCTCGTCGGCAACAGCTTCGACCGCAGCCTCTATCGCCGCGAGATCATCCGACCGGTCGACCAATACACCGAGGAGGCCGAGAATTTCGCGCTCGCGGTCTTGGGCGAAGGCAAGCCTGGGTATGGCATCGAGGATGCCATCATGCAGATGAAGATCCTCGACGCGATCTTCCGGTCGGAAAAGTCCGGCGCGTGGGAGAATATTTAGCCCGCGAGCGCCCGTGAGAGGCTTGGGGCTGCGGCGATCAGTTCGCGCGTGTACGGGTGCTGGGGCGAGGCGAAGACCTTGTCCGTCCTTCCGGTCTCGACGATCTTTCCGGCCTTCATCACCAGCACGCGGTCGGTAATCGCGCGCACGACACCTAGATCGTGCGAGATGAAAAGATAGGAGATGGAGAGGCGGTCGCTGAGCTCAGCCAGAAGGTCGAGGATTTGTGCCCGCACGGAAACATCGAGCGCCGACACCGCCTCGTCGAGCACGATCAGCTTAGGCTCGATGATCAGGGCCCGCGCAATCGCGATACGCTGGCGCTGTCCGCCGGAAAATTCGTGGATGTACTTGTCGACATCGGCCACGTTCAGTCCGACTGTCTCGAGCGCCGCTTCGGCGCGTTGCCGCCGCTCCGCCCCCCGTGGCGCCTCATTGCCGAGCAGGTGGAAGGGCTCGGTCACCAGTGTGTCGACGCGCTGGCGCGGATCGAACGAGCCGTAGGGGTCCTGGAACACCGCCTGTACCTTGCGCCGCGTCGCGCGATCACTGTCGTCGAGGGCCGTGCCGTCAATGACGATGGATCCCGCCTGCACGCGGTCGAGCCCGAGGATGGCGCGCGCGAGAGTCGATTTCCCGCTGCCGCTCTCGCCCACTAGCCCCACATTTTCGCCGCGACCGATGCTGAAGCTCACCCCGTCGACGGCGCGAAAGGCCCCGGGCGGGCCAAAGACCCGGCGCGGCGGCCGGAGATAGTCGCGCACCACGTCGGTGACCTCGAGCACCGGGGCGCCACCTCGCAGCGCGGGGTCCCGCACGGGGACGTGCGACGACGCTTCGAACAATTGCCGCGTATACGGGTGAGCCAGAGATCGGAACACTTCGCGCGTCGCGCCGCCATCGACGATCTCGCCACTCCGCATCACCGCGATGTCGTCGGCCAGCCCGGTGACCAGCGCCAGATCATGGGTGATGAATATGAGCCCCATCCCCTCCTCGTCGACAAGGCTGCGGAACAATGCGATCACCCGGGCCTGCGTCGTCACGTCCAATGCCGTGGTAGGCTCGTCCGCTATGAGCAGCTTGGGGCGAAGGGCAATGGCCGAAGCGATGACCACGCGCTGGCGCTGTCCGCCGCTGAGATCATGCGGGAACCGGTCGCGCGGAAAATGCTCCTGCGACAGGCCCGCCCGCGCCAAGGCGCGATCCGCCTCCACTAGAGCATCGCGGCGGCTCGCGCCGGTGTGGACGAGGATGGTCTCCGCCACCTGCTGGCCGATCGTCTGCAGCGGGTCGAGCGCAGTCGCCGGTTCCTGGAACACCATTCCGATATCGCGACCCCGGATGGTGCACATCTCGCGTTCGGACTTGCCGAGGAGGTCCGCGCCCTCCAGTATCGCCGCGCCATCCGCCCGCGCGCCGGCAGGCAGCAGGCCCATAATAGCCAGTGCCGTCATCGACTTGCCGGCGCCGGATTCGCCGATGACCCCGAGCACGCGCCCTGGCTCCACCGAGAGGCTGACATCCCTGAGGATTGGCGTCGCGCCGATGGTGACGTTGAGGCCGCTGACCGACAGCAGGCTCATCGGCGACTCCCACCGAGGCGCGGATCAAAAATGTCGCGCAGCCCATCGCCAAGCAGATTGAGCCCGAGCACCGTAAGTACGATCGCGAGGCCGGGGATCAGCGCCAGTTGCGGCGCGAGGCCGACCAAGGTCTGGCTGTCCGCCAGCATCTTGCCCCAACTCGGGATCGGCGGCTGTGCGCCGAGCCCGACATAAGCCAATGCGGCTTCGGCCAGGATGCCCAGCGAGAACTGGATCGTGCTCTGGACGACCAGCGTGTTGAGGATGTTGGGGAGGATGTGTTCGACCGAAATCCGGCTCGCGTTCTTGCCGGCAACCCGGGCGGCGAGAATGAAGTCGGCGGTCCACAGGCTAAGGGCCGCTGCGCGGGTCAGGCGAGCAAATACGGGAATGTTGAAGATGCCGATGGCGATGATGGCATTGATCGCGCCCGGCCCGAACACCGCGGTGATTAGCACCGCGATAAGCAGCGCCGGAAATGCGAACACCAGATCGTTGGCGCGGAGGATCACCTCATCGAGCAGCGTGCCGCGCTTCGCTGCCGCCCAGAGTCCCAGCGGCGTGCCGATGAGAATGCCGATGCCGACAGCGATAAGGGCAACCACGATTGAGGTGCGTGCCCCAACGAGGATCTGTGAGAATACGTCGCGCCCGTACTGGTCGGTGCCGAACCAGTGCTCCGCCGTCAGCCCCATCAGCCGGTGCGGGATGTCCTGCGCCGCGTAGTTGTAGGGCGTCCACACCAGCGACAGCGCCGCAGCCAGTACGATGATCGAGGTCAGCACCGCACCGATGACGAAGCTGCGCGATCGCAGCGCGCGTTGCCACAGGCCAGGACTGCGGGAGACCATCGCCTCCATCAGCGGCGCCTGAGCCGCGGATCGACCCAGACATAGCTGAGCTCGACCAGGAAGTTGACGACGATGACGGCGAACACCAGCAGCATCACCACCGACTTGACCGTGATCAGGTCGCGCTGGGTGATGGCCTGGAACACCAGGCGGCCGAGGCCCGGCAGCGTGAAGACGTTCTCGATGATGATGCCGCCCGCCAAGAGGAAGGCAAACTGCAGGCCGACGATCGTCAGCACCGGGATCAGCGCGTTGCGGAGCGCATGCCGCCACAGCGCCTGCCCACGGCTGAGCCCATGCGCGCGGGCGGTGCGGATATAGTCCTCGTCCAGCGTATCGAGAAGCGACGAACGCATCACCCGCGCAAGGATCGAGGCTTGTGGCAATGCAAGCGCAACGGCAGGCAGAGTCAGGTTGCGGATCCCCTCCCAGAAGCCCCTGTCCCAGCCGGGGAACCCGCCCGCCGAGAACCAATGGAGCGTCACGGCGAAAATCCACACGAGGATGATCGCGAACCAGAAATTGGGCACCGCCACGCCGAATTGAGTCGCGCCCATGACCGCGAGATCGGTCGCAGAGTTGCGGCGGGCCGCCGAGAGCACGCCTGCCGGCACGGCAATGATGAGGGTCAGCGCCAGCGCGTAGATCGCAAGCGGTGCTGACACGCCGATTCGTTGCGCGATGAGCTCGCCGACCGGCACACGGTAGGTGTAGCTGATGCCGAAATCGCCATGCAGCATCCCGGCGATCCAGCTGAAGTAGCGGACAATCGCCGGCGCATCGATGCCGAGCTCATGGCGCAGCGCCGCGAGCGTATCGGGTCGTGCGTTGAGCCCGAGGATGAACTGCGCAGGGTCGCCCGGCAGCACTTCGAGGACGAGGAAGATGACGATCGAGGCGACCGCGAGGCTGACGATCAGCGAGACCAGCCGTCCTGCGAAATAGCCGCCCATCGCCTCCGCCTATGCGATGTGGGAAGCCGCCGGGCTCCCCCCGTTCATGCTATTGCGCCCAGGTGATCGCGCTGAGATCGATGGTCGGCTGCGGTGCATTTTCCCACAAGCCAGCGATCCCCTTCTTGGCGATCGTGATGTTGGGATATTCGAACAGATAGACAGCTGCGAAATCGGTCGCGAGTTGCCTTTGGATATCCTGGCGGATGGCGATCTGCTGCTTGGGATCGGTGGTGCCCTTGAGCTTGGCGACCAGCGCGTTGAGTGCGTCGGCCTTGTAGTTGATGTAATAGCCTGGCTTGCCGAACGCGGCATAGTCGTCCGGCTCGACATGGGTGATCATGGTGAGGTCGTAGTCGTGCGCCCCGCCGAAGACATTGCCCAGCCAGTCGGCCCACTCGTCGTTGACGACATTCACCCTGACCCCGACGTCGGCCAGCTCCTGCTGGATGATCGGAGCGGCGGCGCGCGCATAGGACACCGGCGGCACCTTGAAAGTCAGTGTCAAATCCTTGATCCCTGCACCTGCGAGCAGCTGCTTCGACTTCGCCGGGTCGAACGCCGACAGAGCGGTGAGGTCAATGTAGGCCGGGTCGCCCGGCGGGTAGAAGCTGCCGATCGGCGTGCCATAGCCGAACATCGTGCCCTCGATGATGGCGTTGCGGTCGATTGCATGGGCAATCGCCTCACGGACGTTGACGTTATCGAGCGGCGGTCGGGCATTGTTCATCGCGACAATGGTTTCCCCCTGGGTCGAGCCGATGATCACCTCGAACCGCGGGTCGGATTTGAACTGACCGACGAGCTCCGGAGCCGGGAAGGCGGAGAACACATCGACGTCGCCGGCGAGCATCGAATTGGTCGCGGCGGTGGGATCGCTGATGAAGCGGAAGATCACGGTGTCGAACGCAGGTTGCGTCTCTGAATAATTGGGATTGCGCACAAGAGTAAGGTGGTCAGCCTTTACCCATTCGCCCAGCTTGTAGGGACCGGTCCCGACAGGATTGGTGAGATTTGTCGCCGCACTCTTGGAGGAGACGATCGCGGCATCAGTCCAGCCCATGTCATAGGTGAAATCGCCCTGGGGCTTGCTCAGCGTCACCTTGACGGTTGCAGGATCGACGACATCGACCGAAGCAATGTTCTCGAAGAGCTGCTTTTGCGCGCCGGTTGCGTTGGGTGCTCTGTCGCGGTCGAGCGTCCATTTCACGTCGTCCGCGCTGAAGGGCGAGCCGTCGCTGAACTTGACGCCGGTCTTGAGGTGGAAGGTGTAGGTGAGCCCGTCGGGCGATACATCCCAGCTCGTGGCGAGGTCCGGCTGCACGGCCCCGTCTTTGTCGATCTGGGTCAGGCCATTGTAGATGTTGAGGTCGGTGACGCTGCGATTGGCTGACGCGGCGGCGCCCGTCGTCGGGTCGAGGTCCGTGGGCTCGAGCTGAAGGGCAATGGTGAGCTGCGTCGGTGCGGCCCCCAGCACTGAACTCGACAGCAACGCCCCGGCCATGGCCAGCAACAACAGTGACTTGCGCATTGACTTCCCTTCTCTACAGGGCCCGGGCGGGCCCGTCGCGCGCCTATCTAGGACGGTTTGGCCGCCGATAGAATTGCTTTATGCGCAACTCTGGCAGGCCGGTGGCGTGCCAAAACCTTTTGGGAGCCGGATTCCCTTTGCCGGAGGGCCTCCGATTGGGTAGCGATGATGCATTCGCCAGGACCTGAATCTATGGCCTTTCCCAAGATCGTTCGCCCCAAGCTCGAGCTCATCATCGGTCTGCAGAGCCTCGGCGCCGCGACCGTGGCGGCGGAACTGGGCCACATGGGCATTCGCGACCCGCACATGCGTGGCCCTCGCGCGCTGATGGCCGGAAAATGTATCGCCGGCGCGGCCATGACCCTTCAGTGCATGCCCAAGCGTGAGGACCTGGTGGAGTTCGGCGAGCACGCCGACCCCGAAAAGCAGCTGCATCGGCAAGTCCTGCTCGAGGCCCAGGCCGGCGATGTCGTGGTGATCGATGCCCGTGGCGATCTCGGCTCCGGCATCTTTGGCGAGATGATGCTCACCTATTTCAAGGGCAAAGGCGGGGCCGGCGTCGTGATCGATGGCTGTATCCGCGATTTTCCGCAGGTGAA
>Ga0207656_10000385_pt1 | contig 14857 bp, 12 predicted proteins | sample KBSCornC12_FD_184297 | JGI IMG/M metagenome (GOLD analysis project Ga0207656, IMG submission 184297) | Corn rhizosphere microbial communities from Kellogg Biological Station, Michigan, USA - KBS Corn C1-2 (SPAdes) (version 2) | ecosystem: Host-associated > Plants > Roots > Rhizosphere > Soil ...
AAGTGAGGTGGGGTTGGTCATGCATGCAGTCGAGGCACTGAACGACCGATTCCTGCACCTCGTCGATGCCGTCGGCCAGCGCACCCGAATCGGGATCCACCCGCCGGATCGCGTCGTAGTGGATCTGGATCTCGAGGTTCTGGGACCAGCAGCGGTAGCACCGCAGCCAGGCCGCCCTGTCGCCGTTGAGCTCGCTCATCGCTCCATTGTTGCGAGGGCGGCGGTTGGGCGCAGGGCGGTTAGGCCGGAGCATCCTCCGGGAGTACCAGCCGCAGCTCCTTTTCATGGGCGATATCGGGAGGAAGGAAGGCGTTGGTGTGGGCCAGCGTGCGCTTAGCGGTATCGAGGTCGCTCCAGTCGATCGCGGCCGCGTAGCGCTGCGCGAAGTCGAGAATCCGCACCAGCGGCCTTGGATTGCCGTTGCGGGAAAGGGCTCGCAAACCTTGCAGGTAGTTGTCGCGGAAGGAGAGGGGGATCACGATTCGCTGCTGCTCCGCCGCCGTCAGCTCAGCGTTCATCAAAACGCGTGCGACCCTGCCATTGCCGTCGGTGAACGGGTGCACCTCGGAGGCCAGGAACATCATGAAAATGGCGCGGGCGAGCCCGGCTGGAAGCGGTTCGAGATAGCGGAAACCTTCGAGCAAAGTTCCCTCGACGAGGTCCGGGTGGACGAAGGTGGTACCGCCTGCCTGATTGGGATTCACCTTGAAGGAACCGGGGCCGACAGCGGGACGGGAGCCCAACATCAGCGCATGGTGAGAGCGCAGCAAGGTGAGGAGGTCGTCAGCATCGCGCGGCGCGCGCGCCCGCAGCCCCGGGTCGTTTACGAGCTCGAAGGTCCCAAGGACGTCGTGGGCATCTTCGAATCTGCCGTCGGGAACCTCTCCTTGAAAGACGATCTCTTCGGCCTCGCCGATGGCGAACTCCGTTCCCTCGATCCAGTTGGAGAAGTAGGCCTCGATGAAGGAAAGAGCGGGCAGGGAGTCGGGCTGCTCTGGGCGGTCGGGCTGTGGGTCCTGCAGCAGATGGCCTTGCAGAGTCTCGAACAGCTCGAGGCGGCGAGGGTCGAATCCGAGTCCCTGTCGCTGCGCGCGTGCGGCAGGGGTTGCGAGTTCTCCGTCGCGTGTTCCCTGAACCGTTCCGATCAGGTCGTCGAGAAGCTTCATCTCTCGTTCGGCGTCTAAGACAGGTGCAATCTGTCGGGCTTGATCGCGCAGTTCGTTTAGGGCCTTGGTTCCCCGCCGCGCTGCGATTCGGACCAGCTCGTCCTCGAACTCCGTGCGAGCCAGAGTCCTGGCGATGCTGCCGCCCCGCGCACGGGACGGACGCAGGTTGTCGAGAAATTTCCGTGCCTGTCCGGAGAAGTGGAGGTCCTCCATGAAGGGCATGTCACCGGCTATCGGACCGTGGCCTCGGCGGGGACGCAACGTGAGGCCGGGCAGGCGAACGGGGCGGCGAGCGGTGTAGGCCGGTCCGGCATCGAGGAAGAGCGATCCCTCCTCGGAGGGCTTCGCCTCGAAAGCGCTGCGGTCGACGACTACGGCGCCCGGAAAATAGGCGGACGCTACCCGCTGCCAGTTGCGCCGGACCACCTGTTCCAGTGGCTCGGCCGTGTTTCGGGTGTAGAGGCGGGGGCCTATTTTCCGCGCCCGTCCGGCTTTGACTGCGGTTCCTACGGCGCGAGAGGTGCCGGCGGTGCTGAGGAAGACCTCAGGCTGATCACCCAGTGAAAAAGTGCGCGTAAGCTCGGCCATCGCGCCACTGAGTGTAGAAAACTTGCGCCTAATAGGCGATTTTGGGAAATTTCTGACGCGTAAGGAGTCTCAGGCGGCTGCGCCGGCGCTGGCGCGCTGGCCGACGAGCTCGACGATCTCGCCCATGATCCGGTTCACGTCGAAGTCCTTCGGCGTGTAGACGCCGGCGACGCCGGCCTCGCGCAGCCGCTCGGCGTCGGCCACGGGGATGATCCCGCCGACGACTACGGGCACCTCGACGCCCTCGTCCCGGAGCAAGCGCACCACCTCGGGGATTAGCTCCAGGTGCGAGCCGGAGAGGATCGAGAGGCCGACTACGTCGACGTCCTCTTGCAGGGCCGACTCGGCGATCTCCTCCGGGGTCAGGCGGATCCCTTGGTAGATCACCTCCATGCCGACGTCGCGTGCCCGCAGCGCCACCTGCTCGGCGCCGTTGGAGTGGCCGTCGAGGCCGGGCTTGCCGACCAGGATCTTGATCCGGTGGCCGATCTGCTCGGAGGTCTCGTCGACCCGCCGCCGGATCTCCTCCAGCTGGTCCCGGTCGGTGGCGGGGGAGGCGCCGTCGACGCCGGTCGGCGCCCGGTAGGCGCCGAAGACCTCGCGCATCGTTGCCGCCCACTCGCCGGTCGTCGCCCCCGCCTTGGCGGCGGCGATCGTCGCCGGCATCACGTTCGTGCTCTCGTCGGCCGCGGCCTTCGCCAGATCGTCCAGCGCCGCGCGCACTGCGTCCTCGTCGCGCTCGGCCTTCCACTCCGCCAGCGCCTCGATCCGTTCGCGCTCGACCTCGGGGTCCGGCGTCAAGATGCCGCCGTCGGCACCTGCCGTCAGAGGCGAGTCCTCGGTCTCGGTGTAGCTGTTCTGGCCGATCACCTTCTGCTCGCCGGCCTCGATCCGCGCTACCCGCTCGCGATGGGACTCGACCAGGCGCGCCTTCATGTACGGCACCGCGTTGACAGCGCCGCCGTGCTCCTCGACCACGGCCATCTCCGCCCGCGCCCCCTCGGTCAGCTCGGCGACCAGGCCGTCCATCACGACGGAGCCCTCGAAGATGTCCGGGTACTCAAGCAGGTCGGTCTCGTTCGCCAGCACCTGCTGGATCCGCAGGCTCCACTGCTGGTCCCAGGGGCGGGGGAGGCCCATCGCCTCGTTCCAGGCCGGCAGCTGGATTGCCCTAGCCCGCGCGTCGCGGGAGAGCGTCACCGCCAGCGCCTCCAGCACGATCCGCTGGATGTTGTTCTCCGGCTGGGCCTCGGTCAGCCCCAGCGAGTTGACCTGCACCCCGTAGCGGAAGCGCAGCATCTTCTCGTCGGTCACGCCGTAGCGCTCGCGCCCGATCTCCTGCCAGAGCGCGCTCATCGTCCGCAGCTTCGCGATCTCCTCAACCAGCCGGATGCCGGCGTTGACGAAGAAGGAGATCCGCCCGAAGACCTTCGGGAAGTCCTCGTCGGCGACCTGGCCGCGGGCTTTCACCTCGTCGAGCACGGCGATCCCAGTCGAGAGCGCGTAGGCGATCTCCTGCACCGGCGTCGCCCCGGCCTCCTGCAGGTGGTAGCTGCAGATGTTGGTCGGGTTCCAGCTCGGCACCTCGTTGACGGAGAAGGCGACCATGTCGGCGATCAGCCGCATCGAGGGCTCCGGCGGGAAGGCGTAGGTCCCGCGCGAGAGGTACTCCTTGATGATGTCGTTCTGCGTCGTCCCCTTCAGCTTCGAGCGCTCGACCCCGTTCTCCTCGGCGACGGTGACGTAGAGCCCGAGCAGCCAGGCGGCGGTCGCGTTGATCGTCATCGACGTGTTCATCTCGTCGAGCGGGATGCCGTCGAACAGCTGGTGCATGTCGCCTTTGTGGGCGATCGAGACGCCGACCTTGCCGACCTCGCCGCGGGCGAGGACGTGGTCGGGGTCGTAGCCGGTCTGCGTCGGCAGGTCGAAGGCCACCGAGAGCCCCGTCTGGCCCTTGGCCAGGTTGCGGCGGTAGAGCTCGTTGGAGCGGCGGGCGTCGGAGTGGCCGGCGTAGGTGCGCATCACCCACGGCCGGTCGGGCTGGGGAAGTCGGTGGTCGCTCATGCGCTAAATGATATTTGGCGAAAGCCGCGGCGGTGGGTGACCGAAATCCGCCGTTCAAGCCGCCGCGAGGCGCATCTTTCGGCCTCACCTGTGTTTAGGCTGGCGACCCGATGAAGTTCCGCTCCCCAGCCGTCTTCCTGGCCGCGCTTGCCACCGGCCTGCTCTGCTGCGCCGTCGCCGGGGCGGCGATGGTCGGCATTTACCGCAACGGCATGGAATCGCTCGCCCAGCGCAGCCAGCTGGTCAAGCTCTCCGGCAGCAGCTGCGACCGCGCCGGGGCGAGCGGGGCGATGCGGATCTCGATCGGCAAGGCGACCAGCTCCTGCTCCTTCCGCACGCCAGTGCTCGGGCGCGATCTCGAGATCGCAGCCACCGAGCGCCTGCTCAGCGGCACTCCGACCGCGCTCCAGCGCAAGGCCTACCTCGGCCTTGAGCTGCGCGCCGGGGGCGGCGCCAAGTACGCGCTGCTGGTCTTCCCGCGGCAGCGCAAGGCGCAGCTGATCAAGGTCACCAGCGCCGGCACCAAATACCTCGCGATCGCCAAGAACGAGAAAGCGGTGGTCGGGATCAACGAAGCGAACAAGCTGCGGCTGCGCGCGGTCAACGTCACCAGCGGCCCCGAAAAGGGCCAGGCGCGCCTGTTTGCCTACGTCGGCAACAAACTCGTCGGCGAAGCTGTCGACGATGGCGCCGGCGACCTCACCGGCCGTGCCTCGGCGGTCGTCATCGGCACGATCAAGAACGGCAACGGCATCGTCGCCAGCGTCGACGACGTCGTCGTCCGGGTTCCCAGCCCCTTCTAAAACCGGAACAAATCGTCTGCCCCTCTGTTCCAGGGCCATACTTCCTGAAAGATGTCCACCAGCACGATCGAGCGTCCCCGCACCGCAGGCCCCGGCTCCGACCTTGGCGGTAACTGGCGCGTGATCGTCTGCAACGACAACCACAACACCTTCGACCACGTCGCCCAGACGCTCGCCCGGGTCCTGCCGGGGGTCTCGCTCGAGCAGGGGCACCGGATCGCCGACCAGATCCACAACGGCGGCCAGGCGATCGTCTGGACGGGTCCGCGCGAGCCGGCCGAGCACTACTGGGAGGAGCTCCAGGGGGCGGGGTTGACGATGGCGCCGCTGGAGCGCGCGTGAGGAAGCGGACCGCTCGGGCAGCGTCGCTGCTCCTCGTCCTCGGGGCGCTGCTGGCAATGCCGGCGCTCGCTTCGGCGGAACCCGCGCTGCCACCCGGCTTCCAGGACGAAACCGTCTTCGAAGGGATCGAACAGCCGACCAACTTCCGCTTCGCCCCCGACGGCCGGGTCTTCGTCTCCACCAAGCCAGGCCAGATCCTCGTCTACGACGGCATCAACGACCCCGAACCGACCGTCTTCGCCGACCTGCGCGGCGATGTCTACGACCACGGCGACCGTGGGCTGTTGGGGATCGAACTCGACCCGGGCTTCGAAACCGGGCGCCCCTACGTCTACGCGCTCTATACCTGGGACCACGTCCTCGGCACGGCCTGGAACCCGGAAGAACCTGAGTACGGCCAGGTCGGCGTCAGCGGCGACCCCGAATGCAAAGGAGCCAACCCCAGCAATTCCTGCCTGGTCAGCGGCCGCCTCGTGCGACTCGAAGAAAGCCCGGTGAACCCCGACCACGCGGTCGAAGAAGGCGGTCGTCCGAAAGAGAAAGAACTGCTGCAGGGCTGGTGCCAGCAGTTCGACTCGCACTCGATCGGCGAGGTCCAGTTCGGCCCCGAAGGCGCGCTCTACGTGAGCGGCGGCGACGGCGCCTCCTACGAATCGATTCCGGACTACGGACAGCTGGGAACGCCGCCTAATCCCTGCGGCGACCTTCCGACCCCGGCCGGAACGGCACCGAGCGAAGCGCAGCGCCACGAAGCCCAGGGCGGAGCGCTGCGCTCGCAGAACCTGAAACTGCTCAACGGCGCGATCCTGCGGATCAACCCGGACACGGGGGCTGCCTTCCCCGGCAACCCGCTCGCCGGCAACGGCAACGCGAACGCTGAACGCACCGTGGCCAAGGGCTTCCGCAATCCCTTCCGCTACACCTTCGACCCGGCGACGGGGGAAATCTACGCGGGCAACGTCGGCTCCTCGGAGATCGAGGAGATCGACCGCTTCCCGGCGCCCCCGAGCGGGCTCTACAACTCCGGCTGGCCGTGTTACGAGGGGATCCAGCACCAGTTCCAGTTCAAGGAACTGGGGCTCGACACCTGTAACGCCCTCTACAAAGCGGAGAGCGAAGGCAACCCGAAAACCTCCGAACCGTTCTTCACCTACAGCCACAAACAGACGGTCGTGCCCGAAGACGAATGCCCGACCGAATCGGGCTCGGCGGTCAGCGGCCTCTCGTTCTATGAGGGAGGGCAGTTCCCGGCCAAATACAAAGGCGCGCTCTTCTTCGCCGACGCCGTCCGCGGCTGCTTCTGGGTGATGTACGAAGGGTCGGACGGGAGGCCCGACCCCTCGACCACCGAACGGTTCATGCGTGAGGGCAAGATCTACCCCGGCGTGAAGATCGCCGAAGGCCCGGGCGGCTACCTCTACTACGCCGACCTCCTCGGCGAAGAAGGCCTTGGCGAAGGCTCGATCCACCGCATCGCCTACCGGCCGAACACGCCCACCGCGCGCCTCGAAGCCAAACCGCCCTACGGCCTCTACGACTCCGGCGGCGATTTCAAAACGACCCTCGACGCGACCGGATCGAGCGACCCGAACCAGTCCTCAGCTTCGCTCACCTACGAATGGGACATGAACGAAGACGGCGTCTTCGAGTCCAGCGGCTCCGCGGCGACGAAAGCGGTGACCTACACCGAAGCCGAACAGGAAGCGCGGGAAAAAGCGAATCCGAAGAAGAGCGCCAACCGGGTCGTAACCGTCCGCGTCAAAGACAGCGAAGGCTTCACCAGCGTCGCCCGCATCACCGTCTACCCCGGCGACAAACCGCCGGTGCCGACGATCACCGAACCGAGCTCGAGCTTCCACTGGAGCGTCGGGGATGACATCTCGATCAACGCGAAAGCGATCGACGCCGCGGGGCACGAAATCAACACGCCGTTGCCCTACTACTGGGTCACCCGCATGGCTCATTGCCCCGACCTGTCCAACCCGACCGCCTGCCACGTCCACCCGTTGCAGACCTTCGCCGGGATCAAGCACGCGGAATTCACCGCCCCCCAGCACGAGTACCCCTCCTACATCGAAATCGTCCTCCGCGTCTCCGACAGCCGGGGTCTCTCCGGCACGACCCAGCTGAAACTGAACCCGCGGACGGTCGAAGTCGCGATGGGGTCGGAACCGCCGGGGATCGAACTGCTGGCGGGCTCGGTCGAAGAACCGACGCCGTTCGACGCGACCGCGATCGACGGTTCGGAAATCCAGATCTCGGCCCCCCGGACCTACGTGGTCGGCGGCGTGAGATACAAGTTCGAAAAATGGTCCGACGACGGTGCGATCGGCCACGCGATCACGGTCGAAGAAGGGGCACCTGAATACAAAGCCATCTATACGGAAGCGCAGCCCGTCGAACTCGAATTCGCTTCCGATCCACCCGGGGTCAAACTGCTGGTCGGATCGACGGAAGCAGTCACGCCGTTCACGGCGACGCCGATCGAAGGCGAAGAAGTCCAGATCAACGCGCCCGCGACCTACGAATCCGGCGGGAAGAAATACAAATTCGAAAAATGGTCTGACGGCGGCGCGATCAGCCACTCGATCCTGGTCGAAGAAGGCATGTCCGGATTCAAAGCCTTCTATGCGGAAGTGCCTGAAGAAGAACCCAAAACGGGCGGGGGAGGGTCGGGATCCGGGGGCGGTTCGGGTTCGGGGAGCAATCCGCCGCCTCCGCCTGTCGCCATCCCGCCGGAGACCAAGCTCGGGCGTCACCCGGCCGCGCGGAGCACGAAGACGACCGCCACCTTCAATTTCTCCGCCGACGTCACCGGCGCGAGCTTCCGCTGCAAGCTCGACGGCAAGCCGGCGCGGTCCTGCCGCTCGCCGAAGACCTATCGCAAGCTGAAGCCCGGCCGCCACACCTTCAAGGTCTGGGCCGGCGTCGGCATCCTCACCGACCCGACGCCCGCGAAGTTCAGCTGGAAGGTCCTGCCGAAGCGGTAGCCGCGGCGCTGCGGTTACTCAGCCGCCAGCAGGGTGTGCCAGGCGGGGAGGAGGGGGATGTCGTAGAGATCGATGACCGACGCGCGGGCCTGCTCGATCTCGTCCGAGAACCAGTAGCGCTCGAAGTCGGAGCGGCTCTCCCAGACCGAGGTCTGGCGGATCGCCAGGGGATCGTCGATGGAGCGGGTCAGCGACCAGCTCTTGGCGCCGTAGGCGGGCATCTTTGCCGCTGCCGCTTCCCAGACGTCGAGGAAGCGATCCGCCCGCAGCGGGGCGATGTGCCAGTCGAGAGTGCAGACCTCCGCCATCAGATTCCCCTTTCGAATCGAATCGCTCGGGCGCTCACGCGCCGACCTCCGCGCGGATCGCGCCGGGGCCGTCCTCGTGCTGCCCGTCCTCCTCGTTCTCGGCGCCGACGAGGATCGCGATCTTGCCGAGGTGCTTGTTTTCGTGCATCAGCTGATGCGCGGTCGGGACGCCGTCGAAGCCCATCGTTTCCGAGAGCACCGGCCGCACCTTGCCCTCCGCCATCAGCTGGTTCGCCTTCATGCACTCATACGCGTTGGCGAAGTGGGAGCCGATGATCTGCTTCTGCTTCATCCACAGGTAGCGGACGTCGAAGTCGAGCTGGTAGCCCGAGGTGGCGCCGCAGATGACGACTTTGCCGAACGGTTTGACGGTGAAGACCGAGGTCGGGAAGGTGGCCCGGCCGACGTGCTCGAAGACGATGTCGGGGGCGTCGCCGAGGATCTCTTTGACCCGCTTGGCGAAGCCGCGGGAGGCCTTGAAGCGCTCCTTGTCGGCGGCCGGGTCGGCGAGGTTGTCGTCGGTCCGCATCATCTCGCGGAACTCGTTGCGGTTGACGTAGTCGACGGCGCCGAGTTGCTTGACCAGCTCGCCCTTCTCGTCAGAGGAGACGACGCCGACCGCGTTGGCCCCAGCTGCTTTGCAGAGCTGGACGGCGAAGACGCCGAGGCCGCCGGCGGCACCCCAGATGAGGACGTTGTGGCCGGCCTGCAGCTTGCACTGGTCCATCAGCATCCGGTAGGCGGTGAAGTAGGTGAGCCCGTAGGAGGAGGAGTCGACCCAGGAGAGGTTGCGCGGCTTCGGCAGCAACTGCTGCGCCTGCACCTTGGTGAACTGGGCGAAGGAGCCCCAGGTGGTCTCGTAGCCCCAGATCCGCTGGCTCGGCGCCGCCATCGGGTCGAGCCCGTGGACCTCGACGTCCTCGTAGGAGGCCTGGTTGCAGTGGATCACGACCTCGTCGCCGACTTTCCAGCGGGTCACGCCCTCGCCGACTTTCCAGACGACGCCGGAGGCATCGGAGCCGCCGATGTGGTGGCCGTACTCGGGGTGGTCGCCGTAACCGAAGACCGAAACCGGCTCGCCGAGCGAGGCCCAGACGTTGTTGAAGTTGACGCCGGCCGCCATCACCCGCACGATCACCTCGAAGGCGCCGGGCTCGGGGACCTCGATCTGCTCGAGCTGGAAGGCGTCTTTCGGTTCGCCCTCGCGCTCCTGGCGGATCACCCACGCCGCCATCGTCTCCGGCAGCGTGCCGGGCTCAACGTCCAAATTCGCTACTTCACTGGTGTCAACGGCCAAAACCAGGCTCCTCTAGAGGTCGCGGTACGGGCGGCGAATCCTAGATGAGCGGCGACCGGCGCCGCCTCTAGGCGGCTTCGGCCTCGGGCGTCTCGGGGGCTGCCTCGCGCAGCTCGGGCGCGGTGATCTCGCGCACCGTGGCCTCGACCGGCGTCGGCGCCTCGATCTCCTTGCCCGGCGCCACCCCGAGTCCCTCGACTTTGCGCAGCTGCGGTAGCAGCCTGCCCTCCATCGAGCCAACGGCCGAGTTGTAGGCCTTGGTCGCTGAGGAGAGACGGCCGCCGACGGCGTCAAAGTCGCTGAGAAACTTCGAGAAACGGCTGTGCAGGGTGCCTGCAGCGCTGGCGATCTCCGCCGCCTCGGCGACCATCCGCTCCTGCCGCCAGCCCAGCTCCATCGTCCGCAGCAGTCCGATCAGCGAGGTCGGGCTGACCAGGAGCACGTTGCGCTCCAGCGCGTAGTCGAAGAGCGCTGGGTCGGCGGCAAAGGCGGCGTGCAGGGCTGGCTCGTTGGGGATGAAGCAGATCACCAGGTCCGGCATCTGGCCTGGGTTGAACTGGCCCTGATAGTCCTTCGAGCTAAGGCTGCGCACGTGCTCGCGGGTCTGCCGCGCGTGGCGCTCGAGGTGGACCCGCCGCTCCGATTCCACCTCGCTCTCCTGCGCGTCCAGGAAGGCGTCGAGCGGCACCTTCGAATCGGCGACGAAGCTGCGGCCTTCCGGCAGCAGGAAGAGCGCGTCGGGCCGCAGCCGCCCCTCTTCGGTCCGCAGCGTCTCCTGCAGCTCGAAGTCGACGTGCTCGGTCATGCCGGCGATCTCGACGCAGCGGCGCAGCTGCAGCTCGCCCCACTGGCCACGCGTCTGCGGCTGGCGCAGCGCCTTCTTCAGCCCGGCGGTCTCGCTGTTGAGGTTGCCGATCGTCTGCCCCATCTGTTCGAGCAGCGCCTGCGTGCGCAGGTCGGTCTCACCGCGGCGCTGGACCTGCTCTTCGATCTTCTTCTGGCCCTGGGCGATGCGCTCGGCGAGGTTCTTGATCTCGGCCTGCCGTTTGTCGAGCGCCGCCTCGGCGGTCTTGACGTCGAACTCCCGCGCCTCCTTGTTGGCCTGCAGCAGGCCCGGCAGGGCCTCGGACAGCGCTCGGGCGGTGGCCTGGGAGGTCGCCTCCTGGATTGCGGGGGTGAGGTCGGGCTGCTCGACCGGCTCGGGCTCCCTCATCACCAGCAGGTAGACGAGAGCGATGGCGAGGACGAGGACGGCTATGGCGAGTGCGATGGTCATCGCCAGCCAGGCTGACGGACCCCCCAGACGGAACCGGTCTTCTGAAACGCCGCTTGCAGCGGATTCCTGAGCGAGTCACCCGGTGACCCGTTAGAAACCGTTTTGTTTTTCTTGAGTATTGGCCCTCCCGATGGTAGGAACGGGGCGTCCCCACGGGGGGACCTTCGAAAAACCAGAAGGGAGAAGCAGATGTCTCGTTTCCTCAAGACCGTCACGCTCGCGATGAGCGCGATGGCCCTCTTCGCCGTTATGGCCTCGGCTGCGCACGCCGAAACAGGCACGCTGACAGCCACGGAATACCCGGCGATCATCACAGGCGAACAAGGTCTCGGCGCGACCTTCGACATCGCCAACCGCAACGTCGAATGCGCCACATCGGACCTCTCGGGCACAATCGTCGGCCCGACCGATCCGGTCACACTGAAGCCGGTCTACGCCAACTGCATCTCGATGCCGGGGGCGCTACCGGTGACAATCACAACCAACGGCTGCGACTACCTGTTCGGCGTCAGCAAACCCGGCACCACAGGCACACCGCCGACCACAGGCAAACTGCAAGCATGGCTCAACTGCCCCGCCGGGCAGCAGCTCGAAATCCACATCTACGAAAACGCTGCCAAACACGCGGCGAACGTCTCGACATGCACATATGACATCCCGTCGCAGGGCCCGGTAGCGGCCGGCATCTACCACAACACACCGGCAATGGCGCCGCCCGACATCCTCGCGACAGTCAACGCGACCTTCAACGCGTTGAGCACAATCGGCCCGGTGGCGTTCTGCGGCGCGAACGCCTTCGAAAACCTCCCGATAACGCTCACAGGCAACTACACACTGAGGGGTTATCAGGACGCTGGCGGCGTTGAGGGAGCCCAGATCCCGATCGACATCGGCTAGCCGTTAAGGCAGCAGCACGTCGTTCTGAGAGGAGGCGCGGTAGCTGCCCACCGTCAGGTGGGCGGGCCGCGCCTCCGGCATTCCTACGGCGGTGATCGTGTAAGAGCCGGTGGGGAGTTCGACCCCGAAGGTGCCGGGGCTGCGGGCGTAGATCACGTCCGATTCGGCCTCCTTCTCGCCGCGGATCTTCAGTTGCGTGTCCTTCGGCGTCTGGTTGGCGGTGACCAGGGTGACGTCGAGCGGCTTCTTGGTCTTTATCGGCGGCTGCGGGCTGCCCTGGTTCTGCGGGATCTGCTGGGTCTTTTCCGGGCCGAAGGCGACTTTGGTCGGCTGGACGATCACTTCTTTCTGGTTGATCGTGACGCTAACCCGGGTCGAGACTTGTGGCCGCTGCTCGTTGGCATGGCGCGATTCGCCGCAGCCGACCAGGAGCGCTGCCGTCCCGATCAGGGCGGCCAACCCCGCCGATCTAACTCTCCCGAGCCCCATCGAGGCTGAATCTAACCGAAGGGGAGGGCGACAACCTCGGCCGTAACGCCATCTTCACCTACGGCGACGGTCGCGCCGGGCTCGGCCTCGCGGCGCAGGATCGCCATTCCGATCGGGCCGAGGGCGGGGGAGACGGCGGCGCTGCCGAGCCTGCCCACCTCTTTGTCGCCGAGCCGCAGCGGCTCGCCCGGCTGCGCCGGCGCGCTCAGCTTCAGCCCGCGCAGGTGGCGGTTCGGCTTGCCCTTGTAGTGGAGGCGGGCGACCGTCTCCTGGCCGATGTAGCAGCCCTTGGTGAAGCTGACCGCCTGCTCGACGATCCCCGCCTCGGCGGGCATCGTCTCGGTCCCCATCTCGGCCCCGAAGCGGGGGCGGCCGGCTTCGATCCGCACAATCTCGACCGCCTCGGGGGAGACCTCGGCCGCGCCGGCGGCGAGCAGCGCCTCCCAGACGCGGTCGCGTTCGGCAGCGGGGACGAGGACGTCGATGCCGGCGGCGGTGCCGACCGCGAGGCAGCGGGCGCCGCCGATCGTCACCTCTTCGCAGGCGTTCTCCGGCAGCGCCGCCGAGCCGGCGATCTCCACCGCCCGCGGGCCGATCAGCGAGAGGATTGCCCGCTCCTCGCTGACGTCGGCCACCTCGACTTCGCGGCCAATCTTGTACATCCCCAGGTGCCGCCGCACCGCCTCGGTCCCCTCGGGCTCGAGGTCGAGCCAGAGGTCGGGCTCCTCGCCCGGCCGCAGCACCCGCACGTCGCCCTGCATGTGCCCCTTGCGATCCAGCAGCGCCGCATAGACCCCGTCCCCAGGCTCAAGCGCCTCGGTGTCATTGGTCAACTGCCCCTGCAAGTACTCCGCCGCTTCCGGCCCCGATACGAGCAGCTTCCCTCGCTCGGAGCGATCCAACAGCCCGCACTCCTCCCGCAGCTGCCGATACTGCGCATCTATCTCAACGGCCACCGTCATCTGCATCGAATTCTAAGAAGTGGCCCGAGTGGGGATGGGGGTGACCCCGTACGGACACTCAGCCGAAGGCGTCCGGTAGGGGTTACCCCCATCCCCAACCCGCCGCTTTTAGATATGTCAAAATCTTTTAGACGTGTCTAATTCGCAGGCGATAGAGGACTACGCGAAGACGATCTACGCGATCTCCCAGGAGCGCGACGGGCTCGTCTTGAACGGCGAGGTCGCGCACCGGCTCGGGGTCACGCCGGCGACCGCGACCTCGATGCTGAAGAAGCTGGCCGAGCTCGGGCTCGTCGACTACATGCCCTACAAGGGCGTCAGCCTGACCCCGGCAGGGGAGAAGGTCGCGCTCGAGGTGATCCGCCACCACCGCCTGATCGAGGCCTACCTCTCCGAGGCGCTGGGGATGCCCGAGGACCGGGTGCACGAGGAGGCCGAGGTGCTGGAGCACTACATCTCCGAGGAGCTGGAGGCGCTGATCGCGGCCAAGCTCGGCGAACCGCGCCACGACCCGCATGGGACGCCGATCCCCGGCCCCGACCTGCTGCCGCCGACCTGGGGGAGCGCTTCGTGAAGCCGGCGCCGCCGCCGGGCGAAGCGGTCGTCGAGGAGCTGCGTGGCGCCGGGGTCGGGCCCGAGGCAGTGCTCCCCGGCGAGGCTGCGGTCGCAGAGGCTGCCTACCGCTCGCTCGAAGGCCATCGCCGCGGCCTCCGCAGCATCTGGCCCTTCCTCGGCCCGGCCTTCATCGCCGCCGTCGCCTACATCGACCCCGGCAACTTCGCGACCAACATCGCCGGCGGCGCCAAGTTCGGCTACCTGCTGCTCTGGGTCGTCCTCTCGGCCAACCTGATCGCGATGCTGGTCCAGACCCAGTCGGCGAAGCTGGGGATCGCGACCGGCAAGAACCTCGCCGAGCTCTGCCGCGAGCGCTTCTCTCGCCGCACCTCGATCGGCCTTTGGCTGCAGGCCGAGCTGGTGGCGATGGCCTGCGACATCGCCGAGGTGGTCGGCGCCGCGCTCGGCCTCAACCTGCTCTTCGGGGTCCCGCTCTTCCCGGCTGGGCTGATCGCCGGTGCCGGCGCTTTCGCCCTGCTGGCGCTGCAGCAGCGCGGGTTCAGGCGGCTCGAGGCCGGCATCACCGTCCTCGTCGGCGTCGTCGTCGCCTCCTTCGCCTTCGAGCTGATCGACTCTTCGCCCGACGGCGGCGAAGTCGCCAAGCACCTCGTCATCCCCGGCTTCTCCGGTACCGAAAGCCTGCTGCTGGCGACGGGGATCATCGGCGCGACGGTGATGCCGCACGTCATCTACCTGCACTCGGCGCTGACCCAACGGCGGATCGTCGGCCGCAACGAGGGGGAGAAGAAAAAGATCCTCCGCTTCGAGAAAGTCGACGTGGTAATCGCGCTCTCGCTCGCCGGGCTCGTGAACCTCTCGATGATGATCGTCGCCGCTGCCCTCTTCCACAGCAGCGGGCTCACCAACGTCGATTCGATCGACGGCGCCTTCGAAGGGTTCAAGACTCTCGTCTCCGACCGGGCCGCGACGATCTTCGGCATCGCCCTGCTGGCATCAGGCTTCGCCTCCTCCTCGGTCGGGACGATGGCGGGGCAGGTGGTGATGCAAGGTTTCATCAGACGCCAGATCCCACTCTTCGTCCGCCGCGCGCTCACCCTCT
>Ga0207656_10000386_pt1 | contig 14844 bp, 11 predicted proteins | sample KBSCornC12_FD_184297 | JGI IMG/M metagenome (GOLD analysis project Ga0207656, IMG submission 184297) | Corn rhizosphere microbial communities from Kellogg Biological Station, Michigan, USA - KBS Corn C1-2 (SPAdes) (version 2) | ecosystem: Host-associated > Plants > Roots > Rhizosphere > Soil ...
CATAGGAACTATAGAAACCACCTGAAGGATCGCTCCAATTTTTATCAACAAAGTCAAGAGTCTGATTGACAACATCGAGATATTCTTTTTTGCCGGTCCAGGCGTAGGCTTTTGCATAGAGCGAAACCAATTGCCCGTTGTCATACAGCATCTTTTCAAAGTGAGGTACCAACCATAATGAATCTGTAGAATAGCGAGCAAACCCACCTTCCAATTGATCATAGATGCCACCCATCATCATTTTATCCAGTGTAGTGGTCACTAATTCTTTTGCTCTCGGATCTTGTTCTCTGAATGAATAATGCATTAGATATTCCCAATTATTCGGCATTGGAAATTTTGGACTTCCTCTTCGTCCACCTAATGTGGGATCCATGCGATCCATAAAAGTTTTAGAAATACCTAAAACGTCATCTCTGCTGACAACAGCCTTGCCAGTAATCATCAAACTGTCTAGTCCATGATCTTGGACACCAGTAACTAAGCGGCTTGCATAGTCCTGCAATTTTGCAGGGTCTTCTGCGTATGTTTTTCTGAAATAATCAAGGACTTCCAGCCATTTTGCTTTTGGAAAATAAGTACCTGCCCATACAGGTCGTCCATCAGGAAGTGCAAATGAATTTAATGGCCATCCACATCCTCCTCCAGATGCTAACTGGCACGCCGTCATATATACATCATCGATGTCGGGACGCTCTTCACGATCGACTTTGATGCAGACGAAATTTTTATTCATGAAATTGGCGACCGCAGTGTCTTCAAAAGATTCATGTTCCATGACATGGCACCAGTGGCAGGACGAATAGCCAATGCTGATCAGTAAAAGTTTGTTTTCATCCTTCGCTTTTTGAAGGGCCTCATCTCCCCATGGATACCAGTCAACGGGATTATGAGCGTGTTGCAGCAGGTAAGGGCTGGTTTCGTGAATGAGCTTGTTGGTGTAAGGATGTTCTTCCATATTTCCTGGTCGTTGGCATTGCACCAACCCTATGCAAAGGGTGAAGAGGAGGGTGAGGGATCGGGTAGTACTCAAGAATCTGTAGATATTATAGGATGTCGGCGCTAAAATAAGCCTTTAAGAAGAGTATAACAGTCTAAAGCAACTCAGGAAGCACCCTTATGGCCTACTTTTGGGCCTCATTCTATTGAAACACAGCGCAATACTATGTTGGTGATGAAATTTGGAGGCACTTCGGTAGGTAATGCCGATCGCGTCCTCCAGTTAATAGAAATCGTAAAGGAGGCTTCAGCGCATGAACCTGTGGTGGTCGTAGTATCTGCGATGTCTGGGATAACGAATCTGCTGGAAGAAGCATGTACGAAAGCAGCTTCCCAGGATGAAGGCTTCAGGCAAGTAGTGGAAACCATCTCAAGGCGGCATGATGAATGCATCGGGGCTTTGCGTTTTTCACCAGATGTTTCTTCGAAATTGATTTCCACTATTCGCGAACCACTGATTCGTTTAGGTGAAATATGCAAAGGACTTTTCCTCGTTGGTGATCTTACGCCAAAGACGAAGGCGCACATCATGAGTTATGGTGAATTGTTATCCTCCAGGATTGTCAATGCTGCTATGGAACAAACTGGTTTGTCTCCAAATTGGATAGATAGTCGTAAGATTATAGTCACAAATAGCGATTATTCAGGCGCACTCGTTGATTTCAAAATCACCAATCAAAATATCCTCGCTGCAATAGATCAAAAGAATGGACTTTACATAGCACCCGGATATATTTCAAGAAGCAAGTTAGGAGAGAGTACAACTCTTGGAAGAGGAGGGTCGGATTATACTGCTGCCATTTTTGCGGGTGCATTGGATGCAAGACAATTAGAAATATGGACTGATGTCAATGGCATGCTATCTGCCGATCCAAGATTGGTCAAGGACACGATCACAATTCCGACGATGAGTTATGAGGAGGCGATGGAACTTAGTTACTTCGGTGCGAAAGTGATTTATCCGCCTACCATACAACCGGCGATGGCTAAGAAGATCCCAATCGTCATTAAAAATTCATTTGAGCCCAAACAAGTTGGTACTGTCATTTCACATGCGCCTGAAACGGGACCTTATTTTGTAAAAGGACTAACCTCCATTCAGAACATAGCCTTGATTACGGTTACGGGTCCGGGGATGGTGGGCGTGCCGGGCATTGCAGATAAATTGTTTCATAGTCTCGGTGTTGAGAAGATAAATGTGTTTTTCATTACACAATCTTCTTCTGAACATACCTTATGTTTTGCTGTAAACAAGGTGGACGCTGAACAGGCAAGACAGGCATTGGAAAAAACCTTTGAATACGAATTACTTGAAAATAAAATTCAACCCATTCTTATTGAAGAACAACTCGGATTAGTTGCTGTCGTGGGAGATGGTATGCGGGAGAGGGCCGGTATTGCAGGAAAGATTTTTAGTTTATTAGGGGAAAACGGGATTAATATCAGGGCGATCGCTCAGGGTTCTACAGAGCGCAATGTGTCCTTCATCATCACTCAGCATAATGTTGGCAAAGCATTGAATGTTTTGCATGAAGGATTCTTTCTTTCCAAATACAAAACCATTCACTTGTTTATCCTTGGAGCAGGAAATGTCGGAGCTACTTTGATTGAACAGATTCGTAACGCGCAAAAATCATTCCTGACAGCCGGAAGCCTGGATATTAAAGTTTGTGGACTGGCCAATAGCAAGCAAATGGTTTTGGATCCAAACGGCATCTCCTTAGACGATTGGGAGAAAACGTTGAAAGCAAAAAATATCCAACTTGATCTGAAGGATTGGGTGCAATCGATAAAAGCATTTAACCTGCGCAACAGCATCTTCATTGATGTCACCGCATCTGAAGAGGTCAGCAAGATCTACCTTGACATGCTGGCAGCAAATGTGCATGTCGTGACCGCCAATAAAATTGCTGCTTCAAGTCAATATGATACTTACAGGCAATTGAAAGTGCTTTCGGCCAAACACAATGTCAAGTTTTTGAATGAAACGAATGTAGGTGCAGGTTTGCCGGTGATCAAAACGCTCAGGGATTTAGTTTTGACAGGAGATAGGATTCATAAGATTCAGGCCGTTCTGTCCGGAAGTCTTAATTATGTATTTGATCGGATCGGTAGTGATGGCATTTTATTTTCACAAGCAGTTAGCGAAGCAAGACAAAAAGGTTACACTGAACCTAATCCTTCCTTGGATTTGAGTGGAAAAGATGTAATGCGAAAAATCATCATCCTCGCGCGCGAAGCAGGATTGGTTTTGGAAATGAGCGATATTGAAAACAAGCCATTCCTGCCAGAGAAAACTTTGCAGGCAGATGATTGGGAAGCGCTGTATAAGAATCTGAAAGAACTGGATGGCCAAATGGAAGCGGATCGAATTCGTCTCGCAAAAGAAAATAAGCGTTGGCGCTACATGGCCTCTTTAAATGATGGAAAAGTTTCAACTGGCCTTGAAGAAATAAACGAGACTCATCCTGCTTATCATCTAAAAGATACAGACAATATTATTTTAATCTGGACGGACCGGTATCAACAACGACCGATGGTCATTGCAGGAGCGGGCGCAGGACCAGAGGTGACAGCTTCCGGTGTATTAGCGGATGTGATTTCGATTGCTAATGTCTGATGCAATGGAATACATCAGTTTACATGATCCAATTCAGAACTACTCTTTTAAAGAAGTAGTCCAACAAAGCATTGCACCTGATGGCAGTCTTTTTGTTCCAAAGACTATTCCTCAATTTGATTTAGCGTTCTTAGCCAGGCAGCATTCATTCCATTTGCAGGAATCAGCTTATGCATTTCTCTCGTCTTTTGTTGGTGATGATTTGGATGAAACACAATTACGCGATGTCATCAGGCATACCTTCCAATTTGAATTCCCAATTAATCAACTTTCCGAAAGTGGCATTTATGTTGAAGAACTTTTCCATGGCCCTACGCATGCATTTAAGGATGTGGGGGCGAGGTTCCTGGCAGGATGTCTTAAGCAATGGAATCAGGAGAGAGAACTGATTACAGTGTTGGTCGCTACCTCAGGCGATACAGGAGGTGCGGTCGCCAATGCGTTTTACGACATTGAAGGAATTCGGGTGGTTGTGCTTTATCCGAAAGGAAAGATTTCTGCATTTCAGGAACAGCAAATTGCTGCCCTGGGAAAAAATATCAAAGCCATTGCGGTTAATGGAAATTTTGATGATTGCCAGCAATTGGTAAAACAAGCATTTTTTGACAAATCACTATCCAATAATATTTATCTGACCAGTGCCAATTCAATCAATGTCGGCAGGTGGCTTCCGCAAATGATGTTTTATGCAGCAGCCTGGCATCACATGCAGAAGAATAATTTAGAAAAAACAATTGTGGTGCCGAGCGGTAATTATGGAAATGTTTCAGCTGGACTTCTTTTTCACAGCCTTGGTTTCCAGTTTGACCATATTATCGCTGCTCACAATGAAAACGATACTATCCCACGGTATTTGAATTCACACCAATATCAGCCTCATTCGACAATAGCGACCTACGCGAATGCAATGGATGTCAGTGATCCCAGCAATTTTGTGCGCTTTGACTATTTATGGAAAAAGGAAAATGAAAAATCATTTCATTTTTCTGCTGCCAGTGTGAGTAATAATGATATCCTGGCGGCCATCAAAAACTGTTGGGAAAAACATCATTACCTGCTTGATCCCCATACGGCTACGGCTTTTCATATTCTTCAAAACAAAGATCAGGACGGAACCATCTTAGCAACCGCACATCCTTATAAGTTTAAAGACGTCATCATCAAAGCACTGGGCTTTTATCCTGAAAAATGGAAGTTGGAAGAAAAAGAAAAAAAAGTTTTTCCAATAGAAATGGATGTTGATATCGAAAACCTGAAAGCATTTCTTCTTCAGCCTTAAAAGGCTGTGATTAGTTCTTACGCCTTTTTCCACGCCTTGAAAGGCGTGGTTAATCAGTATTTTTCAAAAAAGACTTGGTGAGGCATATGAAGAATATCATTTATTCCAGCCTTTGAAAGGCGTGGTTAATCTATGTGATTTATATAACCTTATGAGAAAGCAAAAGCAAATTGCTGAATAACCACGCCTTTCAAGGCGTGGAAAAAGAGCAATAAATTTTTCCAACAGCCTTTTAAGGCTGCGAATAAGCAATATGATTTGTATAGCTCTATGAGACAGCAAAAGAAAATTGCTGAATAACCACGCCTTTCAAGGCGTGGAAAAGAGTTATAAATTTTTCCAACAGCCTTATTAAGGCTGCGATTTATTTAATAAAAAAAACCACCCCTTCCTTTGAAGAGAGGTGGCCTTCAGATTGGTTTTAACAGATCGCAATGGCGATTCGAGCAGGCAGTTGCAAATTACATACCAAAAAAGCGATTGGTGATCCCTCGGTGGATGAATTTAATGCATCTTTGCCTATATCATGGCGTCGGAAGCGGAAAAATATCTACAAAGAGGAGCCTCTGCCTCCAAGGAGGAAGTGCATCACGCCATACGAAACCTCGATAAAGGCTTGTATCCGAATGCTTTTTGCAAGGTTTTACCAGATGTCGCCGGAAGCAACCCTGATTTTTGCAATATCATGCATGCCGATACGGCCGGTACCAAAACCAGTCTCGCATATCTCTATTGGAAAGAAACCGGTGATATTTCGATTTGGAGAGGGATCGCCCAGGATGCCTTAGTGATGAACCTTGATGATATGGCCTGTACAGGTTGTATCGATGATATTCTCATTTCGTCCACGATTGCTCGTAATAAACATCTCATTCCCGGCGAAGTCATTGAAGAATTGATTGAAGGCACCATTGCTTTTATTCAAAAAATGGAAGAGAGAGGAATCTCTATCAAACATGCAGGTGGTGAAACAGCGGATACTGGTGATATTGTGAGAACCATCGATGTAGGTATCACAGCTTTTGGGCGTTTGCCCCGAAAGGATCTCATCATCAACCAGATCAAACCTGGCGCAGTCATCATCGGACTGGCTTCTGATGGAAAAGCCACTTATGAAGAAGAATACAACAGTGGTATCGGAAGTAATGGATTGACCTCTGCACGACATGACATGCTGGATCATTCTTATGCTGCACGTTATCCTGAAAGTTTCAGCCCTGAAACAAAAATTGAATTTGTTTACAATGGGCCCTGGAAACTTACGGATATGATCACTGTTGATGGACAGTCCATTCCTATCGGTAAGCTATTACTTTCTCCTACCAGGACCTACCTGCCTATCCTGATGCCTATGATTCGTGAGTATCGTCATGATATCCAGGGCATCATTCATTGCACCGGTGGAGCGTATACCAAGGTTTTGAAATTCGTACATCCTAATCTCGCTGTACACATTGATCATGTGCCGCCGACTCCGCATATTTTTAGTTTGATCAGAGAAGCCTCTAAGACTTCTTTAGCGGAAATGTATAAGGTGTTTAACATGGGTATCCGGATGATGCTCTTTGTGGAAAAGAAATCTGCGCAAAACATTCTTGACCTGGGTTCTGCATTCGGTATCAAAGCTTATGTCCTCGGAGAAGTGCGACGCACTGATGATCCCGCTAAAGTGGTCATTCAGACCGGAGATAAAGACGAACCTGTGGTACAGTATAGCGCTTAAGAATTCATTTTCTTTTAGTGTTAAATCAACAGTGTCCTCGTTTCCTCGCACGGAGAACACAGAGAACACGGAGATTTATTCAGAAAATGAATTTGCGTTAATTCGCGAAAATTAGCGGCTAATTGAGGATCAACATCTTCTCCACCAATTTTCCTGCATCAGAAGTTAGTACAACGAAATAAACGCCGGCAGTCAGACCTTCTGTCTTAATCGGCAATTCTACATGTCCTGAAGGAACATTCACTTTTTCCAAACTCACTTCACGATTAGAAGCATCTATGATTTTCAGTTGAGCATCAAAGGACTGACGGGTGGTCATCACTAAAGTCACAGGTTGATCGATCATGACAGGATTTGGATTGAGCCCAAATTCTGTTATATCCTTTATCTCATTGACAGCAGTGCCAGTTCCAACTTTAAAGTTTTGAGTGGCACTGTACATCGCTCCTGTTTGTGATTCATTGTATGGCCATACTTTCCAATAGATGGTTTGACCTGCAGTAAGTGGACCAGGGATTACATATTGCGAAGTGGTGCTGAACACTTTCGTCGGGTTAAAAGTGAACGTTTGAAAGCGATCGTAGATGATCAGGTATTTATTTGCACCAGGAGTGTCTTCCCAGTCTAAAAGTATATTAGAAACACCATTGGATTCTGCTCCATTGATCGGAGAGATGTAGTTGACAGGTCCGGTTACCGGAGTTGTGTTTGGAATAACACCTGTTCTGATGTATTGGCGACGTGGAGTGAAAAAATCAGTATTCATCAGCGTCTTCTGCGTGGCGGTGAATTGATTGGTATCACAGTCCGAATAATAACTCATGTAATTAGTGATCATCGGCGTGATCACTTCACCATTTTTGTCTTTGATGACCGTATTTTGAGTGCATCCCGGATCATAAAATAAGCCCAGGTTGTAATCTTCCGGAGTGTCACATATTTTATCGCCTGCTGTAGCGCAGTTGCTGCGGTCATGCAATTCAATTAATAAAGAACCTGACCCCTGATCATCACAAGCTTTTGTATAATCTACATTCACCGGATTAGTGTAATCGGTCAGTGTAAATGGAAAGCAATCCCATCCTGCATGCGTATGCGCTAAACTGAAAAAATGCCCAACTTCATGAGAGAGGGTTTTGGAAGCTACATTGACTTCATTTTTCCGGGTGACGATCCAGTCTTCCTGCGGATCATAATAAGCGAGGGTTACACCAGGACCAGAACCATCATCGGCAGTATTGCAGATAAAAATATTAATGGAATTATTGTCCTTGCGTAAACGCATTTGTGTTCTGGCTAAGGTCGAACTTGGCATATTGTACACCGCATCATTATCGAAATAGTTGAAATGATCGATGTAGAAAATGACATTTTGGTCCGCATAGGAGGTATTGAAATTAAGTACTTGTTTCAAAACATTTTCTTCTTCAACCCGACCGGCACCGGCAGTATTGGCGACCAGGTGAAAGGTCACAGGCACGTATTTTACAGCACCTCGTTCAGCTGGCACCATGGCCTTCAGATTGGCATCAAGGAAAGGTTGAAGGGCTGCCTGATCGGTTGCACACCACTGGGCAGAGACGATTTGAAAGAAGAACAAACCTAAAAAGGACAAAGCGATTCTGGACATAAGAAGATCTTGAATTTGAAGGCGCAAAGATAGATAATGAATTGGGCTGACCCCGTTTCCACTGGTGTTTTCTTAGTAGTTTTGCCGCCGGTTAGCCAATTTAATCCTCATAACAAATCCATTATGTCAAAAGTTACCGTTGTCGGCTCTGGAAATGTCGGAGCCACTGTGGCCAATGTGTTGGCGCATCAAAATGTTGTAAATGAAATCGTTCTGCTCGATCTCATGGCCGATATGGCCAAAGGGAAGGCGCTGGATACCTGGCAACAAGCCCCTATTGATGATTATTCCACCCGCATTATTGGGACTGGGGATTATGCTTTAACAAAAGGTTCGGATATCGCTGTGATTACAGCTGGGGTGCCTCGCAAACCCGGAATGAGCCGGGATGATCTCATCTCAACCAATGCCAAAATAGTCTCCGCAGTGACTCGATCTCTGCTCGAGCACAGTCCCAATGTCATCATTATCGTCGTTTCGAATCCTCTGGACGTGATGACCTATGCAGCTCATGTAGTTTCTAAACTCCCTTCCACCAAGGTCTTCGGAATGGCTGGAGTACTCGATACGGCTCGTTATAGAGCCTTCCTGGCTGAAGAATTAGATTGCTCACCAAGGGACATACAGGCCATGCTCCTGGGTGGTCATGGAGATTCTATGGTGCCCCTGCCGAGATATACCACCGTCTCAGGTATTCCGGTGACAGAACTGGTCGATGCAGCTAAATTGGATGCCATTGTTGACCGCACGAAGAAAGGCGGAGGCGAACTCGTTCAATTGATGGGAACTTCAGCCTGGTATGCTCCGGGAGCTGCTGCAGCACAGATGGTTTCTTCAATACTGAAGGATGAAAAGAGAATACTACCATGTTGTGTAAAAATGGAAGGTCAATACGGATTGAATGATGTCTATGTAGGAGTTCCTGTTAAACTGGGAAGAAACGGAATCGAAAAAGTAATTGAGATAAAGTTGAGCAGCGACGAATTGAAGATGCTTCACGACTCTGCAGCACAGGTTAAAGAAGTGATGAGTGCATACGATAAAATGGGCCTGTCTTAGTTTGTTATATCTCAAAACTAATGACCGAAAGATTGGTTTCTTTTCCATCTTTAATTGCTGATCAAATGCATCAGCGTTATCAGCGTCATCATATTAATCAGCGGTTGCGGTAGCAGTATGGAAATAGACAACAACAAAATAGTATCAGCCCTCAGTAGTGTAAAAGATCCTGCCACCGGCCAGGACATCATCAGCCGTCGCATGGTCTCGGATCTTCGTGTTCAGGAGAACCAGGTTCAATTTCATTTGGCAACAGCTGATCTTCCTGAAGCGCAAAAATCAAGTTTGAATTTTGCCTGTATGGAAGCTATCATGGCGATCTACCCTGATGCAAATGTTCACATTCACATGCAACGCAATGAAGGTGATGCCGGACAACAGAGTCCATTGCCTCATGTGAAAAATATCATCGCTGTTGCTTCCGGTAAAGGGGGTGTGGGAAAAAGCACGATTGCTGTGAATCTTGCATTGGGTCTTCAAAAACTTGGGTTAAACGTTGGTCTTATTGATGCGGATCTTTATGGACCCTCCGCTCCAACTATGCTGGGATTACAAGGCCAGCGCCCGAAAGTGCAAGTGGTACATGGCAGTCATAAGATCATGCCATTGGAAGCATATGGAATGCCGGTGATGTCGATTGGATTTGTTGTTGATCCTGAACAAGCAGTTGTTTTGCGCGGTCCAAGATTAGCCGGGATCATCAAGCAGTTTGTCAAAGACACCATCTGGCCACCATTGGATTATATGATTATTGATTTGCCTCCGGGTACTGGAGATATTCAATTGACATTAGTGCAAACTGTGCCGTTGACTGGAGCGATCATGGTGACTACGCCACAAGAATTATCTGTTGTGGATGCGGTGAAAGCCATGAATATGTTTCTTTTGGATTCATTGAATGTTCCGATTCTCGGTGTTGTTGAAAATATGTCATGGTTCACGCCAGCTGAATTGCCAGACAATAAATATTATCTCTTCGGAAGTGGTGGCGGAGAAAAACTGGCGGACCTTGGACACACGAAAGTATTGGCTCAAATTCCACTCGTGCAGTCAGTGCGTGAAGCTGGTGACTCTGGAAGCCCGGCAGTACTGCAGGAAGGAGATTTACAAAATCGATTTATGCAATTAGCAAAATCATTGCACGAACAAACACAAATCCGGAACAAACAAATGGCGCCTACTAAAATGGTGGAATTGAAAAATTGATTGAACATTCAAAAAATATTACCAGCTAAAGAAAACCTAATTTTAAACCAAATGTCAGATCTCGAGAAAGAAGCAATCATCCACCAGGTCGAATTGGCACTCGATGATATACGGCCTCATCTCATCGTGGATGGCGGGAATGTTTCCATTGTGGAATTGACCGATGAAATGACCATTAGAGTTAAGTGGCTTGGCGCATGTGAAACCTGTTCCATGTCGGCTATGACGATGAAGGCCGGAGTTGAACAAGCTGTCAGAACAAGACTTCCTCAAATCCTTGCTGTAGAAGCAGTCAATAGCCTTCATGACTGAAATCCGGAAAGACAAAACCTACCTGGTCTCCCTGATCCGGGAGCGACAAACTGTTTTGACGGTTGGTCTTGATTCCGATAGTAAAAAACTCCCTGCTGTTGTTCATGGTGATGTTCTTGCTTTCAATAAAGCCATCATTGATGCTACACGTGATGTTTGTATTTCCTACAAAATCAATTTTGCTTTTTATGAAGCCCTGGGTTTGAAGGGTTGGGAGATACTTGAAAAAACCATTGAGCATATTGGAGGTCGGCATTTCATTATTGCCGATGCGAAACGAGGTGATATTGGCAATACATCAGAAATGTATGCAAGAGCGGTTTTTGATCATTTAGGTTGTGATGCGATTACGGTTAATCCATATATGGGTTCAGATAGTGTGAAACCTTTTTTAAGAGATGGGAAATGGGTGATTCTCCTGGCATATACCTCTAATATGGGGAGCAATGATTTTCAGCAATTGAAACTGGAGGATGGGAGTAAGCTTTATGAAAAGGTGATGGAGACTACTTCAACATATGGTAATGCATCGAACACGATGTATGTAGTTGGAGCAACGCATCCCGAAGAACTGAAACAAATCAGGTCCCGTTATCCGGAACATTTCTTTTTGATTCCTGGAATAGGTGCTCAGGGTGGTGACCTGGAGTCTGTGCTTCAGGCAGGATTAAATAACGATGGCGGATTATTGATCAATGCATCGCGAAGCATTATTTATGCCAGTTCAGGATCCGATTTTGCAGAGAAGGGTAGGGAAGAAGCGGATAGTATGAACCTGGTGATCAGGAAATATTTGAAATAAATTTAGCCGCTAATTCGCGCTAATTGTCGCTAATAGGATTTCCTTAAAAATATAAGCATTTTTTTTGCCCCGAATTACACGAATTCGAATTTGCGTTAATTCGCGAAAATTAGCGGCAGACCTTACCAGGTTTAATCGTGTTAAATTTTTAAATACACAATACATCACCCAACCCTTTCCCGTTGTAATTTGGTCTAACCTTAAAAAACAAGCCCATGAAAACCACGCTCACCCTTTTACTTTTCTGTTTAATCGGTTTTTTCCATCATCTAAGTGCCCAGGTTTCGGTTGGATTTCGGGCCGGATATAATAATTCATGGGAAAACTATGGTGATGTCAACCTGCCCGACAATGCGAAGACTCATGTCAATGGTATGCATTTCACAGGGCTGGCCTATGTAAAAGCCGATCAATATTTCAGTATTGGTGTGGAACCCGGATATGCTCAAAAGGGAGCTGCCTGTTTTCCGGGGAGTTTTTTATTTTTTTATGACACCAAATTTCAACTGAACTATATTGAAATGCCTCTGATGGTGGCTGGTAATTTTCCATTGGGACAAAAGCGTTTATTTGGGATATCGACAAAAATTGGATTTGGAGCTTCCTACCTGGTCTCTGCCTTCCGGTACAGTAAAGAATTTGGAAGCGATGATGAGCCAGTCAGAGAAAAAGAAGATGTGTCCAATTCTACTCTTTTAAAAAGATGGGACAGCGGATTTTACGCAGGACTTGGGATAACTTATAATTTGGGGAATAACCAGTTGTTTATTGAATCGAATTACTATCATGGACTTACCGATGCATTTAAAGTCAGTACTTCCCCAAATAGGAGCATTTATATTGGACTGGGCTATTTGATAAAAGTGTAAAAAGAATCTTCGTTAACTATTATTGAGAAATATATTCCTGGAAGTTTTCAACATTCACTTTGGGATTCAATTTGAAATCCATCACATAATAGGGTTCGTTTCCATTATAATTTAAATAGTCTCTTCGAACTATAAGGTTATCCTTTTTTCGAATAAAATACTTTGCCACTGACGTCTTCACTCCGGGCTCCTCGTTATAATTGGAAGATCCTTTGAAGGCCGCCAGAGAAGCTGTAGGCGTTGTTTTAAGTGCTTTGACATAATTCATAGAATCTATATAACGCTTTGTGTGATCGATCATGGCCTGAGTAATTTTAACACGATTGGTCAACTGAAGTACATAGCATAGCTCATTCTCAAGAGATGTATCCTGCATTCGATTTAATTCTTTATATCGTCTCAAACAATTCGGAGGAGTTGAGTCAGGGTCTGAGGTTCCGTAGAAATCCGGATACAAAAGCGAGGCTACCATACCCAGTATATGTCCACCCCCACCTCCAATTCGAGCGGCTGCGATTTCTATTGTGGCTGGAAGGGATTCAGGTCCTTCAAGATTTCTGGTGAAAGTCCCTTCTGCCAGTTCAGCTGTTTTCGTATAGCTATATTGGGTATTATGGGTTCTATAGTCTTTAGAAAACCAATGTTTCACGTTTTTTGAAGCGTCGAGAGCAAGGAAATAATGAACGATCGTTGCGTATTCGGCTCCAGCCAATGAATTAATCCTGAATTCCCCTTGGTCAACGTAATTAGAGAGATGCTGGTAAGTGTATTCAGTTTTTGAAATAATTTCTTCAGCAGTCTGCGCATTTAAGTTGAGTTGAAATAAGAGGTTAGCGAAGGTTAAGAGAAGAATTTTCATTTGGAATAATATTATAAATTGGAATAAAAAGTGAAGAAGAAAATATTAAAAATAAAATTAGCGAAAATTTGCGTGAATTAGCGGCGAAAGTTATAGGGCAAAGAGTATAGCAAAGAAGCTAGTTTTTATTGGCAGATTTCTTTGTGAAGCATCGAATCAATATTTCCCCCGCATAAAACCACTACAACGTTGTCTGACTTGTTTCGCTCATCATCATACCGGGCTGCAGCATACGCTACACCGGCTGCACCTTCAATGATCATTTGATGCTCCTGGTAAACATCTTTTATCGCTTTTCGAATATCATCCTCACTGATCAGGATATATCGATCAACGAGTGAACGGCACAAACCAAACGTAATGCTATTTTCTTCTAATGGTCCCGCCGATCCATCCGATAATGTAGGCAACTCTTCTTGCGCCATGACCACATGTCCGGCTAATTGACTCAAATACATCTCTGGTGAATTGACCGGTTGGCAGCCAATGATCTCTGTGTGTGGAGAATGCTTTTTGACATAACTCGCAATACCAGAAATCAATCCACCGCCACCCACCGTGATATAGAGTCTTTCCAAATGATCGATTTGGTTTAATATTTCTAAACCAATAGTGCCCTGGCCAGCTATTACATCCGGATCATTATAAGGACTCACCCAGACAAATCCATTCTCTTCGGCATATTGTTTTCCAGCCATCTCCGCTGCTAACGAATCCCCATCAACCTGCACCAGGTCAACACCAAGTGCGATTAATTTGTCTTTCTTCTGAGTAGCTGCTGATTTAGGAATAAAAACTTTTACGTTGTGTCCGTACAATGCGCCAGCATTTGCCACACCGAGTCCATGATTACCTGTTGATGCCGTTACAATGTTACTTTCTCGAGGAAGTGCACTCAACTTCGATAAAGCTCCCCGCCATTTAAACGAACCTGTGTTTTGAAGATTTTCGCATTTCATCCACAATCCCTGGCCAACATCCACTTTGAGTGGAGTTTCAATCAGATGGGATTGAATACGCTCGTATGATGGAAAGATCAAGGAAGAAATAAAGCCAGCATCAGGTTGATTAGAATGGTCCATCAGGCATGGCTTTGGAGATTAACTTACAGCATGCAGATTGGCAGCGAGAAGAACCTGCAATTGTTCAATCGCGTAATCGATATCCTCCCTGGTCGTATAACGACTGAAAGAAAATCGTACAGCTTTACGATCAGCGGGATGATGGATGGCTTCCAACACGTGGGACTGAGATTCAGCCCCTGAGCTACAGGCACTACCACCGCTGGCACTTATACCCGCAATATCGAGTGACATGATCATCAGTGATGCATGCGGGCCTGGAGGAAATGATACGTTCAGAACGGTGTATAAACTTTGTGTAGGATGGCCATTGAATTTTACATCCGGGCAGATCTCCATCAATTGCTCTTTCATGTATTGCTTCAATTCCAGGATCTGTTTTTTATCCTCTTCCAATTCGGCAT
>Ga0207656_10000393_pt1 | contig 14719 bp, 12 predicted proteins | sample KBSCornC12_FD_184297 | JGI IMG/M metagenome (GOLD analysis project Ga0207656, IMG submission 184297) | Corn rhizosphere microbial communities from Kellogg Biological Station, Michigan, USA - KBS Corn C1-2 (SPAdes) (version 2) | ecosystem: Host-associated > Plants > Roots > Rhizosphere > Soil ...
GGGATGCTGATGAGCGAGCCGTTGGCGGCTGCGCTCTTGTCGGGGGGTGTCCTGGCGGTGCTTTGGGTTTGGGAGGGCGGCTGGGTGAGGTGGCTGCTGCCGGGGGCTCTGTTTGGCGCGCTGGCGTTGGTGCGGCCCGAGTACTTGGGGGTGGCTGTGTTGGTCGCGGTGGTCGTCTTCGCCCGCGAGGCAAAGGGCGACTGGCGCCAGTCGCTTCTACGTGCTGCTGTTTTTCTAGGCGCGCTGGTCGTGATCATCGCCCCCTGGACGATCCGCAACGGGGTCGCGCTCGACCGCTTCGTCCCGATCTCCACCGGCGGTGGCCAGGTGCTGTTCGCCGGCACCTACCTGCCTTCCGATGGGGACCCCGAAAAGGTCGGCGCGGAAGTAGTGGCGGAAAACCCCCAGCTCTTTGCGCCCAATGCCGCTCAGGAACTGCGCCTCGAGCAGATCCTCGCCCGGCTCGCACATGCTCGCGACCCCGAAATGGAAACCGACAAGGCGCTATCGAAGATGGGCAAGGAACAGCTCTGGGACGACATCTCGGAAGAGCCGCTCGAATACGCGGGCTTCGTCGCGACCAAGGTCGGCCGGATCTGGTCGCACGGGCCGCGGGACGTGATGCGCGAGCCAGGCTGGGAGATCTTGCACTGGGCGCTGGTCGCCCTCGGCCTGCTGGGTCTGGCGATCCTCGCCTGGCAGCGCCGCTGGGAGGCGCTGCTGTTCACCACGATCTTCCTCGCGATCACTGCAATCAGTGCGCTACTGGTCGCTTCGCCGCGGCGAGTCCTCGTGCTGGTCCCGCTCCTCGCCGCCCTTGCAAGTGTCGCTATGGCCTGGATCGCAACGCGAGTGGTGAGTTCAGCCGCCTATAGCCGGCCTAACTCACCAGTCGCACCCGAGCGCCCAAGTAGCCTGAGCCGGCCTTGACCGCCGTCGCCGACTGGATCCGCGCGCTGCCGCAGCGCTATGGCGGCAAGCGGACTTTGATCGCGCTGGGGTTGATCGCGCTGCTGGGGCTGGTGGTGCGGGCCTATGTGGTCGTCAATCCGGTCGCCAACCCGGCTGACGACTCGCACGCCTACTACGCGATCTCCAAGGCCCTATATGAGGAAGGGAGCTTCGGGGGGCCGGAATTCCAGGATTCGAGCGACTGGTCCCCTGGCGCGCCGTTCCTCTACGCCGCCGCCTTCTACGCGACCGGGGGCGCCCGGGAAGGGACGGCGCGGATCGTCGAGGCGTTGCTCGGCGTGGCGACGATCCTCGTCGTCTTCGCGCTCGGCTGGCGGCTCGGCGGCCGGGAGCTCGGCCGCTGGGTCGGTCTCTTCGCCGCCTTCGCGGTGGCGATCTATCCACCCTTCCTCCACACCACCGGCGAGCTGATGAGCGAGCCGCCGGCGATGCTGACCCTGCCGGCGGCGATCCTTGCCTTCCTCTGGGCAAGTGAGAAGAGATCGACTTGGGCGTGGCTCGCGCCCGGTCTCCTCTTCGGCCTCACCGCGATGTTCCGACCCGAGTACCTGCTGGTCGGCGCTGCCTTCGTCGTCCTCGCCGCGATCCGCGCCTGGCGCGCGTCCGAATGGCGCCTTGGCCTGGCGGGCGGCGCCGTACTCCTCATCGCTCTCATCCTCCCGATCCTCCCTTGGACGATCCGCAACGTCGTCGTCCTCGACCGCGTCGTGCCGATCTCGACCGGCGGCGGCAAGGCCCTTTACGTCGGCACCTACCTCCCCGCCGACGGCGAATACCAGCGGGTGAAGGCGCTCCTCGTCAAGCGCTACGAACACCGCGACCTCGCGCCGAACTCGGAAGCGCTGAACAAGGTCAACCCCACCCCGCTCTTCAACAAGGTCGCCGCAGAAGTGACGGACCAAGACCCCGGCTTGAGCCGCGACGAAGCCCTCGGCAAGGTCGGCAAGGAAAACTTCTCGAAGTACTTCGGCGAAGACCCCGGCGGCTACCTGGCGATGACCGCGCGCAAGGTCGGCCGCATGTGGAGGAGCGGCGTCGGCGAAGCGATGGACAGCACCGCCGGGCGCATCGTCCAGATCCTCCTCGTCGCGCTCGGCCTTGCCGGTTTCGTCCTGCTGGCGCTGTGGCGACGCTGGTGGGAGCTCGTGGCCTTGGCGACCCCGATCGTCCTCGTCACCCTGGTCGGCGCCGTCTCCCTCGCTGCCCCGCGCCGCAACGAGGTGCTGATGACGCTCGTCTTTCCGCTTGCCGGCCTGGCCCTCTCATCTGGGCTCGCGGCCATATCCTCCGCTCGCAAATGGTCCCGAGTGCAGGCATCTTCCCAGCCGAACTGACGGCCCTGCGCGCCGTCGGCGTGCTGCTCTCCCTGGCGATGGTCGCCTACGCGGTCGCCCGCCGCCGCACGCTGCGCAACTCCGACGTCCTGATCCTGATCGCCTCGGGGGTCGGCCTGCTGCTCGTCGCCGGAACGGAAATCGTCAACGGCCTGCTCTCCGCCTTCTCGTTCGAGAAGGGCAACGGCGGCCGTATCCTCGGCCTCGCCGTCTTCGCGATCTTCGTCCTCTTCCTGCTGATCCTGCGCGCGCTCTCACAGACGGCGCGCAACCAGCGCCAGCTGGCGGCGGCGCTCGAGGGCCTGGCCTGGGAGGAGTTCCGCCAGGCGGGGCTGCCGGACCGCTTCAAGGGCAAGATCGCGATCCTGATCCCGGCTTACAACGAGGCCGAGAACATCGGCGTCGTCCTCGACCAGATCCCCGCCGCCGTCTGCGGCGTCCGCACCGAGATCCTCGTCGTCGACGACGGCTCGCGCGACGGCACCGGCGACGTCGCCGCCGAGCACGGGGCGCTGGTCGCCCGGCACGTCACCAACCGCGGCGGCGGCGCGGCGCTGCGCACCGGCTACCGGCTGATGGTCGAATCGGGCGCCGAGATCGTCGTCACCCTCGACGCCGACGGTCAGCACCGGCCCGACGAGATGGAGCGCCTGGTCAAGCCGATCCTCGACGGCGAGGTCGACATGGCCCACGGCTCCCGCGTCCTCGGCCACGCCGACCGCAACCACTTCGCCCGCGAGCTCGGCATCGTCTTCTTCAATCGCCTCGTCTCCTTCATCACCCGCACCCACGTCACCGACTGCTCCAACGGCTACCGCGCCGTCCGGACCACCGTCCTCCCCCAGCTCGTCCTGCGCCAGGAGCAGTTCCATACCTCCGAGTTCATGATCGAGGCGATCAAGCGCGGTATCCCCGCCAAGGAGGTGCCGATCACGGTCGACCAGCGCCTCCACGGCCACTCGAAGAAGCCCGCCGCCTTCCGCTACGGCGCCGGCTTCGCCAACGCGATCATGCGCACTTGGCTGCGCTAGCCACTCGTTCCGCGCCCTTACCGCCATCGGAGGCGCTTGTAAAACTCCTCGTACTTTGCCTATCGCACGGGTTACGCAGATAGAAGTACGGGCTGGAGCGAGTCCAGAGTCCCCTCCCCGACAGATCGATCTCAGCCCCGTGACTGTGCTGGTCGGCCCCAACAACGGAGGCAAGAGCACTGCCTTGCGGGATCTCGCCCAATTCGCCAACCGAGGGGCCAACGAACCTGTGTATCCCTGGGACGGCGGGCTGGTTCTAGGAGATATTCAGGTTGACCCTCCCGCAACGCTTGATGAGGTTCTGTCTTTCCTTGAGCCACAGACGCATAAAGTCACTAGCGAAGCAATAGAAGTTCGGCGCTTTCAGGTTCCAGCAGCCGATCAGGGTCTCCAGGTGGTTCGCCTATCAGAACTGGATCCCGCAAATGGCGAGCCATGGAGAGTGGGGACGAAGCTGCTTTGGCTGCACACGGTCGCCCTGGACGGACCACAGCGCTTTCAACTCGCCCACGGCACTCAGTCGGGGGCGCTAGACGCGCCTCCAACTAGTCATTGGATGGCAATAGAGAGAGAATCAGAGCTTTATGACGAGGTAGATCGGATGGTCAGTGCGGCTTTTGGGAAGCACCTCGTAATACAGACCTACCAGCCTCCACAACTTATCCCCGCGCTGTCTAGCAACGTACAGCCGGTCGAATTGCGTCAGAAGACTTCGCCCGAGGCGATAGAAGCCCAAAAAGTCGCCATCCCCCTCGAACAGCTTTCGGATGGCGTCAAAGCCTTCTGTGGACTGGTCGCAGCTGTTGCCACCCTTCCGCACCTTCTCTTGCTAGTGGATGAGCCCGAGGCCTTTCTTCATCCCACTCTCTGTCGAAAGCTGGGGGCTGATCTTGCACGCATCGCCCGGGAGCGAGACGCCAGGCTGGTCGCAGCCACTCATAGCGCTGACTTCTTGCTGGGCTGCGTAGAGGAGGTTCCGCAAACCACCGTGCTCAGGCTCGACTTTAGAGCTGAAGTCGCCAGCTCTTATGCACTTGTGGCCGACGATGTAGCTGAACTCTCTCGAGATCCTCTGCTCCGCTCGGCAGACGCACTACAGGCTCTCTTCAGTAGGTCTGCAGTGGTGTGCGAGGCGGACTCGGACAGAGCCTTCTACTCCGAGATCAATAGACGGCTTCTTCAGGCCGATGACCGAGTTGGAGCAGACGACTGTGACTTCCTAAACGCACAGAACTGGCAGACGACTGTCAAGTTGGCTGCCCCTCTAAGGAAGGCGGGTGTTCCAGCGGCAGTTGTCTTGGACCTGGATGCCTTGGCGAAAGACGAAGCCTGGGCAGAACTTATAGCCATGGGGGACCCCGCGGATGCGGACCGTGAACGGCTCCATGCCGTGCGCATGGCGGCACGTGATGCCATTCGCGAGTGCGGCAGACATGGCAATGATGGCCCACTCAAGGTCAAGACCGCCGGTCTCGACGCCCTCACCCCTGACCAACGAGAGGTAGTCCGACGGGCTCTGGATGAGCTAGCAACCGTTGGCATCTTTCTTGTTGACGTAGGGGAGCTAGAGAGATGGTTGTCACAACTCGAGTGCACCAATAAGCAGCGATGGGTTACTGACATGCTGAGGCGCCTTGGAGCTTCCGGTGATCCTGCGTTCGTCCCTCCCGGAGAGGGAGACGTATGGGGATTCCTAGAACGGATCGCTAGCTGGTTGGAAGATCCGAACCGAGAAGGGCTGCCGGAGCGATAGCCCTCACCCTTACTTGACTCCGGGATGCCTCACGGCGGCGGGGTCCGGCAGGTAGAGGTCGGTGCCGCAGCGGGGGCAGACCTGGACGTAGAGCTTTAGGGCTTTGCCGCAGGTCGGGCACTGGCGTTCGGGTTCGTCCTTGTCGACCCGGTAGAGGATCACCGCGATCAGACCGAGCAGGGGCAAAACCGCCCCGATCACGAACCAGATGAAGAAGGAGCTGCCCTTGGCGCGGCCGATGATGCCGGTGGCGAGGCCGAAGAAGAAGATGATGACGAGGTATTCCACGTAGCCATTCTTGCGCTTCACCCGTAGGTCTAACGTCCAACAGCGCTCTCACGCCTCAAGCGTGACGCTGGGGAGCCGACCTCAGAGGGAGGCCCCGTAGGGGCCTAAACGCGCATGGCGATCCCGAGACAGCAACCAGTCGCAGATAGGCGGAAGCACAAGCACCGCCGTAAGCGCCGCCATGTCTGGAAGGACAAGCACTGGCGCTGGGTCCCCGACGGCCAGGGCGACTGGCGGGTCCAGGGCTACATCTACAGCCACCACCACAAACCGAAGAAAGGCCACTTCCGCGGGCCCGGGCCGAAGCCGGCGCGGCAGGCAGCGCCGCAGACCTCGGGAGGGCCCGCGCCCACCCCTCCGCCCGCCTCGGACCCGCGACCGCCGGGGGCCTACCAGGGCGCTTTCGGCCGTCCGCAGGCGGTGCGGCTGCTGGAACGGGCGGGCTTCGGGGCCGTCCCGGGCCAGGGGGAGGCGCTGGTCTCACTGGGCCTGGTCGGCGCGGTCCAGTCGCTGACCCGCCCCAGCGGCTCCGCTGTCCTCAGCGGCCCGCCGCCGACCGATGACGAAGGCAACCCGCTCGCCCCCGCCGACGCCTGGGGCCACGACCACCTCTGGTGGCTCGACCGCATGGTCCGCAGCAACCAGCCGCTGGTCGAGCGGATGGCGCTGATCTTCCACGACTGGTTCGCGACCTCGCTCGCCAACGTCTCCAAACAGCAGCAGATGATCGACCAGTCGAACCTCTTCCGCAGCCACTGTTTCGGCTCGTTCCTCGACCTCTTCCGGGCGGTGACGGTCGACCCGGCGATGCTGCAGTGGCTGAACGGCAACGAAAACTACAAGTGGGCGCCGAACGAGAACTACGGCCGGGAGATGATGGAGCTGTTTTCGCTCGGCGCCGACCGCGGCGCCTACACCGAGGACGACATCCGCGAACAGGCGCGGGCGCTGACCGGCTGGCGCAACGACTGGTCGGGCGAACAGGGCGCCTACAACTTCCGCTTCGACTCGAACTGGCATGACTACGGCAACAAGACCGTCTTCGGACGCACCGGCAACTGGGGCTGGGAAGACGCCCCCCGCCTCTGCGTCGAGAACGAATTCCACCCCTCGTTCTTCGTCGACAAGCTCTGGAGCTATTTCGTCCCCGGGCTGCCGCCGGACGGCCGCCGCAACGAACTGATCAGCACCTACACCGGCTCCGGCTGGCAGATCCGCCCGGTGCTGGAGACGATCCTGCTGAGCCCCGAGTTCTACGAAAGCCCGCCGATGGTGAAGCCGCCGGTGGTCCAGCTGGCGGGAACGCTGCGAGCGCTCGGCCGCCACGTCGACACCGAGGCTTGGACCTGGCTCTGCGAAGAGGCCGGGCAGCGCCTCTTCATGCCGCCCAACGTGGCCGGCTGGGACGACACCCGTTGGCTCGACACCTCGCGGATGCGGGCGCGCTGGAACATCGTCACCTACGCGCTGGAGGGGATCTCGGTCAACCCCTGGAGCGACGAATACAGCAAGACCGAGACGGCTGACGAAGCACTCAACCGGGCGATCGCCTCCTGGGGCACCCCGACGCTGCGCGAAGAACACCGCACCGAGCTACTGGAATTCGCCCAACGCGCCGAACAACTAGTCATGGCTAGTTGGCAGAACGGCCCCTACCGGGCGATGCGCCAGAACGCGCTCCTGCAACTGATCGGCATCAGCCCGGACCTGATCCTGCAATGAGCCCCCGCAAGCACACCTGCTGCGACGGCTTCACCCGCTCCCAGCTGCTGCGCAACGCGGCGGCAGAAGCAGGCAAGGGGCTGCCCGCGATCGAGCCTGGAATGCCGGAGCCAGCCGGGACCGGCCTCTCCCGCCGCAAGTTCCTCTCCCGCAGCGCCGGGCTGGCGCTGGCGGTCTACGGCGCCTCAAAAATCCCGCTCTCGGCCTTCGAGACCGGCATCGCCCAGGCTGCCCAGAACGAAAAGATCCTCGTCTCGGTCTTCTTCGACGGCGGCATCGACGCGATGAGCGTGCTGGCGCCGGTCGGCGACCCGAAGTACTCGCAGCTGCGCCCCAACCTCGGCTTCGCGCCTGGCGCCGGCCCGACCTTCAGCGAGGACACGCGCCTGCAGTGGCATCCGGCCGCGGCCAGTCTCGCCACCCTCCACGGCGAGGGCAAGGTCAGCGCCTTCCCGGCGATCGGCTACGACCACCCCGACCAGTCCCACTTCACCTCCCGCCACTACTACGAGATCGGCGAGCTGCAGGTCGGCTACCGGACCGGCTGGCTCGGCCGCTACCTCGACCTCGTTGGCAACGACGAAAACCCGCTGCAGGGTCTCTCGCTGGACGGAGACCTCTCGCCAATGCTGGCCACCGCGGAGGTGCCAGTGGCGGCAATCGACAGCGTCGACGGCTACGAACTCTGGTCGCGGACCGAAGACCCGGTCGAGTCGGAGATGTTCAAAAGCTTCGCCCGCTTCGGTTCGCTGCCGTCGGACTCGCCCGGGCTGACGCAGGTGCGTCGCGCCGCCTCGCAGACCGACAAACTGCGCCAGGACCTGGCTGGCGTCGGCGACTTCAGCAGCCCGGTGCCCTACCCCGAAACCTGGTTCGCCCACAAGCTCGCCGGGCTCGCCGCTTACATCAACGTCGGCCTGCCGCTGCGGGTGGTGACGATCCGCGCTGCCGGCGGCTATGACACCCACGCCGACCAGGCTGCCGACCTCGCGGGCAACCTGCAGGAGACCTGTGAGGCGATCCTCGCCTTCCAGCGCGACCTCGAGGCGCGCGGGCTCGCCGACCGGGTCCTGATCGAGATGTGGAGCGAGTTCGGGCGGCGGCCGGAAGAGAACGGCTCGCTCGGCACCGACCACGGCGCCGCCGGCTGCGCCTTCGTGATCGGCTCGCAGGCGAAAGGCGAAATGGTCGGCGAATTCCCCGGCCTCTCCAACCTCGACGAAGACGACAATCTGAAAGTGACGAGCGACTTCCGGGGCATGTACTGCTCGCTGCTGGAGCAGTGGCTCGGCTACGACGCCGAACCGATCATCCCCGGCGCTGCCGGCTTCGCCCGTCCGACCCTGATCAAGCCATGAGGGTCGCGACTGCGGTGCTGGTGGCCGTGCTTGTCCTGGCCGGCCTGCAGATGGGCGGAGGCTCGACGGCTGCGGCCGAATGTAGCTGGCAGCGCCACTCGAAGCGGGTCATCAAGCACGTCCGCCGTCATGGTCACGTCCGCAAGGTCGTGCGGCACCGGGTCTGGTGGACCTGCCAGCCGCTCGCCACGGCGGCACCCGAAGCGGCGCCGACCCCAACGGTGCCTCCACCGGTGGAAGCGGCGCCCACCGAACCCGAACCGGAAGCGAACCGCGTCGCGGTCAAATCGGTCGAGTACTACTACCTGCTCTCCCGCCCCAGCGTCCACGCCGGCGAAGTCACGGTCGAACTCAACAATCAGGGCGAGGACCCGCACAACCTCAACATTCGCCGCGATGGCGACGGAGGCGAACCGCTGCAGATCCCGGAAACGTCGTCGCTCCAACACAACGTCGCGAAGTTCGATCTTCCCGTCGGCACCTACCGTCTCTGGTGCTCCCTTCCCGAACACGACGAAAAAGGGATGCACACGACGCTCGTGGTCGAATAGGCGCACCGAGTCTGTCTCGGTGTCCGATATACGGACCCTGAGACAGACTCGCGCTTTACGCCAGCGGTTTCCGGTGGCCGATCGAGCCGACCTCGGCGGTGTCGCGGCTGAACGGCAGGCCGGCGGTCCAGTCGAGGACCGCGCGGACCTTGCGGGCCGTGCCCGGAATCTGGCTCATGTGGTAGGTCCGCGCCAGCCACCAGGCCGGGAAGCCGCGGAAGGTGCGATCGCCGATCCGGCCGACGGCCTTGTAGCGACCGAGGTTGACGAAGGCTGCTTCGGATCGGTACTCGTAGGGGCTGGGGCTGCCGATTCCGAGCTCGGCGGCGATGTTGCGCCCGGCCACCGGGCCCTGCCGCACCGCGGTCTGCGCCGTCGGCGGCGAGGTGCCGCCGCTCGGGTCCGGGACCGCCGCGCAGTCGCCGATCGCCCAGACCGAGTCCATCCCCTGCACCCGCAGGTAGGAGTCGACTGGGACGCGGCCACGCTCGTCCAGCGGCACGTTCAGCTCTTTGAGGATCGGCTGCGGGGCAACGCCTGCGGTCCAGACGACGGTGCGCGTCGGCAGCACCTCGCCGCTGGAGAGGCGGGCGTTGTCGGCGGTGACCTCCTCCAGCGTCGTCTCCAGGCGGATGTCGATGCCGCGGCCGCGCAGCTCCCGCAGCGCGTAGTCGGCGAGCTCGCGGTCGATCTCCGGCAGCACCCGGTCGGCCGCCTCGACCAGGACCCAGCGCATCCCGTGCAGGCGAGCGCGCGGGTAGTTGTCCATCGCGTCGGCGGCGAAGTCCTGCAGCTCGGCCAGCGCCTCGAGCCCGGCATAACCGCCGCCGACGAAGACGTAGGTGAGGAGTTCTTCCCGTCGGCGCGGGTCCTCGGTCGCGTTCGCTTCCTCCAAGGTCTCGATCACGTGGTTGCGGAGGTAGATCGCGTCGGCGAGGCTCTTGAACCCGACCGCGTGCTCGGCCAGCCCGGGTACCGGCAGCACCCGAGAGACCGAGCCGAGCGAGAGCAGCAGCTGGTCGTAGGGCAGCTGTTCGGTTTCGCCGTACTTGGCCAGCAGCGTCACCGTCTTCGCCTCGGGGTCGTGGCCGACGATCGCCCCGATCCGCAGATAAGTGCGCTTGAGGATCTCCCGCAGCGGCGTCACCACGTGCCGCGGCTCCAAGGTCCCGGCCGCCGCCTCCGGCAAGAACGGCGTGTACAACGCAAAGTTCGTGTCGTTCACCAGCACCAGCCGCGCCGCCTGCTTCGGCATCACCCGCTCAAGCTCACGCGCCGCCGCCGCACCGCCGAAGCCACCACCCGCGATCACGACGTTCCAGGCCATGTCTTCAACCTAGCAGGCTTGTAACAACTTGTTACAAACGTGTCAGGAGTCACGAATCCGCTGGGCTCAGGCGTAGTGTCAACGCCGTGGCGATCGACATCAAACCCGGCGCTTTGATCAAGCGAAAGCAGCTGCACGGACGCTACGGCGGTCGCGAACAAGGCGGCATCAGTCCTTCCGCCGAGACGCCCAACGTCTTCCTCTTCATGAACAAAAAGCGAGGGGCTGAAAACGGCTACATCTACGACGGTGTCCACGAGGACAAGAAAACTCTCCACTACACGGGAGAGGGGCGCTACGGCCCCCAGAAGATGGTCCAGGGAAACCGTGCGATCCGGGATCACAAAGCCGAAGGGAGAGCGCTGCATGTCTTTGAATCCCAGCCCGAGGGAGTGATCCACCTTGGTGAGTTCGAATACGTAAGTCACAAGAGCGCCGACGCTCCTCCCAAAGGAGGAGGCGACCTGCGCAAAGTGATCGTCTTCAAGTTGCGGCGACTTACCGGACGGACGCCACTCCCACCGGCCCAGGTGAAAGGGATCGAATCGAGAGGGTGGGTCAAAGAGATTCCGATTGAGGAGCACCTGACCGAGCGCACGGTGATCACGCCCGATGCCAAACCTCGCCTGGTGGAACGCCGGGAGCAAAAGCTCGTCAAGGAGCTAGAGGCGTGGCTGAAGGGCAAGGGGCACCAAGTTTGCCGCCTGGAATTACACGCAGGAGGAGACCCAGCCCCGATTCGCTGCGACCTCTTTGACAAGACCGACAACACCATTGTCGAGGCTAAGAGCACGATTACGCGTCCGGCGATCAGAATGGCGATCGGACAGCTGGCGGACTACTCCCGACTAATGAAGAGGCCGCCAAAGCAGCGGATGATCTTGGTCCCGGAGAAGCCGAGGCGGGACCTTCTCGACCTTGCGAAGAGTCAGAAGATCGGCGTCACCTGGCCCGACGGGGACGGCGGCTTCGTTTCTACGAACTAGAGCTTTTCCTGAATCAGGCGGTTGACCTCGCCGCCGTCGGCGCGGCCTTTGGTCTCGCGCATGATGGCGCCGACGATGGCGCCGATCGCCTTGCCGTTGCCTTCGCGGATCTTCTCGACGGCGTCGGCGTTGTCGGCCATCGCCTTCTCGACGATCGCCTCCAGCTCGCCGGAGTCGCTTGACATCTGGGCGAGGCCCTCGCGCTCGACGATCGCGGCGGGATCGCCGCCCTCGGTGACCAGGGCAGCCAGGACGGTCTTGCCGCTGCCGTGGGAGATCTTCTTCTCCTGGACGAGGGTTATGAGCGCGGCTAGGGACTCGGGCGTGACCTTCCCTTCCTCGGGGCCGATCTCGGCCTGGCGGAATGCTGCGGCAAGCTCGCCAGTCACCCAGTTCGCAACCGGTACTGCGCCAGCGTCGCCGGAGACCAGCGCCGCTTCAAAGAATTCAGCCCGCCACGGGTCGGTCGCCAGCGTCAGCGCCACGTCGCCCGCCAGCCCCAGCTCGCTCTGGTAGCGCTCGATCCTCGCCGCCGGCAGCTCCGGCAGCGCCTCTTGCGCCTCTCGCAGCATCCCCTCGCTCGGCGCCAGCGGCACCAGGTCGGGCTCGGGGAAGTAGCGGTAGTCGTGCGCCTCCTCCTTCGAGCGCAGCGGGGTCAGGCTGCCACTGACGGGGTCGAAGTGGAGCGTCTCCTGCTCGACAGTGCCGCCCGAAGCGATCAGCTCGCGCTGGCGGGCAAGCTCGGCTTCGATCCCCCGCTCGAGGAAGCGGAAGCTGTTCATGTTCTTCAACTCGGTCTTGGTCCCCAGCTCCTCGCTGCCGACAGGGCGCACGGAGATGTTGCCGTCGACGCGCAGGCTCCCCTCCTCCATGTTGACGTCGGAGACGCCGAGCTGGCGCACCGTCTCGCGCAGCAGCCGCGCCCAGGCGGCCGCTTCAGCGGCGCCGCGCAGGTCGGGCTCGGTGACGATCTCGACCAGCGGCGTGCCGCCACGGTTGAAGTCCACCAGCGAGGCGCCGGAGCCGTGGATCCGCCCCGACTCGCCGACGTGGATCATCTTCGCCGCGTCCTCCTCGAGGTGGGCGCGGTGGATGCGAATCTCCCCCAGCTTGCCGTTGCTGGCGATCGGAATGTCGTACTGGCTGATTTGGTAGGCCTTGGGGCTGTCGGGATAGAAGTAGTTCTTGCGGTGGAAGATCGAGTGCGGGGCGATCTCGCACCCGAGCGCCAGGCCGATCTGCAGCGCGTAGCGGATCGCCTGCTCGTTCGGCACCGGCAGCACGCCCGGGTGCGCGAGGCAGATCGGGCAGGTGTGGACGTTCGGCTCGTCGCCGAAGGAGAGTTCGCAGCCGCAGAACATCTTCGTCTTGGTCGCCAGCTGGACGTGGATCTCCAGCCCGATCACCACCTCGAGCTCAGCCATCAATCCCTCCCGGCCGAGCGTCGAAGCCGATCCCCTGTTCGAGCGCGTAGGCGGCATCGAGCAGGCGCTGCTCGGCGAAGGCGGGCGCGGCGATCTGGAAGCCAACCGGCATCTGCGGCCCGCCGCCTTCGGGCTCGGCGAGGCCGGCGGGGATCGAGATCGCCGGGATGCCGGCAAGGCTCATCGGCACCGTGAAGAAGTCGTTCAGGTACATCGCCAGCGGGTCGTCGGTCTTCTCGCCCAGCTTGAAGGCGACCGAGGGCGCGGTCGGGGTGACGACGAAGTCGACGTCGGCGAAGGCGCCGCTGAAGTCCTGGGCGATCCGCGTCCTAACCTTCTGCGCCTGGCCGTAGTAGGCCTCGTAGTAGCCGGAGGAGAGCGCGTAGGTGCCGAGCATGATCCGCCGCTTCACCTCGGCCCCGAAGCCCTCTGAGCGGGTCGTCTCGTACATCTCGATCAGGTCGCCGTCGCCGCCGTCACGCATCCCGTAGCGGACGCCGTCATAGCGGGCGAGGTTGGAGGAGGCCTCGGCGGGGGCGATCACGTAGTAGGCGGAGATCCCGTGCTCGGCGTTCGGCAACGAGACCTCGGCGATCTCACCGCCCAGCTCCTCGATCTTCCGCAGCGTCGCCTCGAAGACCTCGCGCACACCGGCGTCGACCGCGTCGCGCGCCAGCTCCGCCGGCACCCCGAAGCGCAAGCCCGAGAGATCCTCGCGGTCGGGCAGCGAAACCCCGCCCTCGATCCCGACCGAGGTCGAGTCGAGCGGGTCGCGCCCTTGCAGCATCGCCAGGAGGAGAGCGGCGTCGCTGACGGTTCGGGTCAGCGGACCGCACTGGTCGAGCGAGGAGGCGAAGGCGATCATCCCGTAGCGGGAGATCGCGCCGTAGGTGGGCTTGAGGCCGACGATGCCGCAGAAGGCGGCGGGCTGGCGGATCGAGCCGCCGGTGTCGGTGCCGATCGCCCAGGGCGCCAGCCCCCCGGCCACCACGGCGGCCGAACCACCCGAGGAGCCCCCGGGGACGCGCTCGCGGTCCCACGGGTTCAGGACCGGCCCGTAGGCCGAGTTCTCGTTCGAGGAGCCCATCGCGAACTCGTCCATGTTGGTCTTGCCGAGAATCGGCAAGCCGGCCTCGATCAACTGGCGCACCGCGGTTGCCGTGTAGGGCGGGCGGTAGCCCTCGAGGATGCGCGAGGCGGCCGTGGTCGGGACCCCCTCGGTACAGAAGATGTCCTTGACCGCGATCGGGGCGTTCCAGTCCTGCTCCACCTCGATCGCAGCGGCTTCGGCGCCGCGGTCGTTCTGCCAGAGGTAAGCGTTCAGCTCGTCGGAGCCGGCTGCCTCGAACCAGGCCTCGGCGTGCTCCTGCGGCGAGAATTCGCCGGCCATTTTGGCGTTGTGGGCCTCGAGGACCGTGAGGTCGAGGATGTTCGCCATCTATTCGGCCTGCGGCGAGGGGACGCGGAAAGCGCCTTCGGAAGGTTCCGGCGCCGAGGCGAGGGCAACCTCGCGCGGCAGGCTCTGCCAGGGGGCGTCGTCCGCCCGCAGCACGTTCTCCAGCGCGACCACGTGCGAGGTCGGCTCCACCCCCTCCAGATCCAGGTTTCCGATCCGATCGACGTGCTCCAGGATCCCCGAAAGCTCCCCCACCATCGTCTCGACTTCCTCCTCCGAGAGGCGGAGGCGGGACAGCTTGGCGACGTGGAGTACCTGCTCGCGCTCGATCACGGGCGCGATTCTATGGAGCCGTGACCGTGCGCGAGTGGGCGCCGAGACAGACGACCGGCCGCGAGGGCAGGTGGTACTGCAGCACTTCGGCGTAGACCCGCTTGCCGGCGATCGCCGGGAACGACTTCAGGTGCCATTCGCTCAGTTCGTTCGGGGTGATGCGCGCGGCCAGTTTGTCCTTGCCGGGGAGCGCGCGCATGATCCGCACCGTGGCGCCGTCGCAGAATTCCGAGGGGGCGTCGGA
>Ga0207656_10000394_pt1 | contig 14693 bp, 13 predicted proteins | sample KBSCornC12_FD_184297 | JGI IMG/M metagenome (GOLD analysis project Ga0207656, IMG submission 184297) | Corn rhizosphere microbial communities from Kellogg Biological Station, Michigan, USA - KBS Corn C1-2 (SPAdes) (version 2) | ecosystem: Host-associated > Plants > Roots > Rhizosphere > Soil ...
TTGAAGCAATTGAGCTCAAGGACTTCACGGCTGCCACTACCACGCAATCAACCCGCTCGTTGAGCCGGCTACAGGACGGCCAGCTAACTGAGCAGACAGCTGACATGGCCAATGGCAGCGTGTGGCTTTCCGGGGCTCAGGACCGGGCCAACATCACCGCCATACGCCAGGGCAGTGAGTGGTATGCCTACGACGCAAAGACCATGGCCGCTTATGGTCCTGCGCTTGAGGGTTTTGTGTCTGACACATCCTCGGTCCTGAAACAAGAAACCTTTTCCGACGGCACCAAAGCCCTGGTCACCGAAAAGCCTTTGGCCGCAGATGCCTATACCGTCACGCGCACCCATGGCTTCGACTTGATCAACGAGGGCAAGGTTTACCGCTACGACTCTCGCCAACCAGGCTTGCTACGAGACCTGGAGTCAGCCGACCACTACACGCCGCTGGAAAGCTTTGAAGCCTGGTGCCCAGCCCCGAGTATCGGCGGCCGCGTCAAGCGCGGTGCCAACGACGCCTGTTTTACCAAGTTCATCGAGGAGGTATCCGGCGAATTGAAGCAGGAACTTCAGGCGCTTGAGCACGTGCGCCTGTTTCCCTCAGCGCCGAAGTTCCTGCGCAAGGGCCAGTTTGTGATTTTCGAACGCCGCCGCTGGAAAATGGTCGACGGCGAAAGGGGGCCAAAATTGCATCCGGTGCCTGGGACCAAGCCCATCGTCTACAAATCAAAAATCACCGGCACACTCAAAAATGAACCCGAATTCGGCTTTTTCAGCGCACAAAACAGTGAGGGGCTGGAGCGAGAAACACGCGTGGTCAAGCTCAACCGCATCACTGATGCTGTCGACGATAAACGTGAACTGCGTGGGGTGATCGTTAACGACACGGCACCCGGCAGTACCGCCAAATACCTGGTGATCGAGGCGGATACCGCCGAGTTCTACTACGCACGATTGGAGGAGACACCCGGCGGCCAGCTGACGTTCAATAAATGCACGCCTAGGGAGCTGCCGATGGTGAGGGCTTACCGGAATAAATTCAGCATCCGTCAAGGTGTTGCCAACTTACCGTTTGATGCCAATTTCATTGCGCTGCCAAAATTGAAGTTTGCCTTTGAAGATCTGGAGCGCACGGGCTACTTGAAAGAGGACATCGATGAGTTAAAAGCAATGTGCAAGAATCTGACGGATGAACAGCAACGCGAGGTTGTCTATCAGCTACAGCGGGCCAAAGCGATTGATAAAGCGGATATTGCCTTGCAACCCAACCAGGTTACCGCGCTGGACCATCCCGCCAACTTCACATCGTGGACCGCTGAACAGCAAAACAAATTCTACGCACAACAAGCGCGAGACAGCGTGAACCGTTCCATGAAAGCCACCGGCCTGGGGCCTGCTAACCAAATGCACTCAAAAGCGGACCTGGCCCGCGCTGAGGCCGCGGATATGACGATTAACTGGTTGCGCAAGACCGTACCGCCTGGGGCGTTGAACCGTCCAAACCTGATTGTGAAGTCCGGGGCTGGAAACTGTGGGGAAATGGCTTTGCTATCCGAAAACATCATCAAAAAAAGCGGAGGAAAGGCCCAAACATGGTATGTGGAAAGAGGCGACCACGTATTCACAGTTGTCGGCGGACCGGCCTCGGGAGGTAAAGCCACCATTGATTTTTCACAATCCGAATGGAAAGACGCCTGGATCGTCGACCCCTGGGCCGAAATTTCATGCAGGGCATCCGAGTACACCGAGTTAGTGAAGAAGAAGATGGCCGAGTGGGACGCAAAAGGCCTGAAAATTCACACCCGTGGCCAATGGCGCAAGCCTGTGGATCCACAGTGGATCAAAGAGCTGACCACGCATGAAAAAAGATCCTATTAAGCCGTAACGTCGTAACCTGCGAAGACCTGGCCCCACCGCGCTATTCAGGGCGCCAGGTTTTCGGATGCCCGCCGGCTTCAAGCACCCACCTGAACTCAAGTGCAAAAAAGTATCAGTCCTAGTGCTCCCAAGGATTTGTCACATCGCCGTTTCAAGGCTGTAATCGACGCACACTCTTCCTGACTCCTTGTAGGAAGACACAACAACAATAACTGTCCTTCCGTAGCCCCCTGGGCATGGAAATGGAGTGCGCGATGAAGTTCACAGCAAAAGCACTGCTCGTCTCTACCTGCATGACCACCTGCATGACCCTCAGCGCCGTCAGCTTTGGCGCGCAGACCCTGACCATTGCCACCGTCAACAACAGCGACATGATCCGCATGCAAAAGCTCTCGAAAACCTTCGAGGCCGAGCATCCGGAGATCAAGCTGAACTGGGTGGTGCTCGAAGAAAACGTACTGCGCCAGCGCCTGACCACCGACATCGCCACCCAGGGTGGGCAGTTCGATGTATTGACCATCGGCATGTACGAAGCTGCACTGTGGGGCGCCAAGGGTTGGCTGGAGCCGATGAAGGATCTGCCGGCGTCCTACGACCTCGACGATGTCTTCCCTTCAGTACGTGACGGTTTGTCCGTCAAAGGCTCGCTGTACGCCCTGCCGTTCTACGCCGAAAGCTCGATCACCTATTACCGCACCGATCTGTTCAAGGACGCCGGGCTGACCATGCCCGAGCACCCGACCTGGACCCAGATCGGCGAATTCGCCAGCAAACTCACCGACAAGAGCAAAGAGCAATACGGCCTGTGCCTGCGCGGCAAAGCCGGTTGGGGCGAGAATATGGCGCTGATCACCACCCTGGCCAACGGCTACGGGGCGCGCTGGTTCGATGAGAAATGGCAGCCGGAATTCAACGGCCCTGAATGGAAGGACGCGCTGAACTTCTACGTCGACAACATGAAGAAATCCGGCCCGCCGGGCGCTTCCAGCAACGGTTTCAACGAAAACCTGGCGCTGTTCAACAGCGGCAAGTGCGCGATCTGGGTGGATGCCAGCGTGGCCGGCTCGTTCGTCACCGACAAGACCCAGAGCAAAGTGGCTGACCATGTCGGCTTCACCTTTGCCCCTCATGAAAAGACCGACAAAGGTACGTCGTGGCTGTACTCCTGGAGCCTGGCGATCCCGACCAGTTCCAAGGCGAAGGACGCCGCCAAGGTGTTCACCAGCTGGGCCACCTCCAAGGAATATGGTGCCTTGGTCGCCAAGACCGACGGCGTCGCCAACGTACCGCCAGGCACGCGCAAGTCGACCTACAGCGACGAGTACATGAAAGCCGCACCGTTTGCCAAGGTGACGCTGGAATCGTTGAAAGTCGCGGACCCGACCAAACCGACGCTCAAGCCGGTGCCGTATATCGGTATCCAGTTGGTGACCATTCCTGAGTTCCAGGCGATTGGCACCCAGGTCGGCAAGTTCTTCTCGGGCGCGCTGACCGGTCAGCAGACAGTGGATCAAGCCTTGACCGCCGCGCAGACCACCACCGAGCGTGAGATGAAGCGGGCGGGCTACCCCAAATAACCCAGCCCCACCCACAGTCAAATGTGGGAGGGGGCAAGCCCCCACCCACATTGACCGCGCTCCGATTCGTATCTGACTGGTCTTGACCCTAATGAATACACCCGCCAAAAACCGCCTGGCCAACCCCGGCTGGTTCCTCGTCAGCCCCTCGGTGGCCTTGCTGCTGCTGTGGATGATCGTGCCGCTGGGCATGACCCTGTACTTTTCGCTGATCCGCTACAACCTGCTCTACCCCGGTGAAAACGAGTTCGTGGGGTTGGAAAATTTCGCTTACTTCGTGACCGACTCGGGCTTCCTGCCCGGCGCCACCAATACCCTGTTGCTGGTGGGCAGCGTGCTGCTGATCAGTGTGGTGTTCGGTGTGTTGATCAGTGCCCTGCTCGAAGCCAGTGAGTTTTTCGGTCGTGGCCTGGTGCGGGTGCTGCTGATATCGCCGTTCTTCATCATGCCTACCGTCGGCGCGCTGATCTGGAAGAACCTGATTTTCCACCCGGTGTCGGGGATTCTCGCTGCCGTGTGGAAGCTGTTCGGCGCCGAGCCGGTGGACTGGCTGGCGCACTACCCGTTGCTGTCGATCATCATCATCGTGTCGTGGCAATGGCTGCCCTTTGCGATCCTGCTGCTGATGACCGCCATGCAGTCCCTCGACCAGGAACAAAAGGAAGCTGCGCGCCTGGACGGTGCCGGCGCCATCGCGATCTTCTGGCACCTGACCCTGCCCCACCTGGCCCGGCCGATTGCCGTGGTGGTGATGATCGAAACGATCTTCCTGCTCTCGGTGTTCGCCGAAATCTTCACCACCACCAACGGCGGCCCCGGTTACGCCTCGACCAACCTCGCGTACCTGATCTACAACCAGGCGCTGGTGCAGTTCGACGTGGGCATGGCCTCGGCCGGCGGCTTGATTGCCGTGGTCATCGCCAATATCGCGGCGATCATCCTGGTGCGGATGATCGGCAAAAACCTGACTGACAAGCCTTGAGGGCCGCGCCATGACGCTTCAACAATCCCGCCGCCTGCAAAGCCTGTTGCTCGGCACCCTGGCCTGGGCCATCGCGATCCTGATTTTCTTCCCGATCTTCTGGATGGTGCTGACCAGCTTCAAGACCGAGATCGATGCGTTCGCCACGCCGCCGCAGTTCATCTTCACGCCGACGCTGGAGAACTACCTGCACATCAACGAGCGCAGCAACTACTTCAGTTATGCGTGGAACTCGGTGCTGATCTCCTTCAGCGCCACCGCCCTGTGCCTGCTGATCTCGGTGCCGGCCGCCTACTCCATGGCGTTCTACGAAACCCAGCGCACCAAAGGCACGCTGCTGTGGATGCTGTCGACCAAGATGCTGCCGCCGGTGGGCGTGCTGATGCCGATCTACCTGCTGGCCAAGAGCTTCGGCCTGCTGGATACACGCATCGCGCTGATCATCATCTACACCCTGATCAACCTGCCAATTGTGGTCTGGATGGTTTACACCTACTTCAAGGACATCCCCAAGGACATCCTCGAAGCCGCCCGCCTGGATGGCGCCACCCTTTGGCAGGAAATGGTCCGCGTACTGCTGCCGATTGCCAAGGGTGGCCTGGCGTCAACCGTGTTGCTGTCGCTGATCCTGTGCTGGAACGAGGCGTTCTGGTCGCTGAACCTGACCTCGTCCGCCGCCGCGCCGCTGACCGCGCTGATCGCCTCCTACTCCAGCCCCGAAGGGCTGTTCTGGGCCAAATTGTCCGCCGTGTCGACCCTGGCCTGCGCGCCGATCCTGATCTTTGGCTGGATCAGCCAGAAACAGCTGGTGCGCGGTCTGTCCTTCGGCGCCGTTAAATAATAATTCCTAGCGGAGGCCCCTCATGGCCAATCTGAAAATCAAGAATCTGCAAAAAGGCTTCGAAGGCTTTTCCATCATCAAGGGCATCGACCTGGAAGTGAACGACAAGGAATTCGTGGTGTTCGTCGGCCCCTCGGGCTGCGGTAAATCCACGCTGCTGCGCCTGATCGCCGGCCTGGAAGAAGTCAGCGAAGGCACTATCGAACTGGACGGGCGCGACATCACCGAAGTGACCCCGGCCAAGCGCGACCTGGCCATGGTGTTCCAGACCTACGCGCTGTACCCGCACATGAGCGTGCGCAAGAACATGTCGTTTGCCCTCGACCTGGCCGGTGTCGACAAGAAACTGGTGGAAAGCAAAGTCAGCGAAGCGGCGCGCATCCTGGAACTTGGGCCGTTGCTGGAGCGCAAGCCCAAGCAACTGTCTGGCGGCCAGCGCCAGCGTGTGGCCATTGGCCGGGCAATTGTGCGTAACCCGAAGATCTTCCTGTTCGACGAACCGCTGTCCAACCTCGACGCCGCCCTGCGCGTGCAGATGCGCCTGGAACTGGCGCGCCTGCATAAAGAACTGCAAGCGACCATGATCTACGTGACCCACGACCAGGTCGAAGCCATGACCCTGGCCGACAAAGTGGTGGTACTCAACAGTGGCCGTATCGAGCAGGTCGGCTCGCCGCTGGAGCTGTACCACCAGCCGGCCAACCTGTTCGTGGCGGGTTTCCTCGGCACACCGAAGATGGGCTTCCTCAAAGGCAAGGTCACCCGCGTCGAAGGCCAGGGCTGTGAAGTGCAACTGGATGCCGGCACCACCATCAACCTGCCGTTGAGCAGCGCCACCCTGAGCGCCGGCAGCGCGGTGACCCTGGGCATTCGCCCGGAGCACCTGGAAATCGCCACGCCCGGCCAAACCACCCTGACCGTCACCGCCGACGTCGGCGAGCGCCTGGGCAGCGACACCTTCTGCCACGTCATCACCGCCAATGGCGAGCCGCTGACCATGCGCATCCGTGGCGACATGGCCAGCCAGTACGGCGAGACGCTGCACCTGCACCTGGACCCGGCGCACTGCCATCTGTTCGACACCGATGGCGTGGCCGTGGCCCGCCCACTGCGCGCTGCCGCCTGATTTCGCGAGATTGAACTGATGAAACTGAATAAACACAACCTCACCCAGCTGGCACCGCAAGTGAAGCTGCCCACCTATGCCATTGCCAGCACCACCCAGGGCATCGCCCATATCGGCGTCGGCGGTTTTCACCGTGCGCACCAGGCGTATTACACCGATGCACTGATGAACACTGGCGAAGGGTTGGACTGGAGCATCTGCGGCGTCGGCCTGCGTGCCGAGGACCGCAAGGCCCGCGACGACCTGGCGGGCCAGGACTACCTGTTCACCCTGTACGAACTGGGCGACACCGATGACACCGAGGTGCGGGTGATCGGCTCGATCAGCGACATGCTGCTGGCCGAAGACGGCGCCCAGGCGCTGATCGACAAACTGGCCGACCCGGCCATTCGCATCGTCTCGCTGACCATCACCGAAGGCGGCTACTGCATCGACGACAGCAACGGCGAGTTCATGGCCCACCTGCCGCAGATCCAGCACGACCTGGCGCACCCGAGCGCACCGAAAACCGTGTTCGGCTTTATCTGCGCCGCGTTGACCCAGCGCCGCGCCGCCGACACCCCGGCATTTACCGTGATGTCCTGCGATAACCTGCCGCACAACGGCGCCGTGACCCGCAAGGCCCTGCTGGCGTTCGCGGCGCTGCACAATGCCGAGCTGCACGACTGGATCAAGGCCAACGTGAGCTTCCCGAATGCCATGGTCGACCGCATCACACCAATGACCAGCACCGCCCACCGCCTGCAATTGCATGACGAGCACGGTATCGACGACGCCTGGCCGGTGGTGTGCGAACCCTTTGTGCAGTGGGTGCTGGAAGACAAATTCGTCAACGGGCGCCCGGCCTGGGAAAAGGTCGGCGTGCAGTTCACCGATGACGTTACGCCCTATGAAGAGATGAAGATCGGCCTGCTCAACGGCAGCCACCTGGCGTTGACCTACCTGGGTTTTCTCAAGGGTTATCGGTTTGTGCACGAGACCATGAATGACCCGCTGTTCGTAGCCTACATGCGCGCCTATATGGACCTGGACGTCACGCCGAACCTGGCGCCGGTGCCGGGCATCGACCTGACGGAGTACAAGCAGACGTTGGTAGACCGCTTCTCCAACCAGGCGATTGCCGATCAACTGGAGCGCGTGTGTTCCGATGGCTCGTCGAAGTTTCCCAAGTTCACCGTGCCGACCATCAACCGGTTGATTGCCGATGGGCGCGAGACGGAGCGTGCGGCGCTGGTGGTGGCGGCCTGGGCGTTGTACCTGAAAGGCGTGGATGAGCATGGCGTGAGCTACAAGATCCCCGACCCGCGTGCCGAGTTCTGCCAGGGACTGGTGAGTGACGATGCACTGATCAGCAAGCGCCTGCTGGGGGTGGAAGAGATTTTTGGCACGGCTATTCCCAAGTCGGCCGAGTTTGTGGCAGCGTTCGAACGGTGTTATGCAAGCTTGCGTGATCACGGCGTGACCAAAACCCTGGAGCATCTCCTGAAGAAACCGACTTGAACATGTGGGAGGGGGTTTGCCCCCTTCCACATTGGAATGCATTGCCAACTCGAACAATAAACTGCTGAGCACACCCTCATGACCCAGCAAAACCTGTTTCTCGGCATCGACTGCGGCACCCAAGGCACCAAGGCCATCGTTCTCGACGCCTCAAGCGGCAGGGTACTGGGCCTCGGCGCTGCGGCGCACACCCTGATCAGCGGCGCCAATGGCCGCCGCGAACAGCACACCCAGGAATGGCTGGACGCCTTCACCGAGGCCACCCACCGCGCCCTGCAACAGGCCAGTGTGGACGGCCAGGATATCCTCGGTATCGGCGTGTCCGGCCAGCAACATGGCTTGGTGCTGCTGGATGAACACGGTGAGGTATTGCGCCCGGCCAAGCTGTGGTGCGACACCGAAACCACGCCTGAAAACGAGCGCCTGCTGGCCTATCTGGGCGGTGAGAACGGCTCGCTGGAACGCCTCGGCGTGGCGATTGCACCGGGTTATACCGTGTCCAAGCTACTGTGGACCCGCGAACAGCACCCGGACCTGTTCGCGCGCATTGCGCATATCCTGCTGCCCCACGACTACCTCAACTATTGGCTCACCGGTAAGGCCGTCGCGGAATACGGCGATGCGTCCGGCACCGGCTACTTCAATGTGCGCAGCCGTGAATGGGATGTGGACCTGCTCAAGCACATCGATCCCAGCGGCCGCCTTGAAGCGGCGCTGCCGGCGTTGATCGAAGCGGATCAAAGCGTCGGCACAATCCTGCCGGCCATCGCCGAACGCCTGGGCATCAACCCCAACGCCATCGTGTCCAGCGGCGGCGGCGATAACATGATGGGCGCCATTGGCACCGGTAATATCGCGGCCGGCGTGATTACCATGAGCCTGGGTTCATCGGGCACCGTGTATGCATTTGCCGACCGACCCAACGTCAGCCCCCAGGCTTCGGTCGCGACGTTTTGCTCATCCAGCGGCGGCTGGTTGCCATTGATCTGCACCATGAACCTGACCAACGCCACCGGGGTCATGCGCGAGCTGTTCGACCTCGACCTGGCCGCGTTCAACACCCTGGTCGATCAGGCGCCCATCGGCGCCGACGGCGTGAGCATGCTGCCATTCCTCAACGGTGAGCGTGTACCCGCACTGCCCCACGCCACCGGCAGCCTGCACGGCCTGACCATGACCAACCTGAGCCGCGCCAACCTGTGCCGCGCCGTGGTCGAGGGCACCACCTTCGGCCTGCGCTACGGCCTCGACCTGCTGCGCGAGACCGGCCTGCAAAGCCAGAGCATCCGCTTGATCGGCGGCGGCTCGAAGAGCCCGGTGTGGCGGCAGATGGTGGCCGACATCATGAATACCGAAGTGGTCTGCACCGAACAAAGCGAAGCCGCGGCCCTGGGCGCGGCGATCCAGGCGGCGTGGTGCCAGTCCGGCGAAGCGCTGGCCAGCCTGTGCGACAAATGCGTAAGCGTCGACCCCGCCAGCCGGACCCTGCCGGTGGCGGGCAGCGTAGGCGCCTACCAGCAGGCTTACGAGCGCTATCAACAACTCGTGGCAACCCTTTAAGAGCGAACGACTATGTATCTGGTGTGTGGTGAAGCGCTGTTTGATTTCTTCAGCGAGGAAGATGCCAGCGGGCAGGCTTCCAAGGTCAACTACAAGGCGATTGCCGGCGGTTCGCCGTTCAACGTGGCGGTAGGCCTGCGCCGCCTGGGTATCGAGGCCGGGTTGTTCGGCGGCTTGTCCACCGACTTCCTTGGCCGTCGCCTGTTGCAGGTGCTCAAGGATGAAGGCGTGAGCGAGCAGTTCCTGGTGGAGTTCGCCGCGCCGACCACCCTGTCGATGGTCGCCGTGGGTGCCGATGGCTCACCGCAGTACAACTTCCGAGGCGAAGGCTGCGCCGACCGCCTGCTGGAAGTCGCCCACCTGCCCGCGTTGGGGGCTGACATTCGCGGCCTGCATATCGGCTCGTTTTCCCTGGTGGTGCAGCCGATTGGCGACACCCTGCTGAACCTGGTCAAGCGCGAAAGCGGCAAACGCCTGATCAGCCTCGACCCCAACGTGCGCCTCAACCCGCAGCCGGATATCCAGCTGTGGCGCGACCGCGTGGCGGAGCTGGTCAAGCATGCCGACCTGATCAAGGTCAGCGACGAAGACCTGCACCTGCTCTACCCGGACCAGTCGCCGGAAAGCGTGCTGCAGGGCTGGCTGCAACACCGTTGCCAATTGGTGTTCCTCACTCGTGGCGGCGACGGTGCCAGTGTGTTCAGCCGCCAGCACGGCAACTGGTCGCAACCGGCAGTCAAGGTGGTGATGGCCGACACGGTGGGGGCCGGCGACACCTTCCAGGCGGCGTTGATTACCTGGCTGACCGAGCAGCAGCTTGACTCGGTAGAGGGCCTGCAACAGCTCACGCGGGCACAGATCGACGTCATGCTGGGCTTTGCCATTCGCGCCGCGGCGATGACCTGCGGCAAGACCGGGCCGGACCTGCCCTATCGTCATCAGCTTGGATGAAGCTTTTGTCAGCCAGGCAAACTTTAATCGATGGTTAATCCCGCAAGCCGAGAGTGAAGTTGTACCCACTTGTTGCGGAGAAACACCATGAAACTGCGCACGTTGATGCTCGGTGCCACCCTTGCACTGGCGGCTGCGTCTGGCCTGGCCCAGGCCGACGATCAAACAGCCGCCGTCAAACCCATGCCTTACCACTACGGCCTGCCGATGAATATCGACAAGGTGCTGGCCATGAACGAAACCCCGACCGATGAGTGCAAGGTCATCAAGGCGGATATCAAGTTCCTGGATAAAGCAGGCAAGGTAGAAGACGTGAGCTACCGAAAAATGTCCGAAGCCTGCGACTTCCAGAACTGAGGCGTTGAAGCAATAGAGCCAGGCTCGCACAAATAGGCGTACGCTTGCGGGCTTGTCATAAGGCTGAAAGGATTCGCCATGCGCTTGAACTTCCGTACCCTCGCCACCTTCACCGCCCTGCTGTGCTTCGCCCTCGCACTGGTCTGGGGCCTGCGTCCCGACCTGCTGCTGTGGTTGTGGAGCGTGGAGTATTCCAACGCCACCGGGATGGTGTCGCGCCGCAACGCCGCGCTCTTCCTGGGCATCGGCATCATGTTCTACCGCGCCCGTCACGCGCCTCCTTCAGACACGCGCCGCGCCCTGACCACCGGGTTTGTCGCCGGGTGCCTGGTGCTGGCGCTATTGGGGTTTGGCGAGTGGATCAAGGGCAATGCGGGGCCAGGCATCCTGCTGGCGGTGGCAACAGAAACCGTATTGGGCCTGGCGTTTATCCAGGCCCACAGGTCTTCGGTCCCTCATACTCAAGCGTCAAGCTAATAGAAGCTGCGCCCTCCCGCGCGTTGCAGGGCAGGTGCATGGGTGTGCTTGAGGTCTTCGCGCAACCCGGCAATCAGGTTGCAAATCGCTCGACTGCTGTCGAGTTTGTCCGCGTTGATACCTTTGACTTCCAAATCCACCCGGTCACGGTCACGGTCGTCATAGATCTTGATCGTCAGCGAGGCATCTTCGGCTTTGGTGCATTCGCACCGTTTAGGCAGGAAACTTCCTTCAATGATGCTGCGAAGCTCTAGTTCCGAAAGCATGGTCAACCTCTCCTTTTCTGAGACTGCCAACAGATTGTCATGAACCTGGCAGGCGTGTGCCCGCCACGTCTTGCCGACCCTGGCAGACGCTTGTAACTCCCAAGCCTACTCGGCAAAAACGGCCCTCGTTGTAACCTTTCCTCATAAGCACTGTGCGTTGTTATAGAGGTTGAACAGTGTCGACGGAATCGTCGTCGAACCGCTGCGATTAATCGTTTAACCCTGGGCTTCAAGTTAAACGGCGCCCTGTGCAGCCACCCTTTCAGCAACATGTCGCAAACTATCGAAGTTGATGTTCGCCCCGGAGTTGATCGCCACCAGGGTATGCCCGCGGAATTGATGACGGGCCACGTAGTGGCGGATGCCCGCTACCGCCAACGCACCGGAAGGCTCGGTGATGGACCGCGTGTCGTCGTAGATCAACTTGATGGCGCTGCACAGTTCGTCGTTGCTGACAGTGATGACTTCATCCACCCAGTCGCGGCAGATCTCGAAGCCATACGCACCGACCTGCGCCACTGCCGTGCCGTCGGCAAACCCGTCGACGCTGGGTAGTATCACCCGTTCACCGGCCCGCAGTGCCGCCAACAGGCAGCTGGAACCTTCGGGCTCGACGCCAATGATGCGCACCTCGGGCCGCAGGTATTTGACGTAGGCGGCGACGCCGGCGATCAGGCCACCACCGCCCACCGGCGCGAAGATCGCTTCCAGTGGCCCTTGCTGCTGGCGCAGGATCTCCATGGCGACGGTGCCTTGGCCGGCGATCACGTCCGGGTCATCGAAGGGCGAAACAAAGGTGCACCCGGACCACTCGGCCAACTGCAGCGCGTGGGCCAGGGCAAACGGGAAGCTCGCGCCGTGCAGCACCGCTTCGGCGCCGCGTGAACGCACGCCCTGCACCTTGAGTTCCGGGGTGCTGGCGGGCATTACAATGCGTGCCTCGATCCCCAGTTCCCGTGCCGCCAGGGCCACACCCTGGGCGTGATTACCCGCCGACGCGGTCACCACGCCACGGGCTTTTTGCTCAGGCGTAAGCTGCACCAGCTTGTTGTAGGCGCCGCGAATCTTGAAGGAAAAGGTCGGTTGCAGGTCTTCGCGTTTGAGCAACACCTGGTTACCCAGCAGCGCCGACAGGGCCGGGGCCGCCTGCAACGGCGTGCGCACCGCCAGGTCGTATACCGGGGCGGCAAGAATCTTCTTCACGTAATGCTCAAGCAGTCCCGGGTCGGCGGTGTGAGGCGCGGTGCAGGTGCTCATGGGTGTCTCCTGGCTTTTTGTCAGAAACCCTGGAGACGGAAAAACAAAACCCGCCTCTAGGGCGGGTTTGGGTACAGCCGTGCGCTATCCCGCCAAATGAGGAATGGCGGTAATAATGCTTGGCTGGCTGCGAAAGGCTTGAAATGTCATGTGACGAAACTAACCGGCGGCCTGCGGGCAAGTCAATGGTCAAGCGCCATTTAGCGCCCAGGGGTTTACTGTCGATATACGAAACATATACGCTTTGTATATTGCCACCAAACAGTGAACACCATGGGCATCGTCAAGATCACCGACCAATTGCACGAACAACTGCGCCTGGCCAGCGCCGCGATGGACCGCTCCATCAACGCCCAGGCCGAATTCTGGATCAAGATCGGGCTGCTCGCCGAACTCAATCCGCAGCTGCCCTACAACGAGCTGATCAACAAACTGTTGTTGGACAAGCCCGACCTGATCCGGGGGCGCAGTTGATGATCAAGACTGCCGCACAACTGGCGGTGATGTGTGAATCCGGACGCCTGCTGGCCCAGGTTTTCACCATGCTCGACGGTTTTGTCGCCGCCGGTCGCTCCACCCTGGAGCTGGACGCCGCCGTCGAAGCCTTCATCCGCAATGACCTCAAGGCCCGCCCGGCGAGCCTCGGCCAGTACGACTACCCCTTCTGCATCAACACCTCGATCAATGAGGTGGTGTGCCACGGCATGCCCAGCGCCAAGGACATCCTCAAGGACGGCGATATCATCAACATCGACATCACCCTGGAAAAAGGCGGCTTTATCGCCGACTCCAGCAAGATGTACATGATCGGCACCGTCGCGCCCAAGGCCCGGCGCCTGGTGGAACAGACTTTTGAAGCGATGTGGGCCGGCATTCGCCAGGTCAAGCCCGGCGCACGCCTGGGGGATATCGGCCACGCGATCCAGAGCCACGCGCAGGCCAACGGCTACAGCGTGGTGCGCGAGTATTGCGGCCACGGCATTGGCCGACAGATGCATGAAGAACCGCAGGTCCTGCACTTCGGCCGTCCCGGCACCGGGTTGGAACTGCGTGAAGGCATGGTGTTTACCGTGGAACCGATGCTCAACCAGGGCAGCTCGAAAGTACGCAGCCTCAAGGATGGCTGGACGGTGGTCACCAAGGACAACAGCCTGTCGGCGCAGTGGGAACATACCGTGGCGGTGACGGCGGATGGGTTCGAGGTCTTGACCTTGCAACCCGGCGCCTGAACGACACAACCCCTGTAGGAGCCGGTGTTCATACCACATTGGCGCCGCCCGCTATCCGCTTCAGCCCCAACACCATCATCCCCGCCCCAAGCCCCATCGCCAGCAGGAACAACGGATACGACACCCACCACGGCGTCCCCGCCGTCATCATGCTGAACTCCGACATGCCGCCAATGCTCGCAATCAGGTTGAGCGGCAGGAACACCACGTTGATCAGCGTGAGCTTGCGCAACAGGTTGTTCATGCTGTTGTTCATCAGGTTGCCGCGCGCATCGATCAGGCCGGAAAACACGTTGGAATAGATCTCCGCCTGCTTGTAGCACTGGTGGTTCTCGATGATCAGGTCATCGATCAGCCCGATGATCTCGGCGCTGAAATGTTCCTTTTCCGCGTGGTTGCGCAACCGCGACAACACCGCCCCGTTGCTGTGCAGCGCGTTGATGTAATAGATCAGGCTCTCGCTGAGGTTGAACATCTGCATCAGGTGGTGGTTGCTCATGGACGCATTGAACTGCTGCTGCAACTCGCGGGCGACCAGCTTGATCACCTTCAGGTGGCCGAGGTAATGGTGGATGTTGTTGAGCAACAGATCGAGCAGCACATCCAGCGGCGTGTGCAGTGGACGGCGCTTGCCCAGGCCGCTGAGCGGGGTTTCGTCGGTGGCGATCACCAGCAGGCGGCTGGGAGAAAACAGCA
>Ga0207656_10000399_pt1 | contig 14571 bp, 14 predicted proteins | sample KBSCornC12_FD_184297 | JGI IMG/M metagenome (GOLD analysis project Ga0207656, IMG submission 184297) | Corn rhizosphere microbial communities from Kellogg Biological Station, Michigan, USA - KBS Corn C1-2 (SPAdes) (version 2) | ecosystem: Host-associated > Plants > Roots > Rhizosphere > Soil ...
TCGTCGGCCAGCAGCTCTCGACCAAAGCGGCGCGGACGATCTACCTGCGGGTGCTCGACCTCTTCGGCGGCACCACCCCTTCGCCCGAGCAGCTGCTGGACGCGAGCGAGGAGGACCTGCGCGCCTGCGGCCTCTCCGGCCGCAAGACCGAATACGTGCGCGACCTCGCCGCCCACGTCATCAGCGGCGAACTAGAGCTGGAGCGGCTGGAGGAACTGAGCGACGAGGAGGTAATCGAGGAGATCGTCGCCGTCCGCGGCCTCGGCCAGTGGACTGCCGAGATGTTCCTGCTCTTCCACCTGCAGCGCCCCGACGTCCTCTCCGGCGGCGACCTCGGGATCCGCAAAGCGATCCAGGTCGAGTACGGGCTGGAGGAGATGCCGCCGCCGAAGCGGGTGCTGGAGATCGGCGAGCCTTGGCGCCCCCACCGCAGCCTCGCCAGTCTCTACCTCTGGGAGTCTCTCGCGGCGGTGCCTGGATGAGGAGGCGCTTCTGGATCGGCATCGCCGCCGTCGCCGCAATTGCGGTCGGCTCGGTCGTCGCCGCGATCGGCGTCTACGTCAACGACCACAACGATTTCCACCGGGTGCAGAAGGACGAAGCCATGCGGGCGGCTCATCAGGCCGAATCGGTCGCCGCGCTTTCGGTCGGCAAACTTGCCACCGCGGCGGCATTCGCACAGACGCAGGAGACCGTGAGCAAACACGACTTCCGCGTAGTCGGCCGCTCGCTGCTCGGGGACGGAGGCCTCGACGGCGCCGCCTGGGTACCGCAGGTGCCAGCCTCGCAACGGGCCGCCTACGAAGCCAGCCACGGCGTCGAAATCCGCGAACGCAGCATCGGGCCCCTGCTCAAACCCGCTGCCGGTCGCCCGGCCTACTACCCGATCACCTTCGGGACCAGCGAAGGCGCGACCCCGAGCCGGGTGCGCGGCTTCGATCTCGGCTCCGACCCGCTGCGAGCCCGCTATCTGCGGCGTTCCGGCGTCACCGGCCAAGCGGTGGCCACTCCGCTGGTCCGCCTCCTGATCGGCGGCCTCGGGATCAACGTCTTCCGGCCGGTCTACCGGGATGGGGCGCCGGTGGCGACGCCGGCCGAGCGGCAGCAGGCGCTGCGAGGCTTCATCGCCGGCAGCTTCCGAGTCCCCGATGTCGGCAACGCGGCCCTCGCCGTGCTGCCGAGCGACGTTGAGGTTCAGCTGCAGGTCAACCACCAGGTGGCATTTGGGGCGAACGGGGAGCTGGACGACGCCGCCAGCGCCCCCGTCCACATCGCCGACCGGACCTGGCTGCTGACGCTGAAGGAGCCGGGCGCGCCGCCGATCGGACTTCCGCTCGCCCTCGCCGTCCTCGGCCTCGCCCTCGCCGGCCTCCTCGCTTCGCTGGTGGTCAGCTGGAACCGCGGCGAGCGCATGCGAGAGCTCGAACGGCAGGCGAGCCAGGACTCCCTCACCGGGCTCGGCAACCGGCGGCGGTTCGAGGAAGACCTGGCGGCGGCGATGGCGCGCAGCCGGCGCGACGGCTCCACCGGGGCGCTCCTGATCCTCGACCTCGACCACTTCAAGCGCATCAACGACTCGCAGGGCCATCCCGCCGGCGACCGGCTGATCAGGGCGGTGGCGGAGACGCTACGGCGGCGAACCAGGGCAAGCGACTCCCTGGCGCGGCTTGGTGGCGACGAGTTCGCGGTGATCCTGCCGCGCTGCGGCCAGGAGGAGGCGCGGACCGCCGCCGAAGCGATCGCCACGGAGATCCGCAAACACGACTCCGAGGTGGAGAGCGGCCCCACCGTCAGCGTCGGCATCACGATCTTCGGCGACGATCCCCGCACCAGCCCCGCCACCGTCGTCTCCCAGGCCGACACGGCGATGTACGCGGCCAAGGACGAGGGGCGGGACGCGGTCAGGGTGTTCGAGCCGATGTCGCTTCGCGAGGACGGCTCCCCCGCCCGCTAGCGCGGCAGCTCGGCGCGGAGGTCGAGCACCCGTTCCACCGCCGCCTCAAACTCTTCGCGGTCGAGGGCGCGGGAGCGGAGCTTCTGCTGCAGCGCCCGCCACGCTGCCTCGGCCGAGCCGAGGCGGGTGTAGAGCAGCAGGTCGGAGCCGGCGCGGGCACCGGCGACAGCGGCCTTGGCGGGGCTGCCGAAGTGTTCGACGGCGGGGGTTTCGAGGGCGTCGGTGACCGTCACCCCTTCGAAGCCGAGGCGGTCCCGCAGCTCGCCGGTGGCGATCGCGCGGGTGAAGGCGGCAGGGTCTCCCGAGAAGGCGGGGTAGATCGCGGTGCTGAGCATCACCAGCCTGCCGCCCGCCGCGACGAACGCTCGGTAGGGCTCCTCGTCGACCCTCCGCAGCTCCCGCTTCGAGAGCTCGATCCGTTCGACCGAGAAGTCGGTGTTTTCCGTCGCCGCGCCGAAGCCCGGGAAGTGCTTCCCGGTGGCCGCGATGCCGCCTGCCTGCAGCGCCTTCGCGAAGGGGATGGCAGCAGCGGTGACGCGAGCGGCGGTAGAGCCGAAGCTCCTTTCGGTTTCCGCGATGACGCCGCCGGGGCGACCAACGTCGAGCACCGGCGCGAGGTCGACGTTGACGCCGACGTCGCGCAGGTTGGCGGCCGTCTGGCGGCCCTGGCGGGCGCTGAAGGCGCCGCCGCGGGCGCCCATCTTCTGGGCGGAGGCGCTCGGCGCACCGCTCAGGCGCTTCACCTGCCCGCCCTCCTGGTCGACCATGACCAGCAGCGGGCGGTGCAGCTTCGGTGGCCGCGGGATCGCCTGCAGGCGCGCGATCAGGCGGCGACCGGCGGCACGGCTGGGGAAGTTGCCGGCGAAGAGGACGACGCCGGCGATCCGGCCCTCGCGGATCGCGGATCGCAGTCCCGCCCCGACCGAGGTGCCCTTGAGGCCGACCACGACGCGCTCGCCGGCGAGTTGCTCCAGGGGCAGGGTTTCGGCGAGGCTCAGCTGCGGTGGCGCGGCGCCGTCCCCGATGGTGGCGCCGAACGCGAACGCGCCGATCGCCAGGCAGGCGAGGGCGACCAGGGCCATCCCTCGCCGCCGCGCCACAGCTCGCTCCATGACCCGATCCTAGGCGTCCGGGCGGCTTCCTAGGCTGCGCCCTGATGCCCCCCTTGATCACCGCCGAGGAGGCCCGCGCCTACGGCCGCCTCACCGACCACACCGAGATCGAAGCCCTCGTCGAACGCGCCTGGGAGGTGCGCCGCGAGAACTTCGGCAACTCGACCGACATGTGCTCCCTGGTCAACGCCAAGTCGGGCGGCTGCGCCGAGGACTGCGGCTTCTGCGCCCAGTCCCGCTACGCCGAGGCGGACACGCCGATGCACGCGATGATGGAGCCGGAGCAGATCCTCGAGCACGCGAAAGCGGCCGAGGCCGCCGGCGCCCACCGCTTCTGCATGGTCACCCAGGGCCAGGGGCTCTCGAAGCGGGACTTCGAGAAGATCCTCGCCGGCACCCGCCTCGTCGCCGAGCAGACCAACCTCAAGCGCTGCGCCTCGATCGGCCACATGTCGAAAGACCGGGCGAAGGCGCTGAAAGAGGCCGGGGTACAGCGCGTCCACCACAACGTCGAGTCGGCCCGCTCCTACTACCCCGAGGTCTCGACCACGGTCCGCTACGAGGGCCGGCTGCGAACGATCGAGGCGGTCAAGGAGGCGGGGCTGGAGACCTGCGTCGGCGGCATCCTCAACCTTGGCGAGAGCGAGGAGCAGCGGGTCGAGATGGCCTTCGAGCTCTCCGAGATCAACCCGACCTCGGTCCCGATCAACCTCCTGATCCCGAAGGACGGCACCAAGTTCGGCGACCGCGAGGTGATGGACCCGTGGGAGGTCGTGAAGTGGATCGCGATCTTCCGCCTGATCATCCCCGGCGCCCTCTTCCGCCTCTGCGGCGGCCGGGTCGAGAACCTCGGCAGCCTCCACAAGCTGGCGGTAAAGGCCGGGCTGAACGGGGTGATGATGGGCAACTTCCTGACCACGCTCGGCGCCGAGCCGGCCGAGGACCGGGCGATGTTCGAAGAGCTCGGCCTCAACGTCGCCCGCCAGCCCGACAACGGCGCCAACCCGCGCCCCGACAACCGCTCCGGCTGGCTCGAGGGCGAGGCGCCGGTGACGCCGATGGACGAGCTGGTCGACAGCCAGGAGGAGGCGAACTTCTGGGACCCCTCCACCCAACTGCGGGTCGTCAAGAAGGCGAAGAAGCCGCCCTCCTACCCACGGGCGGCGTGACCGACGTCGCCGAGCGGCTCGAGGAGCTCCGCGAGCGGGGGCTCTACCGGCAACTGAGACTGATCGAAGGGCCGCAGGGGTCGAGCGTGACGCTCGACGGCCACCCGGTTCTGCTGCTCTGCTCGAACAACTACCTCGGCCTGGCCGACCGCGCCGAGGTGCGTGAGGCCGCCGCCGAGGCGGCGCTGCGCTGGGGTGCCGGCTCCGGCGCCTCGCGGCTGATCTCGGGGAACATGGAGCCGCACCGGCAGTTGGAGGAGCGCTTGGCGGCCTTCAAGGGCTACGAGTCGGCGCTGCTGTTCGGCTCCGGCTACCTCGCCAACACCGGCGTCATTGCCGCCCTGGCCGGCAAGGGCGAGGTCGTCTTCTCCGACGAGCTCAACCACGCCAGCATCGTCGACGGCTGCCGGCTCTCGCGGGCGGAGACCTTCGTCTACCGGCACGGCGACCTCGAACACCTGGCCTGGGCGCTCTATCACCAGCGCGGCAAACCGGCGCTGATCGTCACCGACGGGGTCTTCTCGATGGACGGCGACGTGGCGCCGCTGCCGGAGCTGCTGGAACTGGCGCGGCGCCACGGGGCGCGGCTGATGGTCGACGAGGCGCACGCAACCGGCGCGGTCGGCCCCGGCGGCCGCGGCTCGGTCTCCGCCGCCGGCCTCAGTGGCGAGGTCGACGTAGTCGTCGGGACGCTGGGCAAGGCGCTCGGCTCCTACGGCGCCTACGTGTGCGCCGACGAGGAGACGATCGACTTCCTGGTCAACACCGCCCGCCCCTTCATCTTCTCCACCGCGCCGCCACCGGCAGCCATCGGTGCTGCGCTGGCGGCCCTGGACCTGCTGGAAGCCGAGCCGGGGCTGGTCGAGCGGCTGCAGGCGAACGCGAGGACGCTGCGGACGGCGCTCACCGCCGAGGGGCTCGGGGTCGGCACCGCTCGCAGCCAGGTCGTCCCGATCCAGGTCGGCGAGGCAGATGCGGCGATGGACCTATGCGAGGAGGTGCTCCGGCGCCGGGTCTTCGCCCAGGGGATCCGCCCGCCGACCGTGCCCGAGGGCTCCTGCCGCCTGCGCTGCACGGTGATGGCGACCCACAAGGCGGAGGAGCTGGTCTGGGCGGCTCGACAGATCGGCGCCGCCGCCCGCGAGGTCGGCCTGCTCGGCACCCAGCCACTCGCCGCCTGAGAGATGCCAAGCACGCCCGGCCTCTTCGTCACCGGCACCAGCACCGAAGTCGGCAAGACCGTGGTCGCCGCCGCAATCGCCCGAACCCTGGCCGCGGAAAACAAACGCGTCGCCGTCTTCAAGCCCGCCGTCACCGGCCTCGAAGAGGAGGGTGAGACCGACCACGCCCTGCTGCGCCGCGCCTCTGGGTCGAGCCAGAGCGACGACGAGATCGCCCCCTACCGCTACAACCCCCCGGCCTCGCCCCACTTAGCTGCTGAGCTGGCGGGCGAGGAAATCGACCCCGAGCGCCTGCGACAGGCCGCGGCCGACGCCGCCAAGGACGCCGACGCGATCGTCTGCGAGGGCGTCGGCGGCCTCCTCGTCCCGCTCTCCCCCACTTACTTAGTGCGCGATCTCGCCGCCGATCTCGGCTACCCACTGGTGATCGTCGCCTCCCCCGGCCTCGGCACGATCAACCACACCCTGCTGACCATCGAGTCCGCCCGCGCCGCCAGCCTCGAAGTCGCCGCAGTCATCCTCAACCCCTGGCCTGCCGAGCCAGGCGAAATCGAGCGCTCCAACCGCGAGACCCTCGCCGCCTTAGCCGACGCCCCCATTCACACCCTGCCCCAGCTCAACCTCGCCAAGCCGAGCAGCTGGCCCCCACTTCAAATGCCGACGGGACGAAAAGTCCAACCGAGTTAGTTATTTCGGCCCGTCGAGCCGGTGGATTAGACAAAGTGGCCCGTCGCCGACGCTAAACGATCACGTCGAGGTTGTCGTTGTTGAGCTCGACGGTGAAGCCGGCTTCCTCGGCGAGCGCGGCGACGCCCTCGGGGCCGGCAGGCGCCTTCTTGACCGACAGCAACTCCCGTGCCACGTCACCTCGCACTGCCTTCGCCATGTGCGAGACGGCTTTGCGCTCGCCGTCGCTCTCGGTGAAGGCGCGCACGGCCAGCAGCGTCGCCCGCTTCGGTTTCCACATCGACGAGTAGGCGGCGGAGCGCATGTCGAGGATCAGGTCCCCCTCCTTGTCCGGCAACGCCTCGGCCAAAGCCGGTCGCCAGTACTTCGCGAGCGGGCCGATGCCGTCGAGCTTCTCCTTCGGCGGCAGCTTGTAATACGGGATCTGGTCGTCCGGCCGCACGAACCCCCAAAGCGCACTCGCGATCAGTACCTGACGCTGCGCCTTCGCCGGCAGCTTGGGCAGTTCCAACCGTCCGTAGAGGACACCGGTGTAGACCTCGGCCGCAGGCGCTGCCGGTGCCCCGCGCAGCGCCGGGTCGAGCGCCCCGAGCAGTTCCTCTCGCCGCTCGCCCAGTTGATCGGCGAAGGCGAGCGAGTCGAGATCGACGGGCGCCCCCGCCTCGGGGTGCGCCTTGCCTTCCGAGGGTGGGAGCAGGACCAGCATCGGGGCGGCAGCCTATGCCGCCCCGACATCTCTAAGCAGCTTGCGCCGCCTCTTCTAGCTCCTCGGCGGCGAGGGCTTCGCCGCCGGGGTTGGCCTCGGCCTCGGCCGCCTCGGGGCTGATGCCCTTCGCTTTCGCCCGGATCGCGGTGGCGCCGATCACAGCTCCCAGCAGGGCAACGAATCCGGAAACGGTCATCGCGTGGCCGAGCGCGTAGACGAAGGCTTCACTGCCGGCCGCCATCACCTGCTTGGTCTGGGCCGCGTCGAGCCCCTGGACGTGCGGCACCGTGCCGCTGCCGAGCCCTTCGGAGACCTGGTCGCGCTGGGCGGCGTTCACCCCGCTGCTGCCGAGCAGCGAGTCGAGCTTGGAGCTGACCAGGCCCTGGAAGATCGCCCCGGTGACGGCGACGCCGAGGCTGCCGCCGACCATGCGGAACATCGAGAGGACGCCGGAGGCGATCCCGGCTTTCTGCACCGGCACCGCGTTCATCGCGGCACTGGTCATCGGCGACATCGTCATCGCGATCCCGATGCCGAGCAGCATGAACCCGGGCAGTAGGTCGAGGTAGCCGGAGTCGACCGCGATGCGGCTGAAGCTGAATAGCGAAGCGGCGACGATCACAAGGCCGCCGGCGATCAGCCAGCGCGGTCCGAAGCGGTCTGAGAGCCGCCCGGCGACCGGCGCCACGCCGACGATCATCAGGGTCGAGGGCAGGAACCGCACCCCCGCCTCCAGCGGCGAGTAGCCGAGGATGTCCTGCATGTAGAGGGCGAGGAAGAAGAAGACGCCCAGCATCGCGAAGCTGATGATCATCGCCACCACGACCGCCCCGAGGAAGTTGCGGTCGCTGAGCAGGTCGAACTGCACCATCGGCGCCTTGACGCGATTCTCGACCCAGACGAAGAGGGGCAGCGAAACCGCGGCGGCCACCAGCAGGCCGATGACTTCGGTCGAGCCCCAGCCCCAGCTGTTGCCCTCGACCAGGGCGAGGATCAGCGCCGTCAGGCCGGCGGTGAGGACGGCGACGCCGGCATAGTCGACGTCGCGGCCGACCGAGGTGTCGCGCGACTCGCGCACCGCGAACAGGGTCGCCAGCACGGCGCCAATCGCGACCGGGATGTTGATGTAGAAGATCGCCCGCCAGCTGACGTGCTCGGTGAGGAAGCCGCCCAGCACCGGCCCGATCGCCAGCGCCAGGGCCGAGACGCCGGCCCAGGTGCCCATCGCCTTGCCGCGCTCGTGGGCGGGGAAGGCGTCGGTGATGATCGAGAGCGTGCCCGGCATCATCAGCGCCGCGCCGACGCCCTGGACCACGCGGCTGACCACCAGCGCGGTCTCGTCGACCGCGAAGCCGGCCGTCGCCGAGGACAGCGCGAAGATCACCACGCCGGCGAGGAACATCCGCCGCCGGCCGAAGATGTCGCCGAGCCGGCCACCGGTCGCCAGCAGCACCGCGAAGGAGAGCGTGTAGCCGTTGATCGTCCACTCGAGCCCGCTGATCGACGCCCCCAGGTCCTTCTGGATCGAGGGCAGGGCGACGTTCACGACCGTGTTGTCGAGCATGATCATGAACAGCGCGAAGCACATCGCGCCGAGCGTCCACCACTTGCGGTTGTCGTCGGTGATCAGGTGGCTGTATCGAGTCGTCAAGTGAGCTCACTTCCCTTCAGGTGCTCATAGGTCGTTGCGAGGTCTTCGCGGTCCATCAGCGTCTCGACGGCGGCGTCGAGCTTGCGGCGCTGGGCAGCGCTGAGGGTCGCGACAAAGGATTCGATTCCGGTGAGGCGGACGGTGACCAGGGTGGCGACCAACTTCTTGCCCTTGGCCGTGATCTTCACCCGGCGCACCCGGCGGTCGTCCGGGTCCTCGACCCGGGTCGCCAGCTTCGCCTTCACCAGCGCATCGACCGCGCGGCTCATCGAGGGGACCGAGACGCCGAACAGCTCGGCCAGGTCGCTGACCTGCCAAGCCGCGTCATCGTGCCCCAGCCCGCCGAGCTCGAGCAGCACCTTGCACTGGGTCATCGAGAGACCCGTCTCCTCGATCACCCGCAGCTGGTTGCCGCGGTCGTAGAGGAACATGTGGTGCATCAGCGCGGTCAGTCGCGCCGCGGTGTCCTTCTCAGCCGGCCCGACCTCTTTGCGAGAGGCCGCCTCGATTGCTTTCAGGTCGGTCGCATGCATGAGAACAATAGTTGCACATGCGCAACCTTTTCAGAAGGGCAAAGGTTGTTCGTGTGATCGATATCACTCGCCGTCGAAGTAGTCGACGTTGCTCTCGCGGCGGACGATCACGTCGGCCTTCGGATCGCCGGTCCAGATCCCGACCTTGTCGCTGTCGGGATAGACGCTGGCGGTGGGGACGACAACGGTGGAGAACATGAGGACGCGGACGGTCTCATCGGTCTCATTGCGGACGCCGTGAGCGCCCTCGGCCCCCTTCGGGAAGAAGACGACGTCCCAGGGCTCGAGCCGCTCGCTGCCCTCGGGGTGGCGCACGGTCGGGTTGCCCTCCAGTACCAGCAGCCACTCCTCCTCCCCGCACTCGTAGTGGTAGGGGCAGATCGACTGGCCCGGCGGCAGCTCGTAGACGCTGATGCCGGATTCCTCGGCCCCGCCGAGCAGCTTGCCGAGGCGGGCCATGCCGCTGCGGAAGCCCTCGGGGTCCTCGCTGTCGAACTCGAACTGTGGGTTGGCGATGTTGATCCGCTTCATATGGCGAAGCTAGCAACGCGCTAACTCGGCGTTTTTGCCCGGCCGGCTCCCGCCGACCCCAGGGCTAACGTGCGAGCGGATGCAGCCCGACTACGCGCAACTCGATCGCGACTACGTCTGGCACCCCTTCACCCAGCAGCAGGGATGGAGCGAGGAAAAGCCGCTGATGATCGAGCGCGGCGAGGGCTCCTACCTCTTCGACACCGAGGGGCGGCGCTACCTGGACGGGACGGCGGCACTCTGGTGCAACGTCCACGGCCACCGGCACCCGACGATCGACCGCGCCGTCCACGAGCAGCTCGACCGCGTCGCCCACACGACGATGCTCGGCCTCTCCCATCCCGGCGCGACCGAGCTGGCGGCGCGGCTGGTCGAGATCGCGCCGGAGGGGCTCTCCCGCGTCTTCTATTCCGACTCCGGCTCGACCGCGGCCGAGATCGCGCTGAAGATCGCCTTCCAGTACCAGCAGCAGCGCGGCGGCGAGCACACCCAGCGGACCAAGTTCGTGCGCCTGCGCGAGGCCTACCACGGCGACACGATCGGCTCGGTCTCGGTCGGCGGCATCGACCTCTTCCACTCGACCTACCGGCCGCTGCTGTTCGAGACGCACGTGGTCGAGCCGGGCGACGCCGCCGATCTGGAGCGCGTGCTCACCGCCCACGGTGAGGAGATCGCCGGGGTGATCGTCGAGCCCCTGGTCCAGGGCGCAGCCGGGATTCTCCTCCAGCCCGAGGGCTATCTGCGCGCCGCCCGCGAGCTCTGCGACCGCCACGGCGTGCTGCTGATCTGCGACGAGGTGGCGACCGGCTTCGGCCGCACCGGGACGATGTTCGCATGCGAGCAGGAAGGCGTGAGCCCCGACCTGATGTGCCTGGCGAAGGGGATCACCGGCGGCTACCTGCCGCTGGCCGCGACCCTGACCAGCGAGGAGATCTACGAGGGCTTCCTCGGCAACTACGAGGAGTTCAAGACCTTCTTCCACGGCCATACCTACACCGGCAACCCACTCGCCTGTGCCGCCGCGCTCGCCAACCTCGACGTCTTCGAGCAGGAGCGGACGCTCGAGCGCCTGCAGCCGAAGATCGCCCTGTTGGAAGAGCTGCTGGCCGACGTCGCGGCGATGCTCGAGGTGGCCGAGGTGCGCCAGAAGGGCGTCATGGTTGGCATCGACCTCGGCGACCACGACGACTCGCTGCGGATGGGCCACCGGGTGACGATCGAGGCCCGCAAGCGCGGCGCCTTCATCCGCCCCCTCGGCAACACGGTGGTGCTCATGCCGCCGCTCTCGATCAGCGAGGACGAGCTGTGCGAGCTGGTCGGCATCGCCCGCGAGTCGATCGCGGCTGCAGTGCCCATACTCGTCGTGTGACGGATCCCGATGCTCCCCGTAGTACGGGCATGGAGCAGACGCTGGTCGCAGATGCCAAAGACGCGCCGCGCGAGGCCGACCTCGCCTTCGATCGCCTCTACCGCTCCAGCCGCGACGACGTCTACGCCTACGTCGCCGGCCTGCTGCGCGACGAAGCGGCGGCGGAAGAAGTCACCGCCGCCGCCTTCGAGCGCGCCTACCGCAAGCGCAACCGCTTCGACCCGCGGCGGGGCGAGCCGCGCGCCTGGCTCTTCGGCATCGCCCGCAACGCCGCCCTCGACGAGCTGCGCCGCCGCGGCCGCCAAGCGGAGCTGACGACCGAGCCGGCGGACCTCGACAGCCTCGGGGCCCACGAGGGTGCCGAACACGACGAGCGCCGCCTCACCGTTTCGGCCGCGCTCGAGCGCCTGCAACCGGGCGAGCGCGAGCTGATCGCCCTCAAGTTCTTCGCGGGCCTGGGCAACGCCGAGATTGCCCAGGTGCTCGGCACGAGCGAGTCGAACGCCGGCACCAAGCTGCACCGCGCAATGACCAAGCTGAGGGAGGCATGTGATGGAACCGCTTAGGGACGACCAGCTGATCGCCGACCTCCAGGCCCTCCGCCCCACCCCCCATCCCGAGTTCGCCGCCGAGCTCGACAAGCGCGCCGCCGCGGGCTTCCCGCGGCGCTCGCGCCTCCTCCGAAGGGGTGCGCCGGTCTTTTTCACCGCTATGCGGAACAAAGGACCGGCGGACCTTCGGCGCCTGCTGATCCCCGCATGCGCCCTCGCCGTGGTCGCGATCGCGGTAACGGCGGTCGTCGTCGCCACGAATCAAACCGAGACCCGTCCCAGCGGCGCAAGCACGCTCGGCTTCCTCAACGGAGCCACGACGGAAGAAGCCGCTCCCGAAGCCTCCGAGGAGGCACCGCGAGAAGCGGGCGCGGCGCACGGGGCGCAAAGCGCCCCCTCGGCCGAAGCCGAAGAAGCAAGCGGAACTGCCGTCGAAGGGCCAGTACCGGTCTTGCCCAGCGAAGTCGCGCCAAAAGACGTACCCCTCGCGCCTCTCCACCACCGCGCGGTAGAACGCTCCGCCGAGGTCGTCCTTGCGGCCACGCCCGAAGACGTCGCCGACGACGCCACCAGGGTCTTCGAAGCGGTCCACGCCAACAACGGCATCGTCATGCGCTCCTCCACGCAGGAAGGCCACGCAGGCGAAGCCGGCGCGACCTTCGAGCTGCTGATCCCCAGCGCCAAGCTAAGCGACGCGATGGCCGCCTTCTCGGAAATCGACCACGTCCGCTCCCGCCACGAAGCGACCGCCGACATCACCGCCCCCACCGTCAGCGCCGCCGAACTCCTCAAAGAATCGCGCGCCCGCATCGACAGCCTGCTCGCCCAGCTCGAGGCGGCGGAAACCGAAGAAGAGCGAGAAGCGATCGAAGCCGAGCTACGGCACGAGCGCCGTCACGCCAGCCGCCTCGCCGGCCAGCTCACCCACCTCCATCGTCGTGCCGACTTCTCCCGCGTCTCACTGCGGATCGAAACCGGCGGCGCCGACGAATCCTCGGGCGGCGGCGCCTGGGGCATCGACGACGCACTCCACGACGCCGGCCACGTCCTCACCGTCGCCGCCGCGGTCACCCTCATCGCCCTTGCCGTGCTCGGGCCGATCGCGCTGATCGCGCTTCTCGCCTGGCTCACCCACCGCGCCTGGCTCCGCCGCGAGCGCCGCCGCGTCCTCGGCTGAGCACGTAGGCTCCTCCGATGGAGGAGCGAAGGCGCGGACCGGCGGAGATGCCGAACTTCGGGCCGCCGTCGACGCCGCGTTCAGCCGCCTCGGTTGTGCTGCTGCGGCGGGGCGGCAAGCACTCGCAGCGGGCGCTCGAGGTGCTGATGCTGCGGCGCAGCGAGGAGGCGAAGTTCATGCCCGGCGTCTGGGTCTTCCCGGGCGGCTCGGTTGACGAAGCCGACGGCGCCGACGATGCCGGCCTGCGGGCCTGCGCCCTGCGCGAGCTCGCCGAGGAGGCGGGGATCGAGCTGTCCGTCGAGGAGGAGCTCGTCCCCTTCACCCGCTGGATCACCCCGGAGGTGATCGCCACCCGCTTCGACGCCTGGTTCTTCCTCGCCCTCGCCCCCGCCCACACGCCGCCGCAGCCCGATGGCGTCGAGACGACCGAGGCCCGCTGGTTCGAGCCAGCCGCCGCGCTCGCGGCCCAGGCAACCGGCGAGCTCGTCCTCTCCTTTCCCACCGTGACCCAGCTCGGCTGGCTCGCCGAGTTCCCCACCTCCGACGAGGCGCTGGCCGCCTACCGCGAGCGCACGATCGAGCCGATCCTTCCCAAGGTGATCGCCGACGACGGACCCGAACCGCGGGTCGTCCTCCCCGGTGACCCGGACTATCCCGCCTGAGCCTGCTGGTCCGGGAACGGCTCCAGCCCCGCGTGCCAGGGACCGGGCGGATAGGTGTGGATGCCACTCTCGTCCATCTCGCTCTGCAGCCGCCGGAACAGCTGGCCGGCGTTCTTCAGCACCGCTTTCAGTTCTTCCTCGCTGCGCTCGCGTAGGCGCCAGAGGAACCAGAGCTGGCGGTCGTTGACGCCGAAGTCGATCTCGCCGGTGATCGTCGTCACCCAACCGAGGAAACCGGGACTGAAGAGCTCGCGCAGAGCGACCGGGTCGTACTCCTTCGGCACCGTCGCCAGGAAGCGCTTGTTGAAGTCGATCGACTCGAATTCGACCTTGCGCTGGAAGCGCTGGGTCACCACCTCGTGCCCCTCGATCGACTCGACGTTGAAGGCCGGCACCACCTGCGCCAGGTCCGGCATGTGGGCCTTGGCGAGGACCGCGGTCGGCAGCACCGCCTTGTTGAACAGGCCGCCGATTTCCTTTTCGTCGGCGTCGCAGGAGGAGCCCCAGAAGCCCTCGCTCAGCTGCCCGGTCAGCCTGTTGACGCCGCCGACACAGAGGGCGACCGGCCCGTCTTTGGGGTTGATCCCGCCCACCGGCTCGTACGCGACCCCGTTGCGCTCGCCGTAGCGGCGCACGATCTCGGTCCATTCCTGCGCTTCCTGCTTCGCGCCCACGCCGCGATCCTATGGCCCCGGCGTTCGTCCTTTGTTGCCCGTGGGGGGTACAAAAGACGAACGCCGCGGCGTTAGGATGCCCTCGAGCCCGGTCCCCCAACAGGAGCCCACATGACCATCGTCATCATCGTCGTCGTCGTAGTCCTCATCCTCGCGGTCCTCTACTACATCGGGAAGCGCAACTCGATCATCGCTTCGCGCAACCGCGTCGACGAGTCCTGGAGCGGGATCGACGTGCAGTTGAAACGGCGCCACGACCTCGTCCCCAACCTGGTCGAGACGGTCAAAGGCTACGCCGAGCACGAGAGCGCGACCTTCGAGAAAACGACCCAGGCCCGGGCCGCGGCGATGCAGGCGCAGGGGGTCGAGGAGACCGCCAAAGCCGAGCAGCAGCTGACCCAGGCGCTGGCCGACGTGAAAGCCGTCGCCGAGAACTACCCGACCCTGCGGGCGACCGAGAACTTCCAGCAGCTGAGCCGCAACCTCTCCGAGCTCGAGGACGAGATCCAGGCCTCACGGCGGATCTACAACTCCAACGTGCAGTCCTACAACACCTCGATCCAGCAGTTCCCGGGCTCGGTCATCGCCAACCAGGGCGGCTTCACCCCCCGCGA
>Ga0207656_10000406_pt1 | contig 14440 bp, 13 predicted proteins | sample KBSCornC12_FD_184297 | JGI IMG/M metagenome (GOLD analysis project Ga0207656, IMG submission 184297) | Corn rhizosphere microbial communities from Kellogg Biological Station, Michigan, USA - KBS Corn C1-2 (SPAdes) (version 2) | ecosystem: Host-associated > Plants > Roots > Rhizosphere > Soil ...
GGCCTTGGGGGAGGAGCTTGTCGACGAGGCGCTCGCAGGCCTCGGGGCCACGCTCGTTCTCCAGGAGGTCGAAGATCGTGCCGCCGAGGATGACGGCGTCGCGGCGGGACGGGGGGAAGGAGGGGCGGGAGCTCTCGCGCAGGCGGCGGATCGTCGCGGCCCGGTAGAGGCCGACCTGGCGGGAGAAGTACTGGGCGCCGCCTTCGACCAGCCAGGCCCAGCGCAGGTAGCGGGCGAAGCGGCGCGGCGTCCAGGAGGGGGGGAGGTCGGTGTTGTTGTGGGCGATCACCAGCTGCGCGTAGAGGCGCTCGGCGGTGCCGAGCAGGGCTTCGCAGGAGTCGTCGCCGGCGGCGCGCCGTTCCATGTGTGTGTCGTTGAGGACGTGGAGCTCGGTCGACATCGGCCAGCCGGCGAGGTAGCGGCGACCGGCCGGCGCCGCCGACCAGCGGGCGGCGGGGAGGAAGGGGTGGGCCGCCGTCAGCCAGACCGGGTTGGTGTGGACGACGATCGTCACCTCCTCCGGGATCCGCTCGAAGCGGTCTTCGAGCCGCAGCCGCAGGTGCTCGAGCCGATCCAGCGTCCGCTCCGCGTAGGTGGAGTCGTCGGAGTCGTGGCGCGCCGTGAACGACAGGGACTCGGTCTCGACCCAAGACATCGAGGCGAGACTAGCGCGAGGCGGAGTCGATCAAACCAGGAGGGGTTCCGCTGAGCGACAGCGGTCGGTGATCTCGGACCGGGCGCGGTCGAACTCTTCTTCGGCCATCACCGGCGTCCCCTCAAAGGGCAGGTCGCGGTCGATCTCGACCCAGGAGCGGCAGCCGTGGTACTCGTCGCGGACGCGCACGGTGACCGGGCGCGGGATCCGGTGGACCCGCAGCAGCAGCACGTGGAGCGGGTGCCGGCGCTTCCAGGCGAGGCGCTTTTCGGCGTAGTCCGGGGTCCAGATGTAGTACGGCGAGAGCGAGTCCAGCGTGCGCCGGTCGTTGATCGTCACGTGGTCGACGACCTCGGCCCAGGCGCGCAACCGCACGCGGTCGGGCTGGGGGATGCCGCCGTCCTGGAGCAGCGCTTTCGGGGGCGGCTCCTCGTCGGGCCAGACGCCCTCCTCGAGGGCCCGGCGCAGCTCCGGGTGGTGCGATTCGCGGACCAGGTCGTTCCGCTGGTGATCGAAGGTCGGGTAGAGGAAGAAGCGCTCGTGCTCGAGCTCGAAGTGCTTGTTCTCCTCGCGGATGCCGCCCTTACGTAGGGTCAGCAGCTGCTCGCCCTCGGCGAGGGCGCGGACGGTTACAGCCCATTCCTTGAGAGCGATCGGCATTGGAGTAGTCCTGCAAAGATTTCGTGATTCGAGTTTGAACTGGGGCTGGGCATCTGCGTACTTGGCCTGTACAGGCCGTCTGCGCCCGCCCGGGGCGCGCATTCTAGAGGAGTGCAGCGAAATCTCAACTAAAAAACTGCGAAATTTGCGGTTTGTCCATCTGAGCGTGGCGTATGTCACATTAGGATCGACCGTTGGGGCCGTTTCCACCGCCGCCAGGAGTCTCGATTCGTAGGCGATCGCCGGGTGCCAACTCGCCGGCCGCCTTGCTGGGAAGGGGCGAACCGTTGAGGAGGTTGGCGCCTAAGGCGCCGTCGGCGCCGCCGTCGTGGCCCGCGGGCGCGTGACGGCGGCGCTCGGTGATCAAGGTGAAGCGCATCGGCGCCAGCGCTTCGATCTCGCGGACGATGCCGTCGCCGCCGCGGTGGGTGCCCTCGCCGCCGCTGCCGCGCCGCAGCGAGAGCTCGCGCACGCGCAGGGGGAATTCGGTCTCCAGCGCCTCGGTGGGGGTGTTGAGGGTGTTCGACATCGCGACGTGGATCGCGCTGGGGCCGTCGGCGTCGGGGCAGGCGCCCTGGCCGCCGCCGAGGGTCTCGTAGTAGGTGAACTCGTCGTTAGCGAGCGTCAGGTTGTTCATCGTGCCCTGCCCCTGGGCCGGTCCCGGCCGCGCTTGGGAGAGGGCGGCGAGGACGAGGTCGGCGACGCGGCTGGAGGTCTCGACGTTGCCGGCGGCGACGGCGGCGGGGAAGCGGGCGTTGAGGAGGGAGCCGGGCGGGGCAAGGACCTCGATCGGCCGGTGGGCGCCGGCCGAGGGCGGGCCGTCGGGGTCGGTGAGGACGCGGACGGCGAAGAAGGCCGCCGACTTGGTCACCGAGAGCGGGCAGTTGAGGTTGCCCTCGACCTGCTCGGTGCTGCCGCCGAAGTCGAGGCGCAGCTCCTCGCCCTCGATCGTCGCCTCCAGATGCAGGAGCAGGTCGCGCTCCTCGCCGTTCCAGTCGCCTTCGAGCACGTCCTCGGCGCGGTAGGTGCCGTCGGGGAGCTCGGCGAGGGCGGCGCGGGTGCGACGCTCGGTGTAGGCGAGGATCTCGGCCATCCCTTCGCGGAGCGCCTCGGTGCCGAGCCGTTTGTGCAGCTCACCCAGGCGCAGCTCGCCGACTCGGTTGGCGGCCTGCTGCGCGCGCAGATCGGCGAGGCGCTGGCGCGGCATCCGCATCTGGGCGGCGAGGCGCTCGAGCGTCTCCTCGCCGGCGGCGGTCGGCGGGATTACCACGCCCTCCTCCTCGAGCGTGGTCGAGAAGGCGGGCATGCTGCCGGGGGTCGGGCCGCCGACGTCGGCGTGGTGGGCGCGGCTGGCGGCGAAGCCGAGCAGCTCGTCGGCGGCGAAGACCGGCGCGATCAGGGTGATGTCGGGCAGGTGGGTGCCGCCCCGGTAGGGGTCGTTGAGGATCCAGCTCCGGCCAGGCCGCTGCTCCTCGCCGAGGACGGCGGCGACCGCGTCGGGCATCGAGCCGAGGTGGACGGGGATGTGCTCGGCCTGCATCACCAGCTCACCGGCGGGGTCGAAGAGCGCGGTCGAACAGTCGTGGCGCTCCTTGATGTTGGCCGAGTAGGCGGAGCGGATCAGCGTCGCCCCCATCTCGTCGCAGGCGGCACGCAGGCCGCCGACCAGGACTTGTAGGGCTATCGGGTCCATGGCGCTCATCCTGTGGTTCCTTTTGCACCTATGTCGTGCGTTTCGAACCGCGCAACGATGGTGCCGTGCTCGTCGACGCACGTCTGCCAGTCGGGCGGGAGGACGAAGGTGGCCTCGGGCAGCTCGAAGACGACGGGGCCCTCGGCTTCGGTGCCGGCCGCGGGCTCGCCGCGTAGGACGGGGGTCTCGATCCACTCGCCGTCGAAGCGGACGGGACGGGAGCTGCGCTCGAGCGCGCCCTCGCCTGCTGCCACCGGTCGTGGCGCCGGCCCCGGCACGACCAGTGCCAAATCGACGTCGACGAGGACGACTTCGCCCTCCGGGTCGCGGTGGCCGTAGCGCTCCTCGTGTGCGCGTTCGAATCCCTCGACCAGCTCGGCGGGGTCTGGATCGACCGGCCCGGGCACCGGCAGCTCGAACGCCTGGCCGGCGTAACGCAGCTGGTAGACGACCCGCGCCTCGGCTCCCTCGTCCATACCGGCGCCGGTCTCCTCGACCATCGCCCGGACCTCCGAAGCGATTCGCTCCGCGCTCAGTTCGCTGCCGCTCAGCATCACCGTCCGCGCCGTGTCGCGCCGGCGCTCGGAGGCGCAGAGGCCGAGGGCTGAGAGGACGCCGCCGGCGCGGGGGCAGAGGATCGTCTCGATCCCCAGCTCGGCGGCGATCGCCGCCGCGTGCATCGGCCCGGCGCCGCCGAAGGGAAGTAGCGCGAAGCCGCGCGGGTCGACCCCGCGCTCGACGGTGACGACCCGCAGCGCTCGCACCATCTCCTGGTTGGCGACGCGGAGGATGCCGGCGGCGGTCTCCAGCGGGTCGAGGTCGAGGGAGCGGCCGAGCTCGGCAACCGCGCGCTCGGCCGCCTCGGCGTCGAGGGCGACCCCGCCGGCCAGCCGCGAGTCGCCCGCCAGGTGGCCGAGCAGGAGGTTGGCGTCGGTGACCGTCGGCTCGCTGCCGCCGCGGCCGTAACAGGCGGGGCCGGGATCGGCGCCGGCGGAGCGGGGGCCGACCCGCAGGGCGCCGCCGGGGTCGCGCCAGCCGATCGAGCCGCCGCCGGCGCCGACGGTGTGGACGTCGACCATCGGCAGCTGGATCGGGCGACCGTCGATCTCGCGCGAATCGGTGCGGCGAACCTCGCCGCCCTCGACCACGCAGACGTCGCAGGAGGTGCCACCCATATCGAAGCCGAGGGCGTTGCCGTCGCCGCTCAGCTGCGCCAAGAGCCCGGCGCCGACGGCGCCGCCGGCGGGCCCGGAGAGGACGCTCCAGGCGCCGGACCGCGCCGCCTCCTCGGCGGGGGCGACGCCGCCGGAAGAGCGCATCACCAGCGGCTGCGGCAGGCCGGCCTCGGTGGCGGCTTCGCCGAGCCGGCCGAGGTAATGGCCGAGCAGCGGGCTGAGGTAGGCGTCGATGACGGTCGTCGAACAGCGCTCGTACTCGCGGAAGCGGGGCAGGACCTCGTGTGAGACGGAGACGTGGACGTCCGGGAGCCGCTGGCGCAGCGCGGCGGCGATCCGCTGCTCGTGGCTCGGGTCGAGATAGGAGAAGAGGAGGCAGACGGCGACCGAGTCGGCGCCGCTCGCCTCGACTGCCGCGGCCAGCCGCTCGGCCTCCTCGTCGGCGAGCGGCTCGACCACGCCCTCCGGCCCGACCCGCTCGGCCGCCTCGAAGCGGAGGTCCGGAGGCACGAGCGGCGCCGGCTTCGGTGCGCAGAGCCGGTAGAGGTGTGGCCGGTCCTGGCGCCCGATCTCCAGTAAGTCGGCAAAGCCGCGGGTGGTGACCAGCGCCGTCCGCGCCCCCCGTTCCTCCAGCAGGGCATTGGTCCCGACCGTCATCCCGTGGGCGAAGGCATCAATGCTGCTTGGCACAGCGCTCGCTCGCGCGAGCACCTCCTCAACCGCCCGCATCACCCCAGCGGACTCTTCCCGCGGCGTGGTCGGCACCTTGGCGGTGTGGACGGCGCCACCGTCAAGCAGGACGGCGTCGGTGAAGGTCCCGCCTACGTCAACGCCGAGCAACATGCGGCGACGCTACCCCCCGACGGGTCTAAATGTCGCCTCTCATTCTGCCGACGGGCCGATATGTCTTCCAGGGTGGGACTTTTCGGCCCGTCGGCGGATTGGGTTGGACATTTCGGCCCGTGGTTAGTGCCACTTCTCCTGGTGGACGCTGCCGTCAGGGCCGACGACGATGTGGATGCCGTCTAGGGCGGGGTCGGTATCGGGGCAGTCGCGCCTTAGGTGGCCGCCGCGCGACTCGCGGCGGTCGAGGGCGCTGGCGCCGACCGCGCGAGCTAGCGGGTACGGGTTGGAGATCAGGCGCGCGAGGTCGTCGGGGTTGCGCATCGGCCCGGCGTAGCGCCAGACGGCGTCGCGGATCTCCTCGCTGGGTGGGTCGAAGCGCCACTCGGGCGGTTCGGGACGGGACGCCGCCGCTTCCTCTCCCAGCGCCGCCGCCGCGGCGCGGCCGCCGAAGACGAAGCACTCGCTGAGCGAGTTGGAGGCGAGCCGGTTGGCCCCGTGCAAGCCGGTGCAGGAGCACTCGCCGACGGCGTAGAGGCCGGGCAGGGAGGAGCGACCGTCGATGTCGACCGCGATGCCGCCCATCGTGTAGTGGGCGGCGGGGGAGACCGGCACCGGATCGGCCTGCGGGTCGAGGTCGGCCCTCGCCAGCGAGGCGAAGACGTTGGGGAAGCGGGCCGGGTCGATCTCGCGCAGGTCGAGGCCGACCGCCCCGGTGCCGTCGATCCGCATCTGCTCGAGGATCGCCGCGGTCACCGCGTCGCGCGGCGCCAGCTCGTCGGTGAAGCGCTCGCCCTTGGCGTCGAGCAGCTTCGCTCCCTCGCCGCGGATCGCCTCGGTAATCAGGACGCCGTCGTGGGGAGTGCCGGGGAGGGCCAGCGCGGTGGGGTGGAACTGGCAGAACTCGAGGTCGGCGAGGTCAGCGCCGGCGAGGGAGGCGAGCACCGGCCCGGCCCCGATCGCCCCGCGCGGGTTGGTCGTCCGCCGCCACAGCGCCGCGGCCCCGCCGGTCGCGAGGATCGTCGCCGACGCCGCCACCTCGCCGTCACCGGTGACCACCCCGTGGCAGCGCTCGCCGTCGCTCCACAGCGCCACGACCGAGGTCCGCTCCAGCACCTCGATCCGCTCCTGCGCCGCCACCATCCCGGCCAGCTTGCCGGTGATCTCGCGCCCGGTCTGGCTGCCCCCGGCATGGACGATGCGGCGGTGGGTGTGGCCGCCCTCCAGCCCCAGCCCCAGCCGCCCCTCGTGGTCGACGTCGAAGACGACGCCGCGGGCGATCAGGTCGCGGACGACAGCCGGCGCCTCCTCGACCAGCGCCCGCACCGCCGAGGTGCGGCAGAGGCCGCGCCCGGCAGCGATGGTGTCGGCGGCGTGCAGGTCGGGCGAGTCGTGCGGTTCCAGCGCCGCCGCCAGGCCGCCCTGGGCCCAGAAGCTGGCGCTCTCCGAGAGCGGGGTGCGGGAGACGAGGCAGACGCGGGCGCCGAGCTCGGCCGCTCGCAGCGCGCTCCAGAGTCCGGCGGCGCCGCCGCCGACCACGGCGACGTCGAACTCACCGACTGCGGCTATCGCCCCTCAGCCTCTCGTTGCAGCGAGTCGAGCTGGTCCTGCAGCCATTGCGCCGCACTCTCTCGCGCCCGCGCCAGCTCGTCGGCGATCGTCTCCTCGGCGACCGTGGCGCGGCTCTCCGCCGCCTCGACCCGCTGCTCGGCCGCCTCGACCTGGGATTCGATCTCGCCGAGTCGCTCCTCGGCCGCCGCCAGCGCTTTCTCCTTCTCCTTGCGCTCGCGCTCGAGGTCGGTTTCCAGCGCCTGGACCTCTTCTTCGGCTCGCCGCTCGGCCTCGGCCGCGAGCGTCGCCGCCTCCTCCAGCCGCCGCTCGGCCTCGCGGATCTGGCTCTCGAGGCTCTCGTCGGCGGGATCGGTCTCAGGGCTCATCAGGACCCAATCTATTACCGCCTCGGCAGCTTCGTCGGTACCGCTCCGGTGACAACTGCGCGGTAGGCCTCGATCACTCGCTCGGCCATCGGGCCGGCGGCGAGGGTGGCGGCGCGGGTGGCGCCCGGCACGCGGGGGTCGCTTGCCTCCAGGTGGCGGCGCGCAACTGCCTCCCAGGAAGCGACGTCGAAGTCCGCGTTGAGGCAGCCGTCGATGCCGCCGAGGGCGTAGGGGGCGATCCCGACCGGGGTCGAGAGGACCGGGACCTCGCAGGCGAGCGCCTCGATCGCGGCCATCCCGAAGCCCTCGTAGTCGGAGGTGACGAGGACGGCATTGGCGGCGTTGACCCAGAGCGGCATCTGCTCGGGCTCGATCGAGCCGCCGGTGAGCAGGTCGGCTTCGCAGGCGGCGGCAAGCTCGGCGGCGCGGTCGTGGCGCTTCTCCGGCCGCACGGGGTTCGCCGGGAAGAAGAGGAAGCGACCGTCGGGGTCGAGCCCGAGCGCCCGCCGCGCCTCGGCCCGCGGGATCGGCTCAAAGCGCTCCAGGTCCGGTCCGCAGGGGAGGACGGCGGAGGCGGGGACGGGAGGGAGTCCCGGCCGCCCGTCCTCCGGCTCGAACAGCGCCCGCGAGACGCCGGCGACGAGGTCGATCCGCCAGACCAGCCGCCGCGAGAGGTGGCCGACGAGATGGTGGCGGACGTCGGTGCCGTGGAAGGTGACGACGAGCGGCCGCGCGCCGGCCAGCTTCGCCACCCACCCCGCCAGCCCGTAGTGGGCGTGGACGAGGTCGAAGCGCTCGCGGCGCAGCAGCGAGCGCAGCCGCCGCGCCGCCGGCAGGTACTCGTTGCGGCCGCGGGCGAACTCGAAGAGGTCGACCTCGATCCCGCGCTTGCGCACCTCGTCGACCTGGTCCCGCACCCAGCGCCCGCGCTGCGGCGCGCCGGCGTCGGGCATGAAGTTGGTGACGACGAGGACCCGCACCGGCGTCAGGGTAACCGCGGCGGTGGCAGGCGATAGCTGGCGGGCGTCTTCGAGAGCCTGATCGGGCTGCGGGGGAGGCGGACCGGTGGGCCGTCATCGCGTGGGACCTCGGCGATTGGGTCGAGCCCGATCCGCTCGGCGAACTCGAAGGCGGCGGCGAGGTCGTTGACGACGCCGGCGGGGACGCGGCGCGCCCGCAGCAGCTCGACCCACTCGGCCGCGGGGCGGGCGGCTAGCGCCCGCTCGAGCAGGAGCAGGAGATCGGCGCGGTTCTCGACCCGGGCGGGGTTGGTGGCGAAGCGCTCCTCCTCGGCCAGGCCCGGCTCGCCGAGCACCTCGCAGAGGTCGCGGAACTGGCGGTCGTTGCCGACCGCGAGGACGAGCTCGCCCTCGCCGCAGCGCAGCAGTTCGTAGGGGGCGATGCTGGGGTGGCGGTTGCCCATCCGTGCCGGCACCGCGCCGGCGACGGTGTAGGCGGAGGACTGGTTGACGAGCCCGGCGAGCAGGGCCGAGAGGAGGTCGACCTCGACCAGCTGCCCCTCGCCGCTCTCGCGGCGGTGCTCGAGCGCGGCAAGGATGCCGACCGCGGCGTAGAGGCCGGCGATCACGTCGACCAGCGCCACCCCGACCTTCAGCGGCTCGCCCTCGGGCTCGCCGGTGATGCTCATCAACCCGCCGAGGGCCTGTATCAGCAGGTCGTATCCCGGCAGCTCGGCGCCCTCGCCGGAACCGCCGAAGCCGGTGATCGAGCAGAAGACCAGGCCCGGGTTCTCGGCGGCGAGGCCCTGGTAGTCGAGCCTGAGCTTCGCCATCACCCCCGGCCGGAAGTTCTCGACGACGACGTCGGCGGCGAGCGCCAGCCGCCGCGCCTCGGCGAGGTCGCCGGGGTCACTCAGGTCGAGGGCGACGCTGCGCTTGTTGCGGTTAACCGCCTGGAAGTAGGTGGCCTCGCCGGCGTCGTCGTGGGGCGGGCCCCAGGAGCGGGTGTCGTCGCCCGTGCCTGGCCGCTCGACCTTGGTCACCTCGGCGCCGAGGTCGGCGAGGGTCATCGTCGCCAGCGGCCCGGCGAGGACGCGCGAGAAGTCGAGGATCTGCAGTCGTCCCAGCGCCGAGTCGCCCATTAGGTCACGATCCTAGGACCCCGTAGCCCGACATCAACGACTCCAAGGACGTCACATGTCATCCACCACCACCGCGCCGCCGATCCGCCCCTCCGATTACCTCGCCCTCGACTCTCTGCTCTCCGACGAGGAGCGCGACATCCGCGACACCGTCCGCGCGTTCGTCCGCGACAAGGTGGTGCCGAACGTGGGGGATTGGTTCGAGGCGGCGACGGTGCCGGTGGAGGAGCTGGCGCCGGAACTGGGCAAGCTCGGCGTCCTCGGCATGCACCTGGACGGATACGGCTGCGCTGGCGCCAGCGCGACCGCCTACGGCCTCGCCTGCATGGAGCTGGAGGCGGGGGACAGCGGCATCCGCAGCCTCGTCTCGGTGCAGGGCTCGCTGGCGATGTACGCGATCTGGCGTTGGGGCTCGGAGGAGCAGAAGCAAGCGTGGTTGCCGCGGATGGCCGCGGGTGAGGCGCTCGGCTGCTTCGGGCTGACCGAGCCCGACGCGGGGTCGGACCCGGGCTCGATGCGGACGCGGGCGCGGCGTGACGGCTCCGACTGGATCCTGCACGGGCAGAAGATGTGGATCACCAACGGCTCGGCCTCCGAGGTGGCGGTGGTCTGGGCGCAGACCGACGAGGGCGTACGCGGCTTCCTCGTCCCGCGCGGCACCAAGGGCTTCACCACCCAGGACATCCACAAGAAGCTTTCACTGCGGGCCTCGATCACCTCGGAGCTGCTGCTCGACGACGTGCGGCTGCCGGCCGACGCGGTGCTACCGGAGGTGAACTCGCTGAAAGGGCCACTGTCGTGCCTGAACGAGGCGCGCTACGGGATCGTTTGGGGTGCGGCCGGGGCGGCCCGCGCTTGCTACGAAGCGGCGCTCGAGTACGCGACCGAGCGGGTCCAGTTCGACCGCCCGATCGCCTCCTTCCAGATCCAGCAGCAGAAGCTGGCGCAGATGGTGCTGGAGGTGAGCCGGGCGACGCTGGTGGCGATGCACCTGGGGCGGATGAAGGACAACGGGACGCTGCGGCCCGAGCACGTCAGCCTCGGCAAGCTCGGCAACGTCAACGGGGCGCTGGAGGTGGCGCGGAGCGCCCGCCAGGTGCTCGGCGCCAACGGCGTCACGCTCGAGTATCCGGTGATCCGGCACATGAACAACCTCGAGTCGGTGGTCACCTATGAGGGGACCGCAGACGTCCATGCGCTGGTGATCGGCGGGGCGGTGACGGGGATCCAGGCATTTCGTTAGTCATTCGGGTTTCCTTTGTCCAGTCGCGGGTAACTGACCGGTCGGCCTAGCCAGCGGCAAAGGAGGAAAAATGGGAGAGGCGAGCGGGAGTCCGTCTCTAGTTCTGGTCGAGCAGCACGAGGCGCTTCGCGACGGGCTCGCGGTGCTCTTGGAACGGCGCGGATTCAACGTGCTCGGTTGCGCGACCACGGCGGCGCGCGGTGAGGAGGTGATCCGCGAGCGGGAGCCCGACGTGGCGGTCGTGGGCGTCGACCTGCCCGACGAGCGCGGGACCGAGCTGGTGCGGCGGGTCAGCGGCAACGGCGTCGACTCGAAGTTCGTCATCTACACCGGGCTCGACGACCCCGACCTGCTCGAGGCGGCGTACCGCAGCGGCGCCCGCGGCCTGGTCGCCAAGCCGGCCGGGCTCTCGGTGCTGGTCAATGCCCTGCGCGAGGTCTGGCGCGGCGGTCGCTACTTCGACCCCAGCTTCTCCCGCAAGCCCGAGAACGGCAACGGGCGGGAGAAGACGCTGAGCAACCGCGAGTCCGAAGTCCTGGCGATGCTGGCGGAAGGACTGACGGGAGAGCAGATCGCCAAGCGCCTCGTCCTCTCGCCCGAGACCGTCCGCACCCACGTCCGCAACGCGATGGAAAAACTCGACGCCCGGACCCGCACCGAGGCTGTGGTCAAGGCACTAGACCGCGAAGAGTTCAAGCGCACCGGCTAACTCATCCCGACAGCCGCAGAGCCGCGTCGCACCAGACGACCAGGTTCGCCAGCACGACGGCCACTTTCAACCAGGCGACGGGGAACGCCCCATGCACACGCACGTCCGCAGAATCGTCAGCAACCCCTGATCCCCCGATCCCCGCTTTGAGGTAGGTGCGGGTGTCTGTCTGTCACATAGCCCCTATATCCGAGGCGTGCGATCGCGACACCGAGTGCTTAAGTCGAAAGTCCCTAGCGCCGGTGCGCAGGTTCGACCATGCGGACCTTGGAGAGCGGTGCGAAGACGATCCGCGCGGCGGGTCCCAGGTTGGGCTTGGTGACCTCGATCATCGCCATGTCGCCCTCACGCAGCTCGAGGACGCCCCCGCGGGCGCCGGCAGGCGCGTCATCGACGCGCTCGGTCAGCTCGACAATGTCGAAAGCGGCAATCTTGTGAGTTACAGCCATGAGGACATGTTAGGGGCTTGGATAGGCGGTGGCCAAGCGCGGCGCAGCGGTGGGATCGGCGTAGTGCCAGCTCATGGTGACCATCGCGCTCCGCTCAGCGATCGCCACTCGCTCTCTGACACCGCAGACGACTCCAAGGCTTTCCCGGTCGCGCACCTCCACGATTGCGGCGGTGCGAGCTGCTGAAGCGAGAGCTCGCCAGACACGTTCCCGGTCGCCCGGGCCGACACCGAAGACCTGCTGCCATTCGCGGCCGTGTCCCCACGGCGCAAGAATCCACTCCTCGAACTTGATCGGTTCGTACCAGCAGGCGTGCGCCTGTGGCAGCAGCTCTCCCGGTTGTGGCGGCCATCCCATGGGCGCGGCAGCCTATTGAGGCTGGCAGGTTCACTGACCTCCCCGACGATGTAGTTACACATTCCTTACAGAGGGGTGCGCGAATTGGCACTTCTACGTCTTGTTCCGTGCGCCCGCGCCGCCGAGCATCTCCGCCTCCTAATCCACTTCAAAGGGAGGCGAGATGATCTACAAGCTGTTCGGTTATCTAAACGCGCAGGCGACTTGGCGGGTGCAGCAGATCCGGCGGTTGGCGGGGGAGACGGGACAGGGGACGGTGGAGTACGTCGGCCTGATCCTGCTCGTCTCGCTGCTGATGGTCGGGATGGTCGCGGCAATGAAAGGTTTTAACGGCAAGCAGGGCACGGAGTTGGCCGACGTGATCGTCAACAAGATCAAGGAGGCGGTCGACAAGGTCGCCTTCAAATGAGGGTGAGGCGCGCCGGGGCGGGGTAGCCTGGCCCGGTGCGCCCGATCTGCGTGGGCCACATGAAGCTCCCGGTCGGCGATCTCGAAGCGTCGGTGGTTCCCTCAGGTGGAGGGTTCCGCCGGGAGGGACTGGCCGCCGGCGGCCGCGACAACGGCGCCCCCGGCCCGCGCCTGCAGTACTCGCCGGGCCAACAGCGGGGTTCGTTGAGTAAGTGCAAGATGTCTAACCAGGCAGGGACCATCAACTATTGCCGAGGGAGGCACAGATGGCTCCACAAGGACTGGTCGACAAAGGTCACGGGAAAAACGAACCCCGCGGCATAAAAGGCGTGTCCCGCTCGGCTCTCTTCGAGGGCCGTTTCGGGCGGCTGTTCCGGCAACTGAAACCGGCACCCGAGCTGAGCGACAAACAGCTGAAGGATCTGGCGGAGAGCATGCGCGAGCCCAAAGGCTCGGGTGGCAAACTCGACAACCCGAAAATTCCGGCCGGGTACACCTACTTCGGGCAGTTCGTCGACCACGACATCACCTTCGACCCGGTCTCGAGCCTGCAGCGTCAGAACGACCCCGACGCCCTGGTCGACTTCCGCTCTCCCCGTTTCGACCTCGACAGCGTCTACGGAGCCGGACCCGCCGACCAGCCATACCTCTACGACCAGCCGGCGCGGCTGAAACTGCTGGTCGACAAAAAAAACGTCAAAGGCGAGCCGGACCTTCAGCGCAACGGGGAGGGCGTGGCGTTGACCGGCGACCCCCGCAACGACGAGAACATCATCGTCAGCCAGCTCCAGCTGGTCTTCCTCCGCTTCCACAACAAGGTGGCGGCCAAAGTCGCCGCCGACAAATCGGTCCCGAAAGAGCAGAGGTTCGAAACGGCGCAGCGGCTCGTCCGCTGGCATTACCAGTGGGTGGTCCTCGAGGACTTCCTGCCGCGGATCGTCGGCAAAGCCGCGGTCAACGACCGGGTCCGGCGCAAAAAAGGCGAGATCGAGATCGACCTGCGCTGGTTCCACCCGAAAAACAACCCGTTCATGCCGGTCGAGTTCTCGGTCGCGGCCTATCGCTTCGGCCACAGCATGGTGCGCCCGGCCTACGACCTCAACCAAACTGTGCAGGGCGTTCCGATCTTTATCCCAGGGGAAAAAGTCGGGGAACTCGAAGACCTGCGTGGCTTCCGCCCGTTGCCGAACTTCTGGACCGTCGACTGGTCCTTCTTCCTCGACGGCGCTCCCGGCAAAAGCAAAAAACCTCAGCTGTCGCACAAGATCGATGCGAGGCTGGCGCACGGCCTCTTCGACCTGCCGGGCTTCCCGCAGGCGGAATCGTCCCTCGCCTTCCGCAACCTCAAGCGCGGTCAGGCGCTGGGGCTGCCGTCGGGACAGGCGGTCGCCAAACGGATGGGCCTGAAACCCCTCAGCGGCAAAAAACTCGGCGCCCCCGAGCCCACGCCGCTCTGGTTCTACATCCTCAAGGAGTCCGGCCTGGCTGGTGGTCAGCAGCTCGGCCCGGTCGGCGGCCAGATCGTCGCCGAGGTCCTGCTTGGACTGTTGAAGGGCGACAGCCACTCGTTCGTCAACGCCAGGCCCGGGTGGAAACCGACCTTCGGCTCGAAAGCAGGCAAATTCACCCTTCCGGACCTGGTGAAATTCGCCCTGAGCTGATTCGGCATGTCGCCTTCCTCTCGGTATGCGAGAGGAAGGCGACACTCGCCCTGAGCCGCGCGCATGAGAAACTCGCGCGATGCCAGCTTCGAGGAGTTACGACAGGGCACCGGCCGACATCCGGCCGGTGACGATCGATCCGGGGTTCGTCGAAAGCGCCGCCGGGTCGGCGCTGATCTCGATCGGGCGGACGCGGGTTATCTGCACCGCCTCGGTCCAGGAGCAGGTGCCGCGCTGGATGATGGGCAAGGGCAAAGGCTGGGTCACGGCCGAGTACGCGATGCTGCCCGCCTCGACCGGCGACCGCAAGCAGCGCGACATCGCCAAGGGCAAACAGGACGGCCGCGGGGTCGAGATCCAGCGGCTGATCGGGCGCGCCCTGCGCGTGGTGGTCGACTTCCGGGCGATGGGCGAACGCAGCATCTACGTCGACTGCGACGTGCTCGAAGCCGACGGCGGCACCCGCTGCGCGGCGATCACCGGCGGCTACGTCGCCCTCCGCCAGGCCTTCCAGAAGCTGGTCGACAAGAAAGCCCTTGACGCGCTGCC